>JAAUXV010232953.1_pt1 | contig 34365 bp, 36 predicted proteins | sample 7278181 | NCBI WGS metagenome assembly JAAUXV01 (sample SAMN14350114, study PRJNA611818) | marine sediment metagenome | isolation source: surface marine sediment (2.1m) | place: French Polynesia: Moorea | collected 2018-08
CGCTCCTCGCTCGTGTCCCCCGTGCGGCGCTCCTCGTCAGAACCCCCTGTTTCCTCTCGGTTCATGGCCCTTTGCCCTCTTTGCAAGGCTATCGTCTTCGTTTAGACTCTGGCTGTCAAGAAATGGATCTGGACTCCCCATGGTTGAATTCGCCATTCAGGCCTTTATTTCGCTGTTCGTTGTTGTTGATCCCATCGGGATCGTGCCGATCTTCATCGCACTGACCGGCGGATTTACGAGCGAAGAGAGGATGCAAATCGCTTTGCGGGCCTGTCTGATCGCTTTTGCGGTGCTCTTGCTTTTCGCGCTCGCCGGCGGTCAGGTGTTGGCGCTGCTTGGGATCGGCTTGCCAGCCTTTCGGATTGCCGGCGGTATCGCCTTGCTGATCATTGCGCTCGAAATGCTCTTCGAGCGCCGCGAAATCAGGCGTAAACGTAGCGTGCGTAAGAAAAAACGCGAAAACCCTAAGCCAAAAGATCAAGCGCGCCTTACCGAAATTGCAGTCTTTCCCCTCGCCATACCCCTGATCGCCGGACCCAGTACGATGACCACGATCTTGCTGCTCGGTGAAGAACACCAACGCTTTTGGCCCTACGGTGCGATCCTTATCGGGGCGATTGGTTTAACCCTCTTTACCGGTGGCATTCTGTTTGCGCTTTCGCCGCTCGTTGCGCGGGTCATGGGCGAGCGTGGCATGGCTCTGGTGCAGCGGCTTTTGGGTCTCATTCTCTGCGCTCTCGCGGTACAATTCGTGCTCGATGGTATCGCGGAATATGTCGCCCTTGTGATGAGCTCTGGCCTTTCGGGGTGAGGCTTGCTTTACCAGAACACTTGCGCTAAAAGGTCGGTTACGCGCCTTCGGGTCGCGACTGGGTTCTATACACGTTTTTGCTCGCCTGACCCTAGGGTCAGGCGGCATCTGTTCTGGGAGAAGGCTCGTGAAAATTCGGAATTCGCTCAAGTCTTGGATGAAACGCGATCGCGACAATAAATTGGTTCGTCGGCGGGGGCGCCTCTACGTCATCAACCGCAAAAATCCGCGTATGAAAGCCCGGCAGGGATAAGGCGCGCGTAATCGCCCTTAGGCTCGAACCCTGACCGATGGCGTAACGTCTTCGGCTGGGTCTTCCGCCAATGCTTTATCCAGCGAAAAAGAACGACGCAACGGCTCAAGCAGTTCCAAAAGCCATGTCTCGACCTTTCTCCCGTCTCGTTTTGAAGTTTGGCGGCACTTCGGTTGCTGATCATGAGCGCCTTGCGCGCGCGGCTGCGCACATCAAGCGTGAATACGATGCGGGGCATCAGGTCGCGGTTGTCGTGTCGGCCATGGGCGAGACGACGGACGAATTGGCCTTGCTATGTCGAGAAACGTCCGAAATGCACGATGCTCGGGAGTATGACTCGGTCGTGGCGGCGGGCGAGCAGATCTCTGCCGGTCTGCTGGCGATGGCGCTACAAAAGCTCGGGATCGGTGCGCGTTCTTGGCTCGGATGGCAAATTCCCATCGAAACGGACGATACGCACGGTGGCGCACGTATTGACGCGATCAACGGCCAGGTTCTTATCGAACGGATGGAAGCCGGTGAGGTCCCTGTGATCACGGGATTTCAAGGGGTTAGCGCGCGCCAGCGAATCACGACACTGGGGCGGGGTGGCTCTGACACAAGTGCGGTCGCGATAGCCGTTGCACTCGGCGCTGACCGGTGCGACATCTACACCGATGTCAACGGGGTCTATACGGCCGACCCTCGCGTTGTCGAGGGGGCGCACCGAATCAAGCGCATTGCCTTCGAGGAAATGCTGGAACTCGCCTCGCTCGGGGCGCGCGTTCTAAGCGTTCGCGCCGTTGAGCTTGCCATGATGTCCGGAATGCCTTTGCTTGTGCGTTCGAGTTTTAGCGAAAGCGACCAGAAAATTGATTTGCTCAAGTCCGACTCGCTGGTCTGTAAAGAGGAGGTGATTATGGAAAAACAAACGGTAACCGGAATTGCTCATCAACCGCGAGAGGCTACGATTTCGCTGCGAAAACTTCCTGATCGTCCGGGTGTTGCCTCGAAAGTTTTTGGAGCTTTAGCGGCGCGCGGGATCAACATCGATATGATTATCCAGAACATATCGCCGGTATCGCCGGTTACGGATATGACCTTCACGTTACCGGAAGCGGATTTGGATCAGGCGGTTGAGGCCTTGGAAAGTTTACGCAGTGAGGTTCCTTTTGAAGAGATCGAAACGGCGGAAGACTTGGTAAAAGTATCGGTTGTCGGGATCGGGATGCGTTCTAATCCTGGGATTGCGGCGCAGACCTTTCGTCTTTTGGCGGATCTTGAAGTGAACATTTATGCGATTACGACGAGTGAGATTAAGATATCGGTTTTGATTAAGTCGGAAGCGGCGGATAGGGCGATCAAGGGACTTCACGCGGCCTTTTCGCTATAGCAAGGTTTTGGGGTGTTAGGGTATTGTCATTAACGACTCTGCGAAGAATTGCCAAGTTTTGATTTACTTTTGGAACGGATTCCGCTATAGTTAGGTTAATTCATATTTAAGATAGTATCCCAGACGATTTCTGCGCTTGAGGTTTTGAGTCTCTTGACAGAGAGTCGAAGATGGCCTTGCTACGGGTCTGGTCTTCGTGAGGGATCAATGCGGAGTGCACTATGCCCGAAACAGCAAAGAAGCAGCAGAAGCGAAACGGTTTTCGTGTCAACGAACACATTGTTTATCCGACTCATGGTGTTGGCAGGATCGTTGACATCAGCACGGAGGAGATTGTAGGGACTCGCCTAGATTTTTTCGTTATCCGCTTTGACAGCGAAAAGATGACCTTGCGCATTCCTGTGAACAAGGCGTCATCGGTTGGGATGCGAAAGGTTTCGGATCGCAAGACGGTTTCTCAGATTTATGAAACTGTACGTGGCAAGGCCCGCGTGAAGCGAGCGATGTGGTCACGCCGAGCGCATGAGTACGAGGCCAAGACGAACTCTGGCGATGTGTTGACGGTTGCTGAGGTTGTTCGTGATCTTTTTCGGGCGGACCGACAAAGCGAACAGTCTTTCAGCGAGCGCCAGCTTTATGAAGCCGCGCTTGAGCGTGTAGCGCGCGAGCTTGCGGTTGCGGAGAATGTCAGCGTTACGGAGGCGGTATCGCGCCTTGAAACGGCGATGACCGACAGTCCGTTACGGGCTCCGAAGTCGCGTAAGTCGTCGACATCGAAGGTTCTGGCGGCGGACGAGACGCAAATCATGCCGGTTGACGAGGCTGCGGCCGCCAAGAAAGAAAAGCGCGCGGCTTAGGGGCGAGGGCGTCTTTACGCTCTGGCGCGGGTCGTGCCGAGGGCGCAAGGAAGGGTTCCGAGAGGGCGAGGTTGTCTCTGGTGGTCGAGGAACAGGCGTGTCCAGAGGGCGAGGTTGTCTCGGACGGTCAAGGAACAGGCGTGTCCAGGGGGCGAGGTTGTCTCGGATGGTCAAGGAACAGGCGTGTCTAAGGGCGAAGGTGTCTGTGCGCGAAGGCGCGGGGGGCTTTGAGGCGAAAAGCGTCGGTCTGCCGCGCGCAACGCACGGGTCTTTGCGAGTTCGAATGAGGCGTCGCGGTGTTTAGACAAGGTTGGTTCTGCGCATGACACGTACCCGATTTGCCCCTTCGCCTACGGGGTTCCTTCACGTTGGAAACCTTCGCCCCGCGCTCTTTAATTGGCTCTATGCGCGCAAGATGGGCGGTTCGTTCGTTTTGCGTCTTGACGATACCGACAAGGTCCGCTCGCAAGAGCGTTTCTGTGAGGCGATCATGACGGATTTGTCGTGGCTGGGCATTGATCCCGATCAGGTTGAGCGCCAGTCCGAACGCTTTGCGCGCTACGACGCACTTTTTGAACGCCTTGTAGAGGCGGGTCGTATTTATCCCTGTTTTGAAAGCGCGGAGGCACTTGAACGCCATCGGCGTCGGGCGCGGGCGCGCGGCCTGCCGCCGGTCTATGATCGAGCGGCGCTCGCCCTGTCGGACGCGCAAAAGCAGAGTTTTTTGGCCGAGGGGCGACGCCCCTATTGGCGGTTCAGGCTCTCGGATCGCGTGATCACGATGGATGATCGCATTCGCGGCCCTGTCGCCATCGACACGCGCACGCTTTCGGACCCGGTCGTCAGGCGCGAGGACGGCACGTGGCTCTATATCCTCACCTCGGTCATCGACGACGTTGACTTGGCGATTGATACGGTGATCCGGGGCGAAGACCATGTGACCAATACGGTGGCGCAGATCGACATGTTTGATGCGCTAGGGGCCAAGGTGCCGACCTTTGCCCACCATAATCTTCTGGTAGCGTCGCAAGGCGAGGCTTTTTCTAAGCGGCGGGGTGATCTGGCCTTGCGAGGGCTTCGGGAGGCGGGTATCGAGCCCGAGGCCTTGCGCGCTTATTGTGCTCTGATAGGCACATCTGACCCGGTTTCTGCGGTATTTGACCCTGACGCATTGGCCGCAGGTTTTGACTTTGCAAAAATTTCCCGCGCGCCAGCGGCCTTTGATCTGGACGAACTGGCGTCCCTTTCGCGCCGCGCGCTGCACCGGTTGCGTTTTTCCGATGCCGCCAAGCGCTTCAAGTCCGACAAGGGGGCAAGCGGAGCTCGTGCGGTCTTCGACGAAAAGGTCTGGACCGTAGCGCGCCCCAATCTGGAGCGCTTCGCCGATATCTACACCTTTATGGACATTCTTGATCCCGACTTCAGACCGCCTGCCGATCGCCTCACCGACCTGCCAAAGGCCTTGATCACGGCGGGGCTCGACCTATTGCCCGCGACCTTGAATGCGCAGACGGCGCGAAGCTGGCTTCGCCTTGTCGGTAAGCAAAGCGGCTTGCAGGGCGGTTCCATGTTCAAACCCTTGCGTCGCCTGCTTAGCGGCGCCGACTCTGGTCCGGCTCTGCCTGAGCTGATCGCCCTTTTGGGCGTGGAATCCGTCAGAGATCGCCTGACCCATGGGCAAAAGATCGCAGACCTCGCAAGCCATAAAGGCAAGAGCGCATAACGCTTGACAGCGACCTCGGCTTGAGCGATTCTGAAGCGCAATCGGCGCATTCCAGTGGATAAACGATGGGAAAAGACCCGCTATTCTTCAACAAAGTCGCTTCATCAGTCCTCGGAGCCTTGCTCCTGATTATCGGCGGCTCGATCCTTCTCGACGAAATGCTATCGCCCCATGCAGACCATTCCGACGTCTATGTGCCGGCAGAGCCTCTCGACGAGGGCGCAAGTGCGGGCACAGCGCTCGCCGATCAGGGACTTTCATCAGAGGCGCTCGCCGCGATGCTTACGGTCGCGAACCCGCAGAACGGACCGAAGGTGATAAAGCGTTGCCTTGCGTGCCATACCTTCGACCAAGGTGAAGCGCACCGTGTCGGTCCCAACCTATACAGCATCCTCGGTGATAGCATCGGGGCGAAAGATGGCTTCAATTACTCGGCCGCGATAGGCGACTACGCCTCGCAGGAGGAGCGTTGGACGCCAGAGATTCTCTTTCGTTTTCTCCAAAAGCCGCGCACGGTCATCAAAGGCACGACGATGGGCTTTGCCGGGTTGAAAAAACCCGAAGACATCGCAGATTTGATCGCCCACCTCAATCAGGACTATAGCGAGACTCCCCTAGATTTTTCTGCGCCGTGACCTTGCGCTTTCACGCCTTTGAAACGCGCGCAGAGCTTGCGCGTGATCTTGCAGGGCGTCTTCTCGTTGATCTTTCCGAAAGCCTCGCGAAGCGGCCGCGCGCCTCCCTCGCCTTGTCTGGCGGCCAGACCCCCGGACGCCTTCTGGCCGAACTCGCAGGTGGCCCGGTCACGCTGCACCATTGCGACCTTGTTGCGGTAGACGATCGTTGGGTTGACCCGACATCGCCGCGATCCAACGAGGCCTTGCTACGCGCCGCGCTCGGCCATCGAGAGGAGCAGGAGGTGCGCATTTGGTCTCTGGTCACGGCGGCGGCCAGCCCTGAGGAGGCTCTGGCGTCGATCAGGAAACGTCTTGAAGCCTTTCCCTTTCCCCTGGATGCCTGCGTTCTGGGCATGGGCAACGATGGCCATACGGCGTCGCTCTTTCCCGAAGGGGACCGGCTCGCCGAAGGGCTGGATCTTCAGGCATCGGGGCCTTGCATTTCGATGCGCGCGCCGGCTGCGCCGGAGCCCAGGATGACGCTGACTCTCGCGACCATCGTTTCGGCGCGCCACCTCTATCTGCATTTCGAGGGGCAAAGCAAGCGCGCCTTGTTTGAAGATTTGGTGATGCGCGACGTCGATGCATCCAGAGCGCCCATCGTGGCGGTCTTGCGAGAGCGTCCCGACATCGAAGTTTTTTGGGCGCCGGAGGCCTGATGGCCCTAGGGTTGGCCGTCGGATGGAGGGATTGGATCAGGCTCAAGGGCCTCGATCAAAACCTTGATGCTGCCCCCGCATGGCAGACCCACCCGCCAAGCGATTTCATCTTCGATGCCAAAGGCAAGCACCTTGGTTCCGCCGGACACAAAAAGACCTTCAGCCTCGGCGATCACGTCGGACTCGACGCATCCACCCGAAACCGATCCGCAGAAGTCGCCCTCGTCGTTGATGGCCAGATGGCTGCCCGGCGGGCAAGGAGCCGAGCCTTTGGCTTCAAGTACCGTTGCGATGACGACGCGATGCCCGGCCCGGTGCCACAGTTCGGCCTGATAAAGGGCATCGCCCTGGGTCATGTGGGCGGACGACGATCGCCTGCGCGTCGAGCCTTCGGTCGGTTGGTTTTCACGCGACATCATCTGGGGAGATAAATGAACGGGGAGAAAAAAGTCAAGAAGGTCGTTCTGGCCTATTCAGGAGGTTTGGACACTTCGGTGATCGTCAAGTGGTTACAGGAGGAGCGGGGGTGTGAGGTCGTTGCCTTTTGCGCGGATCTGGGTCAGGGTGCCGAACTCGAAGATGCGCGGCGCAAGGCCGAACAGCTCGGTGTCCGGGAACTCTATATCGAGGATCTGCGTGAGCGCTTTGCACGGGACTTTGTCTGGCCGATGTTTCGGGCGAATACGCTATACGAAGGCGCCTACCTGTTGGGGACGGCGATCGCGCGCCCGTTGATCGCGGAGCGTCAGGTGGAGATCGCGCGCGCCTGCGGTGCCGATGCGCTCGCCCACGGGGCGACAGGAAAGGGCAACGATCAGGTGCGCTTTGAATTGTCTTACTACGCGCTGGAGCCTGATATTGAGGTCATTTCCCCTTGGCGGGAATGGGATTTTCGGGGTCGTTCGGATCTGATTGCTTTCGCCGAGCGTCACCAGATTCCGATCCCGCGCGACAAGAGAGGCGAGGCTCCATTTTCGGTTGACGCCAATCTGTTGCACTCGTCTTCTGAGGGCAAAGTGCTCGAAGACCCGGCGGTGGGTGCGCCGGAGTATGTCTTTCAGCGGACGGCGAATCCGCAGGAGGTCAGTCAAGCCCCAAGGTCGGTGCGGATCGGCTTTGAGGCGGGCGACGCCGTATCGCTGGATGGTGAAGCGCTTTCGCCGGCCGTTCTGCTGGAGCGACTGAACGCGGTGGGTCGGGATCATGGCGTAGGCCGTGTCGATCTGGTCGAAAACCGCTTTGTCGGGATGAAAAACCGAGGCATTTACGAAACGCCGGGGGGCACCATCTTGCTTAGCGCGCATCGAGCGATCGAGTCGATCACGCTCGACCGCGAAGCGGGGCACCTCAAAGACGCACTCATGCCGCGCTACGCCCAAGCGATCTATAACGGATTTTGGTTTTCGCCTGAGCGCAAGATGCTTCAGGCGCTGATCGACGAGAGCCAGCGTCATGTCAGCGGCGAGGTCGAGCTTCTTGTATCGCGCGGGCGTGTTGATCTTGTTGCGCGCTCAAGCCCCTGTTCGCTTTACGATGAGGCGCTCGTCTCCTTTGAGGACGGTCAGGCCGATTACGATCAAAAGGATGCAGAAGGGTTTATTCGTCTCAATGCCTTGCGGCTTCGTACCCTCGCGCGCCGTGCCCAAAAGCTCTGAGCGCACGAAAAAGGGGGCGCCGACGTTGATCGACGCCCCCCTCGGATTGAAGGGAAGCAGACCTTAAGTCTGCGCCCCTTCGCCCCATATAGCGCGCTGCGGGATAGGGGGGAAAAAGCGCGCTAATCTTAGCTCTATCAGCGGAACCATCGGCGACGATCTTGCTCGTTCAACATGCCGTCGTTGTTGCGGTCGAGCATAAAATCGCCGTCATCGTCCTGCAAATGCTCCCAGATTTCGTCGAGTGAAAGCGCCTTGTCGTCATCAAGATCGCCAAAAGCGATGGATGAGGCTGCGGCTGCTTCGGCCATCAGGGCGTTGATTTTGCTGGCGAGCTCGTCTTTGTTCAGTTTCCCGTCGCCGTTGGCATCGGCATCGGCGAAATGTTCTTCGAGCGCGGCGCGAAATTCTTCGACGCTCACGTTCCCGTCGCCATCGTCGTCGGCCATGTGTGGCAAGATGTTCCACATCCGGCTGTGGCCGCCGCGTCTTTTGTTGCCTCTCTTGTGGCCTTTGTTCTTTTCGTCCCCGTGGTTATCGGCGAGGGCGGTATAGGCATCGAGTGGGTAGGGTGAAGGCGTGTCGGAGGTTGTCTCGGCTCTGGCTGTTGCGAAAACGGCTGAGCCGATGATCAGCGTGACGGCGGAGGTTAGGGTTAGGAGGTGGCGTTTGTTCATGATTGTCCTTGTGATTGACGGTTCTGTAGTCGGGATTGCGATGCCCGTTGGTTTTATCCCTTAAGGATGATCTCAACTTAGTCACGTGCGCCTAACGACAAACTGACGACAAGGTTAAAGATAATTTAGTTTGCGGCATGGTGGCAGAAACCTTGGTGGTTTCCGGTCAGGGAACGATCAGGTCGTTAAGGCTTTCCAAGGCGTTTTTTTGCGCCTTTCCGAGGTGCTTTAGAAGCTGGTCCATATTGGCGACGCCGAAGCGGGAGGCCAGAAAGTTACCGGTACCGCCGATAAGGTTTTTTTCGTCGGCAGGGCCTTCGACCATCAGCATGAGAAAATGGTGGAGGCGACGTTGAAGCGACCAGATCTGCATGAGGTGTTCGACCTTTGGCGTGCTGATATAGCCTAAGGATTGGGCAGAAGCGAGGACTTGTGCGCCCTGATCGAGCGAGGGTGGATGTAGCATCCGTGCATCGCTGAGGCTCAGGGTTTGGATTGCGAATTCAAAGTCGATCAATCCGCCCGGGGTTTGCTTGAGATCGAGTGGTCCGCGCGGCGGTTTTTCGCGTGCGATACGCTTGCGCATGGCGGTGACTTCGCTGATAAGCGACTCGCGCTCGCGTTTTCGGGCGAGCACGTCATGAATGAGGCGGCTAACTTTGTTTTGAAGGTCTGTGTCGCCGGCGAGGGGGCGCGCGCGCGTCAAGGCCATATGTTCCCACGTCCAGGCTTCATTGCGCTGGTAGGTTTCGAAGGAGTCGAAGCGGATTGCCAAGGGGCCGGCGTTTCCTGAGGGGCGGAGGCGAAAGTCGATAGCGTAGGCTGAGCCTTCGGAGGTTGGGGCTGAGAGGTTTGCGACGAGGCGCTGGGCAATTTTGGCGAAGTAGGCGGAAGCGGAAAGCGAGCGGCGGTGGTTTGAGGCGTGCTCATCGCTTTCGTAGACCATAATGAGGTCGAGGTCGCTGTGCGCGGTCATATCGCCGATACCGAGTCGTCCGAGTGCGATGAGGGCGACACGCGCGCCTTTGAGCGGACCGTGTTCATGAGCTATCGTGTCGATAGCGAGTTTGAGGCAGACTTGTAGAGCGCTTTGCGCGGTTGCGGTGAAACTTTTGGCGGCGGTATTGACATTCAGGGCACCTCCGAGCAGGTGAGCGCCAGCGATGAACTGGCGTTCGCTGACGAAGCGTCGCACGGCATCGAGGCGTGATTCGGCGTTGTCGAGCGCGAGGACTTCTCCTAAGAGCTCGTCGCTCTGACGAGCTTCCTGTGGGTCGATCAAACCGTCGAGCACGTGTGGTTTGCGTCGGATGACTGAGGCGAGTCGTGGCGCGGAGGCGATAAGCGTGACCATGAGTCTTAAGAGCTCGGGATTGGCGTGAAAAAGCGAAAAGAGTTGGATTCCCGCAGGGAGGTTACGCAGAAAATCATCGAAGGTCGCGAGCGTCTTGTCCGGATGGTCCTGCGCGCCAATGACGCGTAGGAGACTCGGTAGCATATCCAGTAAGGCGCGGTGCGCCGCCTCGCTGCGCAAAGCCCGGTAGCGGCGACTGCGCCAGGCCTCTACAAGAACCGCAGCCGCTTCAGGCGCCGCAAAGCCAAAGGTCGCCAGAGCCGGCTCAAGGTTTTCCATCGGTAAGGCAACCGATTCGTCCCGTTCCGCTCGATCTTCGAACGCCTGCCCAGACGAATCGTGCCTCAGCGTGAAGCTATGGAAAAAGGCTCGGTACCCTTCCGAAATCAACGTCGCGATGCGAAGCACTTCTCTCTCAAGGGCGGCCTGATCGTCAAATCCCGCGAAGCGTGCAAAGGCCTCCAGGTGTTCGGCAGCCGGCAGGCGATGGCTTTGCTCATCGTTCTGCATCTGAACCCGATGCTCAAGGCGGCGCAATTCAATGTAGGCTGAGCCGAGTGCAAGAGCTTCTGCTCGGGGTAACTGGGCGATCTGCGAAAGACGTGACAGGGCCTCTAAGGTCTCGCGCGCTCTGATCTCCGGGTGACGCCCCCCGAGCATGATCTGTTTGCTTTGCACAAGAAATTCAAGCTCGCGGATGCCCCCTTGTCCCAATTTGAGGTCGCGCTCAGCAATCCCAGCTCCATCTGGCCTGCCCTGATGGGTGAGCATCTTGTTTCGCAAGGCCCGCACATCCAGAAGCACGGAGGCATCAAGATAGCGCCGCCAGACGAACGGCGCGACTTCTTGCAAAAAAGCCCACCCCGCTTCCAGATCGCCGGCAACCGGACGCGCCTTGATCAGGGCCGCGCGCTCCCAGGTCTGGCCCATGCTTTCGTAGTAGATGAGCGCCGAGGGCAAGGCGATCGCGACACCCGTCGAGCCCGGATCGGGGCGAAGCCGCAAATCGACGCGAAAGACATACCCCTGAGCCGTGCGCTCCTGCATGATTTTGATGAGCTTGCGCGTCAGCGCGATGAAGAACGGACCCGGTTCAACCCCCTCCCCAAGAGGCGCCCGGTCAGGATCAAAAAAGATGATCAGATCAATGTCGCTCGAGTAATTCAACTCGCCCGCGCCCATCTTGCCCATCGCCAGAACGATCAGCCCGCTCAAAGGGCTAAGCTCAGTAGCGTCCGGCGCGCCGAACCGTCCACGCTTTTGCTCCGCGCGCAGGAGGTATTCAACGCAGGCGGCGAGCGAAAGCTCAGCAAATTCGGTCAGAATCGCGCAGGTCTGCATAAGCGGAACGTGACCCAGGATATCGGCAAGAGCCAAGGCCAAAGCGGCTTCCTGCTTGGCTTTACGCAGGCGTAACATCAGGTCGCTTTCGCTACTTGCCGCCTCCAGCGCCTCGCGCCAGCGTAAAAGATGGCGCGCAAACGACTCAGCCGAAAGGTCGGCCAGAATCTGAGAAAAAAAGGTTTGGTTGGCCTCGGCCAGTCTGCGCAGGTAAGGCGCATGACTCAGCGCGGCGACAAGAGCCTCGTCGTCTAACCCGGCCCGATCCAAAAGGTCTTGCGCCCGCCCATCTGGCTCGCCGTGAAGACGAGGAGGGCGATGCGCGGTCGTGAAGGACATCATCCACTTCGTTTAGGCGCAAGCGGCCCCCGTCGCAAGAGAAAAGCTGATCTTAAGACCCGGCGTCAGGTTTTCCATCCTGATCGTGTCGCCGTGAAAGCGCGCAATCGCCGCTACCGTCGCAAGGCCAAGCCCCGAGCCGGGCGAAGACCGTGAGGGCGTTAGACGCACAAAGCGTTCCAGAACCCGCTCATGGTCTTCGGCGGGTATCCCCGCGCCCTCGTCGCGCACATAGAGCCGGACCCGATCGCCTTCCTTTTCCGCCCCCAAGGCGATGATGCCCGCGCCAGCATGTTTGATCGCATTGTCGATGAGGTTCGATAGGGCCTGGTTTATCAGGTCGCGGTTGACAAAGACGCCAAGGCCCTCCGGCGCTTCGACGACAATTTTCATCTTCGCTTCGTCGGTCAGCGGCTCGAACAGCTCCTTGATCGCTTGAAGCATCGGCTTGATCTCGTGAACGTCGCTATCCAGTCGGGTGTTGCCAGCCTCCATGCGCGTGATGTGCAAAAGGGCATCGAATAAGCGGATCAAATCATCGGAGTCGCTTAGAAGGCCCTCTAGCAAAGCCTTGGTCTCTTCGGGGCTGCTCGCTTTGGACAGGGCCTCTTCCGCGCGGTTGCGGATGCGCGTTAGCGGGGTTTTCAACTCGTGGGCAATGTTCTCCGAAACTTCTCCCATACCACGCATCAGACGTTCGATCTGTTCGAGCATCCGGTTGACCCGCTCGGCAATGCGCGTCACTTCGTCGCTGTTTCCTTGGACAGGCAGTCGTATCGAGATGTCGCCTGCCGCAATCCGGTCCATCGCCCGCGATATGCGTTCAATGCGCCGTAAGGCGCGCCACGACGAATAGGTGCCTGCAAGAAGCCCGGCCAGAAGGGTGAGCAGGATCGCGAAGTTACGCGCGCGACGGGCAGCCACTTCAAATCGGATGATCTCGTTGCTTTCGCGCGCAATCGTCAGACGCAAGCCCGCAGGAAGTATGACGGTGCGCGCAAGGACCAGATAAGGTCTGGAGCGTTGTCCATCGGCGTTGTCCCCGCTATGTCCGAAGTGGTCGGGCCACTTTTCGTCGATCCACACCAGAGCGTCGGACTCGCGAAAGAGGTAGCCTTCGTAAAGGCCAGCTTCGCTATAGACCTCAAGAGGGACTTCGGCGATGTCGCTGTGCAGAAGATCGCCGTTGAGGGTCGAGAGCAAGTAAAAGGTGTCGCTCGTGCTGATCGAACGCCAGTAAATCGCTTCGGCAAGCGCGTTGATCCGCCCTCGGGAATATTCGCGGCGCAATTCGCGTTCCTCGCGGGAGATGTCCTCAACGATTTGGTCCTCAAGAACGCTGCGCGCTTGCCAGTAAAAGGAATAGAAGCCCGCCAGCGAAAAAAAGACGAACAGGCAAAAATAGAGGGCCGTCAGCTTGAACGCCGATGTCTTGAAAACGCGCGCGCCACGAAAATGGTGGCGCACCGCCTTAGCGTGAGCGCGAGAGAACAAGACCCAAACCTTGCCGTGCCGAACCCATCTTCGAGGTGATCTCAGTCCAGACCCAGCGCATAACCGGCGCCGCGTATGGTTCGGATAAGGGGCTTGTCGAAGTGGCGGTCGATTTTTGAGCGCAGCCGCGAAATATGCACGTCGATGACGTTGGTCTGCGGATCAAAGTGGTAGTCCCAGACGTTCTCCAGCAGCATCGTGCGCGTCACAACCTGCGAGGCATGACGCATCAGATATTCGAGCAGCATAAATTCGCGCGGCTGCAAAACGATTTCCCGTCCCCCCCGCGTCACCTGGCGTGTCAGTCGGTTGAGCTTCAGGTCTTCGACCTCGAAACTCGTCTGCGCAATCTCAGGGGTCAGGCGGCGTGAAAGAGCTTCTACGCGCGCCTGAAGCTCCGCAAGCGCATAGGGTTTGGGCAGGTAGTCATCGCCGCCCGCGCGCAGTCCCTTGATCCGGTCATCGACCTGACCCAAAGCCGATAAAACCAATACCGGCGTGCGGTCGCCCTGTTCGCGGAGCGAGCGGATCAGCGAAAGGCCGTCGAGACGGGGCAACATCCGATCGACAATTAAGACATCGTAGCCGCCATGATTGGCCATCACGAAACCGTCTTCACCATCGAGCGCCGTGTCGGCGCTATGACCCAATTCGCGAAAGGCCTTGGCCAAATAGGTGGCAGAATCTTTGTCGTCTTCCACGATGAGAAGTTTCATCTCAGCCTCCGGCCGCAGAGAAGCGTCTGAGATTTCCTACCGGGCCTCTCATTCTATTTGCAGCGCAAGGTAGATTTCTCCGACCTCCTTGCGTTCGATGCGCGCCAGCAGGGCCGCGCGCTCGGCCTCGCGTGCCGCCTCGACGAGGCTTGCGACTTGCTCGGGGCTTTCCATCGTCTGAGAATCAATCGAAAGAAGGCGGTCGCCGGGGATGAGACCGGAGTCTTCAGCCAAAGACCCCTCGCGAACCTCCATAATGGTAAGCGCTGCGCTGGGCGTGCCGCTATCGTCGAATCGAATCCCGAAGGTCTCGAGGGCATCGAGGGTCGATGGGGGCTCGTTCGGAGCCGCATTGTCCAGCGAAGCAAAACTGACTTGCGGATCGAGCGTGCCAAGCTCAACATCGCGCTCGATGTAGCTTCCTGAACGAAATAGGTTTAATACCGCGACCGTGCCGGGCTTGAGGTCACCGATGATGCGCGCCAGATCGCGGGAACTTTCAACCTCTTCCTCGCCAACGGACAAAATGACATCGCCCTGCTGTAATCCCGACGCGCTTGCCGGCGTATCGGGGTAAACCCGATTGATCAGTGCGCCCTGCACTTCCGACAGACCAATCGCGCTGGCGAGGCCTTCGTCGATTGTTTGAATCCCCACGCCTAGCCAGCCGCGCGTAACCGTACCGTTTTCCGAGATCTGGTTCACGATTCGGCTTGCGGTTTCAGCCGGGATCGCAAACCCGATTCCTGCCGAACCCCCGTAAGGGGAAATGATCGCCGTTGATACACCGATGACCGTTCCATCGAGGTTAAAGACCGGTCCGCCAGAGTTGCCACGGTTGATGGGGGCATCGATTTGGATAAAGTCGTCGTAAATCGAATTGGCGACCGAGCGCGACTTCGCCGAGACAATGCCGGCCGTTACCGTGCCGCCCAGGTTGAAGGGGCTTCCCACGGCGACCACCCAGTCGCCCGGCTCAGACGAGTCTTCGGCAAAAGTCACATACGGCATGTCCTCCACGTCCGGAACGCGCAAGACCGCCAGGTCGGACTTGGTATCGACGCCAACGAGCTCGGCCATGTGTTCATCGCCGTTGTCCAGCGATATGGTGAATTTCGTTCCCTTTCCAATCACATGCTGGTTCGTGACAAGCAGGCCGTCATCCGAAATGAAGAAGCCTGAGCCCGTGGACAAAACACGTTCGCGTGGCTCTTGTGGGGCTTCTTGTCCGCGGCGCTGAGAAAAGCGACGGCGCATTTCATCGTCGAAACCGTCGGGTCCGAAGAAGAAGTCGAACGAGTAGGGAAAGTTGAAGAACTCCGGAGTGTTGCGTCTTGTGAATCGGCGCTGGTCCGAAGAGTTGACGCCCTCAACGCGAATGCTCACAACCGCCGGACGCACCTCCTTGACCAACTGCGAAAAGGACGGAAGCGCACTTTCGTGCGCCATCACCACGCTGGGAAGCAAAAGCGCGAGCGCCAAAAGCAAAACCATCGCGTTGGGGCGCCTTACGGCGGCAGCGTTAAGGGATCTTTGGGGGTGGTTGGGGGAGGTATGGGGCTTCATGGTTCTCTCCTTGAATCGGGTTTCGATGGCACGCCCGGTTCCCAACGGAACCGGAACAGAGTATAAGTTTGTCTGTGATCGTGCAACACGCTAACGGCTAACCCGTTAAGCCGAGGTGTCGGACGCATTAATTATCATTCATGATTTTTGGGCGCGTCGCTGATGCGCCGAAACTCCGTTCCATAAATCGTGCCTGATCGGCTCCGGTGAAGTCTTAGGTTTGTTTGAAAAGGGGCGGATTTACGCTTTGCTTACCTGTCCAAGGGTATTCAGGGTTGATTAAGCGTTAATGGGTCTGTAAAGTGGTCGCCAATAAGAGACCATTGCGTGGAACCGGCGTTTCAGGATGGAGCATAGATGCAGATATGACGCATGATATTCTTGGCGATGTCGCCACCAAAAAGGACTTCACCTTGATCCAGCGCTTTTTTCTTTCGGCTATGACCCTGATTCTTGTTGCCGTTGCAGGCGGGGGAATGTTCAAAAGCGCGCCCTCGTCGCCAATTGATGCCCCCGTGGTGACCGTGCAGAAGAAGGAAATCGAGGGTGCTGTCGACTCGCTTTTTGATGCGTTTCAGATCACGCCGTCGGGCACCATTCGCGGCCTTCTTGCCGAAGGCTTGCAACCGATCGGGCCTTGCGCCGATACCGGTGATCTCTCGCCGCGCTTTTGCCTTGAGGGCATTGATGGTCGCGTGACCTTCCTTTCTCTTGACCTCCTAAACGGACAAGACTCTGGCCGTGAGTTTTAGGCTCTGATGACGGTCCGGGCCAAGCGGCGCCTTGCGCGTGGTATCTCCGTCTAAAGGGCTGATGCGGGCTGAGGAAGTTTTTACCTTGCTTTCGGACCGTGGCAAGGCCAATACGGTACGCATCTATGGTCACCACGGCGTTACGGGAAAGCGCTTTGGCGTGAGTTTCGGCGACTTGAAGACGATCGAACGTCGGCTTGGAAAAGATGCGTCTCTCTTTGAGCCGCTGTGGCGCAGCGCCTATCTCGAAGCACGCTTGCTGGCTTTGCGTCTTGTCGCGGTTACCGACTTTACATCGGAAGACCTCGAGCGTCTTCTTGCGTCGGTTGACAATCCGATGCTGACCGACGGCTTTTCCGCCTTTGTCGTCGCGCATCCTCAAGCGCCTTCGCTCTCCGACGCCTGGATCGCCCGCGATCACGAGAGGCAGGAGGCGACCGGATGGACGCTTTCGACTTTGCTCGTTCTCAAGGATCGGCTCGACGATGATAGGATCGCCCATCGCTTGTCGCTGATCGAAAAGGACATTCACGGTGCGAAGAATCGGGTGCGCCACAGTATGAACAATTGCCTGATCGCAATCGGCGGTCACACTCAAGCCTTTTACGCGCCTGCCTGCCGGATCGCGAAGACCATCGGAAAGGTTGACGTGGATCACGGCCTGACAAACTGCAAGACACCTGCGGCGCTGCCATACATCGAAAAAATGGTGAAGCGACGCTTATCGCGCAAAAGAAAAGCCGAGTAAGACAGCGCAATAACCCGGTGCGGTGCGTCAAACTTCGCGTTTTTCGCCCCGATGACACTTGCTTGTCGGGAAACAATGGCCTAGTCTCTCGCAATCGGCCTTCGAGGGCCGAACCTCTTCGTGGAATTTTGCCCCATTACGGTCTCTATGTCTCCTGCTCCCCTGATGCCGAAAGCCACGGCAGCTTGGCTTATCGAACATACCTCCATGACCTTTACGCAGATCGCGACCTTCTGCCAATTGCACCCGTTGGAAGTGCAAAATATCGCGGATGAAGAAAACGGATATGTCGTGCGTGGAATTGATCCGATCCAGGAAAAACAACTGACACGCGACGAAATCAACAGGGCAGAAGCAGATCCAAATTACGAAATGCGCTTGACCCAAAGCTCCATCCAAAGCTCGGCGCAGGTGCGTAAGGGTCCACGCTATACGCCGGTTTCACGCCGTCAGGACCGGCCCAACGCGATCCTGTGGCTCCTGCGAAATCACCCCGAACTCAGCGACCGGGCGATCAGCCGCCTTGTCGGAACGACCAAAACAACCATCGACAGTATCCGCACGCGAAGCCATTGGAATTATTCCAACCTTGCGCCGTCCGATCCCGTAACCTTGGGCCTGTGTCTTCAGTCCGATCTGGATAAGGCACTGCTTCATGCCCGACCGGCATCTGAAAGGACCGAAACGACCGAGACACCCGTTCCAGCCGATACCTTCATTCCCGGTGGGGCGAAAGCCCAAGGCACCGATGCCGTGCAAAGTGCCTTCGTCAAAGCTGGACTGGCCGAGACGAAGAATCAAACCGAACCTGTGCTTCCCTCAACCGATGAAGCCGCGACTTCAAGCCGGAACACGTCACAAAGTGACAAAACCCATGATGACCCCGATGTGGATTCGGTTTTCGCCAAGCTAAAAGCACTCCGCAAGAGCTAAATGTCCGTGCGGCGCGAGGGGGGGCAAAGCCGTAGGTCGAGCGTCGAAAACATCGTCAACCTGTCGGTGCCATGGCTCGCAATCGGCGCGCTCGCCTTGCTCGGATTCGGACTCGCTCAGGCAATCTGGGGCGCCGGACCCGATGTCCGGCACGGTGCAGGCGTCTATATCCTCTATGTTCACGTTCCGTCCGCTTGGCTTTCGATGTTCGTCTATGCCCTCGTGAGCCTTTTCGCCCTCATCTATGTGGTTTTTCGCTTCCCGCTTTGCGATCTGGCCCTTAGCGCAGCCTTGCCCATCGGGGCCGCCTTTACGCTCATCGCGCTGGTCAGCGGTAGCCTGTGGGGCAGACCAGCCTGGGGAACCTTCTGGATCTGGGACCCCAGGCTCGTTTCCGAGCTGATCCTGCTATGGATCTACCTCGCCCTCATCGCTCTCGACCGATTCGCAAACCAACAGGGACACGGCGCCCGTGTTGCCTTGTCCGTCTTTGCCTTGGCGGGGAGCCTGATCTTGCCCGTTATTCACTTCTCGGTCGATTTCTGGCACTCCATTCATCAGGGCGCTTCGCTTTCCATCTTCGGGAAGAATAGCCTCGATCCAGCCTATTTGTGGCCCCTGATCTATTGTACGCTGGGCGCCATGTGCGGGTTTGTAAGCCTGCTCCTTTATGATATGCGCACCCAAATGCTGCGCAGACGCTATGCGCGCTTGCTCCGTCAGCATCTGGACCGAAACCCATGAGCGCGCCCGTCTCGCTTTTTGTTTGGGCCGCCTTCGCCTTCGCTCTGATCGTCGTGGCCGCGCTCGTCGTGCGCGCATACGTCGTGCGCAGACGGGTTCTCTTCGCGCTAGAGCGCCTCGGCGCTCTGGAGGCCGCGTCCCGCGCTTCGCCTCCAAGCGACAAAACGGAAACGGCTCCCAAGCATGACCCTTAGAGACCAGCAATGAAACGTCGATCTTGGCTCGGCTGGCTTCCCGTTGCCTTGAGCCTGTCGTTCGTGCTTATTTTTCTCTTGTCCATCGGTGACGATCCCGACCGAGCGGCCTCACCTTTGGTCAATAAGGCCTTGGCGAGCTTCTCAACCGAGGATTTCAACCAAGCGGCGGACTTCGGCGTGCCCGGACGCTTTTCCTCTCGTGACTTCGGCCATGGACGGGTTGGCATCATCAATGTTTTCGCGAGTTGGTGTCCACCCTGTCGAGAGGAGCATCCCTGGCTGATCGACCTCGCGCGCGACGGCAGAGCGGCGCTCTATGGTCTTGTTTACAAAGACAATCCCGAAGCGGCTCATGCCTACCTGACCGAGGCGCAAAATCCTTTCACGGCGCTGGGCCTCGATGCCAAAGGTCGCGTTGGTTTGACGCTCGGCGTCTTTGGCGTACCTGAAACGCTTGTCGTCGACGGTGCCGGACGTCTGTTATACCATCATCGGGGGCCGCTTACCGGAGCTGTCATGCGCGAGGTCATCTGGCCGCTTTTACCGCCAAAGGTCCACTCCCCTCGCGCGTCTCCCCAATGACAATCTTGGCACCCGGCGCAGGGTCTTTGCGTTTGGCCTGCGAACACCTGGCTTGCGCAAAGGCGGTCGCCCTGCCGACCGAAACGGTCTATGGCCTCGCCGTCGATGCCACTTCATGCGCCGCCGTGCAGGAAGTCTATCGGTTGAAGCGCCGCCCGGCGGCGAATCCGCTTATCATTCACGTGGCTTCAATGCAGGCGGCGCTGGCTTTAGGTCGATTTAATCGGTCGGCTTCGGCTCTTGCGCGGCGTTTTTGGCCCGGTCAGTTGACCCTCGTCGTGCCGTTGCGTAAGCCCTGTGCGATCAGCGCCAAGGCTCTGGCCCAAAGCGATACGATTGCGCTCCGTGTGCCTTCACATCCGGTTGCCCTCGATGTTCTGCGTCTTTTCGCCCGCCCGCTCGCCGCCCCGAGCGCGAACCGCTCCGGACGACCAAGCCCCACATCGGCGGCGCACGTTGCCGCCGATTTTGGGCACGACGGATTGCCGTTGATCCTCGATGGCGGAGCAACCGCTTTGGGGCTTGAAAGTACGGTCGTCGCCGCGGTGGGTGATCCCTGTTCGATCCTGCGGACCGGTGCGTTGACGCGTAAGGCAATCGAAGCGCAGGTCGGCGAGCTGGCCCCTGACGGCGCAAGTCCGATCGCTTCACCCGGGCGGCGTTTTCGCCACTATGCGCCGAAGCTGCCGGTGCGGCTGAACGTGCAAGAGGTGCGGGAGGGCGAAGCTCTGTTAACTTTCGGAACGCCGCATCATCGTCTTCGCGGCGCGGTGGCGCGGTTTGATTTGTCGGCGCGCGGGAACGTCGAGGAAGCCGCCGCGCGTTTGTTTAGCGGTCTTCGGTCTTTGGAGCGCAGCGGCGCGCATGGTATCGCGGTCATGCCGGTTCCCTCGACGGGGATCGGCGAGGCGATCAACGACCGGTTGCGCCGGGCGGCTTTGCTTGAATGCGAGGGCTAAAGCTGGTAGGATCGTTTATCCATGTGCCTTTGAGAGGGGCTGATGCTTGTGAAGGAACTTCGGGGTTCGATCCCAGCGCTCGTGACCCCGTTTCGCGACGGTAAGGTCGATTGGGACGCGCTCGCCCATCTGGTTGACTGGCAGATTGAAATGGGCTCGCAGGCTCTTGTAGCGGTCGGGACGACGGGCGAATCGCCTACGCTCACGCATGATGAGCATAAAGAAGTTGTCGCCTTTGTCGTCGAGGCGTCGAAGGGGCGAGTTCCTGTGATTGCGGGCGCAGGTTCCAATGCGACGCACGAGGCCGTTGCCTTTGCGCGCCAGGCCGAAGCGGATGGCGCCGACGCCTCGCTCGTTGTGACCCCCTACTACAATCGTCCGACTCAGGAGGGCTTGTTCGCGCATTTTGCTGCGGTTCACGAAGCCAGTCGTTTGCCGATCATCATTTACAACATTCCCGGTCGGTCCTCGGTCGACATGGAGCTTGAGACGATGAAGCGTCTTGCGCGGTTGCCGCGGATCGTGGGCGTTAAGGATGCGACAAGCGATGCGGCACGCATTTCGCTACAGCGACACGAGATCGGATCGGACTTCATTCAGTTGAGCGGAAATGATGATGCGGTTCTTGGCGATATGGCGAGCGGCGCCGTCGGATGTATTTCGGTGACCGCCAACGTTGCGCCGGCGCTTTGTGCGGACGTGATGAAGGCGTGCCACGCCAACGACTACGCCCGTGCGCGGGCCTTGAACGATCGTCTTGTGCCGCTACACCGCGCCTTGTTCGTCGAAGCGAGTCCGGCGCCGAGCAAGTTTGCGCTTGAAGCGCTTGGACACGCGCGCGCCGACGTGCGGCTGCCGCTCCGGCCTTTGAGCGAGGGCGCCCAAGCGGTGGTTCTTTCGGCTTTGCGTTACGCCGGACTCACGGGAAGCGCCGCCGCATGAAGCCAGCGCGCGGGCGCCATGTCATCGCGGACCACCGGAAGGCCCGTTACCACTACCACCTCGGCGACGACTTTGAAGCCGGGATCGCGCTTTTGGGTTCTGAGGTCAAGTCTTTGCGGAGCGGACAGGCGAATATCGCCGAGAGCTATGCGCTGATCGAGGAAGGTCGATTGTTTCTGGTCAACGCTTATATCCCCACGCTGCCCGCCGCCAACCGAGAGAATCACGATCCGCGCCGCAAGCGGGGGCTCTTGCTCCATCGGCGAGAAATTAAACGTCTGATCGGTCAGGTCGAGCGCAAGTCAATGACCCTGATTCCCTTGTCGCTCTATTTCAATCCACGGGGCTTGGTGAAGGTCAAGATGGCGTTGGGGCGCGGCAAGAAGCTCTACGACAAGCGCCAGAGCGAAAAAACACGCGATTGGCAGCGCCAAAAACAGCGCCTGATGAAGCAAAGGGGCTAACCCACCGCCCTTTTTAACCCGTCAAGCCCGCGCGCTAACGTGCCAAGATGGATTTGCACTTCGTCCCGGAGCTTCCCTGCCATGCGCGCGTTGAGTTCCGTGTGATGGCTCCGCAGATGGGCAAAGAGCTTCGCACCGATTATCAGGGCACCGGTCTCACGTGTGGCGCGCGCGCTGAAACTGTGCTCTCTTGGAATCAGGAGCGCATACGGTTCCAGCAGGTCGGCAGCAACGGCGCTCTTGTGACCGAAGTCAGGCGAAGTCAGCGAGACTTCGCCGTCCACAAGAAAGTAGGCACCAAGCGCTTTGTCGCCAAGCGCAAAAAGGCTTTCACCGGGGCCGAAACTGCGAAATTCGGAACCCGTGACCAGCGCATGTTGCACCTTGGGTGCGAAGAGCGCAAGCGTCGGGTTTTGGTTCATCAGGCGGGTCGCATCGGTGTGTGGCATCGTCTTACCTTGCCTGTCGGGGGTGGGGGGATGCGGGAAAACGAAAGGGTTTGCCCTCGAATGCGTCCAAACCGCGACCGATTGCGGCAATCGCCTCGCTCATCTTGCCCGCGCGTCCGAGGGCCGCGTCGGCGATTCGCACCATCAGGGGGTTGGGCGAAGCGCTGGGAGAGGCCGCCCGAAGAGCTTGGGCAACTTGATGTTCCGCTCCAGCAGGCGCTTGACGCGCTGCCAGAATATAGGCGGCTGCTGTCGAGCGGCTGATCCCGGCATAGCAGTGAATCAGGATCGTTCTATCGGCGTAGGTATCGGCGAAGTCGAAAAGCTGCTCGATCATGTCGCTTTTCGCCGGGACGAAATCCAGCATCGGACCGGTCACATCGTCGAAGCGCAAGACCAAGTGATCGTGCAGCTTTGTCGACAAAGGTGGCAAGGGGCGAGAGGGTGAGAGAAGCGTGATCATGTGATCAATCGCTTCGCGTTGCAAAATCTCTTCGCGACTTGCGAGCGATGTCACCCAAAAGGTTTGTGGGCTGGCCTCTGGCCTGAAAATCGAGGAGGGGGTCATGTTCGTATCGTCGAGGGGGCTTGGGGGTGAGCAAGAGAAGGGGGGCAGCGCACCACGGAATTTGCTAACATGAAACTCGGCAAAACTGTGATTCGCGGGTCATGGCTCATTCTATCGCAAGGCATGAATGGCTCAAGTCTTTTGGCCATTGACGTGTCGGCGGGAGCGTTAAGCGCGAAGGCGAGGGGAAAGTGGAAGATCAGCAACAAAAGGCAAAGCGCATGGCAGCGCGCGCTGCGCTCGATGAGATCGACGGGGTCAAGCGTCTGGGACTTGGGAGTGGCTCAACGCTCTTCGCCTTCGTGCGTGAGTTGGGTAAGCGTCCGGAACTGGTATCGCGCCTCGTCGTGGCCGTTGGCTCCGAACAAACCCGAGAAATCGCCCAAGCGTCGGGCCTCTCCGTGCTGCCCGACGCGCAGATTGCCGATCTGGACCTCGCTGTCGATGGCGCCGACGAAGTCGATCCCGACGGCCACCTCATCAAGGGAGGCGGGGGCGCGCTCCTTCGTGAAAAGCTGATCGTCAAGGCTGCGCGGCGCTTTCTTGTGATCGTCGATGAAAGTAAGGAGGTCACGCATCTCGGTGCCTTCGGTCTTCCTCTCGAAGTCATGCCCTTCGCCGCGCCCGCTACGCTTGCGCAGGTCGAGTCGGTCTTGCTTGGCTTCGGCCTCAAGGGCAAAATTATCCCCCGTAAGATCAACGGGCAAGCCGTATTAAGCGATAATGGCCATTTGCTCTTCGATGCCAAAGTCGGTCCGATCACCGCGCCGAAAAGCCTGTCAGAGGCGCTCGACGGCGTCGCCGGACTCGTCGCACACGGCCTCTTTACAAACCTGACAAACGCCGTAATCGTCGCCGGAGCGCAAGGGATTCGGAAGGTCGTGCCAGGTCGCGCCAAGACGAACGATAGGTCGGATGCGATAAACTATGCCTACCTTCGCGAACCCGAAGCCATCTACAGGGAATCATTCGCCCGCGTGCGCAACGAAGCCATCCTGTGCGGACTTGCCGACGACGTCAAGCCCATCGCCGTGCGAATCGCCCACGCCGCCGGCGACCCCGAAATTACGCGAAATATCACCGCCTCCGATTCCTTTACCGCCTGCGCGCACAAAGCCCTGCTCGACGGCAGTCCGATCCTTTGCGATACCTTCATGCTCAAAGCTGGCGTTACCCGAGCCTTCCTCAAGGCAGACCCGCTCGTGCTTTGTGGGCTCGACGGACCCGATGTCGCCGATAAAGCCCGCGCGCAAGGCACGACGCGTAGCGCCGTCGCGCTTCAATTTCTGCTTGACCAGCATCCAGAAGCCATCGTCGCGATCGGCAACGCGCCAACCGCGCTTTTTCATCTGCTGGAACAAATCGCGCAAGGAAAGGCACGTCCACGGGCCGTCATCGCTATGCCTGTCGGTTTTGTGGGCGCGCGGGAAAGTAAGGAAGCGCTCGTCGCTTTGGCCGCGTCGAGGAACTCCAAGGCGCCTCTGCCCTATCTCACCTTGCGCGGGCGGCGCGGGGGGGCCGGAATGACCGCCGCAGCGCTCAACGCCATCGCATGTCTGCCGTAGCGGGCCAGGCAAGAATGGGAAGCAGACGCGCCCGACTGATCGGCCTCGGGCTGGGGCCCGGCGATCCGGAACTCGTAACCTTGAAGGCTGCGCGTACGATGGCCGGCGCTGACCTTCTGCTCTATCCCGGATCGAGGACAGGCAAAGGCAAAACTCCCGCCAGCCGAGCCGGTGCCATCGTTTCGCGTTTCGCAGGACCGCAATCGCACTGCTCCTGTTTGATTTTTCCCAAGACCGGGGCGAACGTTCAGGCCTCGGCAGGGTATCGCGACGAGGTGAACGCCTTTTACGACAAGGCTTCGGAGCGCATTGCAACAAACGTGCAACGCGGTCAGCAGGTCGTCTTCGCGGTTCTGGGGGACCCCTTCGTGCACGGGACCTTCGTGCACCTGTTTGCCCGACTCGAGGGGCTGATCCCCATCGAGATCATCCCGGGCGTAAGCGCTGCGACCGCCGGTGCTGCGGCTTTGCGTGTGCCCTTGTGTTTTCAGGAGGATCGCTTCGCCATCTTGCCTGCGACGCTCGACGATGCAAAACTGGCAGCCGCGATGGATGCGCTTGAGAGTTTTGTTCTGTTCAAACTTGGCGGCAAAATCGGTCGGCTAAAGCGCTTGCTCCGCGAAAAGGGGCTTGGGGAACGGGCGCTTTACATCGAAAGGGCGAGCATGAGCGATCAGGTCATTGTGCCCTTGGATCAGGTAGGCGATGGCGCTGACCCTTACTTCTCGATGATTTTCGTTCCGACACGACGCAACGCGAGGCCAGGGTCTTGACGGATCACTCAAAGAGGGCGGGGCGACAGGAACGCTCGGGCTGGCTTGCGGTCGTTGGTCTGGGTCCGGGAGATGGGCGCCTTATGACCGACGAGGCGCGGGCAACCCTTTCCCGCGCGGATGTCTGGGTTGGTTATGGCCCGTATCTTGAACGCGCGGTCGCGAGTCTTGGGGCGGCCGCGAGGGGGGTTGTCATGCTCGCGAGCGACAACCGTGAGGAGCTTTCGCGCGCGCGTGAGGCGCTTGTGCGTGCGCGTTCGGGTGATGGTGTGGCGCTAATAAGTGGCGGCGACCCGGGGCTCTTTGGTATGAGCGCGGCCTTCCTCGAGGTTTATCGGCAAGAGGAATATCGCGATTTGGATCTGCGTTTTGTCGCAGGTATTAGCGCCTTTCAAGCGGCATCTATGCTTCTGGGCGCCCCTCTTGGCGGCGACTTCGCTATCCTTTCGCTTTCCACAAACCTAAAGCCGCTTGCGCTGATCGAAAGACGTTTGAAAGCGTTGATCGAAGCCGATATGGCCTTTGCGATTTACAATCCCGCATCAAAGTCGCGACGCGATGCCCTGCCACTCTTGTCACGCCTTCTGTGCCAATCAAATCCAGATCAATGGGTCATCGTGGCCTCAGACATGACCCGCCCGCAAGAGCGTGTGCATCTGGTCCGTGCCTCCAAGCTCTGCGACGAGGCAATCGGTATGGAAAGTTTGCTGATTGTCGGAGCGACATCAACTTCGGTGTTTTATGACGACAATGGTCGCTTACTCGCTTTGACGCCGCGTCAGGTCAGTTGACATGACGAACCTACGGTACGGCTGGACAACAGGCGCCTGCGCCGCCGCATCAGCCAAAGCGGCCTTTTGTGCCCTGACGCGCGGCAAATTCTGTGATCCGGTCGATATTTCTCTGCCACGGGGGCGTAAAGCTACCTTTACGCTTGAGCGCAAGGCGTTGGAAGAAAATCATGCCTTTGCGTCCGTCATCAAGGACGCAGGAGACGATCCCGATGTAACCCACGGCGCAGAAATCTGGGCACGGGTGCGCCTAGAAGGCGACGCAGGCCAAATCATCTTTCGTGCTGGCGAGGGGGTCGGGACCGTTCGACGTCCCGGACTGCCGCTCCCTGTCGGCGAGCCGGCGATCAATCCCGCGCCCCGAAAGATAATTAGCGACAACCTCCTCTTGGTCTCACAGGGCTCCGAACTGCCGGGGCTCGTTATCGAAATCGGCGTGACCCACGGCGAGGCCATCGCCAAAAAAACGTGGAACGCGCGTTTGGGAATCGAGGGTGGCCTGTCGATACTGGGCACGACCGGTCTCGTCGTCCCCTATTCTTGTTCGGCTTGGATTCATTCGATTCACCGTGGCATCGACGTGATCGCAGCCAGTGGCGCCGCCCATGCAGGGGCCGCAACCGGTTCCATGTCGGAAAAACTGCTCTGGAAGGTCTACGGTCTGGAGCCCTGGCTTGTTCTGGACATGGGCAACTTTGTGGGTGGAATGATCCGTTACCTAAGGAAGAAACCCTTGGCCAACCTGACAATAGCAGGTGGTCTGGGAAAGATGGCAAAGCTGGCCCAAGGGGCTTCGGATTTGCATTCGCAGCGAAGCACTCTCAACCTAGAAGATATGGCCCGTCGGCTCGTGCGTCTTGGACTGGATCCAAAGCGTAAGCAAGACGTTCTGGAGGCGCGAAGCGCGCTCGAAATCGTGCAAACCTATCCGAACCTATCCAAACCTCTGTGCAACGGACTCGCGCAAGACGCTATCAAAACGATCCGTAAACGGCTCAATGACCGCGCCCCAGAAATCGAAGGTCTTATCGCTGAACGCCAAGGCAAACGGCTCAATGACCGCGCCCCAGAAATCGAAGGTCTTATCGCTGAACGCCAAGGCAAACGGCTCAATGACCGCGCACCAGAAATCGAAGGTCTTATCGCTGAACGCCAAGGCAAACGGCTCAATGACCGCGACCCAGAAATCGAAGGTCTTATCGCTGAACGCCAAGGCAAACAGCTCAATGACCGCGCCCCAAAAATCGAAGTTCTTATCGCTGACCGCCAAGGCAACCTGCTCGCACGCGCCGCCGAAAACAACTTCTCAAACGCGGCGTCCAAAACAATAGACCGTACCAATCCCATAACCTAAAACTTACGATCCATAACCAGAGCTAAATCATCATTGCAGGCAAAATCCGTGCGATCTAGGCTAATCGCCGTCACACTCACAGCCTTGCCCTCTAACGCACCCAGATCAGAACCCGTTCCCGAAAAAGGGGGTACATAGCGACCGCTCGCGTAACGATAACGCTGGCTATGACCGCTCTGACCAACCGGAAGCATCGACTTCAGACCCAGCTCAGGCTCACCAACCGGAAACATCGACTTCAGACCCATCTCAGGCTGACCAAGAGGGGATACGCGAACCGCGCGGACCTCTTCTGCCGAACAATCAGGGAAATTGATGCTCGCAAAAAGCGTCTTGCGCCAAGACGCGCGACGAAAATACACAAGCTGTTCGATCAATTCCACCCCGAAGACATCCGACGGAGACCTCTCATGTACCCGACCCGAATCCGCTTCGCTGAGCGCAATCGCATCAATGCCATATAAAGCCGCCTCCTCAGCAACGCCGAGCGTGCCCGAATAAGCAACGTCCCTGCCGACGTTCCAACCCCAGTTGATACCCGAAAGAACAAGATCAGGTAAGCGATCCCGACCAAATAGGTTCGACAGAGCAAAGGCAAAACAATCAGCCGGATAGGCATCCACCGCATAACGACGCTCACCAGCCTTGCAAACGTCAAAAGCCCGGTGGTAACTCATCGCATGGGACGTGCCGCTACGGTTGCCGGAAGGCGCAACGACCCAGACCTCATGCGGACCCCCCGATAGCCCCTGGACCAGCGCTTCCAATCTGGCCATTCCCGGAGACTCAAGCCCGTCGTCATTCGACAGAAGAAGACGCACCTAGACACCGCCCCCGATGACCTCAAGGCCACGCATATAAGGGACCAACGCCTTGGGAACCCGAATCGAGCCATCAGGGTTCTGATAGTTTTCCATGACCGCGATGAGCGCCCGACCTACCGCAACCCCAGAGCCGTTCAGCGTATGAACGAAAGACACCGTGCCGTCATCGTCGCGATAGCGCGCCTGCATCCGGCGCGCCTGAAAGGAATCGCAACAAGAACAGGACGAAATCTCACGGTAGCAGTTTTGCGCCGGCAGCCAGACTTCAAGATCGACCGTCTTACGCGAACTAAAGCCCAAGTCTGCGGTGCAAAGTGCTACACGCTGGTAGGGAAGCTCAAGCCGTTGCAAAACCATCTCGGCAGAGCGAACCATATGGTCAAGCTCCGCTTGGGCCCGAGCGGCATCGACAATCGACACCAACTCCACCTTGTAAAACTGGTGCTGGCGCAACATGCCCCGCGTATCGCGCCCCGCCGAACCCGCCTCGCGACGAAAACAGGGGGTTTGCGCGACGAAACGAAAGGGCAAAGACGAAAGCGGAACGATCTGCTCTCGCGCAAGGTTGGTCAACGGAACTTCCGCGGTCGGGATCAGCCACAGGCCGTCGCTCGAAGCAAACTGGTCATCGGCGAACTTGGGCAGGTGCCCCGTTCCAAAAATAGACCCGGTACGAACGAGAATCGGAACCGACATCTCTTCGTAACCGTTTTCCTGACTTTGAACGTCAAGCATGAAGCGACCCAAGGCGCGCTCAAGCTGTGCCAGCGCCCCCTTCAGAACCACAAAGCGCGCCCCGGACATCCGTGCCGCCGTCTCGAAGTCCATCAGGCCAAGCCCCGTGCCTAGGTCGTGATGATCGCGCGGCGTGAAGGCGAAGTCCGGCCGCTTTCCCCAAGCGCCAAGAACCTGATTGTCCGTCTCGTCCTTCCCGTCGGGAACCTCATCGTCGGGAAGGTTCGGATAGGTCGCAAGCTCCGCAGATAGCTTTTCCTCTTCGGCGCTGACTTCTTGCTCAAGCACACCGATCTGATCCTTCAGCGCGTTGACCTCGACTTTTAACGCTTCCGCCTTTTTCTCATCGCCCGCTTTGAGCGCCGAGCCGATGGCACCCGAAAGGTGGTTGCGTCGGGCCCGCGTATCGTCGCGGCGCTTGATGCGCGCGCGCAGCAATTCATCCAGCGCAAGAATGTGGGACGCGCGCGGCGCCAATCTGCGGCGTTTGAGACCGGCGTCGAAGGCTGCGGGGTGGTTGCGAATCCATCGGATATCATGCATGGACTTGTCTTTCTTTCTGGTGGCTGCGCTCGAACCTCCCGACGATCACGATGGAAATTTCGTAAAAGCCGTACAGAGGCACAAAGAGAACAAACATGCTAAAGGGGTCGGCCGGCGTGAGCAAGGCGGAACCGACAAGCGCGATGATCACCGCGAACTTACGCGAGGCGCGCATCCAACGCGATGTGATCAGACCGACCCGTCCCAGAAGGCATAGCAAGACCGGCAACTGAAAAGCGATCCCGGTCCCGATCAGCATTTTGAGAACGAGGTTGATATATTCGCTGACCTTGGGACGATGTTCGATACTGATGAGCGAGGAGACGCTATAATTTTCGAGGCTGAGGAAGAAAAACAGAATCGACGGCAGCATCACGAAGTAGAGCAAAAGCGCTCCGAGGATGAAGAGAAATGGGGTGGCGATCAGAAAGGGCGCGAAGGCATGGCGTTCATTCTTGTAGAGGCCGGGCGCAACAAAGCGATAGAGTTGCAGCGCGATGATCGGAGAGGCGAGGAAAAGTCCTGAAAAAAAGGCGATCCGAAGGCGTACCGAAAAAAATTCGTAGGTCACCGTCGTGATAAATTCCTGACCGTAGACTTCGCTATCGGTTCCGCCACCGAAAAGAAAATCGCTGTTCGCGACCCATAGGTAAGGACGCGCGAGGATGTCAAAAATCTCTGCGGAAAAGTAAAAGCAGGCGAGGAAGGCCAGACACAAGGCGATCACCGCTCGAATCACGCGCTGGCGCAACTCGATCAGGTGGCTGATGAGAGGGGCCTGCGACGCCTCGATCTGTTTTTCTTCTTCCGCGCCTTGGGACACGCCTTACCGATCCTTGACCGGCTGAAGCCCTTCGCCTGTGGAAGGCTTTTCGGGGGGTGACTCTGGGGGGCTGGTCTTGCGCGCCTCCTGGCTTGCGCGCGCCCTGAGGTGCGCAGGTTCAATGGACGGCTCGGGCGTCTTGCCGGAGGTCGGCGACCGTTTGCCCGTGCCATCGACGGGTTTGGTGAGGTCATCGCGCAGATTTTCCAATTCGCTGTCGCGCACCGCCCTATTGAACTCGTCGCGGAAGGCGTTGGCGGTGCGCCGAAAGGCCCCGACGAAGCGTCCGATCGAGCGTAGGAGAGTGGGAAGCTCTTTGGGGCCGATCAGGATCAGGGCGACAATGGCAATCGTCAGCAATTCGGCCGCGCCGAGTGACGGTAGCATCGCTTTTGTCAGGAAGCCTTGTCGGTAGCGGTAGATCTTTCGGCAGAAGCCTGAGCCGCTTCGCCCTGGGCCTGCGTCGAAGCCGAGACGGACTTCACACTTTCCCCGCCCTCGGGTGCCTCTTCGTCGTCACGCAATCCCTTACGGAAACTTTTGATACCATAGGCGACATCGCCCATGATTTCGGAGATTTTTCCGCGGCCAAAGACAAGCAGAACCACCACCGCGATCAGCATGAACTGCCACCATGTAAACCCCATGAAAGACTCCCATGATTTACCGAAGGGACTAGTCTATCACTTTTCGTGACCCGGTGAAAGGCCTGATATGAGGTCCACAGAAAGCTGCCCTTCGTATCCGCGCAGCGTCGCAGACCCGATGGCCGTTGTTCGGTAGGTGAGAAGGTAGTCGAGCGTGAGGCTCTGTGTCGTGTCCGCGCAGACGCTCTCCTTGGGAAGGCGCATGGCAAAGGAGAAGGTCTCACCGTCGGGTGTGATGGTGACCGGCGTGAGAAGGGTAGCGGCTTTGGGCTGGACGGGGGTGAAAAAGATGTCCTCGATACGGGCGCCGTAACGGTTTCCCTGGCCGCGTACGAAGCACTGGCGGCCCGCCTCTGCGGCCTCGACTTCCACCACTTCGACTGTCAGAATCTCGGGGGGAGGGCCGGCCGCGTCCGCCTGACTGATTCGCGCAAAAAGTTTCGCGTCCCAAGCCGATGGTTTCGGTCTATGCGCGAGCGAAAAGGTCTCGCTCAGCGGCAGACACACGCGGTTGCAGACCGCGAAGTCGAAGGTGAAGGGGAGGGGGGCATCGCTTGGGTCCTGCCGTTGGGGAAGGCGAAAGGTCAGAAGCACCTCCTGATCGTAGCCAAAGATGTCGCCGCCCGGCTCATCGAATCGCTCAGGGGGTGGAAAGCGCAGGGCGATGGTGTCTTGGGTCGCGCGGTCGATGAGTTGCGGGGCAAGGCCGCTCGCGCCCGGATCACGCCAGTAGGTTTTCCATCCGGCGTCCAGGGTCAGGAGAAGTCCGGCCCAGACCTCATCGTTCCATCCGACCGGTCCCAGGACAGAAACGCGCACCGGCGTCGTGTCGGCCCGCCCCGGTGGAGGTGCCAACAGAGCCAGAAGGAGAAAGACCAGCGCCAAAGAACGACGGTGCCTGAGCGGGCTTCGGGCGGCTTTATGGGTTTTGCTTAGGTCGAGGAAGAGGATTTTTCTTACCTTTCGCGGTCGCTTGGTCTAAACTTGCCATAAGGATAGCATAGGGTGATCAGATGAAGCAGGAAAAGACAAAGGGCATCAAGCGTTCCGGTTCGCGGGAGGATCATCCGGCGGAGTTTGGCGTTGCCGATCCGCTCGCGGGCACTTTTCTTGTCGCGACGCCGAGCCTTCGGGATCCGCGTTTTCAACAGACCCTTATTTTTCTATGCGCCCATAGTCTTGAAGGTTCGATGGGTATTGTGGTCAACCGTCCGAACGGCGATTTGACCCTGGGTGAGCTTATCGAGCGCTTGGATGAAGGCTCGCAGCCTAGCGATGGCGGGGCGAAGCGCGCCGATGCCGACAAAGCGAAGCGGAAAAAAGGTGCCGGTCAGCGACACGCGCTGGTCTCGATTGTAAACGGAGGACCGGTCGAACCGGGACGGGGCTTCGTATTGCACTCGGGCGACTACCACGTTGAGGGCGTCACGATTCATATCAGCGACGACATCTTTCTCACCGCATCGGCGGATATTCTTTATGCGATTGATGAAGAGCGAGGCCCCTCGAAGGCCATCGTCGCTTTAGGCTATGCGGGTTGGAGCGAAGGGCAACTCGAGCGGGAGATGGGAAACAACGACTGGATCGCGATCAAGGCCAGTGCGGACTTTCTCTTTGAGCCGCACGAAACCGACAAGTACCATCGTCTGCTCGACTCGATGGGGATCGGAGCGGTGAGCCTGGCACCCAGCCTCGGACACGCCTGACTTAAGCAGACTTTGATGCGGTGCGGCGCGAACCAGACTTGCGTTCGTTAAGCTGATAGGCCTTGCGGCGATGGGCTTCGCAATAGGGCCGCGAAAACTCTTTTGGGGCTCCACAAAAGCCAAAGTCGGAGTCGCCCGGGTCGCCGATCGGCCACTTGCAGGTGCGTTCGTTAAGCTGCAACAGCGTTAGACGGCGAGCCTCTTTGGGCGCTGGCGACGGCGCCTCAGAGAGGTTGGACGTCGGAAGCGGGTCGCTGGCGATCTTTAGCGCCGCGTTGCCTACGAAAAGGGTGTCGCTTGCGCCCGCCTCCGAGGCTTCCGAGGACTTCGCACGTTTGGACCTGCCACGCGATACCGGCTGGGCCGGCCTGTTCACGCTCGGGCGCTCCGCCAGTCCCAGACGGTGCAGCTTCCCGATCACCGCGTTGCGAGAGACGCCGCCAACCACGTCAGCCACATAACTCGCGCTATGACCCGCTTGCCATAGATCTACGATCACTTTTATTCGCTCAGGTGTCCACGTCATTAGCGACAACTCCTCATTGGCGACAACTCCTCATTAGCGACAACTCCATTGTCTGTTCAAATTTGCTGTCTGTTCACAATCGCCCAGCGGTAGAGTCAACACCATTTTGACCGAAATATCAAGACGTTTACGCCCCGAGACAGGCCTGACGGCAGTGAGCGGGCGTGCTTCGGCACAAAAAAAGTGGAAAGATGATCCCGCACAAACGATTCAACCTTGATCTAAGGTGGAATCCCTACCAAAATCCCTTCCCCGGTGCAAAGTCCACAAGCGCCTTAACGTCGTAGTGTCACCGCGTCAAACCAAGCGACGGTGTCCCACTGACATACCAACGAATGGAGTAACCATGAAAAAAACAATCGTTTTCGGCCTTCTGACCGCCCTCTGGTCCGGTGCGGCCCTCGCCGCGGAGATCAAGCCCGCTATCGTCTATGGAACCGGCGGTAAGTTCGATAAGTCCTTCAACGAAATGGCTCACAGCGGGGCCGAACGCTTTTCCAAAGAAACCGGAATCGCCTACCGCGACTTCGAACTCGCTAACGATACCCAAAGCGAACAAGCCTTGAGACGCTTCGCGCAACAGGGCTATGAACCCATCATCGGCGTTGGCTTTACCCACGCCTCCGCTATGGAAAAAGTCGCTCCCGAGTTTCCCGACGTGAGCTTCGCCATTATCGACGGGGTCGTCGATCAGCCAAACGTAACCGCCGTCTTGTTCCGCGAGCACGAAGGGTCGTTTCTCGTCGGAATGCTCGCCGCTATGGCCTCTGAAAGCGGAAAAATCGGTTTCGTTGGCGGGATGGATATCCCCCTCATCCGAGCCTTCCAATGTGGGTATACACGCGGCGCCAACTTTGTCGATGAAGAGGTCGAAGTCCTCGCGAATATGACCGGTACCACCTTTACCGCTTGGACCGATCCGGTGCGCGGCGCCGAACTCGCTAAAGCGCAAATCGCACAAGGTGCCGATGTCGTCTATCAGGCCGCCGGCGGGACCGGTATCGGGGTTCTTCAGGCGACCGCCGATGAAGGCAAACTCGGTATCGGCGTCGATAGCAATCAAAACTACCTGCACCCAAACCATATGCTGACCTCCATGATCAAAAAGGTGGACCAAGCCGTTTACGATGTCTGGACCGCGGCGCAAAATGATGAACTTAAAAGCGGTATCATTGTCTTGGGGCTGGCCGAAGGAGGGGTCGATTGGGCCGACGACAGCTACAACGCTACCCTGATCTCCGATGCA
>JAAUXV010057792.1_pt1 | contig 32442 bp, 20 predicted proteins | sample 7278181 | NCBI WGS metagenome assembly JAAUXV01 (sample SAMN14350114, study PRJNA611818) | marine sediment metagenome | isolation source: surface marine sediment (2.1m) | place: French Polynesia: Moorea | collected 2018-08
AGCTGATTTTCAACCAATTGAAATCTTTGTATGGCGTTGGCATTGATGACATCACTTGTCAAATCAGAAAAGACCAATTTTGCCTTCGCTAACAGACTGTTTGACAGGAGGTTAGGAGCGCAATAAAGTCTGAGGAAGAGACTATCATTTGTATTATGTGCCAATTCTTGATAATATCAACTTTTTTTCCCATGATGCATTGGGAATATATTGCACCTTTCTGACTCTGAGGCTTTTTGACAGTGCACGTTGCGAATTGCCTGAATTATACAATGTATTTGATAACTTCATTTAAAAATACATTAGAGTGATTTTAAGCTTTCCTAGCATTTTTTTTCTAATTTGATTTGAATAAGGCCTTAGTGCATAATCTTCTCGCAGTTGCGAAGGGCGCGTAACTAACAATAGCCGCCCCAATACCAGCGCCGCTACCAAATTGAAATTATTGTGCCGCCGCAATATGTATTTCGCAAACACGCCTTTCGCAATTGCGAGAAGATTTAGCACTAAGGCCTTACTTCTGTCAACAGGGGCTAGAAAAACTTAACAATCTGGTGACCACATGGTATTTCAGGGCAACTAACTTCAAGGAGTCATGTTTAAGACAATTATGTACAAGCAGCATCGTCTCAAGAGTTCTTGAGGAAAAGTGTAAATGTATGCCACATTGGAAAGTTACATGTGGCCTTAAATGTATGGTCCGTGTATATAACCGGACAATCGTTTTTCGTTTTTTATTTTCCGTCGCAATTAAACAAAAAAGGCCCACTATTACTTAGCTTCATTTATCATATCAAGAACAAATAATAGGCACAAGGTACAATTTGAATTAACATTTTTAAACTGTTTGTTTTCCTTATTTGAGTTTTACATAGAAAACATAGAAAACGCCACGTGTATTCGTTTTTCTTTATACTGAAACAAAAAGAAAAACGAACAAACGAAAAACGGTAATTTTCAAATATTCGTTTTTCTTGCATCCTTTTTAACATACTAAAAGAAAAAAAGACAACTGCATTCGTTTTTCTTCATACCGATACAGTGCAAAAAACAACAAAAGAAAAAGGTAAATTTTGTAAATTTTCAATTTTTCATTTTTCTTGTTGCATTTTCAACAAGGAAAAACGAAAAACCTCTTCTATATGCGTTTTTCATTATATTAAAACAGAGTAAAATACAAAATAAAGAAAAAGGCTATACTTGAAATATTCATTTTTCATACGAAATTCACAATATGAATACAAGAAAAATAACAACTTTACCCGTTTTTCTTTATACCAATTCAGTATAAAAAACAACAAAATGAAACAGGACAATTTTGTCAATTTGCAAATTTCATTTTGCCTTGTTGCATTTTAAACAAAGAAAAAAGAAACACAACAACTATATTCGTTTTTCATTTTTCTAAAACATTGTAAAAAACAAACGAAAGAAAATCTTCATATTTGATACATTCATTTTTCGTACGTAATTTACAACATAAACACAAGAAAAATAACAACTTTATCAGTTTTTCTTTATACCAAAACACTTTAAAAAGCAAAGAAACAAAAAAGGTAAATTTTTATAATTTCCAAAGACTATTTTTCTTGATTCATTTTCAACAAATAAAAAAAAGAAAAACGACAGTTGTATTCGTTTTTCATTATACTAAAACAGAGTAAAAACAAACAAAAGAAAAAAAGGTCATATTGGAACTATTCATTTTTTGTGCGTAATTTGCTACATGAACACGATAAAAATAACAACTATATTCGTTTTCATTTATACCCATACGATAAAAAATACAATGAAAAGAAAAAGGTCAATTTAAAAATTTCATTTTTCTTGATGCATTTTTAAACAATACAAAAAGAAAAAAACTCATATATTTGTTTTTATTTATACTGAAACGGTGTAAAAAACAAATGAAAGAAAAACGTCACATTAAAAATATTCGTTGTTCTTGCTCCAATTTCAATATAGTAAAAAGAAAAATAATAACTATATTCGTTTTTTCTTTATACTGATACAGTGTGAAAAACAAGCAAAAGAAAAACGTCATTATTGAAATATCTCCTTTTCTTGCATCGATTTCAATGTAGAAAAAAGAAAAAAATAAGTGTATATTTTTTCTTTATACTGACAAAATTTATAAAATAAGCACAAGAAAAAATATTATTTCAATATAACCGTTTTCCTGCTTCACTTTCAACATACAATTACAAAGAAAACAATAGCCATAAATGTTTTTCACTATTTTAAAACAAAGTAACAAAATCAAACAAGGTAAAAAGGTGCAAATGTCAATTTATTCAATATCCGTACAGAATACGATATAATGAAAATGAACATACGCATTGGAACCGTTTTCCGTTTTTCGTTTTAAAAGTGGGTTAGTTTCCACCGCAGTCGTTTTGTCCTCCTCATGTCCTAGCAGCTGTTGAAAAAGTGCCATGTGCTCAGACCATGACATGACAAGTGACGGCGGAAGCTGTAAAAAATGTTGAAGGGGGAATGGTGTTGAGGGGATGAACCCCTTGGAAAACTCATTAGTTTTGGCCATTTCTTTTAACATGGTCGATTTATTTATTTATTATTATTATTATTATTTTTATCGTACTATTTCTTCTTTTTACAAATTTTAGGGAGGGTGGACGTCCTCCCCACTGACCTTTTTTTTTTTGCGGGAAAATGTTCACACCCCTGTTTCCCCATCTGTCGGTCGCCTAGGGACCCTGGATGCAACTCGGAGAGTTGCCAAGATTTGTTGACCACGCCCCCTTAATTTTGCGCAAACGCCGTGAGAGAATCCCGAGAGAATCTCAGAGTCAGATCCAAGAAAGCGGTTGAACGTCACAGTTACTTGTCATCGGATAGGGCCTTTTCGTCGACATATCAACATGGATACATTTGTCCTTTTTAAAGGAACTAAGAGGGTTACTCTTAAAGAAGAGGACATGAACATCACCAAGATCGGACGCATCTTTCAGGTATGCATTTTTAAGTATTTTAAAATACATGTCCGTTGTATAGACCTAGCTGTGTATGTCGGGCTTCAATCTGTTCATTACTAAGGCTATACGCGCAATGAATTATTACAGTGTACCATTTGAAGAAGTAGGCCTACCAAAGTAATCAAAGATGTAAACGTGCATTATTTCAAAAATATGTATGCTTTGATTATCAAACTTGCAGGGTTTTTTGCTTAGATGTCGTTACAGTGGAGGCGCCAGAAGCTGAATTTTAGGGGGGGGGGGCAAAGTGAGGGCAAAATTATTTAATGGGGGAGGGGCAGATGCCCCACCAAAATCAAGAAAATTTGGGCCTATTGTTGTGTATTTGTGCTCAATCATTCTCATCCCATTTTTACCGTTTTAAAATATAGGCTTTTTACATTTGTTTTGGTATTTACAAAGGTTGGGCATGGCATGATGTGTAATGTGTAGGCCTCTGTTTATTTAAATATTTGATGTGCAATATGTATGGGCCTACTTGTACTTGTAAAAATGGTAAAAATGTAATGAGTCAGTTTTTACTGCCATGATGTCATTAATAAAGTATACCTGAAATTATTAAACTTCAGGTGTACTACCTCAAATGCATGTCCTTCTGTGTCTAAGCCCTCATTTTGGTTTTTGCAGTTATGACCACGAAAATGGTCAAAACGGAGATTTTCCCTATTTCCAATGGAACCATGAATTTTGGCAAGGGAAACCACAGGTACCTTGAATGATTTCTCAAAATACATGTTTCTGTATAGCCGGAACCCCACTGCTGCCATGCATGTTGAGACCCATATAAACATACATAAAGCAATGAAGAATTGTACTTGTACAAAATATGTTGTAAATCACATATCAAGGTGCTTGTAGTGATCCACAACATCATCCCCTCAACTTTTTGCACACATATGGAGATTTTGGCCTTGGTAACAGAATTTGAGCCCTACTAAGGTTTTGCATGTGAAGTGAAATTTCATGTGCAAATTCCGTACATTGAGGTTTATAGGAGATATCCCGGGGAGATATTAAGTGAACAAGTCCTCAGGAAATTAGAAAGTGTGGGTTATCACGCCAAATAATAAAACAGTATATAACATAAGAATCAATTTCTTAAATTATGTAAAAAGTAGATATAATTTGTTACGTTTTTCAACTTTTGGCGAACTATTTGAATGAAAACTGATCATATGTGAAAGTTGTTTTAATAGGAAAATTTATTTTCCAAACTGATTACTACAAGCAGTTTTAATCAAATTAAAAATGATTTTTATATATTTCAGATTGAACCAGACACTATATTTTTAACAGACGATCAAAATGTGGGACACTTTCCTGATGATGATGGTACATACCAATCCATAAACCTTACTAATAGAGGTCATTACGAGGTCAACGGCCAAGTCACATCGCCCTCCAGTGCCGCCACTAGCACAACACCTGCTGCCACACCGAATAGGTTCTCATTTAGGTCGACACATCAGAGCAGCTCAAGCACTAGCGCTAGCGCAGCAACACCAACATTCCGCCGGCCACCTGGTCTTGCTGGTAATAATAGGAGCTTCTCAAGGTAGGCTCATTTAAAATAAATAGTTTGATATTGTATTATAATTATGCTGACCCCATTTTGTTTCAAAATGTTGAATCCAAAAAACAGTTGCAATCTCAAGGACATCTTTAGAAAAGGCAGAAATGGACAGAAAATGACAATTTTCCTCCCAAGGCAGATAACATATTTTGAGTGGTTATAGCAACCATGATACCCTTAAAGTTCAATTTGCGTGGCCCCTAAAATGTAATTCTTTTGCTGTACCCCTCTTCCCATTTCTAAAATAGATGATTGTGTGCCTGCACTGTTTGGAATGTAAATTTATATTTGGACGTTTGTGTATTTATTATAAGGACACAAAACCATGGTGAAATCACTTTTGTTTGTTGTTGCATGTTAACCATCCTAAACTGGAAAATTAACAAAAAGTACATTCTTTCAAATCCGATCTTACCTAATATCAAGTTACAATGCTGTATTATCCCTAAAAGTATTGATTTTCTGCAATATTTGCTCTGTTCTATTGTGTACTTTGATTATCTCCAAAACGATACCTTTTATTTTGTGATTGGTAATTGTGATCACCAAGGGAAAAAAGTGTTATTTCGTTTTATTATGCATAAACTAACTGAAAAGTAATAAGTTACAATTTTAAAATGATACAAATTCATTGTGTGCATAGAATCTGTGTGTAGTGTGCACATGGACTGCTTGACCGGACACACACTTGGTTTGGTATGCGCAGTGTAATATGGACCGGTGTTGAATCCATTAAACCTCTGCAACCACCTTTTGTATTTTCAATCGCGTACACCGTAAAAAATAACAGCAGAAATTACAGGAAAATACTGTAAAACTTCTGAAAAACTAACAGTATTGTGTTGTAATGTATTTTTACAGGAAAATACTGTAATTTTCATGCCCAATTATTTTGGTTCAGAATTATCAAATTTAAAGATAGAGCACATTATTCAGATACACCTAATATCAGCATCATTGTGCATTATTGAGGACTGGTCCACAATACCTTTCAGTACTTAATTCAACAACTTAAAAATACTGTAAATTTTACAGTATTTTACTGGCAGCAATTCTGCCAACAAATACTTGTAAATAACGACATTTTACATCATTTTCCTTTAAATCCTTACAAGAAACTACATAAAACTGTATTATTTTACAGTCGTAATGTTAAAAAAGATGATCAAAACTACACGAACCTGTCCACTAAGTTTAAGTGGTCAGCAGCACTTTTTTGTTCTTTAAATATTGCTAAGCTATGTGATAACTTGCCAAATAATGTATTTTCAAAGAGTTATGAACAAAATATTTTTTACAGTTTACTGTAATTTTTACAGGTATTTGTTGGCAGAATTGCTGCCAGTATTTTCCTGTAAAATTTACAAGATTTTTTTTACAGTGTTATAGCCAGTATTTTTTTTAAGGGGGCCGGGAGCCTCCAAAGCCCCCCCTCCCCGTAAATGAGCACCTGATTTTATGAAACAACCCTGTAAAAATTTGAGTCCACTCTTCAACTGATTTACATGCTCAATTTACTTTTGTATTTGAAACCAGAACTGTTCAACTAGTTGAACCCCAAGGTTCAATCTTGCATCCAATCCAGTCCATCTATATCCGTTTGATGCCGCAGGAGGCGAACGTATCAACCGTTTGCGAGAAGGTTGCAGAATCATTGGACAGTGAGGAGGATCTCATTATTGTGGACACAAGGGGCCATGAGATTTTGGACGGACCAGGCACCCAAGGTTAGTCATTTAAAATAAAAAAAAAATGGATTGCAAATTTGCAAGTCTTCTACCAATTAAAACCTTAAAACAAAATAATGTTAAATGTACAATATCAAATTTAAAATTGACTTTGAAAAAAAAATAGTACTAAAAATGCCCATTTGGCAAAAGTACAATATTTTTCTCAACCATAAGAGATACAACATTAAGAGTACTTCAAATGATTATAGTATACACATATCTTTACATTTAATAAAGTATTATACACTCTCAAGAGTTGTCCAATAATCGAGGTCAACTCTGCACCAATTAACTTGGAAATCGAAGTCATATTTTAACCAATTACATGGCAATTATTTGCCCCCAATTTCCAAGTTGGTGCATAGTTGACTGTGTATGTGGTCAAAATGACCCCGGTGTTTTTAGTGTGTAAAAATATAAACTTCATCATTATTTTCACCCTTAATTATTTTACATACTTTCGACTGCCAGATTGTACCGGGTGAATATCAAATGGATACAGGGGTTAGACTTGGACCACAGAACCAGGGGGCTTTCGGCGAGAGCAAAATGGAAAAAATATGGGGGCATTGGGTAAGAGCCTTGATCTGAGGCTTTCGGTGAGAGTAGATGGGTGTAAGGCTCCAAATTCCGCAGTCAGGGGCATTGGTTGAGAGCACGCTCTGGGGCTTTCGGTGAGAGCAAAATTGGAAAAAAAATACCGGGGCATTGGGTGAGAGCGGCGCTGAAAACCAGGGTCTTAACAGCCTTACATACGCGTCACCTCCGGAATGGGAGTGCCCCCCCCCCCGGGATTGTACCAAGATCCTGAATGCCTTGGGGGCACCCGTCACTCAGAAGGCATGCTATTCAGAAAATTTAGGGTTAGGGTAACAAAAAAGACCCACTATTCAGAAGGCCCGCTATTCAGAATCCCATTGATTTTCTGAATAGCGGGCCTTCTTGATAGCGGGCTGCACCCGAATGCCTTCATTGGATTTCAGATGTGTTGTTTTTAACAATACTGTACAACTTTGTTCTTTTACAGGGCCAGATTTTTGGAAAAGCCAAACTCGGAAAATTTATGTGATGACGGAAACTATGCATCGAGATTTTACAAACATGAGACGAAACCGTCTAAAGTGAGATATAAACATATTATATTGTATTTATGATACTTTCACAAGTATCATTTGATATCAATGTAGCCTACACAAAAACACTGCCGCCCAAAAGTAATAAAGCGCCCTTATTTAAACCCTGGTTTCTAATTTTCTCAACTTAAGGGGGAAAATAGAGATCTTTCAAGTTGGCTCCAAATAAAGTGGCTGTAATATTAATGTTAAGAGGTGGGATGAACAACTTGTTAGTTTTAGAAAGAACCTTAAGGATCTAAAAGTAGGCCCTATGTACTTAAAATTACATGCTAAATAGTCCTCATTCTATATACAAGTACAATACTTTATCCTTTTAAAAGTCTTCAAATTAGAGAGTGTTTTAAATGTTTCTTTAAAGCCAAAAAGTAGTTCTGCAACTGTCTTAAATCATTATTACGCTACTGATTGAAAATAGGGGGGGATCAAAAAAATCAAACCAGGCAAAAAATGAAGATGATCAGATAAAATTTAACTCACATTTGCATGGGAGGGTCAAAATGAACTTGCTGACCGACACTAAAAATTGCCCACCCCACCCCACCAAAGTATTTATGAACACTACTACCTATAAACTTTAGTTTATGCTCTGTTCTGTAATAATGCTCAAAACTGACCCAAGAAAAGATGCTCATGCAGTTATGCTTATAAATTTTAATATTGCAGACGAAGTGGCTCTATGGGTGCAACCAGTGCAGTATCAAGTGTGCAAGGTGCAGGCCTACATGTATACGGTGATAGCAGTCCCACTACTGCCCAGAACCACAGTGCAACATGTGAGATGGTTGAGAAGGTCGCCAGGATACTAGAGCCAACATTGGATGGTAATGGTGACCATGTCTTCTTGAAAGTGACTCGCCAGGACGAGGCCACATTGAAAGCAGCCTTCACCTGCTGCATTTGTAGAGGTATGATTATTAATACCCCGGGGGGGCACTCAAATATGGAAGTGACGGGGATGTGCGGACGCGACTCCGAAAGTAGGGGTCTTTCGGTGAGAGGCAAAGTAAAGAAAAAAGGGGGTCTTTCAGTGAGAGAACAAAAAATAGGGCGTCAATGAGTGAGGATGATCAAAATTGGGACTGAAAGAGGGGGTCATTCAGTGAAGGCTTTTTTTTATGAAACTTTTGGCATTCAGTGAGAGCGTTTTTGACAATTTGGGCATTCCGTGAGAGAATTTTTGAAAATTTGGGCATTCAGTGAGAGGATTTTCCCAAAAAATGGGGATCTTTCGGTGAGAACAAAATATTTCTGAAAATTGGGGCAATCCGTGAGGGCAATTTTGTTTTAAAAATGGGGGTCATTCAGTGAGAGGGCAATTTCAAAAGGGGGTCCTTGGGTGACAGCAAAATGGGCAAAATAAAAAGGGGGTCATTCGGTGAGAGGCGGTTTGAAATAGGGGGTCAATGTGACCGCACATCCCCGTCACCTTTTTTTAGGGAGTGCACCCCCCCCCCCCCCGAAATTCATACAAGTCAATTTTGCTCATGTTTGTGGAAACATGAAATATCATTTTATGTATAGGAGCTAGCCGCGGGTATTGGGTGGTGAATAACAAACTTTTATCTATATAATAATACGCCAGTCTCTGTCTGTCTGTCTGTTTGTTTGTTTGTCTGTTTGTCCGGGCTTATTCTCGGAGGTGGCAGGTCGCACGGTACTGAAACTTGGTGGGTAGGTGTGGCTTGGTCCAACTAAGATTTATTAAACCTTCATTAAGGGGTCCGACCCCCAGGGGGGGCCCAAAGGGGCCATTTTGTAGGGGAAAGTCCCACGGTGCTCAAATTTGGTGGATAGGTGTGGAGTGATACAACTTAGATTTTTTCAACCTTCATTCAGGGGTCTGACCCAGGGGGTCACAAAGGGAGAATTTTGTAAGGGAAAGTCCCACGATGCTCAAATTTGGTGGGTAGGTGTGGATTGGTCCAACTTAGATTTTTTCAACATTCATTAAGGGGTCTGACCCAAGGGGCCCCAGGGGGGCCCAAAGGGGCCATTTTGTAGGGGAAAGTCCCACGGTGCTCAAATTTGGTGGGTAGGTGTGGATTGGTACAATTTACATTTTTTAAACCTTCATCAAGGAATCAGACCCCCAGGGGGGCCCCAAAGGGGTCATTTTGTAGGGGAAAGTCCCACGGTGCTCAAATTTGGTGGGTAGGTGTGGAGTGGTACAACTTAGATTTTTTCAACCTTCATTCAGGGGTCTGGTCCCCAGGGGGGCCCCAAAGAGGCCATTTTGTAAGGGAAAGTCCCACGGTGCTCAAATTTGGTGGGTAGGTGTGGATTGGTCCAACTTAGATTTTTTCAACCTTCATTCAGGGGTCCGATCCCCAAAGGGGCCATTTTGTAGGGGAAAGTCCCACGGTGCTCAAATTTGGTGGGTAGGTGTGGATTGGTACAACTTGGATGGGTAACTGCTTAAATTGGGTGACTGCCTAACACGGGTAACCGCCTAGTAATGATTAATGAATCCCACTTTTTGGAGAAAGTCATGTCATGGTAAAATAGATTAAAAACTACAACAAATACTTACTTGTTTCCAAGTCAAGTTGAAGTCAAGTTAGTATCTCTTGATTTGGGATCAACTCAATTTTTAAAGTTTGATACATGGGTCGGGACATGGGTCTCGAAAATTTGATACAGGAACCACAGTGACAATCGGAAAAAAAAACGGACAAAATTCGAATTCCACAGGTTGATGCCAAGCAGATCAAGCACATGATTGGTCCTCACTGATTGCTGGTACATTGAGAGTAAAAAGATGCCTCGTTTCCATTTAAGGTGCTACTACTGTACCTGTGTTGGAAATAAACAAGCCAGACATGACATGTAAAATTTGCTGGATGAATAGACTAGAGGCACAACTAGTGTTTAATATGTGGCCATAACTCAAGAACCACAAGACCTTAAACAATTTGGTTGTATATTCAAATTCCTGGGTTATTTTAACTAACATTAAGATCACTTTACCTTTACAAAATATTTTCATTAGACAGCTGAAACTGAAGCTCCCGCATCTAAAAAGGTGTACACATCAGCAGTGTTGCTCTAATTAAAGCAATATTACAAATTTTTGACAATAATTATTTTCCCTTTTTCTTATCATAAAATAGTAAAATGAACATAGTTTTTGTGTCGCCTGCCTTAGGCAGGAAAGACACATAGGGATCACTTTGTGCTCTGTTGTCTGTTGTCTGTTGTCTGTTGGCGTAAACTAGGGTTAACATTTGCCTATTATTTCCACATCCTTTGATGGATTTCAACCAAACTTGGGTCAAAGGTGCAACATGGGGACCCTCATTTGTTGATGAGTTCAAAGGTCACATACCAAGGTCAAAGGTCATCTGAGGTCAAGTTTTAACATTTGCTGAAAATGGGGAAATTGGCCTCAATTGAAAAGTTGAAGTTCAATTGGGACCAAACTTGGTTTATAGATGTAACATGGAATGCTTCATTTGTAGATGAGGTCAAAGGTCACATACCAAGGTCAAAGGTCATCAGAGGTCAAGTTCTAAGATAGCCTAAAAATGTAAAATTGACCTCAACTGAAAAGTTGAAGTCCGATTGGAACCAAACTTGGTTTATGGATACAACATGGGGAGCTTTATTTGTTGATGAGGTCAGAGGTCACTTAACAAGGTCAAAGGTCATCAGAGGTCAAGTTGTGAGATAGCCCGAACATGTAAAATTGGCATCAATTAAAAAGTTGAAGTCCCATTGGAACCAAACTTGGTTTATGGATATAACATGGGGAGTTTCAAGTGCAAAGTGAACCAAGACGGCAGGCGACACAAGCGTTCCGGGGAACGATGTATTTTCTTCATATTTCATGCCCCGATGTATTCTGTGTTGATTACTTTGCATAAAATGGAAGTAGTCTGAAAGCAGCTTTGCCTATTCAATACTACAGTAAACAAAAGACGGGTGCCCGACCTCCAAAATGTAATTGGAGATTATGTCATAACTACATGTCCTTGACCTCTCATATTCACACCATATTGTCTATTCTCAATGGAAATTTTCAGATTGAGGGCATACTTCTGAACACATCTTGTAGTATTGCTTTAAGCTGTCGATAATAATGCTACTGCAATTTTGTGTAGAGTCCCATAAATTAGAGAGTTGTGATAATTAACCCTGAAACTATCACAATTAAAGTTCATCTAGTCTAATTTAATTATTGTTTGCATGTTACTTTTGCAGGTCGGATGCAGGAGACCCAGTTTTCTACATGCTGCAAGTCTTTTCTCGGTTGCAAGTCTTGCTTGGAGACTTGGTTCGCCAGATCTACAACATGCCCCCGCTGCAGGGCTGAAGACGCCAAAGACAAGTGCTTCCCTGTAGCGGGGTCTATCAATGACACCGTGGACGTTATTAAACGTCTTGTTCCGGAACCCGTTCCACGCAGCTAAAGCCTCTTGAGTAATAGAGTTAAGCTGAAACATGTACAATAGGTGCGGTAAGCGTAAAAGACAGAACCAGAAACAGCAAATTTGACAGAAATGGCAGAAAATATACAGAGTTAATTATAGGCATAAAACGAATTGTAAAAGGTTACTCTAAGTGAGAGTTCATAACTTTGGTAGGGGGGTCAAAAAGTTGTAGTCTCCTGAAAGGGGGTGGTCAAAAAAGTTTAAGGTAATCAAACTTAACGGGGTAGTCAAAAAAATTGTCCAAAAATACCCAAAAAATGTTCCGTGCTTGTAACTTTCTCAATTACCATTAAATTCCAGCACACCACAAGAATGCATTTTTCCTTCAACTTGCAAAAAATGGTGATTATGATTGGGTGAAATGCTGAGTCAAAGATGCTGTGCACATTTGATTGTGCAAAATTTGACCTTTTTTCTTTCTTTTAGTACCGGGGAAGGAAATTGGCAAAATACAGCATAATTGCTTTAAGAAAATAGCTCAAATCAGCCCCAATTTGCATACATCCCACAATAGCTGTAATCAAAATACAGTAAACCCAAACGAAAGTAGTTCTGTAAAACTTAATTATATTATACTTTTCTGTTTTTGTTATTTCTGTCATTTTAGTCAATTCTGCAAATTTCTGCTTTCTGCTTTTTACACATTCCGCATTTGGGCCTATGTTATTTCAAGGTTAATGTGAGAACATGTTTGTTGTTTTGCTATTCCATTGGTCTCACCTAAACTACAGTGCAACAGCATGCATAAATGCCCAAAATGACATCTGATTAAATTGTGTCCCACCATTACCTAAACATTGTACTTTGTTATTCAGTCATATTGACCATTGTAGATCGTTTGCAATTTACATTCATGCATAAATTTGCATAACTTGAAGTAGGGTTTAAAACTCACTTATTTTATATCTGAAAACGTTTAAAAAAAAACAAAAGAAAAACTTGACAGAAGTATTATAACACTTTTATAATAAGGATAAATTGGGTAAGTGGGACACTTAAGCTAAAACTGAGTATAAACAGTATGTTTCAGAGAATTTGTTTTTCTTATCCAAAACTAGAGGTATTTTTACACTTGTTTGTGAAACTGTCCGCAGTATGTATATTAATTAAAATGATGTTAGTTACCTCACACCCATTTATGCCTGGTCAAATTTGACTCCGATTTTTTTTTTTGTTGTTTTGTTAACCATTATTTTGGGATTAGGTAAAAGATTGTTGTCTATTGTTAATCACTCCCAACAATCGATTCCAAGTTTATTATAGATACTTGATTTCAGAAGTTCAAAATGCTGCTGCTTTTGAGGATATTGCATCCCTGGGATTTCATCTCAGTATAACTGTTTGGAAAAGGGTTAACATGTTACTGTTCTAATAAATGAAATCAAGTATCAAAGCAGGTGATATTTTTAATGAGCTTTTTATAGGTAAAAAAGTAACAGTTCTTTCTGGATTTGTTTTGATAATGCAAGTTTACTAACACATGGTATGGATTAACAATTAATACATTCGAGTACTGCTTCCATTTGTGTGCTTAACACCTTATTTGAAAACTCCAATATATTTTGTTATCAGAAGATTTTCACATTTGAAGGTTAAGTACAATTAAAGGAATTAGCTGTGTTCACATGATGTGAATACAGAATGGCTCCCATCAGATGCTGCCCTTACCTGGAATATTACATTCCACCATGTGTGCTTGATATTATTTTTATTTGCAGCTTACTACATATACTTTTACTGTTTTAATACTAGTTGATTGTTAGATTTGTTAAACATGATAAATGTTATTTTGCATTGTAAAACGAAAAGTTCACATCACGGCAAGACTATTATATAGATAGGTCTAATGGCTGAAATAAATGCAATGAATTAAATGATGTCTTAGTGCTTTTACTTCTCATTGACTGACAGGAAGGACTTGCAGATACTTAGGCAGGCATTCTGTTTTGAAAATCTGCAGGTGTGCTATAAATCACACTCTAGGAAATGTTATGCTTGTTGCTTGTTGTACTTAATTTCTTGATTTTTGAGGTGAGCAATAAATCACACTCACATAGGTGACTTAGGGCGAACTCTTTGCGAGTGATTGCACTCACTCGCCTCAAAACTGAATGCCTGCTTAGGCCAACATATATTCTCAGCTAAAATGAAGTAATCCTTGAAAAGGGTGTATAAAATGTTCAATCCTTGTTAAGGGTAAACATTTCAGACAAGGGAGCGCAAAATCATCATTTGTGGACCGTCTTTCCAAAACTCACTCAGTCCAAAGGCTGCCACATGTGATATTTGTACATCGTTATCCTATGTCATCTGTGAAGTGAGGAGCGTTTTCCCAAAACTCACTCAGTCCACGGATTATAGAAAATCCATGCTCTGTCCATCATTATACATCATTATCTTATGTCATAAACATAATAGGTCATTGTGATGGTAATTGTAGTAGAGTATGGTACTGACAACTTCAATACACACACACAATACATATAGAAAAACCATGATGTACAATACTCGGCATACGGCAGCTAATGGACTGAGTGAGTTATGGAAAAACGCTCCACATTAAGGGTGTGTTTTGCTGTTGTATTGAAATCATTGTTTTAGGGTATGTTTCAAAATTCTGTGGTCACGGGTACGGTGCTTACACAGTATTTGATTTGAGCCCCCCGGCGGTGCACTGGCAGATTCCAATTCTGAATCTTCAGTCAAATTTGACGGAAGATCATGGCCAGGATTTAACATGGTCAATACCTTTCAACTGTGAAGGGGACAATATCTAGTCAAAATAATCCCACGTTGGGCAAAACCATGGACCGTAAAAGTCTTATTTTACGGTCCATGGCAAAACATAGCATAGTATGCTCATTACCTTCATAAGATGAAATAGGTTTTTTGGGACTGATCTTCCTTTGGATGGTGTCCCTGGCACTAAGGGAGTCATAAAGCCACTTAAATGTCTTTGTGCACTTCACTGACGTTACTTCATCCCTCCACCTTTACAGTCTAAAAAAGTTCAAATTTGAAGCCAAATTGGTTCTAATAATATAACATCATGTTGGATGATCGTTAAACAACAACAAACTTTGAATGTGTACAAAGAACAAGTTCACCGAAGTTTGTTTTAGAAATTGTACTGGTTTTACATAAATCCTGTTCAAATACCAGGATTTGAGACTACACAAAGAGATCTAATGGTCATGATGGTGCCACACTAACTTTTCACCAACAACCACGCAAAGTTTTCCAATTATTTTTCCAAAAGTCGTGCAAACGTTTCAAATGACTATCTCTTCACAAAAACCCATGTAAATTAAGGCGATGGCTGGCGACCAACCACATTTTTACAATGAAAGAATTATCTTTTAGTAATCATTTCATACCAAACATGTCTCACTATATGACAGATAAAAGAATTATGTAAAGGAACAGACCAGCAATGAACACAGCAGCTATACCAAGAATAATTAATTCACCTAAGTTTGACACATTTTGGATTTACCATTTTCCACAAAAAATCACATTTAAAGCATTTTTGATCAATTACTGGGCTTAGCAGTCACATTTATTTTCACACAACTATACCACCAATTGAAAACTATGTAACCAAAAAGTTGATTAGGCTCTGGGCATCTTGTTGAAAATAACCAAAAAGTTTATTAGGCTCTGAGCATCTTGTTGAAAATAACCAAACAGTTTATTAGGCCCTGGACATCTTGTTGAAAATAACCAAACAGTTTATTTCGCAAAAATGGTAAAATGTGTCCAAAGCACCTTTCAGAGTGTAACATAATATTTTGTGCATGCATTAGCAAAATTAAAACATGTATATAGAGTGATAGTTTTGCAATACATTAACTATGGGAGGAACTAAACAAATGTGTTAATAGTTTTGAAGATCAAACGGGATGGTTCAACTCTCCCTATGGCTTAAAGGGATATTCAGAGATCCCAAATAGAGGGCGCTCTAAAAAATTTGAAATGTATGCATCAGTTTGTAGCTAACCTCCAAATATCCCACTTCCCAAAATGGTTTGGGCTGAAATCGTTTCGTTTGGAAATTAGAGCAATTTGTATGATTTTTGCAAAAAAATATCGCATGCGATATTTTATTTAACATGAGCTTCTATGGAGCAATGCAAATAGCAAATACACATAATCATGCATAACTTGAAAACGCAAAATCGGAATGACTTCAAATTTTGGAATTAAGGTTTCCTTGTTCATATCTACTGATTCATGGTATTAAAAAGGGTTGTTAGAATCACTGAATATCCCTTTAACTCTCCCGTATCTTCCCAAGTACATTGTATTAAGGCTCTGCTGTCTTTAGAATACCACCATTTTATACAAAATAACCAACACAAATACACTTTGGGCTTAAAATATGGTGATACCTAGAGTCATTTCATCATGTTATGATTACTAAAGTGTTTAAGTATTTTGTGCAAATCTCGTCGTATTGCTTTAAGTTGCATTTACATGATTATCTTGAATTTTTGACCTCATATTTTATGCTATACACGATCTTGTAATTTCAATCAGTTTGAGTACTGCATTCTGTAGGTGGGTATAGTCATGATGTGTAGCTTGTCGTAGCAAGATGTTTAGATCTGGACAGGTTTCTCCAAACATCTGCTCACACTGACTTTGTTGGTCATCGGAGTCAAAGGGATACCTCCCAAATTCGCATTTTCTGCTGAGAGCGGTTCCAATGTCATTTGTATACATCTCACTGGCAACTGAGCCAACTGGCACCTGGTCAGCTGTCAATGGTGAAGCCTTGCTGAATTGTGAAGAAAGTAAATCGGGAACACCTCTACCTGTAGAAAGTAAAGAGTAAAAATATTACCATTAGTCCGGTGGTGGGTGCTCTTCACCTTGTTTTCTTCCCTATAGTAATTGTTTTCATGGATTCTGATTCCTGAGACACCCTATTTTATCAAACAACTTGCTGCCACTCCATCAGCATTGAGCAATTAGCAGGAAGGGTCAAATGACCTTTGTACAGGGGGCAAATTTCAAAAATGCTCAAATTATGTTAAAATCCATCCCATTGTATTTCTCTGCTCATAAGGATTCAGGAAATGTATAGTTTGACATATGTAGGACACTCCACTCTTGAGTTATAGAGAAAAATGTGATTTAAGGGAAAAAAACCCAATATGTGTGTCCTACAGGGGACAAATTGGCAAATATTGGCTCGGCTGATTTTGCTGAGAAAGGTCTCAAATTATTCTTTGTGCAAAGCTACTTCAAATTCAGTATAGTTCGAACTATCTAGGATGTTTTGTTCCAAAGGTATTAGTAAAAATATGTGAGCGCCCATTGAAGTGTATTGACCATTACCTATTTTGATAATATCTAGGTAAGGAATCACCCCACACCATGCAAACTATTTTGAATTTGGGTTAAATTTTCACAAGGAATAATTTGAGCCCATTTTTGTCAAAATCAGAGCATTTTTGCCAATTTTACCCCTGTATGACCCAACAAACCGTTTTCTGCCCCTTAAATCACATTTTGCACTATAACTCAAGAACGGGATGTCCTAGATACATCAAACTATACATTTCCTGAATCCTTGAAATTTGACCCCTGTGCAAAGGTCAATGGACCCTTCCTGCTAATTGCTCAATGCTGATGGAGTGTCAGCAGGTTGTTTGTTAATTGAGGGTGTCTTAAGAATCAGAATCCATCAAAAAGGTGACTATAGGGTTAAAAACAAGCTCAGGGCCAAAATGCCCATTTGGCCACGGGACTACATGTAAACACAATTTGGGTTAAAGCTAATTCGCCGTCGTAGTGTGACGTCGAAATCGATCGTTGCCTAGTCAACTGGCTCAAGCATAGTGTGTTTTGAACCACGATCAAATTGATCACAATACAAACTCAATGGGTTGCTAACTGGTGTGCAAAAGAGCGTGAGCCAGTAACCAAGGCATGACGTATTCTCTACGACGGCGAATAAGGGTAGGGTAGATGGAGCAGTTTTAGGACATGAGCAGTTTTAGTACACTTTCCCATTCAAGGCCATGTGGTTTGAATTAATGAATTCCATGTAAATGTTTTATTACATAACAAGAAGCATCATATCGTTACTCTATTTAGCAGTGGCGGTGGAAGCTATAAAATTTTGAGGGGGTCAGATTGGTGACCCCCTCAAATCACACATCATAGACGCCTTCTTCGAACTGGACTCAATTGAATTCAATTTATAAAAGTCAGTCAACAAACTAGTTTTCTAATTTCAAATGTAAATAAATATTCATTTCAGTATGACAAGAGAAGAGTGCAGATGCAGTCTTTTTAAAAGAATTTTCTTGTTGTTTACAAGTGTGTACATTGTGTTTGTGGAAGTTAGAAAGTTATGACAAAGTTTTTGCCTCCAAATGCAAAAAAATACAAATAAACGATAATCTCTTTCTCTTCTTCACGCAGTTTAGGGTAGCTTTCATTCGTGTGTCCCGCCAATTAGGGGTGCAAATTTGGTTTTGCAAATTACGCCATTTAGGGTACAATTCTGAGGTGGTCAGACATGGGTGGGTAGTACTTGCGTATGAGAGCGACCCCCCGGGTGTAGGGTGTGCTTCGAAGCTTCGCCCAGCAAAAATAGCTCCATGAGCTTGATAGTCGTTTGCCCATTGTCATGACTAATTGTTAGTTCCACTGTAACCCTATAAGGTATGTCGGAGATCAGAAAAATTGCATTGATTATTGGATTATGGTGCATTGTGGGATAGAAAAGTTGGAATTTTTGCTCCTTTCTCTATCCCACAATGCAGCATTATCCAATAATCAATGCATTTTTTCTGATCTCCGATATACCTTATTGAATCTAGGGTTACATTGCCTTGTCAATAGAATAGAAAGACCTGCAACCAAGTATCCCAAATAGTGTACCAATCTGAATGAGGATACTTGGTTGCAGTTACGGTACTGCAACTTACTAATTGTAAGAATAGACCCAATAATACTTTTGGTCAAGTATATAAAATGACTTTCCCGTCCCCCTTTTTAACAGCTCGGGAGATGAAAAGCAAAATATGGCTTGTAGAGCTGCTTGATACTTGGAACACTTACAGAATGCTGCCAAATGTTGGGGCTTATTCCAATCTTTGATGCACGCTAAAAACCTGCATGAAATTCCCACTTCCATTTCCGTGTATTTTTGTTTACCAATCTCATGCCAAGCGAACACAACCGAATCTCAAACAAGCAGCGCAGAATTGGAGCGCTGAATATAGGGCGCACAACACTATACGGAATGGAAACGGGAGCTGTTAGCCTGGGTCCCGGGCCTGGGTTGGCATCAACAAGAACCATTCCCGGGAACCATTTGACTTCTAATATAATTTTTAGCATTGTGTTAAAAAATGTAGGGATTAGGTAACTCCAGTGTGCGCAAAGCCTTTTAGGCCAGTGTATAAAAAGGACATATTGAAAAAAGTGGGCCTAGGCTATTATATAGGACCAATCCAAATGCAAGTTGAATCGGCCGAGTAGTTTTCAAGATATTAGCAAAAACGTAATTTTGATCCACCCAATGAACTACATGCTTAATTATTTTTCGGTTAACCCCCGGGGGTTAACCCTCGTCTTACCAAGGTGTTTTTGTAACACGCTTTACCAAGGGGGGTTGTTGCAACCCCCCTATAATTTTCGATATAACACCCCCATGATATTAATTTTGGTACTAATGGATAGCTATGGACCTCCTCTATCCATTGATACCAAAATAAGTACCAACAACCCCAGTCCCTTGAAGCTATGACGTCATAATGTGATGGCGCCCTCGAAAATCCGGGAAATAGCATTTTGTGTACAAAAGTATAGGGGAAAATCAAATTGGGCCAAAAAATCATAGAAACATCCGATTTTCACCAAAATTTCAATAGAATATTGAAGAAAACTATAAGTTTTATATAAAAAGTGAATATGAACTCAATATCTTTTGAAATGACTGTGTAAGAAGCAAAACAAAATGGCGATTTTACTGTACAAAAGAATAGGGAATTGCAAAAAGTTGCATCAACCCCCCTATACCTCAACTTTGACGGGACACCCTACCCCCGGTGAAGGTCCTACGGTTAAATTTTTTTCACTAAAATGACCGTTTCAGAGTCAATTACAATTAGGCCTAGCTAGGACCATTTGGTCGCAAATTAGTGCATTTTTATAAAAATTGGGAAAAAACCTTAGGGGGGTTGTACCACCATCCCCCCCACCCCCCCCCCCCCCACCACCCTTGGTAAGACGAGGGTTAACCGACATTTCTTGGAAATTAGACTTTGTGATAAGATATCTCAGGAACTAGGCTACTTTGGAATGTGAAACTTCAGAACATGGGGTAAGAAATTATGATCTATCATTCAAACCCAAATCTCAATTTTTTCCCGGAATCACCTCATCGAAAGAAAATCTGGTCATGCCCCTTTAAAGTCACGGTTTAATAGTAGCCTATAGGCCTAGGGCCTTAGGGGAATGTGGGGCAAAACGGAACCCCTAACTTTGAGAGCACCCTGTGACTTCATGAATTGGAATAAAAGTGTAAATATAGTATTTTCTGATACGTTTTGGTTTCTACTTTTATATCTAATTGACTAATAACACTGAACACTTGCAAAGTTGCTGAAAATGTAAAAAATATTTTTTTCAAAAAAATTTCATTTTGCCCCACTATCGGGACAAAACGGACCCCTTGAATCGGAGAAAATTGAACCTGTTGCCATGACAACTTAAATGTCGCAATTTGCTAGACTTTGTTATTAGTCAAATAAATGTGCCCTTCAGTCATAAAATATGACAAAATAAGTCCACTACAGGGACTCAAAAGTTATTTTTGGACTAAAAATTTTGCTGTTTTGGTACAAAAGTTAAGGCCCACTTCCAGTATTGCCAGTTTACTATACACTTCAATAAAACAGACTGCTTTTTCAACTTGTAGAGTCTTATCTAATAAGATTCAGTGATATTTCATTTCAAACCCACTATTTTTCATTTTAAACCCTCCGAATTCTGCAGTTTGGCAGGGGTCCATTTTGCCCCAACCCAAAGTGTTCCGTTTTGCCCCAAAGCAAAATTTCCGCCATTTTGCTGCGGGTATATACGTAATGACATTTAGACCTTCAATTGCACTTTGTTTCTGACTATTGCCATCTGACTTCCAAAAAACACAATTTGGTAGAAAACTGAAATTAAGGGGTAAAATGCCGACATTTTCAAATTCTGCATAGATTGAAGGGGTCCTAATTTTTTGATGGTGTGTAACTTTATTTCTTAGAATCAAATTTTGTGTGAAGTCTTTTTTGAATGCAATGTTTAATACCACATAATTAATTTTGCCTAAAGCTTTTCCAGAGATGAGATATAGGCAAAGGTCTGTTTTGCCCCGGGTTCCGTTTTGCCCCATATTCCCCTATTATTATCAAAATATTCAGAGAATTATTTTTTTTCCATTGTAAGAGCTGAAAATTAATTGACAAACCTGGTATCCTGTGCAAATTCCACGATGTCACCACTCTCCTCAGTCCAATTTCTGACAACTTCAAGCACAAATTTGATACGCAGTACTTCTGAAGACTATCCCCGATATCCAATCGGTCGTCGTCAATAAGCTCTACCAACCCAGCTTTTAACGGGTAATTGAGCCGCTGGTTCACCTCCGGCCACATGCGCTCAATCCTGTGATTCTGAAACATGAGATTCAGTGTAGATCACAATTAGTATTCAGTATTATAAAAGTTTATAGGCCTATATAAGGGACCTCTCATAATTACTTTCTTGGGGGCTGGAATTGTTTCTTTATGACGCATGAAACATTTCTGACCACCCTCCCCCTCCCCCTTGATTTATTTTTTATTTTTTTAAACACAACATCAGAAAATAGCATTTTGTGCCATTTTTAGTCGTTTGCGAAGCAAAAAGACTTATGGCTGCATGCTTCGTCGGGGTGTGTGTCCGTGTGTGTGTGTGTGTGTCCGTCAAGAATTTAGTATACACTATTTTGATAGGCCCTGTATCTGTTCATTGCAAAGCGCGATTGTGATGAAACTTGGATCAAAGAACATTTATATGGGTTTATTTTGGTTGAGGTCAAAGGTCATTAAGGGGTCAATATGGGTCATTGTATCTCCAAATACTTGAAAATTAAGTGCTTTTGTGGTTGAATGATGATAATAGGCCTACTTCAGGTATGCATTGTTTAAAAAAACCTTATCTTATGTTTATAAACAAAATAGAACCACTTGTCTAGACACTAGTAGACAGTGCATTAAGGACACAACATGACCAATTTCAGAAATTAATTTTCAATATTAATGACATGTTAAGGACATGCTGACCATTTCTACTAAAAAAGCAATTGGGGGAGGGGGTAGGGGTAGGGGTAATGATCAAGTCAAGTTGGGTCAAAGGTCATTGTGGGGTCAAGTCTTGATGGAGAGTTCAACAGAGGTCAAATGTCAAATAACCAGAAGTATTCTTGAGTCTATTCTTACAATTAGTCATGACAATGGGCAAACGACTATCAAGCTCATGGAGCTATTTTACCTTTTTGCATTGTTTTCCACCTTCGGAAGAAATTGTCAGAGGTGAAACTTTTTGACCTCCCCCAACCCGTTTGAAGATCGTCAAACTTTTTAACCCCCTCTTATAGGTCAGAACTTTTTTGGCCGCCATCAGATTTTCCAGCCCCCCTTAAAGTAATTATGAACACTCCCTAAAAGGAAAAAAGAGGGGAAATTGATGTTATTTATAATTTGACTATGCTCAATATATAAATAAGCGACGGTAGGGTTACTGGACATGGGGTAAAATGGGACACCGGACTTTGAATATCAATTTCAATGGGTTGTCAAATAAATTGCGGTCTCATTTTGGCTTTATGAATTTCTTTATGTTGTTTAAAAATTAAAGTGTGAAAGAGATGTCGTCTGTTTCTAATAATAATGCAACAAAACATGTCTTGCAAAGGACATGTCTCCCAGGTGGCTACATAGGACATGTCTTACGATGTGTCTTCTGCCAAGACACCATTTTTACAGTGTAGTGACATAGGTTCATAACTTAAAGGTGCATGACATGATCCACAACATCATCCCCCAAATTGTTTCGAACATGTGGAGATTTTGGTACCAGAAGTTGAATCCTATTTAGAAGGCTTTGTGTGTGAAATTTCATGTGCAAACTCCTCATAGTTTAGGAGATATGAGCGAAAAACTCCCTAGGAAATTAGGTAATGTGGTTAACCACACTAAATAAAACAATAAATAACATAAGCATCAAATTCTCAAATTACGTAAAAACTACACAGATTTTTGCAGTTTTTTCACCTTGGGTGAGGTTTTTGAGTGAAAGCTGATGTGGAAGTTTAAACAAAATTTATTTTCCAAAATAATCATGTCATGCAACTTTAAAACCTGAGAGAAAAGAAGTATGATCAAAACAAATATTTATTACAACAAACTTGACTTACCCTGGTTGATTTTGTTTGTATGTATGGTTGCCTTGTTTTGTTATATCTCAAGTCAGCCAGTTTCCCCTGCATGTATAACGACAGATAAAACTCTGTCCCATGGTCGACCCTTACTTGGTCCCACAAACCATACTCAATGACGGCTGCTCTGTAATGAATGAATAATTAAAGACAGGGTGTAAATAAACACGCTTACATAAATAAAAGGGACCAAATAATAGAGATGTTGTTGTCAAAACTTGGTACATGCATATGGTGAATTAAACTACATGTATTAGGCTATAATGTATCAATTTTGATACATCCATAAATAAGATATCAATATGAATTGGTGACAAACCGTGCAGCCCGTTTTTGGACTTTTTCTATTTTAAGTATGAGTTCATTTTGATAAGGATCCCAGACTGAGGTTGAGTACTCAAGAAGAGGTCTGACTAGACTAACATAAGCAGTATTTTTTGTTTTCCAGTATTAATTTGACCCATTTCAAACTGCTAAGCGACCTTCTATCATATCCATAAAAATAATCAACAGTGAAGCTCAACTTCTTCCCGTGGGGTGCTCTCTATAGTTTCTCTCATGGACTACAGTATTTGGACTACAGTATTTGTACCGGAACCTTCCATCGTTGCACCAAATGCGGAAGGATTTATAGTGAAGTGGAGGATTTAGTGGATATAAAACTGCGCTACCCCACATCTGAAAAAAAAGAAAAAAAAACAAGCGGGAAATCGGGAAGGCAAAAGGAAAATCGCGAAGGAAGAAAAAACCAGGAAGAAAGGGAAAAAAGAAGAAAAAGAGAAAGAAGAAAGAGAAAGGAAAGGGAAAGAAACAGAAAATGGGTCAAAGGAGTTTATGTTAAATTTTAGGATCCTTGGAACGAGAGTATGATAAAGTCTATCTCATAACTACTCAATAGCCCTGTTATTGTTAGTAAAAGTTTACTGGCAAGTTGTTCTTGTGTAGGCCTAAACACAACCACTATTAAGTTTACTATAGATAGTACTTTAATATCGAAAGTAGAATGCCTTAAAGTAAACAAGGCTATAATCTCAGCGACTATTCTGTTCATCAATCAAATACAAGTTTCTTACCTGTACACACTGTCGTATATGAGTATGTTATTTTTTACAGGCATACTCTCCCACCCTACAATCTTGCTGCTAAACCCATCGATAGCCATGACATGCGTAACGCCAAACATCCCAAGTTTTTCGTTCTGATCAATATGCATTTTATGCCCGAAATACTCTGCATAGTATGGAATGGGGTTAAAGTTCCGCAAGCCCTATTAAAAAAGAATAAACGAAAACATCAAAAAATTACAGATTACATACAGGAAATACATTATGTTATATTATAATGGGCTGTTCTACAGATTTGGGACCGATTAGCGATTTTTCCATTCTTTGGTGCAGGAAATCTTACCACAAGTGTATATTAATATTGTTTATTGATATTATGGTAGATCTTGGCGAGTTCTATTCGGACCACTATGGTTTGCCATACTTTTGACTTCACAGAACAGCTTCATTTTGGCACTGAAAGGGTGCAAAAAGCACAAAAACCGCGTTTCCGCGATGTATAACATTTTACAAAGTTTGATTAATTTAATAATACCCCTTCTTCTGACAAAAATGACACTTTCTGATGAAATGAAACATACCAAACAAATGAACAAATTCCCCTTTTTTGCATACAGTGGTCTAAAATGTTAATTTTTAAGACAATATCCACTTTCCGCTATTTTCGTGTAATGTACGTTATCGGCACGCCTAGCATTATTGTGTGTCAAATAATATATTTTTTCAATCATCTATGGGCAATTCTGTAGCAAACCCTTTATATTTTCGAAATTATGCCGCATCAAAAGTATCTGATGCAGAATTTGGGCTTCAGAAAATGTTAAATTTTAAAATTTCGACCGACCGTTTTAAGCTTGTGAAGTACGTTATCAATATTTCTCAGTAAGTAGGTGTTTTGTTAACTAGGAAAAGAATTATGTTATGGGGCCAAGTGTTATTTCATCATTTTTACCGGAAAAATGGAGGCGTATAACAACCAGATAAATGGTAAAAGATCTATACCTGAAACCGTGATGGGCGTTATCGTGAACGTTATCTGTTACTCTCTGAAATTTTGAACATAACTTTTTTGTACCCTAAACTGTATTAGGTACTGCGCAGTATCACTATTCAATCAAGAAAAGTAATTTGGAAGTATAATATTGTATTTTTTGCCTCTATTTTGACTGTACATTCACAAAAATTAATATCTTGATTTTAGCAGCTACAATTCCATTTTCATGATCACGGAATTCCCTGATCACACCAAGAAAGCAGTCCCCTGTAACATTATTGACATATACATTGGCTATTACCCGGTGTACGTTCGGGTTAAAAACCGTAACGTTCGTGATAAAAAACATTCGGAACAAAAACCTTTCGGAAAAATAACCATTCGGAGTCCGTTCGGAGCAAAAACCGTTCGGAACAATGACACTCCGGAATATCGACCTGCACCCTATAAGATGTGTTCTGTAAAAAAGTCAAAGGGTCATTAAGGGGTAACACAGTCTGATAATATATTTAAAAACTCATACCTTAGCCCAAACTCAATAGATTTGATCCATACTTTGGTCAGAATAGCACATGATCTTTGAACTACCATGTTATATGACCTTTGACTTTCATATAACCTTAATTGACCTAGAAAATAGAATTGACAGTGTTAATGTGTTGGCCATGCATGGTCAAATATAAAGAACTTCACAGTGACCTCGTTATGTGACCTGCCAGTAGGCCTAAGGGGTCAAAGGACAAAAAAGGTCAGCAATTCAAATTATTCCAAATCTGAAAAATAGGACTGTATGGAGCAATGGAACACTATAAAGACATCGTTGTTTGACCTTCATCTGAAGGGTCAGAGATCAAAGCAAGGTCATGGGCTAGTGCAGGACACGGCCAGGTTCATATCTGTGTCAGATCTAGTGTTACCTTTTGTCTTGCTTCATGGTATGGATGATGCACATCTCTGAGCACTTTCCCCACTCTTGATTCGGCAGCCTTCAAACCCTGTGTGGCCAGGTATCCGGTCATCATCTTCCTTCCATACGACGGCCCAACCTAAAAAGAATAATGTAGATTGTATGATACATGGTGCTAAACTAGTATACCTGATGTCGGGATCCCTGTTTAGGCCTACATTGAGCCACAACATTAGTCAGTAAACTAGTATCAGACATGTCATAAGTAAACTTAAAGGCTCATTGGCAGATTTTCGGAAATCACTGCACAACAGCGCCCTCTATTCACCAAAAATGTCCGGGATTTTGGTTGTTTGCAATGCTTATTAGTATAATAAACATCACCTAAAATATTAGAGCTTAACTTGTCCGCGTTTGTACAAAATTGATGAATTTGTAGGCCCCTAATTTCGTATATGGATCCATATACGAAATTCAATTCCTCGCTGATGTCCGTTGACTTTTAAATCGCGTGCATTTTAAATACGAAGACGCGCTGACTCACGACGGAACCGACGAGGGCAGGCAATAGGAAAAACAGTCTCCGCCACAGACTTTATTGACTAAATTGGAAAAAGTCCTTATTTTGGTTGTTTTGCATACTTTTGCTGCAATTTCTTTCTGGTTGACTTTCTGACCATCTAATCTGTCATGTGAAAGCAAAATTTAGCAATTTTAGTTTAACAAAAAAATCTGCTAATGAGCCTTTAATATAGTAGTGGCAAAGTAAACGGGGTTACTCTTGAGTTGTTCTTGTGTGTAAATTACTATTTAGTTTACTATTGATAGTAGTTTATTAACAATAGTAAAATATACCTCCGAGAGCAGTTTCTTCATTAAGTTATTTTACTTTTTAATTCTACTACTATCAATACTAAACTTAACAGTGTACTTGCAAATATCGATAGTAATCCCCGTTTACATTGTCACTACTATTATGTTTACTATTGATAGGAGTTTAAAATCGAAAGTAAAGGAACCAGTGTAAACAAGGCCATAGTCATTAAAACCCCTAGGCCTATCAAAAGTAAACTAAATAGTAGTTGCAATTGCAGGGTTTACTATCATTTTACAGAGACTTGCTACAAGTCCTGGGCATCCTTCATTTTCAATGAAATACAAATTATCCGTAGGCCACATGTTACTTCAAATCGGGCTTCAAATAATGTTCAAACCATAGATTGCAGATTAGACTTAAGACTACAATCTATATGTTCAAACACAAACTGATTGACCAACCCCCGGACATAGGCTTTTCAGGCCTACTCCACTTATTGGTATGGTTATAATTGCTTTACCATGAACCTAAAGGCCTCATTGAAAATGTATTCCGAATAACCCCACTCTCTCCTACATTATATAAAGCCAGAAAGTTAATATAGGCTGCATAGGTTTGAACTCGCAACGATCGTGATGAGTTATGATGACTTTTTGGACGAGTCTAGAAAGTAGGGTACACCCCCGGGGTACACCGGGGATGGACGTTACAAAATTTACATTTTATGCAGTATAATCACAATGAAAAAACTCAGACACTTCCTTATTACCGCATGTCCCCTGAATGATATAATTCCACGCGGCCTCAGCACACTTTACAGATTGTCACTGACCACCGTGGCCCAAATTAAATCATTCGAGAAACCATTCATTACCATGATTACAGGGATGTTTGCATCTGATGAGCGCACACCCTAAACATTCCACAAATTTCCCATCGCAATCAGGATTAGCTCCCCGAGTTTCGTCCGGGAGTTTCGTACGGGTACAATAAGCAGCGAATTCCTTGTCCAATGGAATTTCAATATAGGCCCTAGCTCTATAATAGGTCTACTAGCGAGGCTCGAACTCACGATCATAAGCACAAAGGCGAACGCCCTATCGATTGAGCTATAGGCCTATATCTTGACCACTATCAGTAAATCACTATCGACAGCAAACCCTGTTTATATTACCACTACTATTATATATTAAAGGCTCATTAACAGATTTTTTGTAAAAATAAAATTGCCAAATTTTGCTTTTACATGACAGATTAGATGGTAAGAAAGTCAACCAGAAGCAAATTGCAGCAAAAAGTATGCAAAACAACCAAAATAAGGACTTTTCCTATTTAGCCAATAAAGTCTGTGGCGGAGACTGTTTTTCCTATTGCCTGCCCCGGGGGGGGGGGGGGGTCTTCAAAAAAAATTGTACGGGGAGGTGCCTGCCGCGCTCTGAAAATTTGACCATCTCTATAGATGATGTGACATCAATGTTTACAAACACGCTTTAGCACCCAGTCCACTGATATGCAAGAGGCAACAGAGCATGTCCTCTGCACTGTTCAATAGCCGGAATTATTTGAGCGCGAATTTTAAAAGCACGTCCCTACAGATGCGCACGCATACTGGCAGGCAGTGTATTGTGTTACTGGCAGGCAGTGACGTCAGATGTCACACCATCTATACCCACTTTTGGTCTGATTTACTTACCCATCAGTATACCATTTTTGACAAAAAAGCACCCAATTTGAGTAAAATTGGGTGATTTTTCTGAAAATTTTCCCAAAATACACCCAATTATACAAAATTGGGCGCATTCATCTCTCCGGAAAACCCACCCATCGATATACCAAAATTTGGGAAAAAGCACCCCAAAAGGCAGGCACATATTAGACTGCGCTCGCAGTCCATTTGCTTTTTTTTTTTACGGCAGGTATTATACTCTCTTATTCCTGTTATTCTGCAACCACTATGTGAAACTGTAATCACATTGATCTTACGAGGGCGCTCAACACGGCACCATGTGTGCATCCAAATAACCAGGAATTCATGATGCAAATGGACTGCTGGACTTTGGATGAGTTGGTTTCATCTTTACACGGGTGTCAATGGGGAGTTGAGGCCAGAAATTGGCCGAGCTAAAAATAGTCATGAACCGTGATCAGAGACATGTGTCTGGTGATATATCGTGGGAAATGATTCCAGCTGATTGGTACTTGGTAAACCACAACATACGTACGCCCGTGGTAGTAGACTTGCTGTCTACATATACCGACGCGTTTATCAATGTTGTCACAAAGGCACGGACATATAAAGTGTTATGCGATGACTTGCGGTTAACACATACACAAGACACCATACCTTTGATTGACAGCTGCCATACCAACTGAACACAGCGGGCAAAGTTCACAGACAAATCTTAAGTCTACAGTCTCAGTTCGATGGTATATGTATATAAAAAAAAACATACAGTGTTAGCAGTTAGGGCGCTCAGTCACCGATAGAATTCCACGGGGTAATTTATTATCGTATGGGGTGAATTTGAACAGGCCTATAAAATGTAAAGAAGAAAGAGTGAGTAAGAGAGAAAGAGAGAGGGAGAGTATAAAAAAGCAACTGAGACTGTGTGCAGTCTAGTGTGAGCCTAGCTTAGTGCTGTGAAGCAATGGGAAGTGTCTGAGCTCAAAATGCCATATCTTTACAACCATTAGAACCATTTAAAAAGGGGGTCATTTAGAACCTGCAAACTTTGAAAAGGGGGGTCATTGAGATATTGAAAAGGCACATGATGCGTATCCACAATGGAAGTGCCCCCCCCCGGGAATTAGTATGGGGTTGATCGTATAATAAGGCCAAAACAAATATGTTGGGTTGCCCTCCAATGACAAAAAATGGTCGGGTCGGTCGGATTTTATTTTTTTAAACTTTTTTTTATATTAAATCCATGGACGTATTTTGTCTCGACCCGCAGGGAATCATTTTTATGATTAGAAATCTTAATTTACACAAATATTAAAGTATTTATATACAACTTTTTATTCAATAATATCAACATATGACACAGGGAGGTGATATATACTTGGAAAATACACTTTACATGTCTCAAAAACGTGTTTTATTTCAAAAATAAAAATTAAAAAAAAATCCCGACCCGATTTTTTTTTCGGTCGGTCGCGGAGGGCAACCCAACATATTTTTTTCTTGGCCTAATTATGTGTAAAGAATTAGAAACCAATTTTCACATATAATGTTCAGAGCCTCCCCTTAAACATTTAAATAGACCTTTAATAGCCAATACTAGAGAGAAAGTTCAAAGTCCACGTACCTCTTCGACTGCATCTGACACGGCGAGTTTAAGGGTTTCTTCACTTACTCGTGTTGCACGCTGCCATCCATGCTCCTTGCAAACCCTACGTATACTTTTTCCTGACACATTCATAACCTGAGCAACTTGTTCCTGAGTCCGATTATGTACCGTCACAAGTTCTTTAATGTACTCGATTTCTTGTTGTTCAAATGAAGCCATTTTGATAACTATCAGCTAAAGCCAATATAAAAACTCGTTACTATCCAATCCATCAACAGAACATGAACATATTTTGGCACCCAATGCCGGAAGTTAAATGATTGCGCGCTCAAATTTCGCGCCACTCAAAACCGCAATATCTTAGCCACGCCCTCCTCATATTAAGACCCTAGATAGCCTCCGATGGTAGGCAGAGTCTGCCGCGGCATGCGGAGGAGACTATTGAAAAATGATGAAATGAAAAACGGCACGGTTATTCTTAGAATCATTTTTTTGTTTTTTGTAAAGAAGGTCCACGTAAATAAAAATCGCTAAAACAATTGTAGTTTCCGTTTTCTTTTTTGAGATGTGTTGAACATGAAGCAAGAAAATGGATATGTTGAAATTATCTTTCTCCTTGTGCTTATTTTATACATTTTTTCAGTATAAAGAAAAACCAATATATTTTTATTTTTATTTTTTCTAAATTGAAATCGATGCAAGAGAAATGAATATTTCAATTACAACGTGTTTTTTTGGTTGTTTTTCACACTGTTTCAGTATAAAGAAAAAAGAATATAGTTGTTATTTTTCTTTTTACTCTATTGAAATTGAAGCAAGAACAACGAATATTTTAAATGTGACGTTTTTCTTTCATTTGTTTTTTACACCGTTCCAGTATAAAGAAAAACAAATGTAGTTGTCGTTTTTCATTTTTCGTTGTTGAAAATGCAGCAAGAAAAATGACATTTTAAATTTGATACTTTTACTTTGTTTTGTTTTTTATACTGTTACGGTATAAATAAAAACGAATATAGTTATTTTTGTTCTACTGATCATGTTGTTAATCACGCACGAAAAATGAATATTTCAAAACAGGCATTTTTCCTTTGCTAGTATTTTACACTGATTTAGTATAATGAAAAACGAACATAGTAGTCGTTTTTCGTTTTTCTTTGTTGAAAATGTGGCAAGAAAAATGAAAAATTAAAAATGGATAAAAATTACCTTTTTCTTTTGTTTGTTTTTTGCACTGTATCGGTATGAAGAAAAACGATAAAGTTGTTATTTTTCTTGTGTTTATGTTGTAAATTACGTACGAAAAATGAATGTTTCAAATATGAAGATTTTCTCTTGTTTGTTTTTAACACTATTTTGGAAAAATGAAAAATGAATATAGTTGTTGTTTTTCTTTTTTCTTTGTTTAAAATGCAACAAGGCAAAATGAAATTTGCAAATTGAAAAAAATTGTCCTTTTTCATTTTGTTGATTTTTATACTGAATTGGTATAAAGAAAAACGGATAAAGTTGTTATTTTTCTTGTGTTCATGTTATAAATTACGTACGAAAAATGAATGTTTCAGATATGATTTTTTTCTTTTGCTTGTTTTTTACACTCTTTACGTATAACAAAAAAAGAAATGTAGTGATCGTTTTTCGTTTTTCTTTGTTGAAAATGCAGCAAGAAAAATAAAAATTGAAAATTGACAAAATTTATCTTTTTCTTTTGTTTGTTTTTAACACGGTATCAGTATAAAGAAAAACGAATAGAGTTGTAATTGTTCTTATTTTATGTTGAAAAGAATGCAAGAAAAACGAATATTTGAAAATTTACGTTTTTTATTTGTTCGTTTTTTCTGTTGTTTTAGTATAAAGAAAAAAACGGACTGAGTTGCCGTTTTGTAATATTTATATGTTAAAATCAAACAAGAATAACAGTTATTTTAAAAATGCTCATTTGAATTGTACCTTATGTTTGTTTTTTGTTCTTGTTTTGATAAAATGAAGCTAAGTAATAGTGGGATTTTTTCGTTTA
>JAAUXV010204909.1_pt1 | contig 32140 bp, 39 predicted proteins | sample 7278181 | NCBI WGS metagenome assembly JAAUXV01 (sample SAMN14350114, study PRJNA611818) | marine sediment metagenome | isolation source: surface marine sediment (2.1m) | place: French Polynesia: Moorea | collected 2018-08
CAGATGAGAGAAAGGAGGGAAAATCACTTCGCCTTCTCTTCCCTCTTCCCTTTGGTCCTCCTCCTCCTCTTGCCGTAGGGAAACTTTCATTCTCTTTTCCGTCCTCCCTCCCACCTCCGCCTCCTCCATAGATGTTGGTCGTAGGGGGAGGCTGCTGCATAAATAGGTTGAAGCCCCCTTCCTTCCTTTCCCCCTCCCTCCCACCGGAAGCAACATTAGGGAAAAGAACGAGGAGGAGGAGGAAAGCTCCCTCCGCCACCGCAATCCCCCTCTGTCCATCCCCCCCTCACACAACAAACGCCTCCTCCTCCTCCTCCACCTCAGGCGGGCGAAGGGGAGAAGAATGAGGGAGAGGGGGAAGGGAGCCTCCCTCCGTGCATGCTATCCTCATGCGGGTTTGGACGTTGATCTGAAATGAATTTGAAAATACACTTCAAATATTCCTAGATCCTTCTATCAGAAAGTGCAAAGTGCAATTTGATAAACCTGCAAAGAATTGGACAATCCCTCCTCCACCTCTTCTCCCCCCTACCATGCCCCCAAATCCTCCTTCCTCCTCCTCCGACCGACCAAGCAAGCCCCCCTCCCTCCCTTCCTCCCTCGCGCCCACACGGGTTTTCCCGTACGAAGGGTGGATGCATGGGGGAATGAGGCCGCATGGGATGGGGGTCGTGGGTTGCCCTGCCCTCCCTCTTATATTCGGCGCCGCCGAAGGCATCATAATTTTAATCAGATTCCCTTTGCTTTTCCAGTGCAAGCACTGGTTCATCCTTCCGTGGATCGTGTGCGACTTCATCGTCCTTGCTGCCCTCACCGTCTTCTGCGTGGTGGTGGTCATCGTGATGGGCGTATACAAGCCTGAGGGGGAGGACTCGAGTGACTGCATCGCATATGGGGTCATACTCGCAGTGATCATGGGTAATAAAAATATTTTAATGTTCAATGATCCAGTTGCATTTTTTCCGAAATATGTGAAAGAGGGGAAATATCCCCAATTTTGGTCGAGTATTTCCCTCCCACATTTCCACAAAAAGAAGTTTCCTTTTTTAAAATATACTTTGAACAGACTACCCGAAAACATTGGTTTGGAAAAAAACAAACGTTCGCAAATAGCAGCGACCGAAGCAACAATGCCACTGACCCTGCTGCAATACTTTTTGTCTCCTGTTTTTTTAGCAATCAGATAAAAGGATAAGGAGGAGAAAAGTTTCCCCGTCCTTCTTGTTGTTGTACGATAAAAAGTGCAGTAGGCTGAGTTATTGGCGCGAAAGTTTGGGGTATAGGATTCCCTGCTCCACTTTTTCCTGTGCACTTCCGTGTACTAATTTTCTTTCTCTTTTCTTTCTCCCAAAAGCGTTCCTGTTCTACCTGTGGCTCTGCGTGGTGAGCCACTTCCAGGTGCTGAGGGAGGTTGACAAACTGGGCCTCATGCACAGGCTGGACGACGTCAGGTGAGGACAGCACATGTCTGGCGCTAAAGGCGCTGAAATGCAAAACGGCTACTTTTTCTTGTCAGGTCCATTCACGGTGTCGGAGGCGTGTACGACGGCGAGGACGCCACCTCCAGGACCGACGCCGACGAGGAGAAGGAGGACGAGGACGAGGAGGACGAGGAGGATGAAGACGAGGAGGAGGAGAAGGAGGACTCTGAGGCCGACGACGACATGGAGTACCAGCCAAAGGTCGACGACGACGACAAGAAGTCGATGGCCTCGGCCATGGAGGACGTGGAGCAACACACATGATGGAGGATCGGGTGGAGGAGAAACAACAATTTTCGAATCATTTATCATCATCTCGATGTCCATAATAACGCTTACTACTCTCACGATAGATCTCACAAAATTGCGAGCAATAAAGTATTGTTTTCTAGAAAAGGAGGCCGCCGCTCAGGTTCACCTATTTGTACATTTATTTTTGGAAGACTCGTAGAACTCTGGTATATTCGGCTACAACAAAGTTAGAAAAAAATAGCCGCCCCCTTACAAAGAATCACTATAATGAAATGGAATGTTTCGTAGAGTCGATAGATTCCCCCCCCTCGAAAAAAGCCTCCATACGAGGATGCAAAATTCAATAAAGGAAGACACATATACTCAGTGGGTGAGGGGAAGCTTCAGACAAACAAACAAACAAAAAGAAGCTGGAATGGATTTTTCTTCCGGGGGGAGAAGGTGAACTTTTGTCTTTGTCTCTAGCGTCTTTTGGGTGTACCGTAGAAAGAGGGGAAAGGGGAGTCTTTCTTTGATCTTTCTTTTCTCTTTTCCTTCCTTTTCGATCGAGGCTGTGTTGCTTTCACGGCGGGGGCAAAAGAGCGGGAAGGAGAAGCATAATAGTACGGGGTTGCTACAAGCATGAACTGCCTCCGCCGCCGCCGCCGCCGGCACTGTGCCCGTGGAGGTCTGATAAACACCACGAAAGACTGTCCTCCTTCAGCTCTTGCTAGTTGCCAAGAGGGCAGTAATCCCTCCCCAGTTCTTTTTAGACGATGGACCCTCTCTGTGACTGCGGGCTTGCCTCTTCAAGCGTAATCAGAAAGCGAAAGAGAGGGTCGCAACTTTTTTGCCCCTTAACCAATAACCAAATTAGCGAGCAAAAATCATGGTATAGGTAGCTTTTGCGCAACTAGCCGTACGTAACAAAAGCAACTACTACCATTACACTTTTCCCCCTTTTTCTGGGCGAATTTGGGCCTCGTGGAAGAGAGAAGGGATCGAAGGAGCGCGCAGGCAACACCGGGAAGGGAAAAGAATAGGCCTCAGGGAGGGAGGGAGAAGGTGGGGGTGGGAAGAGGAGAGAAAAGTGGAGGAGTAGCAGTACTTTACTTCTGGGAAAACCACTTTGGCTCCTCCTCCTTCCTCCCACCGTTTCTACAACCACCGACTTGGGAGAAGCGAGGCAGCCATCAATCTCCCCCCTCCCCTCCCTTCTCCCCTCTTTGGACGCCCCGAAAAAAAGACACTAAAAGGTGTCGGCGGCGGAAGCAACTCGCCCCTTATGAGCGCGTAACGAAGACATGTTTTAAGCATTAGTGGGGAGGAACAGAGGAGTATGGGGGGAAACTGCGAATAAATAGACTTCCATTGTACAGTGTCTTTTTCTGTTACGAACGCAATGGATTGACCAAACCGTGTTGGCTGGATCGAGGGAGGGATGTTTGACCTTGGCTATACCGACTTCCCCTCTTTTCCCGCGACCACAACTGAGGGAGAAAAAGAAAACAACAGGTCGATCTTTCCTCTTTTTTCGGCCTTTCCGTCGGGTATCTAGGAAGAGGCCTTCAATAACAAAACTGTACGGGGTGGGCGAAAGTATCTAACGATCCTCCAAAACTTTTCTTCTTCTTCTTGATTTAACCGATTGGGGTGAGCGGAAGGCGGGGATTCTTTTGTGATCGATCCTGGTACTTCTTCCTCTTCGCCGAATCCTTTTTTGGTGCTTAATATATCCTCTTGTGCTCCTGTTTTCACAGCAGGACGCAGCATGTGCTGTCCATGCTGGTCTTCATCTTCTTGGCCATATCGTGGAGCCGGATAGAGCTCTGGTAAGGAAGGAGAAGAATGTTGTGCATGAAAATTGGCTAAAATATCGGGAAAGTAGAAACAAGATGCACCGTATTTTCCCATGACGGTTTTTTAAATTTCACCTTGCTCTTTTCCTTGTCCGCGTCCATCATGGCCTTTGTCCTTGGCCTCCCGTCCTCGCCCCGCAGGTCCTCGTCCATCGAGTGAACGCTGGTGGTCGACTCGCGACGGTCCGTCTTGGACTGAAAATTTATCGAACTCGATTGCGGGGAAAACCAAGCGTGGCCTTTTTCTCTCTTCTCACCAGCGCCCCGGGGTCTTCGTCCTCGCTCTCTTCCTCGTCGTAGGTCAGCTTTCCGTTGATGAAGTTGCCGAGTGCGCCGGGGTCGTCCGACAGGTAGTACTCCTCGAAGAGACGGACAAAGTTGTCAAAGTCCAGCTTCACCGTGTCGTTCTGTGGAAAAAAATGTAAGAGAGGTTCAAGTTATACTCAAGATTGCAGACGAGGCCAAAAAATAAGTAAATAAGGATGAAGGCGCGGCAGTGTGTGTCCACGACGAACGAAAATGAGGACGCAAAATTGCCGCCCTTTGCGGCCGCCTCTGATCCCAAGCAGAGGGGGGCCAATTTGTGCCCCCAAAATGGGTAGGTGGGGGGCGGGCGAGATTTGCCGACTTTCCCAACAGAGCGTGGCACCAAAAAGCGCCCCAGAGACTGATCGGTCCGAGAAAGAAGAAGTGCAAAACGATGCACTTTTTGCCGCGGGGTTGCATTTCCCCCTCAGACTTTCCATAGTGGTTGCATCTCTTCCCTAGCTCTTCCTCTCCCTCCAGCGCACGCATAAAAATGCATTTTCTCTCTTCCTTTCCTTGCTCCCCTCTGCTTGGCTGATCCGTGGTGGTGGGGGCGGCGTGATTGGAAAGCGGGAAATTGAGGAAGAAGCATGAGGTGGTGGGTGGGAAGGAAGGATTTGTGGAAATCAGCCGTAATTACTGTGATTGTCGATCCCTCCCTCCCTCCCCCTTAGTATGCAGCGAGGCGAATACATTGAACGGTACGTAGAGTTTTCTATTTCACATAAGCAATACACCCCCTTAGAGGCCGAAGAATTCGTTTCTTTAACTGCGCGAAGAAAAGAAAGCGACCTCCTTCTCCGTAAGTCGGGACTATTTGAGCATTCAAGGCGACTCTCCTCTCCTCCTCCTCCTCCTCCTCTGTCCCATTCCCCCGCCGCTGCCTGTTGGTGGGTGCTCAGCAGATCGTGAATTTTTCCCATTTACCTTGTCTTTCCCTCCCCCCCCATTCCCTTCCCTCCCTCTCTCCAAGGAGAAGATGGGAAGTAGGAATAAGGGAGAAGACTCAGGAGAGGGTATCTTTCCTAGCCTCCCTCCCTCCCTCCCTCCCTCCCACTGGCTGCGGGGAAGCGGGCTCCTTAGCCGGCTTCTACCCCTTTAAGACGACGACGACTAACTTGGCCTCCTCCTCCTCCTCGACTAACTCTCCTCCTCGATCCTGCCCCACTCCGCCTACTCAACCCCCCCCCCCTCCTTCCCCCTTTTGGGGGATGGCGGCGGCGGCTCAAGACGCAAGGTGTACTTCCAGCCAGCACTCTGGTTCTACTACGGCAAAAACCGGGAGAGGAGAGAGGTAGAGAAAAGGGTTCGTAGGAAAAGGGGGGAATGGGGTGAGTGGAGGGGAGAGCAGAAGGATGGAGCTTGCATAAAAAAGTGTAAACATAGAGATTGAGGGAGAGGAAAAGCCTCCTCCTTCGTTCCCCACTTTCTCTCCTCTTGGCTCCACATTCCTCCTCTCCCCCCTTTCCCGCAACGGTGAAGAAACTGCAGGAGTGGAGAAGGAAGGTGGCTTGGGCTCAAACTCGAGTGCCTCCCTCGCTTCCTCCCTTCCCCTCCATGCTCACCCATCCAGAAAACATATTTAGTGCGGGGCACAAAAGGAGCCCCAAAAACCGCCCCTTCCCTCCAACCTCCACCTCCTCCTCGCTTGCGTGAGTGTGTGTGGGCTCCTACTTCTTCTTTCGCGGCTAGGATCAAGACGGGAGGAAAAGAAGGAGTCTAGTGGGTGTGGGTAGGTGTACGTGTAGGTGTGTGAGTGCCGAGAAAAAATGGAAGAGGTGGTGGGAGGTTACAGGGAAAGGAGAGAGGATAAAATTGAAAGAAGGCTATAAAATGTACACTGAGCGCCGCCGAGATCCCCTCTCCCGACTTCCATCGCGGAATATCCAACATTCGCCAACTTTGGCAGACGTTTTCTAGGCCAAAGACAAAACCGATTCTGACAATCTAGATTATTATGGCCCCTGAGCGTTTTGCCCCAGGCCAAATCACCACCCTCATCCCACGTCGTCGTTTTGCCGGGATTCTCTGCGGCGGCGTTTTGAAAGGCTCGGGCGGGAGAGAAAGGGCGGGCAGCCAATTCCCTTCCCTTCTCTCCCTTTCCAGTCTAGTTTCTTCCCCCCCTCCACTCTCCATCCCCCTCGGCGGCAGTTTTAATGGATCTTCAACAAGTTTTGGAAACTCGGGGGAGGAGGGAGTGGGGATGGGGGAAGACCCGCTCTCTCCTCCTAGATCCGCCGGCGCTTTCGCGGAAGAGCGGAGGGAGGGAGGAAGGGGCGCTACAACTCGCACCATATGGTGGTGGTGGTACTCCCTCTCCTCCTCGTCTCTCTTAAACTCCCCCGGGAGAGAGGGAGATGGCGAGATAGGGGATGGATGGAGGAGGGGGAAAGCATGAAGTAGCGGCGGCGCTTCATCCGTGTTAGATTACTCGTCTAAAACTGACCCCCTCCCTCCTCCCTCTCCATTTTAAAAGCTTCCTTGTAGTGTAGACTTGAAACCTCCTTTGCATGTTTCCTTTCTCTTACCTCTGCCGGGGAGCGCTGAGAATGCGCCGTGGCCAGGAAATAACGCCATTTCCACATGAAATCCATCAGGGGACATGACGAGGCTGCTTATAAAAGCATCGGTGTGTGCATCCTTCTTCATAAGGATTCCTTGTTCAACTGGGGAAGAAGACGGAGTCTGATGACTTTGCAAGCGCAGACTTCTTCTTCTTCTTCTTTGTCTTGTTCGACCCCTCCACTTTCTCCTTCTCCTTGGTCGACCCCTTTGGCCTGAGCTGCAATATGTCCGCCCCGGTCTCCCTCTTGATGTAGCTGTTGATGCTCTCCTCAGCGTCGCTCTCCTTCTCCTTGTCCTTCCCCTTCTTCTTCTTGCTGTTGGCCGACGCCCCCCTCACGTCCGTGTGGGAGAAGGCCTTCTTGATACCCTCTTCAGTGGGGAAGAACTTCTTGCTGTTGGAGGGCGACCCGGGGGTTGATGGCAGCGGCGAAGGGACCGCCGAGCTCACGCGGGACCTCCTCCGCCTCCCTATCCTGGGCGACGGGGTCGGAGCGGGGGTCAGCGGGGGCGGGAGATCGATCTTGAGCTCCTGTCTCCGCCGCTCCTTCTTCTTCCTGTCGGCGGCGGCGGCGGAAGACGCCGAGGTGAGGGAGATCAGTTTCGGGCCGCCGCTGCCGCCGACAGAGGAAAATTCGTCGACGCTGCCGTGCCGACTCTTGGCTTCTGTCGCCGGTGCCGCCGCCGAGTGAGTAGGCGTGGTGTTGGCGCAGGGCGCGGCGGACAGTGCGGCGGAGGCCGGGTCGTATGCCTTGAGGGCGGTGGCAGACTTGTGGCTCCTGATGGAGGTCTTGGCGAACTGCGGCTTCCTCGACTTGGAGGAGGAAGAGAGGCGGCCTGTCTTGTTGCCTGATTTGCTACTGCTGTTCCCTTCCGCCAAGGCGTCGCCGTTGAGAAGCTTCCTCGCCGAGGAAGACCTGCCCCTGTCCAGGGTGGAGGTGGAGTCTATTGACATCCTCCTGTCCTTGGAGGAGCAAGAACTGAGGGATCCCTTGGTGGTGGTGGATGATACCGAGCCGGATACCATGTGACCGTTGGTCAGCGGAGCCTTAATCGGCGGGGGCCCCGGCTTCGAAGACTCCTTCTTTGATTGCTGTTGTTGCTGCTGTTGTTGTTGTGATGGTGGTCGTTTCTGTTTCTGTTGTTGCTGTTGCGACGATGATTTGATCCGCTTCGAACTCTTGCTCCTCGCCCTCGATGGAGTCTTGTTGTTGGTAGCAGCACCAGAGGATGCCGCCGCAGCCGCTTTTTTCCTGGCCTTCCCTGCACCGTCGACCTTTTTCTTCTCCGCTGGGTAAGCGGCCAAGATGGAAGCGGATTCCTTGGCCGCCTTCTCCCACACCGTGTTGGAGAACACCTTTGGCACTGCCCCCCCTCCCCCGCCGTTGTCAGTCTTCTGCTGTTGCTGCTCTAAGGTTTTGTTGCTGGTAGGAGGTGGGGAGGACAGGGATGGCTTCCCCGACGATAATGCTGCCTCGTCCCCATCCTCGTTCCCGCGCGCCGTCGATCCCTCGCTGTCCCCGCTTCTGTCCTCGTCTTCGTCGTCGGTGCCGTAGTCCACGTTGGGCAGGCTGCAGCTGGAGCTCTCGCTGACGACGCTGTTGACGTCGTCGTTGTTCTCCTCCTCAGCTCCGTTGACGCCATTGAGGAGCGCTACCGCCGCCTCTTTTGCACTCGCCGCCTCTGCCTTGATTGCGTCGGAGTCTCCGTTGATGATGGGCGTCGGCGGCGCCACCGTTCCAGGTGTCGGAGGGGCGCTCTTGATTTCGCCCTTTTTCTTAAGCAATCCCAAGAGACCTCCTCCACCACCACCACCACCGCCGCCGCCCCCGTCCTCATCTTCCCCTCCCTCCCCGTCCTCCCCCTTCTCCATCGCCGCCGCCTTCCCCACCGCCCCCAGCAGCTGCACCAGCTTCCCCTTGCCTGAGGCCACTTGCCAATTCTGCGACATTGTCCTGCCGCTCAGGTTCCTCTGCTTCCTCCTGAGGAACTGGTAAGCCTCGTTGACCTTCCTGAGCTCGTCTCTCCTGGTCTGCTTTGCCCTGGCGTCGTGCGCGGGCTGCATCTCGATGGCATGGACCTTGAACATGAAGGCAGTCTGGATCTCGCCCAGAGTGGTGTCCTCCACCATGCGCGAGGTGGAGAAGCCCAGCAGCGCCATCGCCTTGGACGCGTCCATGTTGAAGCGGATGGGCGGGTCGCCGCCCACGCGGACACCGAACGCGAAAGACATCTTGGCCCAGGCGGAGGCGGCGGAGGCAACACATCCTCAATTTACCCCTCACGAGAGAGAGATTTGAGATGCTTCTTTCCCCCCCTTTCCCCTCTCCCGTTTCGCCGCGCGGATATTAGGAAAACTTTTTCCTCCTCCTCCTCCTCCTTCTTGTCCTTCTTGAGTTTCTCGGGCTTGCTTCCGGCATCTTGGATAAAAGTTGGTTGAGGTTCGCGGAGCACCCTTATGGAGACATTGTAGAGCCCCCTTCTGCTCCCCCTCTCCCTCTCCCTTTCCGGCTCCCTTTGCACTGCCACAAATTTATGAGGTGCTCAGTAATTTTCATTTCAAGAGACCTCTTCTCCCCTCTTTCCCCCTAGCATCTCTTTTTCTCTTTGCGAGCTCCTCCTATTTCCACTTTTCTGCAACGCACAGTTATATTCACTTCACCGCTCACTTTCTCCGCCCCAAAGAGGAGAGAGTGCTCTTCTTTCCTTTGCCTCTCCCGCTCGGGGCAAATGCAGGATGAGGAGAGGCAAGGTGCACGGTTTTGCAACTACCGGCATAAGGTGTATGCACCTCCATCCCCCCCTCTCTTTGTACTGGAGGGATGGAACGGGAGAGGGGGACTGGTGTCTCCTTTCCCACCCTTTGCAGGCAGGAAGATCCCTGAAACTCTCGGGTGTCTGAAGTTAACAACGGCACAGAAAAAACTCTTCTTTTATCGGAAGCGAATTTGCAGGCTCCGAGCGTACGAGTTTGACACCATAAGAAACGACGACGACGCTGTCAATCGAGTCGCTATTATTACCCTCCCCCCTTGAGACCCTTCCGCGTCCGACGCTGACTGTTGAAGCTGTGCCTCCTCCTCCTCTTTCTTCCCCCCGGGAAGGCGGCATTGACCTGGAGGTGGGGGGGAAAGGAAAAGAAAGAAAAGGGAAGGGAAAAGCCAAAAAAGGCAGAACTGACTTTTCTTCCAACTGGAGCGGTGTTGCCCCCCGCGGCCGCCACTCGATAACGGCGGCGGAGGCGACGACAAAAACTCACCTTCCACTCCCTCCCTTCCGTGCCTGCTTTTTCCGCCCCGCCCCCTTCCTCCCTCTTCCCACCTCCTCCCACCTCCTTCTCAAGTCACCATTGAATAATAACAACTGCGCGCGCTCCTCCCTCTTCCCATTCTCCCTCTCCTTCTCTCTCTTGCCCTTCTCCGAAAAGGCCGCCGGGGGAATCAAGGTTATTCTCCTCCAAATCGGGACCGACCGACCGGGGCCGGCGGCCGAGAGGCGACATGCCACAATCGGTTGACGGAACACTGGCGCAAGAGGAAAAAGTTTGTTCCAATTTAAAAAGGTACTGCTGAGACGACGACGACGGGAATATTTGTTGGAAAACTCTGTGTCTGTTCGGATCTGTAAGTCTTTAGAAGCAAGACAAGTAAGTTGTGTTGCAAACGGCATTCTTCATGGGAAAACGATCGATGAACCTCCTCTCCATTTTTCCTGTCTGCGGTTCGCCCCTGTTTTTTTTCTTCCGACTCGGAGGAAAAGGAAAAAGAAACCCTTTCCTCAGGCGCGAAGGGCCACGCTGGGTATCGGTTAGAAAAAAGGTGGAAGAAAAGGACAGCAGGTATACCGTACTACGTTCACCGGCACTGTACAGTGGTGCTACGACGGCAGAGCGGAGCGGAAAATCTGGGCCGAATTGGAGAAACGTCACTCGGCAGGCCTCCTCCTGTTTTCTCGACCCCTGTCGTCGCCCGTTTGGCCGTAACTCCGTTCCCTGGACCATGGTCCGCACGAAAATGGAGGGAGGGCCCACGGTCGCACGGACAGAGGAGGGATTTACTACACCATCCACCCCGCGGAAAGTAGCAACAGGAAGACAGGGAGGAGAGAGAGGAGGGGGGCAATCGAGGGAGGAAAGGAAAAGGGGAGAAAATTTACCATAGCGTACTGTACATAAGGCAAGAAGGAGGAACTCGACCAAGCTTTTGCTAGGGTTTCACAGGGGAAGAAGAGAGAACCTCTCCAGGTTTGAAATCAAAGATAGAACAACTTTCATGTATCTTCCCCTGAAAAGTCCCTGCAGACGAGTACTGTGCTGTAGAGTACTGTGTACCCACTTTCAGAAAACTTTGTTCTCCGCCGCCGTAATCTCTTGCCACATCGCTTCCCTCTTCCCCCTCTCCGCGATTCACGCCGCCGCCGCCGTCATTCTTTGTTAACCTACATATCGCGCTTATTTTTTGTCCCCGTCCGCCGGACACAAGAAGAGAAGAGAGGTGGAGGGTGGAGGACGCCACGCACGACGAAGAGGGGCTGCCTGAAAGAATGGTGGGACAGACGGGGGAGAAAAAGGAGGGGGAAGATGCTCTCCGCCGCCAAAGCAAGCGTCCTGTGCCAGACCTCCCTCGACCGTCGCCGCCGCCTCCCCAACCCTTTTCTCTTTCCACTCTCCTTCCCCCCTTATTGTGCTGGGTTGTGTGTGGGAGAAAAAAAGAGGGGAAGGAGGCAAGGGGAAATTATATTAGAGGCACACAATGGCGACTTCTCCCCTATTATCTCCCCCTCCCCCTTTTGGGGCGCAGAAAACGCGCAGAAAATGGCGCCCATTCAAGCAAAAAGTTGGGGAATGAGGGGGCGGCGGAGGTGCTTTTCCAGAAAAAGGGACGGAGCTCCAATATTTCTAATTTGCCCTAGATGTTTTCCTCGCTAAAGTGACAAGGGCAAAAATCGCGTCCTAATAGGGAAATAAACACTTCCGTTGAAAACTACCTAGACAGCTCTTCCGTGAAAAGAAAGAGAAGAGGGGGGGATCGCTGGGAGGGGCAGAGTAGAAGCCAGTCTCTTTCACGACGGCCGTAGCTTTTTCCCCAGCACTTTTTCCTCCCCCCTTCCCTTTCTTATACTCCTCCGTTTTTCTTCGCCTTGGAAGGGCCCGCGGCGGACAGCGGGGTGGGAAGAAGCGGAGGAGGGGGAGTTCCTTCTCTTCCCCAGGATGGACCGAACGGTCGAGGAGCAATAACAGGATCGAGAAAGAAGAGCGAGGAAGACAGTTGTGTAAGAGAGAACAGGGAAGAAGGAAAAGGGATAGCCTTTCACCCCAGCTCCCAAAATTGTCTTTGCAAAAGCAGCATTTTTGCCCCTCAAAAAAGATCAAAATTCTATACTTGGATCACACTGGTGAATGCTTCTCCTCCAGCTCGTCAATGATGACGTCCTCCTCCCCACCTCCCTCCTCCGGTGGTCCCGCCCGTGTCCGCCCAAGCTTCCGTACAGCCGTTGGTCGTAGTGGAAAGACGAGGGTGGAGGAGGAGGAGGAGGGACTTACCCTGTCCGATGACCCTCCCTCCTATCTTTCTCCTGTTGGAGCGACCAACCGTGAAGGTATTGGAGGCGACGGAAGAATGGAGGAACGAAGACGAGGAGGAGGAGGGTGCATAACTCCTCCTTGGAGTACCGCGAAGCACGAGAGTCCATCCCCTCCTTTACCGCCCGCAACAGACCCTTTCCCCACCTCCGATCTCCTCTTCCTCCTCTTTTTTCACTCTACTCCACTCAGCCTTTTCCGTTGTACCGAACTGTACTCTCTTCCTTCTTCGCTTTCTCAATTTCCGCTTTGCCCCGCCAGTTCGTTCAGGTCATGCCATTCTTTCCCCCCTTTTCCCGAGTAGCGCCAAAAACCAGAGGAGGGAGAAAACGTCTGTTTTTGTCTTGGAGAGGCGCCTTCCCTTTTTCTCTCCTCCATGCCCTGAGTGATGACCGGTAGGTGGGTCGGACGGTCGGACCCTCCTAGCTTTTCGCTCCACGCAAGAATAGGGAAAAGAAAGGCCAATCTTTTCTCCTTCCACTTTCTTTCTTTCTTCGCAATCAACAGCTTCCTCCTCCTCCTCGTGTTCCTTCTCCACTTTCTCCCCCCACTGACTGTTGAACTCCCCCTTCTCCATTCTTTCCCCCTCCCCCTGCCCGCTGCAGCAACGTCCGTTCTCTTTTCGCATCAACATTCTGCTGTAATTTGCACCGGTGGGAGTGAGAAGGGGAAGGAGGGAGATCCCCCCTCCTTCTCCTCATTCGCCCTCTCCCCTAAGAGATGGTGGAAGGAAGGAAAAGGAGGATGGGATGATCTAATTAGGGCGAGAGCATTGTGGCGTGGCGGCGGGGGCGGAGGGCCGCGCAAGCTATGAGTATCTAACACGAGTATGTATATGTATGTATGTTGGCATAGTACGTCTGTTTTACGTTTTCCTTCCTTATAATGCTACTCATTGCCCAACGACATAGTAAACGGATTTTTGTCCACTTTTCATTTTTGGGCACTTATACGCGCCGCAAAAATGCCTTTTTTGGGCACTTCGTTAGATTTTGCGGCGTTTTTTGGGCAGCGCAAAATCATGATACAAAAGGTGCTACAAAGGCAGCGCAAAAGGCAGCGCAAAAGGTGGCGCAAGAAGGTGGCCAAAAAACGCCGCAATATCTAAGAAAGTGTCGTTTTTGCGGCGTTTTTGCGGCGTGTATAAGTCAAGAAAACCTTCGAAAATACCAAAAATCCGTCTTTTTGCGCCTTCCATTCGTTGGGTGGTGGCATGCACAGCGCGTGCATGATTTCTGCTCATCTTCTGTCCCGGTATGTCTGCAATACACTTAATTTTATTGAGCAAGGCAAAAGGCCCGTTTCAGACATTGCTATATTGATGATTACTGTTTACAGTAATCAGTATCTTGAAACTAAGAAGATATCCCGGTAGCCTCCAAAGTAAAAACACGACACCTCAGCGCTATAAACCGCTATGCGCCCATACCGGTGTTGGGCTTGCGTGGCTGACTCTCGCACACTGCGGCACACACACACGCGTGAGGAACCATTCCATCTTGGAAAGGAGATCGAGTAAGGGGGAACATTCCCCTGCTGGTCCGACGTACAGTACGTACGGCCTTGCTCCCTAGTTGGGTAGGTACTGCCACCACATGCAGTACTGTGTGGATGGATGGAGTGCGTGGGAAGAAGGAAGAAAGGAGAAGGGAGATATTCCGCAATGCAATTCCTATCCTATCCATGGCGTGAGCAGCAAGGTGGGCTCGCCTCCTTCCCCTTCCTAGTAAAGAGCCTCCTTCCTTCCTCCTTCTCCTCCTCTTCCTTTTGTCATTGATATTCCCTTGAGGACACGACCCAAAAAGAGAAAGAGAGTATAAAGAGAGACAGAGCCTTCCCTCCGCCGCCCTTCTTCTTTCTCTCCTCCTTCATTTCCTTGCAACGCCCCCCCTCTCTCTCCTCCCTCCTCCCACACCCCATCCAATTCTCCGCCGCCGGACACACTGCGCAGCGGCTCCGTACGCTACTCTCTCCTGAAGGGGAGAATGGAAACGAATTTCCCCCCTTTTCCATAGCTCCCCATTTTAAAGGGGGAGCTAGGAAGGAGAACGAGAAGAAGATGGAATTCCTTTCCATATCCTACTCTTCTTCTCCCGGACGGGCGGGGTCACGAGCGGAGTAGGAGGCGACGGATCTCAAGAATTCTCTTTCTCTATTCTCCCCTTTCTTCTTCGTGCATCACCCCCCTTCCCCCTTCTCCATTCTCCGACCATCCGAACCCCCCTTCTTCCCCCCACCCTCCATGCACAACCATCCTCCTCCTCCGCTGCCCTCTGTTGCTTCTGACAGAGCTCAAGCTCGCACACAGAAATGGGGATGGAGGGGACAGCCAGCCTCACCCGCTGCAGGGGGATGGTTGGAGGGGTAGAGGACATGACAAGTTCGCACTAAGGGTTTCCCGATGCTGGGAGGGATTCGACAGGAAAATTGCCTTGGAAGCTTTTGTTGCATCATCTGTCTCGGCCTCATCTTGGGCGAATCCGTCGCCTCCGGGATGGAAAGTTATGACTTCCAGGATGAGGGAAAAGGAGTTGAGGAGCGGAGCAGCCGCCGCTGCACGAAGGAAGAGGAGAAGGGGAGGGGGACAGTTTGAGGCAGGAAGGGAGGGACGGAGTTGGAAAGAAGAAACTTTTTTTGAACTCCCCACTCTGCTCTGCAAGGCTCGGTCGGTCGGACTGCTGGCGGAGACGGGAAAACGAGTAAAGGGGGGAGGAGGAAAAGCTGTTTCGAGGAATAAGGAGCTGCGCGAGGGAAAGAAAAGAAGGGCGAGGAGGAACCAATTCCCCCAAAAAAAACCGCACGCCGAAGGGACAGAGGGGCTCTGGCGAGAGCAGCAGGTGGCCGGGAAAAAGTTGCATCCTCTTCCTTCCCGTATGCACGAGGAAAGACACAAAGAAAGAGTTTGGTGCGTGAGCGTACTTTCCACTAATTTCCATCTGATGCGCTTTGTCGGAAGGATATGCGTGCACCGTGCACTCTCAGTGTCGAAGCGGATATTCGCTTCGTGAAGCGAAATCGTACCTTTCTCGTGGTACTTTGAAGTCGTGTACTGTCAAAATAGTGCGGGGAATGGCAAAATTTCAATATTTTTGCGCTGTAAAAAAAGTACGGCCTTTGGCGAATACTCAGTTGTGAGAAATGTAAAAACTAATTCATTTCAAACCGAGAAGAGCAATTTTTATATGAAATCGGTCTCCCTCCCCCCTGAAAGAGCCTTGTGAAAGAGGATAAGGTTGAAAAGAGAAAAGGGAGGACGAAACGAGTGAGGGGGGAGTTATAGAGTTGCCTTTGCCCCGAGGGGAGAAACCGGGTAGAGAGAGAGAAAAGAGAGACTCACAGCTAGAGAAAGCGCAATAGGCAATAACACCTCCCTCTTTCCCCCGGCACCCTTTTCTGGGTCCTCCTCCTCCACCATCCACCCAGCACAGCACGGTATAGTAGGGGCACTGAGGAAAGTTGAAACTCCGTATACATCCTAATGCAGAGAGGAGACACAGAGGATGGGATGGAAGACAGAGGGAGGGGGGAACTTTTGGCGATGCAGGAGACAGCCTTCTCTCCTCCGTGGAGGGTGGTGAGATAGCAAATAGCGGAGATAGCTTCCTCACGAACTCACGGGAGTGTGAAAAAAGATGGTGGTGGTGATGGGGGATGTGTTGCTTGATTTTAACTTTCAAATTAGTATTTTTAGAAAAAGGTACCGGGCTAAAAAATAGATATAAGTTCCTCCCAATTTCGCACTCAGTTCCTTTTTCACACTTCCTTTTTCGCCCTGCTTCCCCATCTGGCGACGGATAAAAAAGTAACTGTCCTCCTTCTTTTCTCCTCCCCTCTTCTTTTCATTCCCGTCGCGGATTCTCCCCCTTCATCTCCACCGCCCACCGTCCGTCTTCTCCCTCTTCCACTTTCATAACTTCTCACTCGGGAAAAGGAGATAATTCCTCTCTCCCCTTCAGGCGGCGAAAAGAGGAGGGGAAAGAGCTGCCTCATCAAAAGATGGGGGACGGACGCCGAGGAAGAGAAGGAGGTGGGGCGAGAAAAGGGATGGAGGAGGAGGAGGAGGAGGGATGGGAGGACCAACATTTATTGACTTTTGGGCACAGAATGAAAAGCCTCCGCTGACCACGTCACGTCAAAGGTTCGCCATGCAGTATTAAATATCTTCTCATATCGTCGCTTTTCCCAACCCGTTTAGAGTCGAGCAGTACAAACAGAGAGTGTGCTTCATTTTCTTTGAACACTGACCTGCGTGAACATGGTGAACGCCTGCCTGGCGTCCCTGGGGCTGACGCCGAACTCAGTGAGGACGTACTCGAACTCCTCCTTGTCGATGACGTTGTCCCCGCACCTGTCGAGCAGGTTGAACCTGTACACCAGGTACTTGTATAGCCAGTGCGGCAGCCTGGAGTCGTCCACCTTGGTGGCGTGAGAGGCGAACTGCTCCAGCACGGTGTCGCCTTTCTCCTTCTTGCCCACCACCTCGCCCTTCTCGTCCAGCAGAAGTTCCTCCTTGGGTCTCTGCGGAGGGGCCTCCTCGTCAGAGTCCTATCGGATACCAAAATCAATGCTTTTGCGTTCATTAGATTTGATTTTTCCTTCAATTTCTTACGAGCTCGACCGGCCAGTCCATGCTCTCTTGGTTGGACGCGGCCATCTCCATCTCCAACCTCCCGTTTGCCAAATCTTCCGCCTCCTTGTCCTTCTTCTCGTGCTTCTCCTTGCTCTGCTTGTAGTAGTGGGCCAGGAAGTCGTGGTCCTTTTTCTCCTGCGCCATGATCTCTTTCTTGTAGACGGACCACATCGCCAGCCACTCCGCCTTGGAGATCTGCCCGTCCTTGTCGATGTCGGCGATGTGCGCCAGGGACTCCCAGATCTCGGTGAAGAGGGCCTCAGTTATCTGAGCGCAAATGGAAAGAACGCATGAGTTTATTCCCAGAAAGGACCAAAACACTACAGTATTGTCCGCACCTGGTACTTTGGGCTGTCAATCTTCCAGCCGCTCATGAAGCAGATCTTGTCCTTGGCCCAGAGGAAGTCGTTGTACGTCACGATGCCATCCTTGTTCAGATCTGCGCATTCACGTACGAAAAAAAGGAGATGTCATCATGAAAGCGAAAGAAAAGTGCAACATGCTGATCTTGTTGTCAATGTGAGAGAGGAGAAGCCGTAGCAGCATCGCTCGGAGGGAGGGAGGAAATCGGCGCTGTCATCTTGTCTCTCCCCACCCCACCCCCGAAAGGAAGGAGGGGGAGCTTTTACCCATATCCGAGAAAGAGGGGGAAGGAGGGGAGGCCTTTTATGTCCCTTCTTCTTCGCTCATGCAGTGTATTGCATTGCCTCGGTCCATATATATCCCCGACCGATCCACACACACACACACACAGGGGAGGGAGACGGAGGAAGGAGAAAGAGAAGCAGTTGACGTCAAACTTCGGATTTCTCTCCCTCCCGCTACAAAACGGCCCGAGGGATCGAGGGGAGATGAATGGAGAGCCTGGAAAGGGGAGGATATACGCTCAGAGGACATATAGGGACTGCCGGAGCTACTGTCGGGCTGGCTGGCGGAGGGCGGTGGCTTTTGTGCCGCCACCTACGTTCGTTCTAGCGAGGGTGCTGGGGCTCAAGGGAAGGAGGACTTTGAACGAAGAGAGTTTCTATGCAAACACACACACACACTGCGAAGAGGAGGAGAAAGGGAGGCTGCGACTTTCTGAGTCACGTCTCACGTTTGCTCCTCATCCTCTCTCTCTTTCCTTCACTGGTATCTTTTGTACATAAAAGAGAAAAGGTGTCTTTTTTTCTGTTTCCAGTACTTCTACTGTAGAACCAACTTATCCTGGTCTGCCCGCCCACCTTACTATGGGACAGTACGCCGTGTACGGGCTTTTTCTTTGTACTCGGCTCCCCCCTCTTCTCCTTCTCTGTCTAATTAAATTTCGACAAAGAAGTGTTCCCCCTCCCGAGTCCTCCTAGATTTACGGATAGGATAGGATAGGTGGGAGGTGGAAGGATGGGGGAAAGCCGACGGAGGAGGAGGGAATGGCATGGAATGAAAAAGTCCCCACGTGGCTCGGAACAAAGAGAAACAAGATCAAAATAGTGAGCGGAAAGTCAGACTCTGAATACCTTTTACCTCGAGACTGCAAGCAAATACCGGTATGTTCTCCGATGCCATCTTCACTCACCAAAGAACGTGTTGAACTCGTACTTGAGCTTCTTCCTCTGGAATTTTGTGAGGCCGTCGGCCCGGCCCTTGTGCTGGACGTTGCCCATTCTTAGTCCTTTTTCCTCGGGGCACTAAATTTCGATTATTCTTTCTTTTCTTCTTTTGTGTTTCCTTCTTTTCTTCACGTCAACCCCTCGACGGTTCTTCCCTCCTCTTCCTCTTCTCCGTCGCCGGCGTCATCATCACCTCAACCATTCTTTATCTCCGCGGGAAGAAAATGACTCCTCCTGCAAACTGGGATTCGCCAATCTTTTTTTATTTCATATGCCATATATTTTTTCTACATGCTATATTGAATATTAGCTGTTTTTATTTCCCCAGCAGTTTTGACGTTTTTGGTTGGCGAATCCCAAGGGTGACACCACCAAGAGGGTATAAGGGGAAGTAAGGAGAGGAAGAAAAGGGGGAAGGGGGCTCTTCGGCGTGGGAGGGAGAGAGTAAGGGAGGAAGATGGTGGGTGGAGAGAGAGAGAGAGAGCCCCAAAACACAGCAGGAATGGGAAGGAGGAGGGGAAGAGAAGTTGAAATGGAAAAATTATGCAATGAGGAGGGCGGAGAGGAAGGGAGGAAGGGGAGAGAAAGCCTTATGATTACAGAAAAGAGGAAGGAGGGGAGGAAAAGAAGCAACTCGTGGGGAAAAGAGGGGCAGGGGAGAAAGAGGGAATGGACAGAAAAAAGGGCGAATGAAAAGGGAAGGAGAGGAGGCTTTTGCTGGGGGGATAAGGGAGAGAGGGAAAGGAAGGGGTAAACACACAGTGCTGTGCTACGAAAGGGGTTGGGAATGGCCCCTTCTCCTCCTACACATACCCGTACACACTGCTCTTCTTTTCCCTCTTGCGAGGCGGCGATAAGGAAGTTTTATTTTTCCCCTCCTCCTCCTCCACACTGCCTCTCAGTAATGAAGTTGTTGTTTTGCTCCACGCACGAGTGATGCCGCCACCCGGTATCTCCTCCTCCTCCTCTTCCTCCGGCTCACACAGGATCCTCAAGGAGAATCGCGTGAAAATTGTATTTTCTTGCTACTAGTGTTGATGCGCACACTGCACTGAGCACACAACAATTTTTGCCCTCACGATTAACGATCTCCTTCCCTCCCCCTCCCCCTCTGGTTATCAGTCCTGCGGCACCCTCCTCGATCCTCATAGGAGTGATCCTTGTACGCACGCACAGTAGTGCCTTCTTTCTCCTTTTTGCCCCATCCGACCGCGTGTGACAGGTGTTTTCCGTCTATTCAAGGCCCAAGGGGGTGAAGGAGAATTCGCCATTTTTTCCATGTTGCATTGCATTTAATGAGCTGGTTTCATGATTTAGCAAATAAGCCAAGCGATTTCTCCTCTTCAGGTATGCACACGTGCGTCCAACAGTCGTGGGTGAATCCCTAGCTCCCTGTCATGTATGGAAGGCAGAGGCTGCATGGCTGGCGGAGGTGGCCTTCGCAGCGAAAAGGAGTGAAGGGGAGATCGAAGGCGTGAGGGGGCGGAGACGACGACGACAATAGTTGTTCGAACGATCTGTGTCAGCGCCGCGGAAAGGACAACAGAGCTGGATCAGCAGCCGCATCTACGTGAAAGCAAAGGCTCCTCCCACACCCATCTAGGTTGCTTGGGCTTGTACATGTACAACAACTGTAAGTAGGTGAACGCAAGGACGAAAGTCTTCAGAATTCCCGCGGTCATCAGGGCGATTGATCGAAGGACAAAATACGCCAGATGAAGAGAAGAACAATTTACAGAACAATAATAACTTTGATGAAATCAAGGCCATGCACCATATCATAACGTTCTCCCATTCCCATCCGCCTGTCTGGAAGAAGGCCTGCGGCCATGCTGCATGGGGCTGACCTTAAACAGATGTTGCCTGGTTTCTTCTCGCCCTCCTCTCTCCTCTCCTTTTCTCCTCCTCCTCCTCCTTTTTGTCCCCATGAAAGTCAGGGACTCAAGGGACACCTGTTCCCCTCTCCCGCACACAGATTAGGACTAAGATTTCTTCTTTTCGGGAGACGACGGGGGAAAATAAGAAGGGCTACGTCTTCTTTTCGCTGTATCATTTCGCACATCCCCCCTTCCCTTATTTCCCCGATCCCTCCCCTGAAGAATTATGGCCCTTCCTCCTCCTCCTCCTCCTCGTGCGCCCAGGGACGCCTGTAGATCGTAGGAGGAGGAGGAGGAGGGGAGATGGGTCTCCCCCTCCTCCGCGGTGCGCACGTGCGAGAGGGGAATCGCAACGAAGGCGAAGGCGATGGCGCCTCTCTTCTCCCTCCTCTTCCGCCTTTTGCCACCATCCATCATGCGACGAAGGGAAAGAGGAGGCAAGAAGCGACGAACGAAGGGGCGGCGACAAGGAGGAGGAGGAGAGAGAGGAAATTAAGCCTCCCTTCCCTCCCTCCTTTTGCGACCGTCCGCCCTCCCCTGGGATCTGGGAAAAGGCAGTTAGCGAGGAGGAGGGATGGACGGATGAAAAAGGGGGATGGAAGGAGCAGGATTCGCCAAGTCCATGGGAATTACCGGAAATTCGTGCAATGATGACAGTTGGTGGAACCCTTTCCTTGGCCTATTTAAACTATGGCTGACTTTGCAGTTTTTTCGTTCTTTACCTTCCTTACTTTACAGCATGTTTTGCGAACATATATACGACGCCTCGCTGGCGGGAAACGTGCGCCTGTGTGTGTTTGTATGTATGTCTTCCACTCATGTTTTATTCACGCCCGTTTGGTCTGGCTCTGTTCCACCTTCTCGGAAGCGCAGGGCAGGTGGGAGGAGGAAGGAAGAGGAGGGGGATAATGGGCGGTGGACGCCCAAAGCTTGAAATCCTCGGCTCTTTCCCTTTCTCGCCCGCCCGCCGGTCGGTGGGAGGGAGGGAAGCGGCGGCGTGAAACGAAGGTAAACACAGGAAGAAAACCCCTTCTGCCTTTTCCCTCCTCCCTCCCGTCTTGCCTCCTCGTTAGACCTTAATATATTCAAAGGCTTCTCCTCCCCCTCCTCCCTCTCAGACCCCCTCCAGGCAGTTAAACGGACGGGAAACCTCGCCTCTGCGTATACAGCGGAGCAGTGCTATACCGAACAAGGCAGGAACGGGACGCGCGGAAGAGGAATGCGTGTGGGAATAATTTATTGGATAAATAAACGTCCCTTCTTCTTCTTCTTCTTCTATCTCCGCCGGGGGCGGCATGTGGTTGCACACACAACTTGCGGCATATGTACGCGGCGAGTCTCCACAGAACATAAGCCGGACCATCCCTGTTAGTACCTCCTCCTTCCTCTGCAGGCCTTCTCGCAGGACTCCCTGCAGGGGAACCTGTTGAGGTTGTTCCTGTTGGCCTGGCCGCTCCAGTCGAACTTCTTGCACGACTTGGAGGCGGCGTCGAAGTACCAAGACGGTATGACGGCCCTACCCACTCCCTCGTAGGGCGGCAGCGCGCACATGGCCGGGCGGAATCCCTTAGGAGGGCAGCAACACTTCTGGCACTTGGTCCTCCCGCTGCGGCGGTCCACCACGGGAAGCGCGGCGCAGAAGCGGTGGAAGTCCCGCCCGCACTGCAGTGGGGAGGCCGGGTTGAAGCAGCCGGGCTCGACCACGTCGCGGCAGGTGCGCTCGCAATCGCGAAGGTTCCTGAAGCTGTTGGGAGAAAAAGAAATGTGGTTAAAAGAAGCGAGCAGAGATGATGAAAAAAGCAGGGAAAAGAGGGACCGAAAGGGGAGCATCAACAAAAGCTCATTCATCCCCTTCCCCTCCCTACCTTTCCCCCCTCCCTCCCCACCTTTTCAAGAAAAGGTGGCGCCACAGAGGAGCGAGAGAACGCTTTTTAGACCCCCAGCTTCCGTCGTCCCCCTTTCCCTTTCCCCCTCCTTTTTTCCAGCTGCAAAAAGGCGCCTTGGGAGAAGGATAGAGGGGGAGAGGGGGAGTCTGAGAAAAAGGGTGGGTAGAAGGAGGGGGAAGAAAGATTGTGTGTGGAGTCGATTGAAATGGGGCCAAATGGAATCGCCGCCTCACTCTCGCACACACGCACCATACACGCAAGGCACCCACGTTCGAGAGCCTTTGCTTCTCCTCCCTCCCTTCCTCCGTAGGGAGAGAAGAGAGCAGCTCACGCGAGGAAAAGGAAAACCCTCTTCCTCCCCACACGGGCTCCATCATTTATCGTGCGAGAGGCCAACCGTGGAAGAAACACGGAGGAGGAGAAGGAGGCGAAAGTGGAGAAGGAAGCAATGCAGCAGGTTTTTTCTTTACTTTTCATCTTTGCCTCTTTACCCATTTCTTACGTTTGCTAGCAGGAGGAAAAAAAGGGAGGGGATCGGCCGTGTTATTTTTTCCCCCTTTAAGGTGGCGGCGGGTGGTGGCGGTGGTACACATTGTGAGAACGGCTGGTGAAGTATGGCCCGAGAAGAGGAGGAGAGAGGGGATCGAGAACTGTACCTCACCCTCTCCCCACTTTCCAGCAACAGTGCCTACCACCACCACCGGATCCTCCCCCTCCCCCTCGCCGGTTGGATGGACGGCCAAAAAGTGGTGGGAAGGGGGTGGAAGGAAGGTAGGTAGGTGAGAGGAGGTCTCCTTCCCCACATGCTTCAAGCAGGAGGAACAGTGAGGGCGGCCGGCTGGTCTAGGAAAAGAAGAGACCCTTCTTGCGCTGCAACTGTGAAGGTTTTTCTTTCTTCCTTTCGATTCGGGCTCAGAGTTTGAGATGGGAGGTAAGGGGGCGCGTTTCTCTTGAAGATGGAAGAAGGGGGGGGGGGGAGGGGGAGCGGAGACGAGCGAGGACGGAAGAGGGAGAGGGGGACGGAGGACGGAGGACGGAGGACGGAACCTTGTTAAAGTTTTATCATCCGGAAGTGACTCAATAACGGAAAAAAGTTTTCTTCCTCTCCTAGTTCTCTCTAAGAAAAGAAAGAAAGGCAGGCGAATGAGAGATACTCCCTCATGTAGAGAGGAGGAGAAATTGTCGCATATTGACTTAATTGCATATGGAATCGGTGCAAAACAAGTTTCAAGAACGTGCGTGCTGTAAAAGCGAGGGCATCTTTAGGAGGCCCGAGCCATGCACGCCACGAGAATGCTTGTTGCCTGGCGTCGTCGTCGTCCTCGCGGTCGCATTGCGGACTTTCTCCACTCCAATGAGAGCCCGCGCCGCCGCCGTTCCCATCGCTCGGCGGAGAAGGAGCCCGCGGTCCAGTTATTATTCTGCGCATCTTAGAAAGGCGGAAAAGGGGGAAGGAGGGGGAATACCAAAAGGAGGACGAGGAAGGAGCCATATGCATACCCTCGCCCGCCTCTGCCTCCTTCCGTCTTTATCCTCCCTGGCCCATCAGTCGAGAGGAGGAGGAGAGGGGGGAGGGAGGAAGAGGGCGGAGGAATGGAAGGAGGGTAGAAAGGTGGGGGCGGCTCCCCCCTCTTTGCGGCTAGGGCGGCGGCGGCGGCGGCCTCCTCTTGTTTCTTGCAGATGATTGACGATCACCGGCCTCCCCCCCTTCCTCCTTCTCCATCCTCCCCTTCCTTTCTTTTCTCTCCAGCGGCGCCCGTCCTCCCCCTCTTTCCTCGCCCCATGAATTGCCCCCATTTGTCTCTATCCCACTGTTGGCAGGCGGCGGAAGGCGGCGGCGGCAGTCTGCTTCGCCGCCGGAAAAAAAGAATAGATGGGAGGGGGAGGGAGAAGACGGAAGAAAAGAGAAAAGAAGAAAGAGAACCCTCCATCCCCCGTCTCCATATATACAGTATATCCTTTCTTTCCCCCTCCCCAACCCTCTCCCAAGAGAGGAGGAGAGAGAGGCTTCGTCTCCTCAAAAAACGCGCAGTCTGCTCACAGCCTCTTGTTGCCTCCTCTCCTCTTTCCTGTGGCGAAAACCCTCTTCTCCCTCCATTCCGCTTATTTGACGGGAGGCGATTAGGATGACGAAGTGGATGGATGTGTGGGAAAAAAGGCTCCCTTCTCCGCCCCCTCTGCATGCCTGGGGGAGCCATCCGTTTGGATGTTCGTCGTCGTTCGTTCGTTGTCCCCCTTCGCGAATAACCCACTTCAGCACACTGTACCGGTATCGTATCTCACCTGTTTGGAGAGGAGTTCTTCTTGGACTCCTGGACGAAGAGCGGCTTGCACATGTTCCTGTCCCGGACGTAGGTGAATCGGGTGACGAACCCGGCGTTGCCGGCGTGGATGTTGGCGTTGGCGTTCAGGCCCTTGATGGGGGCAGCGAAGCACGAAGCGGCTGCGCAAGGGAAAGAATAGCAACACGTGAAAAAAAGCCCCCCAAAAACGTATAGGAAAAATCCCCTTTTTCGTTGGTTGATTTTAATCCTGCAGTTCCCCTTGTTCTCCTTCCTACCCCCTTCTCTGTTCGTCGTTCACTCACCGTCTTGAACGACCGCAATATCCTCCAAGTCGACGCCGCCTCCGCCTCCCGCGTTATCCGAAAAACCTGGAGGAAGGGAAAGAAAGGAGTAGGATGGAAACACAGCGGAGAAAAGCGGATGAGAGGGAGGAGGGAGGGACGATGGGAGCTTCCTTCGGCGCTTTGCCTCCCTGCTTGCTCGTTCTGTCGCTCGTATCGGAAACTTGTGTGGGAAGAGGAGGAGGAAGGGTAAGAGCAACAGTGGGACGGAAAGAGGGAGGATGGTTGGTGGGGGAAGGGGGAAGGGGGGCTGTTTAAGGAGGAAGTTGGTTCGAAGGGGGATGCCTGGACTGATTGCTTTGAAGGAGGAGGAGGCTGCTTCAAAGGGGGAGGAGAGAGGAGAAGGAAGATCCGATATTTTTTGCGGGCTGCGGCGAAAAGGGAGGAAGGAGGGAGAAGAGCGGAAAGTTGAAGTCTTTCGGGTGGTGGGGGCCGCCACCGTTAAATGGAAGAGAAGGAGGTGAGTGACGACGGCTTTGGGGAGGAGAGTCTTGGATCGAGGAAGGGGGCTCGGTTGGTAAGCAAAGGGAAAAGGCGGGGAGAAGCCAGGGATGTGTGTGTGTTGGGATGGGAAGGAAGGACGGAGGTGGCTGAGCACAGGCACACACAGCCAAGGGTAGAAAAAAGGGAGAGGGAAGTCGGTTGGGGCGACACAATTTTTCTCCCCGACGTGGAGGAAGAGGCGGAACGGGGAGAAGAGGAGGAAGAAGGATGGAGGAAAGGACGACAGAGGAGGAGGAGGAAGGAGGAAGTTGCTCCTTAAACTTTCCGCCTTTGGAGGGAGAGAGACTTTGGGTTAGAGGAGGGAGACGATTTTTTAGGTCGCCGGTCGCGGGTGGCAGCAACGACCCCTACCACCACCAAAAGAAAGCCAACGGGCTAGGCAATCACTTTTATTATAGGCGACATAAAACCGTTTGTGTATGTGTCGCCTTCACCAAACTCACCGCCCTCGTCGTCGTCCCCTCCGATGATGACAACGTCGTCAAAGTCGTCGTCGTCGGCCGAGGCGAGGGGCGCCAGGGCCACCAGGAGGAAGAAGGCGAGGATGCGATTCATGACGATGTCTTGCTCGGTGTTGCAGCGAACGAATGCCGAGAACGAGGAGAGGGGAGGCGCCTTTTATTCGTTTCATCCCCGCGTTGGAGAGCCCACGTGCCAATGCAGCCATCGCTGGATCGTCCTAATTCGTTGTCTCGTGCCACCCGCACCATGCAGGCGGGGGGCAAATGTCGCTCTTTATATCTTTTTGTACCGGCGTACATTTTTTCCCCATTGAGCGCACGCTCTCCCGCGAAAGATGAAACGAAATTGTCGAAAAGTTGGGCTATCAGAAAGTTTATTTATCACACACCACCACGATTTCACATTGGAAATATACTTGTACGTATGTACATACAGTACTTTATACGGTAACTCCTAATTTCCACCTGACATTTGTGTAGTGATGCTGTAGATGCGACAGGGGCGCTCACAATTTGTCATTGACATGGAAAAGATTGTCTGATGGAGATGCGGGCGATATATGGCGTCCGAAACCAGGTCTTCGTATATTGGCGTTTGACCCATTTTCTCTCGTCTCCGCCGCTCTCCAGACTGTTATTAGGCCTGCCGAAGGAAGATGCTGGTGGCTAGTAAAATGTACGCTTTGTTGTACCTCAGGCGACAAAAGAAAGAAAAACAGTCTGGGAAAGAGTGCTCGTCAATTTGTGAAGGAGACGTTGGCACAAAAGATATGCGTTTCACCGTGTGCGGACACGGACACAAAAAAGCTCACGCATCGGCCAAACGCAACTGTTAATTTCCATGACAAAGCACCGTGGCAATTACTGTAAGTGAGGGGGAGAGGAAGAGAGGGTGTCTACCGACGGTAAAAAGAGAGGGGAAGAAAGAGGAGTACACGTTGTACTCCTGTTTAGCGCACCATGACTTCGGTAAAATTACGAGTAGCCAAATCACCAAATGTGGCGGAAATTCGTTGAGGCTTTTTCTATCAAAGAACCATTACAAAAGATAGCAACCGCAGTTAAATACTAGTAGAACTGTGAAATTGTGGGAAGATGCTAGGCGAATTGTGTTCCAAACGTAGAAAAATTGCTGATGTTTTCACGGGCGAGCGGCCACCCATGCAGTCAAAAACGCACTCGAAGCTTGCAGGACAAGAAGACAGTTCTGTTTAGCACAGGACTCTGAAAAAGAAAGAGTGTAGGAAGGGCGGGTAGGGTGGGAGATGCATGGATATATTTTGTCGCTTGTCGTTCCCGCTTTTTTGCCCGACCGCTTTGTACGTCGTTTACAAAAGCTTTTTACAGCTTTTGCAAGGTATATGTACAAAGGAAATTAGTTTTTCGCAGGATCAAAAAGATTATGTTGAGGGCACTGGTTTTTGGTTAGAAACAAAGCACATCATTTCGAAAACGCACATACGCACACACTACGCACAAAGCGCGGGGGGATAATTTTTTGTATCTTTCATTCTCGGAATCGTCATCGTCCAGCAAAAAAGAAGAGGGAGAGAAAGAGGCGAACGGTACTTCGCCGCAGAATAAACTTCGCCAAAACAAAGGAGAGGTATTCCGGTGAAAAGGGCATGTGATCTTTTCGTTTGTGGGCATACAAGGGTCTGCGCAAAATATTTCATAGGTGTGTCTAAAAGGGGGGAAAAGTACGGCAAAACGAAACTTTTTGTCAAGGGGGGCTTCGTGTAAGCAAAGGTGGATTTCGGTGCACAAAATCTACTTTAGCCCAAGAACGGCCGGGCGAAGATGATATATTTTTTGCGCAGATGAAATCAAAACACGTCGTCGGCCGTAAAGCCTCCGAGAAGTACAGTGGGACCGACGGGAGAGAGTTGGGGGAGGAGAAGCAGAGAGAGGAAATGGAATCTTTCTGCAAGAGGGGAGAAGAGGAAGAGGCAAAGAAAGAAGTTTGGGAAGGGGAAGGGGCTCGAGAAGGAGGAGGAGATTGGAACAAACCAGCTTACTCAACCCGACGATGAGATTCACCAACATGGCCAAAAACGGGGTGTTGAAAATAAAAGGAGAAATCCCACGAATTGTGCTGAATAGTAGAAAGGGGGAAAGTAATTGTTGGTGTGGGCAATCCCACCCCAAGGCTCTTTCTTTCTCCTTAGTCCTCTGGGGAGGGAGTGGGGAGGGAGAGCCCCAAACCATTCGTCTGTCGTCCTCCTTCGTTCTTCCTGGATCCTTCCGCTGATGCAGCGCTGATCTCATCCCTCTCCAGCCCTTATCAGTTCTCCGTCCAGTCTGTGTAAACACGCTTGCCCATCCTCCTCCGGGGGGAGGGAGGGAGCGTGGGGACACTGGACAAGGGAATGACAAGGAGTGGGAGCAATTTTACCAGGAAAGGGGGAAGTGGTGGGGAGTGTGGCGGCGGCCTAACCAACCGACGAAAGAGAGGCGAGGCCACCCAAAGAGGACTTTTGGCTTTTCTTTCTTCGTCTCTCTTTTTCTCTTTTCCGCTTTTCTCAGACTGCTGGACTTTCTCTTTTCTTCTTTCGACGACGTCCAATCTGCTCTTCGACCCCCTCCTTCCCTTCTCGGCCCGACCCTGCACCACTGGCCGGAGGAGGGGGGGCATTGCTTTTGCCATCGCCGCCTTTCGATTCGGTCGGAGGAACCAATACTTCCTTCTTCCGTGGATGGCAAGGAGATCTGCCACTCTTTCCTGATTTCCTGCGCACTGGAAGGGAGGGATCGGAGAGGGGAGGGGGATCTACTACTATAGCTACTGTAGTAGGTCTACGGAGGCACACTGGCAGATGGCAGGATGGAAGAAAGAGGGGGAGACAGACAGCATGGCAGTTTCTAGGGTGGGAAGAGGGGGAAAAGACGATGGAGGCTCAGCGCAGGCAATCCCCACGTTCGTTTCTTTGGTGCGGCAATCGCCAGAAAAGGGGAGGGGAGGCAAAAAAAGGGGGGAGCCAGGAAACAATATGGGACGCAGAGAACAACTGCTCTCTTGGGGAGGAAAAGGAGGGAGGGTCCGCTAACGGAGGGGAAAAGAAGATTGAGGCAAAAGTACGTAGCGCAAATTCGCCGCAATGAGAGGGGAGAAGCACGGCAATATATCCGAGGCTAAGAGGAAAAGGTACGCAATCAGAGGCTGGTTGAGTGTCTCCTCCGCCGTCTTCTTCCCCTCGAATGTCGCCGTGATCACTCTCTGGTCCCTTTAAGAACCGGCCTCTTCTCCGCGATGGGATGCGATCGGTGGGGAGGTCCTCTTGGTCGATGGAGTGGGCGTGAACTGAGGAAAGGTGGTGGCCGGAATGAGTCTCTGCCTCCCTCCTTCGGTCGGTGGCGGTAGGTCGGTCGTTGGATGAGGATGGGGGGATGGTGGCGGTAGTGGCAGCAGCCACCGTGGAGAGAGAGGCGGAGTGGTCGTGGAAAGGAAGCTGTTTCTCTTCCTCTGGTGGTATGGTACCCCCCTTCTTTCTTCCTTCCTCTTCCAAAGTTCCCTCCCCCCATGCATCCATCCTCTCCCTCCCTCCCTCCGGCCCTCCTTTCTCCCCCGGCTCTCTCTTTTCCTCCCCAACTCCGCCGCCCATATACGTACGAACGTGCTTCTTCCCCTCCTCCTGGTCCCTCTCTCCGCGGCCAAAAGAGGAGTAAGCACAGCCAAGAGTGGAAGGCGATGGTCTAAAAGGAGAAAACGGCAGCATCAACCAAGATGGGGCGCTGAGGGGGATGAACAGCAGCGGTAGTAGCAGAATGGGGGAGAGAGGGAGAGGGAGAAAAGGGAACGGAAGGATCACAAGATACTCCCCGGGAGAAAGGTGAATCGTGGTCTTGTAGACGGTGTGTAGTACGTAGGAGGGTAACGGAAGCGGTAGAGGAGGGAAGGGGGCGAGGTTCTAAGAGGAAGAACCCCCTTCCGTCCCCCCCTTCCCAAATTCCCTTACCGCCTTCTCCTATCCCTCCGCCATCCCATAGAGTGAAAGCGCTCGTGTCCCTCTGAACAGTACAAGATCGAGGAAACGGAAAAGGTGGTAGTTTCAAGTTGCTTCGCTCTTGCTATTTAATTATTGGGATTCCTCTTGGAGGCGTAGATTCTGCCAGCGAAAGCCTCATAACTTGGCTTCCAAAAAGAGGCACTACACCGCGTTCCTGAAAGCCCCCGGAAGACAGCATCACGCACGCAACAAGCAGGGGAGTGCGCGCACATGCATGACGGCGGCGCGTCGCACAATGCGAGCAGATGAGAGGAGGCAGCCGCCACGATCACGGTTTTTGTGGGCAATGCGGGAAACGAAAGTTGGGGAGGGGGACTGGCGGGTATCGTTGCATGTTGTAAAGGCGTACTTTTCTTGATCTTCTTGAAACACGGATATAAATGATGTCTGCCGATGTTTGATGAAATACACTTAATTGTGTCCATGTATGGTGAACTGATAAAAATCAAAACCTTAGTTCCCATGCATCACCCGCGGTCCCGAACATAAGGGAGCTTTCACGAAAATTGGGGCAAAAACAAAGAGCCGTTGTATAGGAAGAAAGGTTGGCCTATGGGAATATCGGAGAAAGGGAAGGAGGAAGCTGGAATGGGGGAGGGGAGAAGCTTAGAGGAAAACAAGGAACACGGATACGATAACACAGAATGGCAGAGGTCCGTCCACCTGGTACCTCTCCCACAATTCGCGTCTGGAGGGTAAATGAGGCAGCACCGCAACACGCGAGAGGGCAATTGGCCGAAAATGGAACTTGGTCAAGGCGAGAATGGGTTTCTGCTGGTAGAAAAAGTAACATAGCAAACTCTCTAGTCTCTACTATTTTCTTGGCATATACAGTATTTTGCCCATATGGTTGGAGAAATTAGACGCAAATTAAGTATCCACTGTTGCTGTAGATTCATTATCCGAATGCCGGCATGTCTCTTGGCAATAGTGTTCCTGTGCGCTTTCAAACTCCACATTCGATGTCTGACGTCCCAGCTCTTGACTAAAGTCTGCTGGTCCACCTGGATAGGATCCAGCAAAGTCTCGTCCTTCGTGAACGGTTTGAAGTGACATGTCGGACAACACTCCAACGACGGCGTATCCCGCGGTTTCAAGAGATTCCAAAGAGTCCCGAGGAATCGATCCGCCTGCGTCAAACGATGGGTCTGACAGGTAGCGCGTGGGAAACCCTCCCCTCCAGTACTTGTAGGACGAGTCACTCGTGGTATGGACGGAGACGGGACTCTCCCTGGTGTCCTGCGTGCTGCCCACGAAGGACGGCGAGCTCCCGGAGATGCTGTGGAATCTCGTTGGGGGAGTCTCAGATATTTTGTTTAGCTGGGACTTGAGTGCGTCTTTCATCCCGGCCTCGTTATTATTGGAGCAAGAAACCGAAGAGGACGCGCCAGTGGAGGTGCCGACAGCACTGTCGGACCTGTGCGAGGCGGCTACGTCCTTCGGGATCCAAGCAGTCTTTCCAGCGGGAATCTGAGTTGCAATGTTCTTGATTTCTCTTGCAGCTATTATGCTTGTGGAATAGTTGCCTTCGGTCTCCCTCTTTTCTCTCGCCTCCAATCTTTCCGTCACCCTCTTTAGCTCATCCTTCAATTTTTCGTATTTTTCCATTTTCCAGTCCTTAAGAGGCTTGATAGGCAGAGGGTCATGCTTCTTAACTTTGCCGGCTGGCGTTTGCGAGTTCACAGCGTTCGAAGTACCAGTGGTAGCGTAAGAGGAACACGACATTTTGGGCCCGGAACCCAGGCACCCGTAGGTGCTGGCTTGGTAGTCGAACTCCTTTTCTCGCGAAGTCTGCGTGGATTCGTCCACGTAGAAGCGGAGTGGTTCCCTCGGCACCTGCGGCTTGTGGAGGATGGGCGGAGAGGAGCCCCTGCGCAGCTCCATGTCCGAGAACTGCTGCTGTCCGTCGTCGCCCCCTGGCGCCGATTCGAACGTCAGCCCATAGAGCATGCAGATGAGTTCCTTGTTGGCAATCGTGGAGACCCTCTTGCAGCAGGCTCCGGGGCACAGTATGCACAGACGGACGAGGTTAGACAGGATGAGGATGATCCCGGCAAACATGAGCAAACTTCCGTAAAAGATCATGGAAAAGGGAGGCATTTCTTGGGCGATTGCCTCCAAATCGGTTCCATCGCCCTTCGCCGGAAGGTTACGGACAAAGACGGCTACAATTCCAGTGCCAATAAGACAAAGGCTAAGCAAAAAGACGCAGAAGAAGCCTCCAGCGTATACCGGCGCTGTTTTTATCATTTTCCTATTCACGCGAACATTGATGATTTCCCTTGCAAAGTACCGGTAAGTCGAGGAAAAAAATCCTTATATAAAGTTTTTTCAAAATAATGGTATGGGAGGGGCGGCCTCCGTAGCGCAATGGTTACACTCCTGACTCTCAAGCAGGAGGTCCGGGGTTCAAATCCCAGTGCCGCCCAACCAAAGTTTGGAGCCCAAACACCCCCATACCCCGCCTCCAGGTCGCAAAGATGCGTCAAGGGTCCCTGAAAGGGATGGTGTACGCGAAAGCCGAGCACCCGGGATGACAA
>JAAUXV010006293.1_pt1 | contig 28548 bp, 30 predicted proteins | sample 7278181 | NCBI WGS metagenome assembly JAAUXV01 (sample SAMN14350114, study PRJNA611818) | marine sediment metagenome | isolation source: surface marine sediment (2.1m) | place: French Polynesia: Moorea | collected 2018-08
CGTAACGGGAGGGGGAGGGGGCTGGGTGGGAGGGGGAGGGGGCGGCGGAGGGGGAGGCCGCCTTTGTCGTTGCCTGGGTGAAGATGAAAATATGCCTCTGAGGAAATAACTACATTACAACAATAGTAGGGGATTTTTTCGCTCACCTGTTTCGGAAGAAGGGATTTTGCTGTTGCTGTTGTTGGCCGTTGAAGCCATTGTTGTTGCTGTTCGGATTGGGATTCCTCCCCCGCGGACCCAGGAATCCCGTGGCGCGGTTGAACAGGAACTGTTGTTGCTGCTGCTGCTGTTGTTGCCGGTTCCCTCCCAATCTCCTCGACGTGACATCGGGAGGCGGTTGGCTTCGCCTAGGACTGGAACCAGGTCTAGAAGATGGTTTGAAAGTAAGTAGCGGTTTGAAAAACATGGCCTTTCCCAATATTTTTCTTACCTTGGCACTGGAGGATGTTCCCGGAAGACAAAGGGGACTGCTTGTTGTTGTTGTTGCTGCTGCTGCTGCTGCTGCTGTAGTTGTCTCCGCTGCTGCTGGAGCGATGGCTGGCAGAGGCACAGGAGGAGGAGGAGGAGGGAGGCGAATCGGCCCCTCTCGATTGCCATGGTGAAACTGAAACAAAGGAGGAAGAATGAAGGGTTTTTTTTCTTTCTTGCAAAGGGGCTTGAACTGCTTTGTAGTCATCAAGTGCATGCCTGTTTTCCCGGCGAGTGTCAAGACGATACTGGTGACAAAGATCACGAGACAATATTCTGTGTCTGAGTCTTCGGAAAATTTCCCCGACCTCCAAAACAAATCGCTCCCCCGATCTGTCTCATTTTCCGAACTCGTTTTCGCATCTGACACAGGGACGAAACAATCGGTCGGTTTTTCCCACACAAACAAAAACGATTGCTGCCGCCGCCGCCGTGCGAATTTGGCTCTGTTTTCTCCGTCACCGAGACCCTTAAATCATCCATTTTATTTTCTCCCGCTTCTTTTTTGTTCCACCAAGGGTGGGAAATCGCGCTGGCACAGAAGAAAAATATATTGTGAGGAGGGGGTAAGTGCGAAGGGTGTGAAGCAGTGAAAAAGGGGAGAAAGGGTGGCTCTTTTTCCCTTATCCAGAAAAACAAAATTCCGGCGAAGTAAATGCCTCCGCACGCACGTCGCTTTCCCATTCTTCCGAGGAAGAAAAGAAATCCTTTAGTTTTTCCCATACGCGCGCGAATCGGAAGAAGGAGGGAAAAATTCTTTTGCTTGTGGCAATGCAGCGGAGGAGGAGAGATGTTTGCACAAACTCGTGCCTCAGCCATTCTTCTCCTCTTTTCCATGTCCCTGCTTCTCTCCTTCTTCCTTTTTTTCTCGGAGGCAAAATTTCTCTTCCCAGTCCAACACACGATTTCCCCTCTTTTCCCCTCTCCTCTTTGCTGCAACTGGATTTCCCCCTCGTTTTCCCGTCAACTATTCACCCGCAAGCAAAAAAAAATATTTCTACCAATCCGTTATCTTCTTGGCGTCTCTGATTTTAATAAAGTTCGACTGCTTTGGTGAATGTCGCCTCTCAGCTCCTGTGAGGCTCAGAGAGGCAAAACCAGTCATCGAGAAGGAGGAAAGTGAATGAGAAAGAGAAGGAGGAGGAGGAGGAAGGACCGTCTAACAACCGGCTTTTAAAAAACCTTATCCCTTCCTCCCACTTTCAGCTCACGAGGCGGGTTTCGGTTTCAGCCTGAACCGCTACTGCCACTTAAAAAGGCTTTTTATTACAGTTTTCCCCCTTCCTACCTACCAACCCACTATAATTACACCTCTCTTCTCTTATCTTCAGTCGTGCAGACAGCAGAGGTGAACAATATGGCGGCGGCGGTTGACGACCGGGCGTAAATTTTTTGGCCCTCCCACACCCTCCTTTTCAAAAAGGCAAAATCTTACGGGAAAATCCTCCGTGGTAGCTCGGTTTCCCTTTTATTTTTCGCTTCCCTCCTCCCTCCCCCGCGCGGTTTTTCTCTCGCGGGGAAATTCCTCCGGGGCACCCTTCCTTCTTTCACCTCCATCCCCGGCCCATAAATGACCGCCCAAAATTGCCGTTCGACTTCTTGTTTTCCCCCTTCCACCTTCCCCGCTTCTCCTCGGGGCCTTGGGGGAGGAGACATCGGCGGAATCGGTCTCCTAACCAGCGACCAAGCGACCGACCGAGGAACAAGCGGCGGCTTTTGGTCGGAAGGGGTCTTAAGTAGGGCCAGGAACGGCCGGTCGCTAGGACGGACCTTGAATTTGGGTTTTAGGAGGAGGAGGGTTTTTTGTCGCCGCCGAAGCCGCTCTTGCAAGGGGGGAATTCGAATTATGGAGAAAGGAAGTATAATAAAAAAGCGAGGTAAGGTCGACTGCATGATTAATGGCGATAGATTGGAGGGAAAAGGCTTCTGACCAGGTTCCCCTTCCCGTTTTATTCTGATTTTGTTGTATTTTCTCTCTTTTTCGTTCCTCCCCGGTTCCAAGCTCGGTCGTCGTACATCATATGTGGGAGGCGAAAATTGTTGGAAAAGTGTGAGAAAAGAAGAGGAAGAACTGTTGTTGCGGCCGTCAAGATTCTCTCTCTCTCTTTTCTCGGCCATCCCACACTCCCAAGAAGGAGGAAGAAGAAGAAATCGTTTGAAGATTTCTTCAACAATTTTTTTCTTTTTCTTCGGTAAGGGGAAGCGGCATATGCGCACAACAAATGTAGCAAGCCGCGGTGGTGGCGGCATCCCTCCCCCCTTTTCATTTCCGTGCGAAGGAGCGGGGCGCACATGGTTTGCTTTGGAATTCTTTCCGTATGAACAGACGAAACATGAAAGCGAGATGGCGCACCCTTCCTGGATGCGAGATACTGTTAATTGAGACCCTTTTTCGAGGGATGAGGGGCCATTCACATCCAGTCGCTCTTTTCACGAAACATGTGGATTCCCGGAATGAAATGGTTAAAAAGGACGATGCCCACACACACACACTCTCACGTGCCAAAGAGAATAGCGCCGACAGACCAATTCCCTCTTCCCCCTTTGCACAACGGTCGCATACAAACAAACGCACAAAAAACTGTCGGCGCATTTTGATCCCGGCCCTTTGATATCCTTTTATTTAGCTTCATTTTGGAGGTTGGCATTGCACATTTGCTTTCGGCAGGGCAGCCCAGCCTCTGCAAATATGGAAAGGATTTAATTTCAAGAGTCCTAAAAAGGAGATGGTAAAAATGGAATGTGGGAACCTGCTGTGAGTGTGTCCTCTTTACCGTTAAAGGGGAGGGGAGGATGCTTCTGCCTGGAAAATTTTGTAGGTTGCTGTCCTGTTATTAGAGGGGAAGAAAAAACTGGACAAGACACATCCTTCCCTTCTCACTCCCTCTCCTTCTTAGCCCCTGGGAAAATATATAGGGTGGGATTGGAATTGTGGCCATGGGTTCGTGTGGGAAAAAGAAAGGTTTTTGGCGGTTGGCTGCGGCAGAAATTCCTCTCCTTTCTGCTTGGTTTGGTTTTCGCTGCTGGCTTGCTGTGCCCTGAAGACACACTCATTACGCAATATGTGAGCGAGGGGGAGGGAGAGCGGGCGACAAAATTAAGTACTCTCACTCGCTGCCCAGAGAGAGAGAGGGAGAGAGGAAAAGGGGAGGGATTTGGCATATCACAGTGGGAGCGGGGGGACCTTTTTTAGCGTCTGTCGCCCCTAGAGCGGTGAATTATCTCCCATCCTGCTTCAACACTTGTTGAATCTCTCGGAGGCGCAGCGAGGCTTGAAAAGCCAGGCAAGAGGAGCGACTTTGCCTCCTACTATTTTCGATCTGTCTCCTCTCACACTTCCATTCTCGTAAGTGTTTTTGAGAGAGAGGGAAAAGGGTCCTCGATCCTCTATTCAAATGTCGAATGATTGACTCTTCTTACCTGCTTAGCGTGGATCCAAGTGCCGTCAGGTGATTCTCAGGAAATCTTCCATGATGGTTTCTGCTACTGCGGCGGAGGTCTTACACCGTCGTTTCTACCTCCAAAAAAATATGGCTGTCTGGCTTGCTTGCTGTCCTCACTCTCTTTTCTTTCTTCTTTTCACTACTGGCAAAAAAATCGCTCCGCGGAACGTCACAATGGTCCTTTATTTCAGGCGGGGGTCACCACGACTCGACGACTTCCAGGGAGGGAGAGGAGGAGGCCCCTTTATTTTTCCAGTCACTACCTCTCATTTCCCTCATGAAAAGAGGGGGAGGAGAGGAAAAAACACACTTCTTTTTTTGCCTCTCTTCTTGTCTTCACGCATGACGGGTCCCTCCCTCCATTAACGGCGGCGGCGGCGGCGGCAAGAGTCGGACATCGATGCTAATGCTGTTTTTCGAAGCCGATTCCAGCTGCTCCCGATGTTGTTTCCGCCCGAGGGAAATACTTCTTCTACTCTGGCGTTCTTTCGTTTTCCTCTTTAACTTCGTCGGGGTAGTTTTCGCAATCCGGGGGAGAATGAATTGAGCGTGCCTCCGCCTCCTCCGCCTCCTACGTCCCGCCATACAACTTTGCCTTGCTGTTCAACGGCGTCAAAATGGCCGTGTGTAGTGTGTGTCTTCAAAAGGGGCCTGGAGGGAGTTCTATCCTCCTCCTCTTTGAGACGTCAGTGCGAATAATGAGGATCTGAGCAGGCGGAAATAATCGGGAAGGAGGCGAAAGCGGAGGAAGACAGAGGACAGAGAAAGGAAAAAACAAGTTCTTAAGACGATTACTCAGGGCTCGCAGAATTAAAGGCAAGTTCTCTACTTAAAAAGTCGCTCACGATTCTCTTGTTTGCACGTCGAAGTTCTCGGAAGCGTGACTGGATTTCCAGGCGACGGTTTTCTGTTTTGGCAACGGAGGAAAGAATTCGACATTCCTGAGTTTTGTTTCGTGTGCACTGTGCTGCTCCCCTTTCCTTCCTCGGCGCCTGCTCGCCCACCGCTAAGTGTGTGCAAACAGAAGTGGGGCGGTGGAAATTTGTGACAGCTAGGAGGGACTTTTTAGAAGAGAAAAAAGATCCGGTAATTTTAGCTGGGGAAAAGAAGAGAGGAAGTGTTGGCTTTGGACCGCAAAATCGAACCGTTTAAATCCGGCGGCCGCGGCTTTGGCTGCGATGATGATGGGAGAGAGGCATCCATCGCGTGAGCCATCAGTCGTGTAGGAAACTATTTTTCGGCGGCGGTTGCCTTGGCTTTTGGCTTTTTAGGCAGGTAGAAGGGGGATACTTTTTTTTATCTCACTCTCAAAATAGAGGCACGACCGCCTGCCTGCCTTTCCCTGTATTGGCGAGCAAATATCCATCTTAAGACCTTGCTTTGAAAGGAGGCAAACAATTTCTTCTGCCAGGGCTTCAAAGGGACCATCAAGACGGAATTGCTGCAAGGAAAACTGCATTTCGGCGGCGCCGATGCCCTTGCATTTCGACGATTCTTGAACTCCCCCCTTTTCCAAAGAAACTTCCCCCCCGGTCTCTAATATAATGGCCATTTTCACGAAGGGGGAAAACGAAAGGGGCGGAGAGGGGCGCCTACGTACGTAGTCCACAATGTCGCCGTGTTCTTCAAGTCACTCGAGCAATTTTTGGAATCGGGGGCGAAGACGGCGCCACCGCTGTATAACGGAGGAATTTTTATTCCTTCCTTCCAAGACTATCCTCCAGGACACTAGATTTTTTTTCTTGTAAAAAGGGAACGAAACCACGTCCTTCCGTTCACTGTAAGCGAGTCCGTCCGCCCGCCGCCACTCCCCTCCGGCTACTGAGGAAAGGGAGTGAAAAGAGGAGGAGGGACCGGAGTTCCTTCGCAGTAGTAGTATAACGTAACCGTGGAAAAGGAGAAGGGGAAAAGGGAAAAGGGCCTATACTGTAGATGGGAGGGGAGGAGGGATTCGTCGACGTTGACTAAAGCCTGACAAAATTGTGAGCAATCTGTTTTCGAGCCAGAGGGAACACATTCGAAAAGACATAGATATAGTCTACACTTTTTTTACTTTGTTGGCGAATAATTCCTTCTTTCATTCATGGCTGGAGAAAGAAGGGGCGAGGGGGAGGGCCTCTCTCTTGCCCCCTTTATGCTTTTATGGAGAATCTGGAGGAGGCGAAATGTGGGCGTAGCGTGGAAAAGAGGAGAGAGCGAAATTGAATAAAAATCCTCCTCCTCTCCCTCCCCGATCCATTTTCATACGAAACAGGCGAGCTAGCGTCGCCATCACCACCCAGATGCTAAGATGGTCTGGCTTTGTAAAGAAAGAGCCCCCTGCTTGCATAGATCGGGTCACTGGCACCGATCAAGATGAGTCATGGAGACGATGGAGAATTGGAATTCGGAGCACCTTGTTTCTCCTTGATGCATACAGATAAGATCATAGTTGGAGATCCTTTAAAGGAGGGATAAAATTCATTGTTCAGTGTATCAATCAGCGAACTGAACTCGGCATGAGTGTACTGAATACTTTACACTCATACAGAGAGTTCCTACCATTTCCCCGCGTTGAAAACGTACTTTAGGCAACGCTTGTCAAGCCCAAAATAAAAGTTTGTTATTGCTCTTTCGATGGTGCGTCACAAAATCTAAAATTTGCCTGCAGAAATCTGTAAAAATGCACTTTTGCATTTAAAATATTTTTACAATATTTGCATTTAATACTTGTTGCACTTAAGAAAACCATACAAAAGCGCCGAGGGCCTGCCGAGTCTCCAGCCATTCCTTGGCATTCCATTACCAACTTGCGTACCAACATGTCCTCCCCTGCTGTCTTGGTGCTCCTTGCCCTGGCGGCGGCGGCGGCGCTGCTGGACCATGCTGCAGCTAGTAAGAAAGCAATTGTCCAGATCGCACAAGCTAGAAACGCCTAAATGTTGTTCTTTTTAACCCTGCAGTAGGCGACTCTTGCATGTGCACCCCCGAGAGCATCGCGGTGGACGGGTGGGACAAGCCGGGGCAGGGATGCAGGAAGCCAAAGTGAGAGGAATTTTTAAAGATTTGAATGAAAAAAGTGGCAAAAGTGGCTTTTTCCCCCTTTCATGCAGTACCACGCACGTCGTGAGATACATCAACACCACCGGAGTCCTGCAGGAGGGGGAAACGACAGGGGACAGGTCTTGACGACAAAAAGATAGACTCGTATACGTGTTCACTTGGGTTACTCTTTGCCAATCATGCAGGCTCTGGACCTACATGCAGGAGGAATTTCATAGCGGCATGGACCTGTTGGGCATGCTGCTGTGGCACGCAGAGCCAAAGATCAACCCGAATCACGACGAGTTCTCCGTCAATGAAGACCTGAGGTACATGAAGAGGGGGTCTAGTCAGCCTTATTTTTGATACGGCAACTTTAGGAGGAGTTCTTCATTGTAGGTGCCACAGCTTATGGATGAGGAACATGAGGGTGTTCATGCCGGGGATGGAGAAGGAGCACGTCAGCATGGTAATAAAACACATATTAAGTGGGAAAAGACCAGAAGTTACAATGCTACGAACTTTTCTACAATTGCTCCTGTGATTCAGACCGTCAGGTTTAGGGCCATCGAGCAGGGCGGAGTCCTAGAGGTGTGTGTGAGAGAGACCGATATTGCCAAATTTCAGATGACAGATAATATTCGTGGGTTATTTTTGCGCTTCAGATGTGCGAGTGCACCCGCCACATCAAGCAGGAAGGGAGGACGGACTGCAGCCAGGAATGGGTGGGTCTGTCTGAGAAAGAAGTTTATTTTGGTTCCAATCCCTGTTATCTTCTTTCCCTTGACCAGCTCGACTACGTCGACCTCCAGTTCGAGAAGATGCTGACCATTGCGGCCAACTTGCTCACCAAGGAGATCAGGGACGATATCGAGAATGATATCACCAGGCGCCGTCGCTAAAGCTAAACTGCGCTTTTTTGTAGTTTTCATCATGAAAATATGACAGGATAGAGAGTTCTTTACATGCGCACAATTATGAGAAATACAGGCCAAGCATCTCAGAAATAAGGCATTAAAATGTTCTCACTTAATGTTCTCACTTCTCCTCCTTCTCCCCTCACCCGATGACATTTTCTTCTTTAAGGGAAGAAGGAGGCGGAATAATTTGAAATCCGGTTTGTAAAGAAGGGAGGGGGAGGGGGGCGAGGTTTTTTTTCGCTAATTGAAAAGTGCATGAGTTTAGCTGAGAAGACCGCCTCGCTTTCAGAAATGGAGTTGGAAGTGTAGTTGCAAAATGGGAGGAGGGAAATATCATTTTTTGAACTCCCTCTTTGCTCCGAAATCTATTTCTCTTTTACTCGGTCTGTGTGTAGGAGGAAGAGGAACAGAAAACTGCGCGAATCCGGCAACGTCATGGCTCACTGCGGTAGGTCGAGAGAAGGGGGATCGTGATAGTACAGAGAGAGAAAAACGAACGAACGAACGTGGTTTTCCCATCTTTGTTTCCTCGTGTGTTTATTTCTCCGGTAGAAAATATCATCTCACTTTTGTTGCCCCGGCGGCATGTGTGTAGTGTAGTGTACACACAAGTGGGGAGCGTTACCGTGTACAAAACTGGCCACCTTAGTGTACGCGCGTCTCCCATCCAGTTCAAGAAGGACGAAAGATACGTATTACAACAGTACATACCTATATCATCTTTTTTTGAAAAATTCTGCTCGCCCGTGGTATAGCTATTCGTTCCCGAACATATTTTTCTTTGCTCTGAAGCGATACATTTATAGGAAAACCTTCGGTGTTTCTGTCTTTTGGCGTGTTGCATTTATTCTTCTTCTGGTTCTCAGTCGGTATCTTTCTCTTGTCAAACCACCATGGTTCCTGGAGAGACAGAGTTGGAGTTGGACCCAGAGGTGGAGGATGAGGCGCCGACGGGGGAAACCGAAGACGCCTGAGAAATTCGAAATAGGCGCATTAGTCTCCATAGTTTACATATGCATGCATGAAAATTTGAAGGTGGCACCTTATTTCCGTTGGAAGAGGATGCTGTGGATCCTCCTGTGGACGAGTCCACTCCGCTGGTGGTCGATTCAGCACCGTCAACAACACCCAGCTTTGTCTGAGCCGCCGCCTTCGCCGTCGAAGCCACAACCCCTTCCTCTTCTTCGTCCTCCTCCGCCTCCCCTTCGTCCTCCCCCCCTTTCTGCTGCAGCCTCTTCTTGTTGTTCCACTTCTCCTCCTGGTCCCTGATCTCCGACCTGATCCTGAGGATGATCCTGTGGACATCCCTGTTCTGCGGTGCCACCCTGGCGGCCTCTGTCAGTGCCCTCAGGGCGTCCCTCAAGCGACCGGCCTCGCGGTGCGCCTTGGCCTTGGCGTAGTGGGCCTCGTAGCTAAGCGGACTAGCCTGAATTGGAGATTTTATTTTTGGCAAATGAAAATGCATTTTTTTTTCGGTTACACACCTGTAGCACTTTGTCCGCCAACTCTACTGCCTCGTCGAACATCCCGGCTTTCCTCTTGCACCTGCACAGGTTGAGCAGCAGGTGCACCTGCAGTTGCTCGAAGATTGGCCTGTGCTGGCCCGCGAAGGAGCCGGGGAGGCGGCGGAGGGCGTACTGGTAGCGGTGGGCAGCCTCAGAAAGGCTACCCTTCTTGAACAGGGTGTTGCCGTCCTCCAGTAACTTGTTCAACAAGAGGAGCCTGAGAAGGAAAATGACCAAAATATTGTGCAAAAATTAAAATGTCCTGTACTATGATTGAAAAAACATTCTGCTCACATGATGTCCGGCTTGCCGTTGGCCATGGCCCATGTGGCTGGCCCTAGTTTTGCACCCTTTCTGAGGAAGCACTGCACCGCCTGCGCGTTCCTGCAGCCGATGGCCCTGTCCAGGGGCCGCATCCCGTTGATGTCCACGTGCTCCACCATCGCACCGTGGTCCAGCAGAGCTTGCACTACCTCAGGGTCACCGCGGTAGGCAGCGAGGTCCAGCGGGGAGCGGCCCTTTGAGTCGGCATGGTTGACAGAGGTCCCCTGGCCCAGCAGGAACTCCACCGAGGAGACCTGTCCCTTGAGGCAGCCCCAGCCCAGGCAGGTGAGTCCCTCGGAGTCGGTGGCCTCGGGGTCAGCGCCTCGCTGAAGCAGGAGCTCCATCAAGCCAACGTGACCCTCGGCGGCGGCCACCATCAGGGCGGTGCGACCAGCGGAGTCTGCATGGGAGAGGAAGAAATTGAAACGCAATGACGAATGGAGGTTTTCTAAATCAATTTCGAATTAGTAATGCAGTTGTACGGTAGTATTCCAAAAAAAACCTATGAGTATGATATTCCCCACAAAAACAATTAAAAAATAAAATGTTTGAATTTTTAAATATTTTGTCCCTACAAAAAAGTAAAAAACCTGTCCAAAGCAATGGGTTTTATAATACTTTTATAGTTTTATTTAGATTGAATTTAAAATGTCCATGGAAAAATGTCATGTCACTCCGTGTAATATTGTACAAAGGCGTTATACTACTGGGCTTAGAAACGTTTCTCGGCCACGGAAATTGTTTTACTTCGTTATCTTCATGTGTTGTACTAGCTATAAAACAAGAAACACAAAAAACCCCGTCAAGAAACTAATTCGCCCAAAGTTCTTTGGATGTCAATTTTTTCAGATGTTGTATCGTTTAAAGTTCAATTAACCGTGAAAAGAGTTTCATTTTTGAGTGCTGTTAATGAGTGCCAATGTGGAGACCTCTGCATGGTTCCGCATTGGCCTGCTGTTTCTTGCTGTTGGCTGCTGACAGAAAGTTGCCTAGGCTAGGGGCTACGCACACTTTTTTCTCCGGCACATCCTCAACCTAGAAAATGTTACCTTGCTGTCCCGCCGGCGCTCCTTCCCCCAATAGCAGGTCAGCGACGCTCCAGTGCCCCTGCCTGACTGCGCATTGAAGCGGCGGTGACCCCTTCAAGTTGGAGGCCACGACCGCGGCGCCGCGACGTAGCAAGATTTCGCAACACCGCCTGTGACCGGCGGCCGCGGAAGCGCAGAGTGCCGTGTCGCCACGGAGGGTCTCGCTCGCGTTCACGTCGACCTCTGACATGTCCAGCAGGTACTCCACAACCTAAGAAGAAAAGGGGAGAAAATGCTAATGCTGATTGCTTGACTTCAAAACTTCGTGCTTTTCAAGGCCTGCTAAGGACCTTGGCTTACCTGAAACCGTCCTGCAGCCGCTGCAGCCACCAGGGCTTGCTGTACCGCCTCTCCCAGGTCCAGATCCCTCGAACTCTTCCCCTTCTTCTTCCCGTCCCCTTCCCCGTTCACAATGGCACCTGCGCTCGACGGCCAGTCGCACGACACCAGGAGCTCTACGGCCTCCAGGTGTCCCCCCATAGCGGCGTGTACCAGCGCGCACCTATCCTCCCTGTCCACCTGCGCCACCGCGGCGCCAGACGCCACCAGCAGGCGCGCAGTCTCGACGCGGCCGGCGCCAGCGGCGAACATGAGTGGTGAAACGCCATCCGAGTTGGGCTGCGAGGGGTCGGCGCGGAACTCGAGGAGCAGCGCAGCCATCTCCTCGTTGCCGCGCTCGGCGAAGAGGGAGAGGAGCGGGGCGCCGCGGAGGCAGTCGCTCGGACGAAGCGGGGACGCGCCAGCCAGGAGGAGCAGACGGGAGACATTCACACGGGGCTGGAGGATGGAAAACGTGAAAAATATAATCAAGCCCGTTATGCAACTTTTCACTGGTTCTCCCTCTCACCTGGAAAACATTTTTCGGGCAGGCCAGGGCCTCTGAGAGATCTCCCCCACAGGCCTGTGCCAGCCAGCTGGACTGCAGGTCTCCCGGGGTGAATTCCTCCCCCGCCAGAACGGACGGGTCACAGTCGCGGTACACATTGGACTTGAGGGTGTGGAAGGCCACGTCCAGGGTCTTCTCGGCGCCTCCGACCTGCACCGGGTCTCCTCCCGCCCCCGACGTCTCCCTAGCCATCCTGATGGCGATGCCGAGGTGCCCCCGGGCAGGGTCGCAGAGGAACTTTCCAGAGTCCGCCGCCTCCGCCCTCCGCAGCAGCCACTCCCTGAACAGAGGATGGTGGAACATGACGGTGTCGTCGGCGCGCCGCACCAGAAGGCCGGAGAGCTGGTTAAAGCGGCCAACGAAGTCGGGCCAAGCCAGCCTCTGCCTGCCCTGGTTCCCTGCCTGCAAGGCCAGCACAGACTGGTACACCTCCGCCACGGTCATGGGCTCCAGCGCCGCTAGGCACACGGACAGGATGTCTGACACTCGGTCAAAGGCGGACAGGCTGTTGAAGCGGAGGTTCAGCTCGAGGAGGAAGACCTCCGAGACGGAGACCGGGAGCACCTTGAAGCTGCCGGATTTGATGACGAGGTGGCCTCTCTCCACCAGCTCAAGGGTGAGGCGCGCATAGAGAAAGTTGCCGTCTGCGAGATCGGTGAGGTGCTGCAGGAATCGCTCGGGCGGCGGTGATGCCGTGTCGGGGGTAGAGGAACCGTGGGAAGAGGAAGTATTGGAAGCGGAGTTGGGCCCCGAGGACTTGCGCGGTGCCACGGCTGTGGGAGTGACGTTGGCCACCAGACTCTGACTTTGCGAGAGATGTAGGCCGATGAAATCAGTCATGTCCTTTCTCACTCGTTCGTCCACCTTGGACTTGTCGAGGCTCATCTGGTGGAAGGGAAGGCCCTTGACAGCGGCCTGTCCGCGCTGGTCTGAGCGAACAGTGACTAGGAACTTGATCCAGGAAGGGAAGGAGTCGAGGTGGCGAGCCAGGAAGGAGCCGATGCTGTCGCCCCGGTCTGGGCGGTGCGGCTCAGAATCGCACAGCCCGTCGATGAGGACCAGGCAGGGCGAGGCTCCGACGCCGTCCACCCCCTGAACCGACCGCAGTGGCTCCAGCACGCCCTCCTCCAGAGCCTGGTCCGGTCTCGCAAGGCAGTATCCCTGCGTCAGGCGGGTCCGCAGCTCGTAGTTGGTCATTAGCTGGTTGTAGTAGGGGCGGAGGGACGGGGCCTGCGAGAGTTGGGCGGCCAGGGAGTGGACGAACTCTGGGACGGAGCAGGTTGGGGAGTTGTCCACTTGGCAGAAGTGGTACGCCACCACGTGGGAGGCCACCACCTGAAGGCACTCGCCGATCGGAGAGGATGGGGATCGCATACGAGGATGGTGGACTGGAGAGTCTGAAACAGCAAAAGAGAAGAGAAGATTTCACACGCACGTACTGTTTTCTCTCTCACGTGGTACATAAATAATATACTAGAAAACAATGCTTCGTTTGCAAATAAAATATATTGTCTATCCTAGGGCTGGAAAGAGGCATGACGGGCTTTTTGCCTATAAAATTTTAGGATAAATATTTTTTTTTAAAAAAAAAACACTTAAATCGGGGATTTGCCTACCTTGAGTTTGAGTTAAATACGGGCTCATGTAAGAATAAATGTCTAAACGCACAAGTACACATGTAAATCATTTGCTCTCCATGACAGTCGTCCTAAATTGACTCCAGACTTGCCGCATCCTTGCAACTTTAGTGCCCGTTGTTGTGAGATGAAGTGGTCCAAGTGCTGCCTTCTTGCCTTTGATGCTTTTCCTGGCATCTTTGGGTAACCAGAGGCCTTGGGCCACCAGCAATCCACTTTTAGAAAGGATCCCCCTATTCAGCTAATTTTTAGAAACAGCTTTTCTTGAGCACTTTCATTTCACAACTCTTTTGCCTACCTTAAAAGTAAAATTTTGGTAAGTTGAAAACCCAACCCGACCCGTGCCCGAAAAAAGGCCTGTATCCAGCCCTAGTATATCCCTATTTTTCATAGAACAACATTCATTCCCTACTTTTTAAAAACATTCTGTATTTTTTAAAAAAAATCTTAGTCATGTTGGAGAAGGGAAATGGCGAGTTTGTTATTCCAAATTGTTAATTCCACGCTCCTTCATTTCACATCTCCAATAAATTGTGCTGGCCAATGGGTGGTCACTGGAGCAGACTATCCGCCTGGGTGTACAGCAGGGTCTACTGCACCAGGTCTCTCTTTCGCGCGCCCTACGTCTTCCTCTTTGGTATGGTCTTCGGCTCAACGGTGCTGATGTGCATCGCGAACAAAACCCACTTCGGGGCGAACATATTCGGCGGAGGACAGGAGCAGAATAAATTCGCCCAGAAGGATGCGAAGTCGCCAAAGAACGATGCAAAAGAGGAAGGAGGAAAGAACGCGGATGGGCCGAAGAAAAAAACCGCACAGAAAGGAGAAGAAGACAAGGGTGAAAATTTTGCTGCTCCTCTCAAACAATTCTCTCAGGAAAAATCTTCCACACGCGAAGGCTCTTCGTCTCCTCTTCAGGAAGAAGGAACGACAGGGACGATATCTCAGCCTCGAGGAGGAGGGACGAGTGATGGGGGGGAAGTCGTTGAGGTCGGGCCTTCTTCCAAGGAAGGCAATGACGATGATAGCTCAGGTCAAAGCGGAGGTCAAAACAAACCTGCTTCCAAAGAAAATTTCACTGCCACCGGCACAAGCAACCCCACGAACAAGAAGGCCGCGAATCTTTCAGGCGGATCGGGATCCCCAACTGTAGAGAGTGAAAGGATACGTATCAAGTCCGTCGATTCAGGGCAGGAGATAAATGAAGGGGCAAATGCAGAAACAAGGGACGGAAACACAGAAAGACTTGCAAATGTTGACGATTCTCCCGTTGCCGAATCTCTGGTTCAGATTGCCAAAAAGGCTGTAGATATAGAGCCTGAGGCCCTCTCAGGTGTCCAAGAGGAAGGCAGAAAAGACGTGGAGAAAAAGGAGGAAGACAATCAGGCCGACAGTGTGGAGAACCTCGTCACCATGTTGGCATCCCCACCTGACGTTTTGGACGCAGTTATCGCAAAAACACTCAAAGCGCAAGACGAAGAGGTTCAAGAGGCAATGGGCGCTCGCACCGAAAAAGCTCTGAGCGACATTCTGGAAACGAAGCCCAAAGTTTCTGCCAATACAATGCCAGCTGAAGATGAAGAACAAGCTTTGCCAGGACAAGAAAACACCCGTGCTAAAGAGGAGCCAGAAGATGTATCCCCTCAACAAAGAGCGGAAGGAATGAAGCAAGCTCCGCCCGTGACCGATGCCATCAATTCTAACTTAGGAGGCACCGAAGCCTCGTACCGACAAAAAATAGAAGGTGCAGCCAATGAAGAAATTAGACCCAATGACAATTCCGTGAACGAAAATTCAACTCACTTGCCTATCAGCCCAACATCTCAAGATGACAAAAACATTCCAAGGCTTCGTGCAGAACTGTCACAGAGCAATGTTGATGAAACAGATGGGGATCAACCATCTAGTGTAGATGTATTCCTGGACAATGAACCTATGTCAATCGCAAAAGGACCCACTAATGAGAACGAACAAGACAAAAGCGGAAAATCTAATCTTTCATTAAACCCTTCGATGGAGAACAAATCTTCTTCACATGGAAGAAGTACAGAAACACAGCCTTCGAATAATTTGCTGCAAAAAAATCCTGACGCAAAAAATGAGCAACAATCACTATCGCACAATCCCGACGGAAAAATCGACAATGCACCCCCAAAACCGGCGCTCTTTCATGCTCTCGCTGATGCTACCGAACAAAAACCTTCCCATGACACATCTCCGAATGAGACAGAAAAGCAAAAAGGATCTTCTCCGAATGAGATAGAAAAACAAAAAGGATCATCCGGGTTGCCAGAGCCATCCGGAGAATCAGCCAATATTCAAGACAATGATATTGCAAAGAACTCTCTATCGTCAGGTCAAGGAGAAACATCAGCCGGGCCCACTCTTCAGAGCCCTCCTGTCTCTACGAACAAGACACAAGTAATAAGAAATGCTTCGATTGAGTCGCGTGATGAAGGTCAGTCGGAGGAGAAGAAATCAGACGATGGAAGCCCAAAAATAAAAGCGATTGAAGTCACGATTGAGACTCCGAAGCCGGGTGAAGCTTCCAGCACAGAGAGGAAAGACGAAATGCCTTCAGGTACGTCACAAACGCAAAACAATGCTTCCGAAAAGGAAAAACAAAGGGAAGTTGTGAAAAAGTCTGTCAAAATTAACGTGCACAAGAAAAAGAAGAAAAAGAAAAGATTCTAAATCGACTTGTAACAAAGTCAGTTATATCAATGCCTTTTTCCAGCTTACCTTGAGTGTCCAAGTCTCCTCTCCCGAAGCAACTCCGTTCTACTAATTTTAAGGCAATTGCTGTCTTTCCAGTTCCCGCTGCGCCCATGATTGTCACTCCCCTGTTCGTAGGAAGGTCCGACGAAAGGAGCTCCAAAATTTCGGCAAAAAGCCACTGGCGTCCGATGAAAGCAGGATGGGGATCACGTTGAGGCACCTCGAAGAACAGAGGTTTGAGAGGCCACCGGGTGTGACAAAATTCTGCAAATTCGTCTGCAAATGAAGTAAGCGTAAAACATGTGCAAAACATAAGTGCGAATTTGAAAACCAACCTCTCAAATCGGCCGTCCTCCCCCTAGTGGAGCTCCTTGCAGCGGCCGACACCCTGGTGCTCCCTGAAGCGGCCGTCGTCGCCCCCTTCCTGCTCCCCGCGCCCCTCAGTAGCGGGGACATGAAAGACTGGTTACTAGCGAAGCCCGACGCCAGAGAAGCCATGCTGCCGGCCGGGCTCGTCCTCCCGCTCCCTTGTACGGAGGCGACGCCGGAGACGCCGTTGTTCAGCGAAGTGGTCGACTGAAAGCCCGACTCCCGTCCGAGGCTGGCTGCCTGCTGCTTCAGCCGGGCGATGTGGTCGGAAGAAGAGTCTGGAGGGCCGCCAACGCCGCCGCCGCTTCCCCCTACTCCTCCGGGACCGAGGGAGCTTGAGCGGGCAAAAGGGGAGGCGGGCAGGAGGCCGTTGGTGCGACGGAGTTGGACAGCGCCGCTGCTGGCGCTGCGGCAGCTGCTGGCATCGTCTGAAAATACAAGTTCACTTATAAATTCTGTTATGACATGAACCCTAAAAAAACAAAAAAAAGTAATTTTTGATAGGAACCTTCTACGGCCGCAATGTACAGGGCAAAAGGTGTTAGATTTGTATAACATTCCAACTAAGTACTACGTCTAAAATACGCTAGAAACTCAGACAAGGAAAGAAAAGAAAAAGGGTAGGGAGAGTAGCAATCACACACACGGGTGAGCGGAGGCGAGAGGGCCTCGTGGTGGTCAGTCAAACACTCTCATTACCTATTCCCCACATGGACTCAAACTTCTGTCGGACCTCCTTGGGCATCATCCTCCGCATCTCTGAGGACCGGACCAGGGCTGCAGATTGGGTAAGGGAGGAAAGTCAGTCGGGAGAGGGACACAAAAGAGAGGTGATATTATTGAGATCTACTGCTGACACCGGGGTGGTAGGGGGACAAGGGGAAAACAGGGTTAGTATTTTGCGTGATAGTAACCCATCAACCACCCAAACCTCTGGGGAGGGGAGAAAAGAAGATGAGGCATGGGGCCGTACCCGTGTCCAACTGGAAAACAAAAGGCCCCACGAACAGAAAGAGGCACCCGCCACCGTTCCTTTCTTTCGACCCAGGGCCAGAAGCTTTCCCACTCCCATCCCATTCCTTCAAAGCACACGAGTCCTAAGTGAAAGGAGAAGGGATGGTACTTAAGTCCCTTTTCAGCCCGTCTTGAAACCTTCCCCACACGACAAAAGACGCCACAGAGATGGATCCTCCACTCGATTTACATTTACAGGTATAGGTTATTTATACGCTGTGGAAACCTGGGACGGACGAAAAGGAAAGAGACAGAATCGTGAAGATGGGCCGTTTCTTCACCTGAAAGAGTCGCGTCGTCGACGTTGACCGTCTGGGGCCGGTTTCCGCCGCCGCCGAAGAGCCTGTTGTGGCGCTGCATCCAGGAGGGTCGGGCCAGGCCGGAAGAAGGCTTTGGTCTGAAAAGTATTAAACCATGTTTGAAAAACTATATCTGGACGGAATTTGGTGGTTGAAGTACCTGGCTTGTGCGTCGATGAAGCGTCTCCGCGGTCCCGCCGGAGGAGTGGAGCAAACTGAGGGATATAAAAAGGGAAGATTCTGAAGAAAGTTTTTTCTGAAAATGCTCTTTTCCCAACCAAAAGTTTTGCCTCGCTCGATTTATCTTGTATAGGCAAAAAAGTGTGGGGAGGGGAGGAACTTCAGTCCGCTCTGTACGGGAGGAAATGGGGCTATCCGGCGCAGATAGGTGTAGGAGTGGAGGGGAGTGTAAGGGGCTCCGGCGGCAATTTCGCAGTTCCCCCTCCTCTACCACCACCACCAGAGGAAGGCAACCAAAGTTTCCACGTCAATATGAAAGGAAGTAGGGGGATATGGGTGTTAGAGTGGGAGGGGGAAGAAAGGAAGTCTCTCCTGCAATCTTCTCGGCGGGAGTCGGTCACGATAGGACGCAAAAGTGAAAGGTTGCCGTGCTGCATGCAAAGGCCAACTAAGTATAAACGTACATAAGGTGCGCTTTTATTGGGCGAATTTCTCCTCCCAAACGCATTTGAGTGAGGAGTTCCCCGGGGTAGATTCTTCCGTCGAGGCCAACCTTTCCATCCTCTCTCTTTTTTCCCCGCTGAGGAATGAGATATCGGCAAACTTTTCTTCCTCCACGTTTGGGGAAACGCGGCCAAGTGGACCCAAGGTAGGAGTAGGAGTAGGGAAGACCCCTTTGGTTTCTCCCGTCCGCCGCCATCCAAGACGGAGAGAACCAACTTTTCCTTCCCCTTGTGACCTTGTCTGAGTGAGGAGGTGGGTGGACTGTGGAGGCCTATTCGCTCTCACGGATTTCTTTTCGATTCTTCTCCCGTATCTTTTCCCCCTTCCCCTTCCCCTTCTCCTTCTCCTTCTCCTTCTTGGCCTCAAACACTTTGGACTTTGGAGGTCAAAAGAAAGCGGGCACGGGAGAGAACGCTAGGGAAAGGCCAAAAGGGATCTGGTTCCATTCTCACCTCTTCCTTGCAGGTGAGGTACTGGCGCCTGCGCCGACGTCGCCGACACCGCGGAGGCCGCAGGGCTGATGGACCTCTGGTGGAGTCCCCCGTTGCCGAGTTGGTGAGGGCGGCGCGGGGAGTGGAAGGATCGGTTGGCGGGGGCGGAGACGCCGGCGGGGGTGTGGGTGGCGCGACGGAAGGGGGAGTCGGTGGAGCCGGAGGCGGAGGCGGGGTGTCCTCGAGGGTTGCCCATGACCGGGGGAACTGAGAACACACAGAGGTCAAGCAAAGTCGAGGTCAACATACGTCCTTCTACGTCCTTCCTTGGCCTTTTCCGCCTTCCTTTTCTAAGTTTTCTTGAGAGAAAACAAAACACAAATTATCGGAAATCGGAATTTCAACATGTTTGCAATATTTTCACTTTTCGTTTTCGTCGTTTTTGGCGGGAAGTTTGAAAGATAATTGATTTTGATTCTTCACAGACAAGACTACTAATCACAGACAGCAACCCATCAATATTTTTTGGCGGGAAAATCTCTACTCGCCGCAAGTACTCGGCATATCAGTGTGTTGTTGCTTGCTAGCCGGCTCTTACGTTTTTCACTAAATTTATCTTGGGCATAGTTTGCTCAAGATCAACTGCAACAGAAAAACCGTACTCTAGTTTCCTGAAGAAAAAAAAGATCCGTCCAATCTCCTGTCGGCATTTTTCCCTAGGGAGGAAGAGGAAAGGCCTCCGCTTCCGGTCTTTCAGCAGAGGCACAATACCGCCTTGTCAATGCAGTAGTACAGGACTTTGCTCTATCTCTACCTCCTACCCCACAACCCCCTTTTCCTCACGAAAAAGACACGGTCGGTTGAACCCCAACCAGGAAGAGGAGAGGTGGTACGGTATGGCATCGCCACTCGACACCACACTCGCCCTCTACATCTTGAGCATCCCTCCCGTGCATGCATGCTGCATATTCATTAGCACACCCACTTTTCTCCTCTCCATTTCTCTCTCCCCCTCACCTCCATTATTGACGCCATTCGCAGGCGCCACCAAGGCGACCTTGCTCTCTTCGCCTCCTCCCAGCACCTCCGCCTCGCACAGGGCGCACTTCTCGCTGTCGAACAGGCACTGGTAGCACCGGGCGTGGCCGCAAGAGTCGATCTGTATAGGAAGAAAAGAGTGTCGAACATTTACCCACATAAGTTTTTATTATTTTGCACTTCGAAATTCAAATATGGCAATACCAGCCTCCGCTTCTTCCCCCGGTCGAAGGCGTCCCCGCAGCTCGGGCACCGGTCGGCGGCAGAAGAGGAGGAGATATCCGAGGGCGGAGGACGAGGGACAAGACTGGAAGACGGACCTGCAAAAAAAAAGAGAAGAAAAAAGAAATATATTTTCTCTGGAGGTGATTTTTTTTGGAGGACGGGAAACGAAGAGTGATGGAAGGTGGGGGAGGAAAGGGAAGAAAAAGAAGTAGGGATAATCTGTCTTAGATCGGAAAGGGAAAGTCCAAGTCCCACCGTTAGAACACGGGCGAAGAGAGGCAGAAGATTCAGCGATTCAGTCATTTCGCCAAATTGCTTTGCTCCCTTCCAATTTAAGCGGGCTAAAAAAGCCTTTTTGAAATTATGCAGAAACACCCCAAGGGACAATTCCCCCTTTTGAACCTTGATGTAGGCCAATTTGGCGCCTCTCTCCACTCTCCCTTTCCCCTCCCAAGGCCGGCGCCCGCTTATTTCCCTTCCCACTTCCTCCTCCTCTTTCCTCCTCCTCTTTCCTCCTCCCCGATGGATTAGTTTTTCCCCTCCTCCCTCTGGAGGCGGCCGCGCTGCAGGGGGGAGAAATAGAGGGGAAATAGAGGGGCCAAAAGGCCGCCCCCGACCCTCACTCCACCTTCGCTAATTCCCCTTCACTAAGCAGGCAAGAAAGAGGGGAGGAGAAAAAGCGAAAAAGCAACTGGGTCGGAAAGAAACGAGGGGAAAAGCACCTTTCTCTTTCTCTTCCTCTTCTTCTACAAAGGTCACCACCCTGCTGTTCCTCTCCTCCTCGAAATCGTCCTTCCTCGACCTCCTCCCTTCTCCTCCTTGCTTTTCCCTTTCATCGTCCAACTTTTGCTTCTTCCCCCTTTTGTTCTTGGCAGTTTTGTTCTTTCCGTTTTGCGTGGGCGACGGGGAGGGCGAGGAGAGGGAGAAGATCGAGTAACGCTTCTTCCTGTTCTTCTTCTTCTTAGGGTCTTTTATGCACGGTGCGGAGGAGGGGGCGGGGCCGCCGCAGCCCGCGCTCACCGAACGTTGGCTCGAGGAAGGGGTGGTTTTCGAATTTTGGGTCGAAGACGCCTCTTTTGAAATTTCTGTGTCTTGCCCGTTTGACCTTTCCGCCAGGGGCTGCCCCCGCAAACGGCCCTTCGTGCCAACGATGTTGGTAGAGGAAGGGGAAGGTTTAATCACCACCTTCTCTTGTTCCAACTCGTTCTCCTCCTGGAGAGGCGAAACTTTCCCCGTTCTGGCATCTTTGGAATCTTCTTTGTGTTTCTTCTTCTCCTCCTGCACGCTTTCGTAGAGGGGGTCGTCGTCGTCGTCCTCTTCCAACTCTTTCTCTTTGGCTGCGGCTTTGTCGTCGCGCGGGGAGGAGTAGACGGGCGAGAGGAGGGAGAGGTTGGAGGCGTCTGAGGCGGAGGCGATCCCGGAGGTGTCGGAGGAGGAGGAGCTGCGGTCACCAGCCTTCTCCTCCTCGACGGATGAGGATGGGCTCCAGTGCCAGGAGGAGGGAACCAGCGGCCCTTTGTGGCGCCGCAGGATCAGAGGCATTTTTTGATCCGACGAGGGATGCACACTGATTGACTTCACGCGGATAACTGCATGCAAGTAGTGCTTCTCAACGGTGTACTTTCCCGTTTTTCAATGCGGTGAAAAAAGTCGGAAACAAAGGGCGTTCTCCTATCGCACTTTTATTCGCGCGGTCTTGAATTTCTACTTGGAAATCAAGGTGAACGCGATCAACGAACTTTGCGAGCGGCACACTTTTCAAGGGAAGAGGAGGAAAGAAAAACCACAAAAGAAGGACTTGATTAGTTTGTTTCCAAGTCACTCAGTCCTCCCTCTTTGGTCTCGCGCCGCGGACTGAGAAAAAGAAGAAGAAGACCGACTTTTCGGGCATGGATGGTTGGTTGGTTCGTCGTCGTTGGTCGCCGCCGCCGTTCCATTCCAACCCCCTCCTCTCTCCCTCATCTCTCGCCGTTGCCTCCGCCTGCTGCAGTGCTTTTAACGTTTCTGTCTCTCCCCCTACCTCGTCGGCATCGCAACCCAACGCAACATTGGGACTTCTATTTTGAGCACCCCCCAATTTGACATAACGCATAAATTGCCGTCAAAATTTCGAATCCTGCTGTAGAGATATCATCCCCTATACCCCAAACCCCATTAAATACGCCCACCCTTGCGTTCACGCATGAGGACGAATCCTTCTCCTCTTCTGTCTGGCCCTCTTCTTCTTTTGTGCCCAACGGAAACGACGGCCCACGCAAAAATTCTCCCTCCTCTTCTTTCTTTACTGACTCACCCCCTCTCCCCCTCCCCTCTCCTTTTCGCCTTGCGTGTGAGTGACCCTCTTGAACGAACGTCTCGTACAACAAAGCCGAGTGTCTTTCTGCGCGCGAGATCGAGCGGCGGCGGCGATTTCCCCGTAGAAACCGTAAGGGAAATTGGCGGCGATTTATTCACCTGCCCCCGGCCGCCTTTTTCTATCAAGTCTGGCGTAGAGTAAGAGGATAAATGAGAGGTGCAGCAATGTACAGTATTGGGGGTGGGAGGGAGACGCCCAATTTTTCTGTCCTCCAGCCAAACGAGCGAAGCTGGCTGGCTGGCCGGGGCCGGTTTTTTCCCCGTGATAAATGGAGGTCCTATAAAATACCGCAGCTCCGCCTTATAAGATTAGAAGGATACACATTATTTTTGGGGCACAATTTTCGTTGGGGGAAGGGGGGCAATATTATGTTGGAGGGTTGTTGGCCATATCAAGAAAAAAAACTGCGCAGCAACAGCGCAGTGTACGTACGATGCCTTCATTGCATCGGAATTTCCTGCGCCGGCCGAAGTGAGCGCGGTCTCAAAATTCAGGCCCACTCGATCCTTCTCCTCCTCCTCCTTCTCTGATGCCAAGACTATAAGTCCCAACATTTCGGGCCCCCAAGGAGAAATGCCCATAACAACACTCTGGCGTGGCGGCGGAGTCTGAAATTGCGAAAAGGGACGAAGAAGGGGAGAGGGCTCTTTCTTCCATTTTGCTAGGCCCCCTCCTCCCACTCCCGCACGCACGCAGTTTTCCCGCGGGGAGCAAGCCCAAAGCAGACGACACTAAAACTAAATTAACATTTAAATTGGCCAAAAAGCGGACGTCGCAGCATCGCGGTTACGAAAAACCGAAATAGGAAAGATACAGCACTATTATTGTGGTGGGCTTTTTTGCCCCTGTAAAGTAATCTCTTCCCTTCCTCTCATTTTCTTGAATAGTCAGAGGGGGTCAGAGTGAGATGGCGGCCTGAAAGCATTTCTATTGCTTCCCATTTATTATTCACCAAGTGTAAACTGACCCCAACCCATCCAAAGCATTGCGACACATCGTCCTTGCAAGAAAGTGGTTTCCTCTTTTGTAGTACTAGACCCCTTTTTCCGTTGGCAAGTTGGTGCGAGAAAACATAGTTTGGGATGACATCATCACAAATCCGTCAGAGGGAGCGAAGCCCGCCTCATTCTCTCATCAGCAACTTTTCGGGGGAAAGGTGAAACAGAGCGGCCAGACAAACCGTCGTCGTTGTCTCCGCTCCAAATAGAGGCAGGGGTTTACCGTGCCTGCTACTGTTGTGGGTACTCTGATTTGTCTGGATTTGGTTTCGAGCTGGTGGTGGATTTTTTGGCGCAGTAGTTGACGGAGGGTTTTCGGTTGGAATAGTGCGTTTTACGACTGCGGAGATTTCTTGGCTGGACTTTTAGGAGGCGAAAGTGCAACGTGGGGCCTAGGGAGGGTCCAGACATTCGATCAGGCTCGAAAATGGAGAGGGAGACGGGGGTGGGGTGTAAGGGAAAACCGTCTCTTTCCTCATTGAGGTTCGAGATTTGGCGAAACTACTTTATAATTAAAGGAGAAACTCCTTTTGTGTTTCTTGAATTTTGCTACTAAAGGGGGGAAAACTGAATGCACTGTTCAAACACAATAATTCTTTCTTCGTGTTGGTGAATTCCTCCCTTCCTTATTTTTTATCCGCCGTCTCACCCGTGCCCGTTAAACAAATCTGACCTCCTCCTCCTCCTCCTCCTGTTCCCCATTCCCCTCTCCTCCATGTGTGGGCGAAACTAGGAAGGAGGAAGACGAGGTGAGGTGGTGGCTTCGAAATATAAAAGGAGCCCCTCGGTCCCTAAAGAGGTGCTGGATTTCATGCTTCACGGATCGCCCCTCTTTGGATTTTGGACGGGCGTCATTCATCCTTTGTCGCCACCCATGGAGGATGTGGTCCGATCGAGGAGGGACAAAGGGTATATGAATGGGCATGCTCAATCGCTCACTCTCTTCTCTTTCCCGCACCTTTTTGCCACGTTGTAAAAAAACTCTCTTCAAGGGTGCGGGGGGAATCGATCTCTCTTTTTCTGCAGCCTGACTTTTTTGTTCACCCTCCCCCCCCTCTCTTCTCTTGAAATTGAGACCCTTTTTCTCCCCCTCTTCTTCTCATCTACTTCTTCTCCTCCTCCTGCGCCATAATCTTTGTTGACACAGGCATGAAACGAAAAGAAGAAGGTGAGGGGAAGGTGGCTGATTCGCGAAAGAAGAAGAAGCGATGAGGTATGGAATTCAACCATGAAGATTGACTTACGTATGACATTTTTATTTGGGACGTTTATCAGGCACTTGGTGTTTCGTCTAAAGTCATCAAAAACGTTGTCCATTCCCATACCGCTCCCCCTCGAGGTCTAGTTTTGGTCTGCGGCCACAGGGCGCTGCCATAATTTACCGAAAGTCGTCTTGGGGGGATGGTTTATGTTGATGGTAGGCGGCTTCGTCCTTACGGTGGAGGCGTTGGTGGCGTGCTGGCTGTAATTAGAGGGGCGGCGTCCTGCAGCGGGAATTAAAGGAGGGTCAGCAGGACACCCCTTTTTCGTCTGCGCCTCCCTCCCTCCCACGACGCCCACGCAAAAGCCACACGCACATTCATCCCCCGCTCACACAACAAGAAAAAGAAAAGGGGGACAAAAAGGAGGGTGCATAAGAAAGGGAGGTGGGAGGGAATAACTTCTGTTTTGGTAACGGTCAGATATGGCGAAAAAAAGTTTGGTTTTTTTGCGTAAAATATGCCTTCTTCTTTCTCTGGCAGAGTTGATGTATTCGGCGCCAAGGATCTTCCTTTCTTGGAGCGAAATGGGAATTCTTGAGTTCTTTTCTTTTCCACTTCTTCTCTTCTGTCTGCGATGAAATGTTGCCCTTGGCTACTACTGCTAAATCGAGTCGGGAGGAAAGGGAGGGTCAGAATAGAAGCCGGAGGAGATCTCTCCTTTTCTTTGCGAAATAAGACGGGCGGCGAAAAAGGAAACTCCCATGGGGACTTCTTTTTCTCCCCACTTTTCCCCGCGGCCCTCCCTCCTCCGTCACTGAGATAAGTGGCAACGGGAAATGGGGAGGGGGAGGGAAAGGAAGTGGGGGGAGGTACTGCGCAGAAAAAAGGGAAAGAATGAGCTGGAGGAGAGTCTCGAGCAGCCGTACTTTTGTCCTGGAGTGTGGAGGAGGAGTTTGCTTTATTGGTTTCCGATTTTAAATGGGGAAAGGACGGGGAGGGGAGGGAGAGGGAGGAGGGGGACGAGTGACATTGTCCTCACGCGGAGAGAGCTAGGTAGCGAGCGAAGGGGAGAGAGGAGGAGGAGGAGGAGCACTCCACAATCCATTATGGTTTGCGAACAAAGGAGTGGAGGGGGGTTATGTCACTAAGCTCTTTGCTTTGCAAAGTAAATTCTGCCCAGTCTTGGTGTTCTCTACCACAGTCAGCCAAAACGGAGACACAGTGAAATGTATGCCCGCAAAAGTTTCTGCAGCAAACGCGTTGAAAAAGCGACCAAACGCGAACTGTGAGCTGTCTGGAACAGCTCAAGACTTTCACTTGCGACGAGAAGAAAAGGGTTAAAAAGAAGGAGTTGTCAAGGAAAGGCTTTCCCCTTCTTCCCCTCATCCTCTTAACCCCGTTTCTAGTTCTCCCTCCCCTGTTCTGGACGGAAGGGGGAAGGGTTGGAGGGGAAGGGAGGGGGCAAAGACTAAAGTCAACAAATCATTGAAGAATCGCCCAAAAAAGAAAGGGGGGGGAGGTTTTTGGAGAGGGTTGTGTGCTCCGAAGCGGAAAGAAGGACGAATAAGGGACTGTTTTTCGGACGACGAAGAAAAGGGGGACACAAAAAGAAACATCTTCGCTTCTCTCCAAGGAAAAGTCTGCGTAAAAAGTCTGTTGAAATGTTGAGCCAAAAAGGAGGACGCATATGGTCTCTTTTTCTTTGACAGTTCTCTTTCCTCCTCGCCCCCGTTCAACTATTTCCACACGGAGATTGAGGGTGGGATCCAGAAGAAAAGGGGATTTTTTCTTTTCCGTATTCAACGACGGGGGAGGGAGAGGATTCCTTTCAACCCCTTTCTTCGTTCGATCCTCCATCGCTTTCAAAGTACGTGCTTGTGCTTTCTTCTACACCCACTTTGGGGTGGGTGGGTTCGATCCCGTTGCCAAAACCCTCCCCCTCCCCCTTTTCCTCAATTGATTTCCCCTCTTCACATCCCCTCCTCCCTCTCAACATATCTGCTGACATAAGTAAAATTCCCCCCATCCCCATTCGACTGAAGCAGATGTCCCATTCATATGCGGACAAGACATCCTTTTAAGTTTTTTTTATTTTAAAGTATAGAGGAAAAAAGTTTGCGCTTGTTTTTTTCCTTGGAAACCTGAGACAATCTCGGCCAAAGTGCCTCCCAAGGACGCCTGTCGCCTCCTCCCTCTCCTTGAAAAAACCCTTTTTTGCGCCTCCACCGTTCTCCGCAAGCCGCTCAAGACAATCCGTCTAATCAAGAAGGGGGAAGCCCGGCCTCCACCACTTTTCACCGCCGCCGCACCCGCACCTCAAGCTTTCCCAAATTTTTAAAGAGGATGGCGCCTTAAGCCAACGTAAACAGCGTCTCCTCCCACGACTCAGATGAAGCACGTTTTTATGGCACTACTTTCTTTTAGTTTGCCTTGCAAGCCCGTCTCCGGCCAGGAGAGGAAGGAGGACACTCCGCCGTGTATCTCCACTCACTGCTTTTCCCGCAAAATCCAGTTAGAGTGAGAGACAAAAGTCTCTCCTGTGTTTGGGAGATAGCCCTCGGGAGAGAAGGGGTGAGGAGAGAGGTCAGCCAGAGCTTTGCGAAGGAGGTGGCAAAAAACCTCTTCCACCTCCACTCACCTCACAACTTTTTCCCCATCCACCCAAAGGAAAGAAATGAAAAACTTTTTCCTGGCCTTTCCCCCGAAAAGAAGAGGAAGGGAAACCGATACACACACCAACTCCTTTTCCTCTTCTCTCTCGAGATACACATTCAGTGCGTGCGAAGGAGGAGGAGGGGGGGGCAAATTTGTCGCAATGTCGTCGTCGGCACTTTCCCCTCTCTTTCTCTCTGCTTTATTTCTTATGACCTCACCCCTCTTTCCCTCCTCCTACAACCGACAGAGTGAGAAAAAGCCCTCGGGGACTCTTACCGACCGAACGAAGGAACGAGCCCTTCCTTCCCCCTCGTTCTCGCCTCACTTGCCTCCGCCCGCCCTTAAGGAGGGGAAAGGGGCACTTTTTGCAGAAGAGCAGTAATAGAAGAGGAAGGAGAGGGAAGAATCCAGGGGTTGCCAAAAACACAAAAAGATTTCTCTTCGCCCCCCATTTCCCGCGGCCAGAGAATTTTTGCTTCTCGATTTTTTACTTGAATTACTGGAGGGAGAAGAATAGAAGTTTTTTTGCTTTTGTTTGGAAAATCTCTTCCAGTCCATGTATGGCTGATGTCGTCCTGGTATTGATTTTTCGATTCGCAATCGTCAAAGGCGAGAAATGAGAATTTGTGAATTGTCATTCCGACGGCGTCGCTCTTTTCATATTTGGCAGATCGAAAAAGCAGAGCTGGGAGGGGGCAGTTCGCGAAAAAAAAAACCAATCAACCTTGGGGCTCGCTTGCTTGGCCCATTGAATTGCTACGTGCCGAGAAAGGAGGAGAGACCGACGCCCAAACCCATTCACGCATACGCGAGGAAGGAAAAGAAAAATGGGTACCGACGTTATGAAGCGATTTCGCCCCAAGTGCAAATGCCGGTTTCGCGTTTGGATGAGGTGTGTGGAGAGTGTGCGGAATTCACCGTCCGCGTCTTACCTGAAAAACAAATTCGATAAAGATTTTTGTCGGAAACGCTGTTTATAATTCATTTGAAGAAAAGTATTTATGGCCAACGCAGCTTGAGGCATCTTTTTCCTAGTTCCCCCATTCCATCCCTTTGCTGCCCATTCTAAACGGCACATAATTTCTCCCCTTCCGCTCCGCTCCAAAACGGTCCTCCGCCCAGAGAGAGAGAAAGAGAAAGAGAGGTGCGCCTAACTTAGCTCGAAAAATCACCACCCAAAATAGCTAGAATATCCATCACCCTCCATAATTCAGAAAAATCATCACCCTCACTATCTCGAATTTCCACCACCCATACTTAGCACGAA
>JAAUXV010236395.1_pt1 | contig 27530 bp, 22 predicted proteins | sample 7278181 | NCBI WGS metagenome assembly JAAUXV01 (sample SAMN14350114, study PRJNA611818) | marine sediment metagenome | isolation source: surface marine sediment (2.1m) | place: French Polynesia: Moorea | collected 2018-08
ATAGGCATTCATTTTCGTCAATGCTTCATCCGATTTTAAACTTCGGTCGTTCATTTTCGTCGTGCGGTCAAACCGATTCAAACAATGGTCGCGCATTTTTTGTTATATTCTCAATCATTTTCGCTACGCGGTCGCACATTTCGAACATTGCTCGATCATTTTCGTCCCGTATAGTTCGAATCACCGCCGGATTAACCTCGGTTACGTAAAATCAAATTCGTCTACGGTCATTCATTTTCAACGATCGAATTCATCTGTTATACTCAACTATAGTCTGTCCTCTCCTATCAGTTTAGCTTTTTTCAAATTAAAGTTGTATAGGCCCTACATTTTTTCATAACTTGGGTCGGGTACCGAGTTCAACGAGGAGCGTAAGACGTATTCATTGTCTTTAGGTTATATTTTATCTTTTGGAATTAGGTCTAAATATACGATATATAAATAGGCCTATAATAGGAATACGTGCATGATATCTCAATACGAAGAAAAAGAAACTTCCGATGCATTTTGTGTGACTAGTACCTCATCGATTACCGTGTATACCAAACGCGGTATATGAAATGAATAATGGGTACATACAAATAAAGGGGAAAATTATAGGCCTATAATGAAAACGAGGGAAAACTTAATGTAGCTCGACGCGGCTATATGTAAGAAAAGATGGGGAGAAAAACAAACGTCATCTACTGTCCCGGGACTAGTTGTTTTCCCGGAACGATGAATTCCGACAAAAATACGTTCAATTTTATATGTTAAAGGCATTGAGGAATATGCCGCGGTATGGGGGAAAAAGGAGCGACTCTGAATTTTGGACCTATCGTGTTTTATGAGAGTGAAACTGTATGACGTAGCTATATACGCGATAAAGACTATGACGAAAAAACCGACGAATTAGTGAATCATTGTCAGTTTCATTCGTTTAGGTTTACATGCACGAAAAAGGGGCGAAACAATATATGCCATGCAGGTATATTTTCATTATATGCCTATAAAATGAGTGAATTAATACGTAGGCCTATATTAAAATTAATTGACGTAGCTATAATGAAACGGGGGGGAAAAACAACAAATGATCGTCTATTTCAATTATATAGGTTTAAAAGAATTTGGAAACATACGCCACGATATGATCATTGACGAATTTGAATGATCATTCGTTCAATTTGATTAGAACAAACGCGAAAGCGCGTGCCCGAAGACGAAATTGAAGTTGAGAAATGCGGGTTCCGCTTTTTGGGGACGAAATGTAACCATTTATGAATTTGAATGCAATACTTGCGAAAATGAACGGGAAAACCTATATTAAAATAACACTGTTATAACTTACCGGTTGATGACGAGACGTTCGGCCGAAACAAACATTATTACATCACTAAAACATTCGCGGCGTAGCAGCTCAGCACGGGCAGGTCTGCTCCCAGATGCGTCGAGGAAAAAACTGCGCCGCAAACAAGCTCGAATTACGACCCTTACATCACACAATACGCTTGGCAATTAGCGCCCTGGCCCACTTTGCCAGTCGGCGTAAACACCCTATGTTTTTTAATAACCCGGTCAAGGATTCGATATGTGACGTTCCGTGGCAAACCGGGCCCCCTTTTTTTTGGGGGGGGGGGGTGTTAAATTTGAAGTATTATATAAGGTTTCGACGCCGCGGCCCTGTAGAAATTTAGCAGGGGCATGGTCCGTTTGACTATAATTTAGGGGGCGGCGATCATTCTCTTCGCGTGTTGATAAGGTATGTAAAAAAGTCTGAATCAACTCCCAATCCCTGTTTCAACTACCTCGAACTCGATCGTGAAATCTTCGCGCGAAGATCACTCTTTCCGAGTTGAATGTTTGTTTTATTATTTCGTTGTACTGCCCGCCTTTATCGCATCGTTTTTGCATGACATGCGTGTATTACTGTACCTAAAAGGAGAGAAAGTCGCATTTCACCGAGTGCTCGGATTCTGTTTATTTTCTTTCCTCGATTGTCTCATTTTACTCGAATGTATTTATTCGTATATTATTAGTCAAAATAAATATTATAGCGTAAACGCCGAGATAGTCTATTAATAGTGTTGTAAAAGACACGCCCGATTTCGTCGAGCGACGTCACAGGTGCTGTCAGCCGCTTTGCAAAGAGAGATCCGTCAAACTCCGGGTCAGGCGACTCTTCCCTTTCAACGTAATGAGGCGGTATTGTTCGCGTCGACAATACCCATTAATCATCGCGGAGTAATTACCACTTCGAAACAATAAATTTTGGCCATCCGTAAAATTTGCTGAAATCAGTAAAAAAATCGTACAATTGCTAAAATCTATTGAAGGTTATACCAAAAGTGCCTATTGAATAAACAAGGTTAGTTCGTGTATTTTTGGATAAAACGAGGCTATAATATAGTATATAATATAATAATACATGTCGCCCAGCTGCGAAGAGAATATCGGGTGTATATTTTTTTTGATGCCGGTTGCCCCCTTTCCTCGGTACTTATTACAGTCTGCTGGCCGGAATGTCCTCGAATCCGGGGAAAAATCTCGCGGCTTCGGTCCGCGAAAAATAAAATTAATTAACGATTACGCGATTAAGAAATTGTTGGGGCCGAATCAAAAAACGAGGGTGTTGTTATCGGGCGCGAGGGGTTAAATTGCCGTCGTCGCTTTCCGTTTCCTCGACCCGGAGCGCGGGCGGTGACACTCGCAGAATATCGGCCTCATGCCCAGTCGTCGTTTGTCGAACGTAAAGCGTTGGACGCTGGGAGGAATCACGTCGGCAATCGGCTCGATAAGTTGAGGGTCGTCCGCGGGGCCGATGAGGGACAACGTCAAGTGGTCGCCTTCGATGCCGTAATCGATTCTGCGCGGCGGGTGCGACTTGTTGGTGAGGAAAAGGGCGTTCCGGTGCGCGGTAAAGTAAGAGCCCTCTTCCAGATCGAATCGGCGGGCGTCCCGAAGAACGACGTTGACCGTTTTGTTCTCGTCCGGCAAGTAGGCGGCCAATTTGACGACCCTGACTCGGCGCGAGGTCTCGACGTCCTCCTCGTGGACTATTCCCTTGATCAGCACCAGGTCGTCGGTGCAGGCCACGTTCGTCGCGCCGAAGCCGATGCCGTGGCTGATCAGTTCCCACCGCTGTTCGGCCAAACTGTAGCGTTCCACGGCGGAGTCCAATTCAGCCTGAGGGGCCGGTAAACCGACGGCGTAGATGTGGCCGCGGAATTGAAACAGGAGCGGGACGAAGCGAACTCGTAGCATGGGCGGGAGAGGCGTCCACTCGTTCCCGTCGGCATCGTACCGGAAAAAATTGTACTCGTTCAGCCAAGCAAAGTTCTCGAGTCGCCGCTGACAGTTTTTCAGCGTGCGCCCGATCGCGATGTCCTTTCCGCCGGCGGCGTAAAGATCGCCGGCGTCGGAGACCAAAATGTTCCACCAGTTGCGCGCTTTATCCGCTTTCGTGTACGGATACGTGAACGCCTCGGGAATATCGGCCAGGTAAACGAGCCGATAACATCGCTCTTCGGTGGCGCACCTCAACGAAAGGACCCGTTTGGCCGGCACTCTCCTCTTCAGGTAGATGTTGGCGGTGATGGTGTTGCGGGAGGCGAACCACCCGGGATGGCTACCGGGCGCGCGGAGAGCGTCGACGACGCTCGCCACCATTTCCCTGCATTCGACGGTGGCCATCAACTCCTCCCCGAGAATGGCCACCAGTTTCCCCAGAGGCACCCTGCCCAATCTGATTTTCCTCAGGATGTCGACCGAACGCCCCTTTCGCTCTTTCCAATCGTACCGCATCCACGCCTTCGCCGCTCGTAAAATCTGCTCCTCGTCGACCGCCTCCACCTCCTCGTCGTCCAGAATTTCCGCCACGGAGGCGGCCGAGCAACGTTGCAAAAAACTCTGCGATCGAACGCATTCGACGAAACGAGTCGCCAGGAAGGCCCTGTAGGCCGCGGCCAGGTCGTCGAGCCCGTTGCCGCCGGCGATCGTCCACGCGTCAAAGGCATCGGCCAGGCTAAGGCTCGCCTTGTCAACGCCCATCAGGTACTCGGCGCACAGGGCAACGGCGCTGGGCATGTACAAATCGACGGCTCTCCGTAAAATAGCCACTGCCGTGCTCGAGGACAGTGCCAGCCATCCGGTGTAGGCAAAGTCCAAGATGGCCCGGAAACTTTCGGCGCTTCCCTGCAGCAAAATCTCCTCGATCTCTGCCTCTCCGCTGAAACAGCCCGTAAAAAAATCGCTGGTACAGCACAACACCGCCTTGTGAGCGGGAAATCGCTCGAGCCCCACCACGACGACGACGTCGCACGAGCGTTTCCGCCGCCTCAGCCGATCGAGCTCGGCGGTGAGGGATGAAGCGTGCGACGCGTCTCTCAAGCGCCCGACGTTAGCCATGACTGTTCTGACTCGTCTCGTTTCGAGCCACTACTATTTATAACGACGGCCGAGCTCGGCCGCTAACGACATGAAAGTCGCGACGAACGAGCGCCGATTGGCTCGGCTAGCCTGGTTTTCGATTTTCGCCACGTACGTCACCGAGCTGATCGTTCAAACGGATATTGTGTACCCGGTAAACTGGAATTTCTGCCTCATTCCGGCCACGTTTTACGTCGCCGTCCTCTACGCCGCCCCCGGCGCCGCCGGAATCGCCCGTTTCTCCCTGATCGCGTCGACGTTCTACTCGTTCGCCTACAACTTGCAGTACATTTTGGGTCCCTGCGGCGTGTCGTCGACCTCGTTGCAGCAACGATGCTCGAACGCGTCCCTCGAAAACCGCCACGAATGCCTTCTCTACCTGGAACGTTATCGAGTCGCCGATCAGCAACGCCGCTGCCCCTGGACCCGACTGGGGGGCGTTGGCACCGCCGTGTACGTCATTTTCTTCGCCGTACGCGTGGGAATCGGCTGTCTAGCGCCCGCGGTGTTGCACGCTTTGGACGATTCGCGCGTCAAGGGCCGCCTCAAATTGAGGGACCCGCACGCGATAGGCTACTCGGCCGTTTCGGCCGTTGTCGTTGCCGGCTTCCTGATCGAAGTATTCGCCGACGGCGTCGATTTTCACAAACGCCTCAACGTGGAACCCCCGCTACTCTACCTAATAAGTTTCTACGTCTATTACCGATGTAAAAGGGAGCAATCGCGCGATTTGGAACTGGCCTGGCTTCTGCTCGTCCAGGTCACGTTGGTCTACACCCTGACGGATTTTTTCCGCAACCTGGCCCTCCACTTTGTCGGAAAGTGCGATTTGAGCTTGAGTCGCGCGGCGTCGGCAATTCGCTGCTCGGACGACGACTGTTGGCGGGATGTAACGTCGACCAGCGAGTCGCTTTCCGAATTGTCGCAATGCCCCGAGCACAGATTGGACGTTGGTCAGGCCGCCGTCATTAGAAACTGCGAATACGTAGCGTTCGCCAGCCTAGTTTTCCACTGCGGCTCGATCGTCGCCTTCCAGCGGCTACGGCGCTCCTCCGCGAACGAAAACAAAAATAAAATCGCCGGAGAGTCGAACTAGCGTCGGCGGAAAACTGGTAAACGGGAATGAGGGCGTAGACTGCGCGGGGAGAGCAACGAAACGACTGCTCTTCGATCGGGTTGGCCGCAGATTATCCAGACCATTTTGCCTTTCGTCGCGAAGAACCGATCGCCCTACTCGACTACCGGGGATCGTTATCGATTTACGCGAGAGAAAAATATGACGGTATAAAGTATTCGGCCCGGCACTGCCGAGCGTATTGCGCCGAATGTTCAGGATAACTTTCGAGGGTCAACGGCGGCAATGCCGCTACGAGAAGGCCGCGTGGGAGAGGCTTACGTCCAAAGTGCACTACCTCGGCGCCCTGACACGCTTTCACGGTTTACGCGATGGCGGGGAGATCTGTTTCGACGGCACGGCCGCTCGACTTTTCGACCTGATCGACGACTTCGCGCATCGCGGCTCGTTCAGCCGCCAAATGTTGCGCCCCGACGTCTTCCGCGACCTCCTACCCCTCGTGGATTTCCTCCAGGTCGAGGGAGCCGATGAGGACCTCGCCGCCGCCGTGGACGAGGGGATGGTTTTCTACCCGGAAGCGCGCTACCGAGCGGCAATCTGCTCGCCCCCGTCCGCCGACGACGCGTTCGTTTCCAGCGTCCGTTGGCTGTACAACGTCGGCGCCCACCTTCCTCGAACGAAATTGGCCCTGAACGATTTGGCCGTGTTTCTCCAAACGCACGACCAACTTTACCGACGGCTTCCCGTCGCTTTCGTCCTAGACGCCCTCGCCACGCCCCGCCGCTTCGGTTTAGCGCGGGACGCTCTCCGCCTGGCTCTGGTGCGCTTTCGCGACGGAGCCAACTTTCCCGGTCTCTTCCTCGCTCTGGAGGCCTTTCGCAACGACTGGCCGGCGGAGTTTCACCGCGATTCCGTACCGGCCGTGTTCACCGAGGCGTCCCGATCCCGAGCGGTGTCGGTCCTTCATCGCGTTTTCGCGCGTTGGCTGCTGGACGGCGCCGGCGATGAGACGTTTTACGCTTCGGAAAACGCCTCCGTCATCCGCAAACGCGTGCTCGACAAGATGCGGTCGGTGTCGGAGAGCTCCCTTCTGGCGTTCTTGCGCGAAACCTTTATCGAATCGGCGCCCACCTCGCTGCCCACCCTGGACTGCGTCGAGCGTTACCTGCGCCGTCCCGGACGCATCGTACCTCGCAGTTGCCTGTTCGTCCGCAACGATGGTCTCTACGAGTACAACCGTTACGTGAGACGATTTCGACTGCTGGCCCTGAAACCGCCGGGCCCCGTCAAATACTTGCTGGCCCTGGGATCGACGGCCGTCGTTTGGCTCGGCTCGATGGTGGACTCCGTCGCCCTGGATTTTCGGTGCCTGCGGCGACCGGGCGAACGCTACGCCTGGCAACCCACCAACGGCATCGTCAGTCCGGCATTACCCGGCGGTTTAATCGTTTCAAACCGCTCCGTAGACGACGACGTGGTCGTGTTTCTTCGCGCGACCGCCGACTCGTGGGACGTCTACGCGCTTAGAAGCTTTTGCTGGATCCTGACGGGCCGTATTCGCGGGACGAGGGACCTGCGCGCCTGCCACACCGTGACGTCGTCGGGGATCGACTACCGGATTTCGCTCTACGTTTTGAGCGCCACCCCTACCGTCGCCCGGTACGAGTATCAGTGGAACTACGTTGCCAACAGGAGCGCCTTTTTTCGCCGTTGGGAAAAGCCCTTGCCAAGGCCCGACGTCGCCTTGGACGACCTCGACCTCGTTCGCGCGCCGAACGGAAGCGCGGCGCTACTGCACCGATGCGTTCGACGAGCCCAACGTTTTCGGTTAGAGTTTGACTTGTTAGATAACGCCGGCCGCTGGACAAAGAGGTCCGCGTTTTCTTTCGCAGCGGCGGACGTGAACGTTGATTTTTTCGCGAGGTACTCGGTCGTGACGACCGAGGAAAACGTGGTCATTCGCGACGCCGAGATACAGCCGCCCGGTCGAAATGCCTTCGGCGGGCGCATCCTGCTGCTCAATTTCCGCTCGGGGGAGGCGCGGTTTCGTCGTCCGTTTGCGATTTGTCCTCGATGCCGACCTTCAAAAACCGTATGCGTCAACGAAAACGTCTTCGTGCCCAGCAGCCGTTTGGGATTCTGGGTCGACGGTCCCCAGCCCCCCGATGACATCGTCGATTGGGAGGCGTTGGCTCGTCAGGACATAACTTTGGCCGAAACGTGGCTCTAATTTTCGACCCGAGAAACGAAACGTTTCTCGCTCGGCCGAGTACTTTTTCAAACCGGGACTCTAAAAAATCGGGCAGGCGCCGTAAATATTTTAATAGTGAACCGGGTAACGCCGCGAGAAACGGCAAAATGCTACAGTTTCGCTTTGGGGCAAATTTTCCGCTTTTTATTTGATCACTATCCCTCGGCAAATTAGCCTAAATTATTTTTTTGGTTCTGTATACCGATTCCCCGCCGTTCTTGACCGTTCCACCCGGGGTTGCGATTATCGTCTACAAAATTTAGTGCTCGCTAAGGGGGAAGTGGAATTTCAATCAGGCTACGCGTTGATTTGCCCAGAATTGGGAATTCTCAACTGCGTAAATAAGAAGTTTGGATGAAGATTTAAATTCATTGCATATTGCCCGCGGAAAAAACATGTAGAAATATTACCAAGACTATCAAAGGAATAAAATACTTATAATGCAAAAAAATAAATATCCATCGCAATGCACGCGCGTTGTCTCGAAAATTTTTGAAACCCGTATTAGCCTTATTCTACAATCAGCCCCCGGCAACATGTCGACCAGCACCGTTTTGCCGCGCGTCACTTGTTTCGACGTGCAAACCGCCCTCGATTCCAGTCCCGTCGGAACGACGGCGTGTATAGATTTGAGCACGTTGGTGGGACGCCTCAACCTGAGCGTCGGCAACAGCGAGTGCTCCTGCGACGTATTCAAGTACCCCGTGCCCACGCTGGAGCCGTCGTTCGATTGCAGCGAGGCTCGAAGCCACCCCGTATTGAACGTGGTTGTCCACCGTCTCCGGGATTTTTCCTCGGGATTAACCCGCGAGGGAGCCTCTTACACGTTCCGAGAGGTAAAACACGTGGACAATTTCACCATCAAAGCGCTGTTGGAAGAGGGGCCCGAACGAGTACAGTTTGAGGCCGATTGCACCGAGGGAACGTTCACCGTCCGCGTGCTTCAACCCGTAGAAACGACCGTCTCTCGAGCCGAGGCCAGAAAAATTTACGAAGCGACTCGACGTTTCTTAAGGGGAAAACGTAAGAGACTCGAGACATGCAACCGCCGCTCTATTTTGTAGCGTACGTCGTCGCCGACGTCCTGTGCCACGAGGCCGAAATACGGGACGAAAACTACGACGTGACCGTCAAAGACGTTGAGCGTTGGCGGCTGACAAATCTGCCGGTTCGTTTTCAACATTCCGAAACCGATATCGGATTCGTTAGAAACTGGTGGTACGATCGATCGCCCAATCGGCTAGCGGTAGCCGTTATCCTAGAAATCAACGACGCGTCCTTCTTATCCGGCCCCGTCGTCGATCAGTACAGGTGCGTTTCGCTCAGCTATCTCTCCAACGACCACTCCAAATGCGTTGAAATTTCGCTGGTGCGAACCGGGCAGCGCGAGCAAACGGCCGGTCAATACGTCGATGCCGCTCGGTTGGACGAGGTCTGTCTAAAGGCCTTTGGCTTTCCGAAACGTCACTATAAGCGTCCCTCTCCGGGTTCCTCAAACGCCATGTCGACGGAGGAGAGCGCCGGTGTTCTGCGCGCGGCCGGGGGCGAAGAGGCCGTAAACGCCGAAGAGTTGGACGATTTTCTCGAAGAGGCGAAGGCGGTGGAGAGAATTTTGGAAAAGGTACCGACGGACGAGGGCAAATTGCTCCTGAAAATGTTGGCTCAACGAGACAAACGTTACGGCAATTTTGAGGGCCACGTAATGGACACGCTGGGAATGTGGTCGGCGCAGATGAAAGATCTCTTGAATCGTTTTTCCGATTCGCTCGACGGCCACAGCGACGCCGAAACGGCCAAGCGTCTATCGGACGTGGCCGAGCTGCGCGAGCGGCTGAAAGGCGTGAACGACGTTTCGCAGGGCATGAGCCTCATCACGGCCTCTTTCGATACGCTGTTGGAAAACGCTCCGCCGACAAGACGAGCGTCTCTCTTCGAACTGGTCCAGAACAAATGGCCAGAGGGGGTTAGATTTACGGCGGCCAAGGGCGATAAGGAGGAACAGCTGTTGGAGGCCTTTGCCGCTGCCGTTAGGGAAAACGAATCGAACGGCCTACGCAACAGCGTCAAGGACTATATGCGCCGTTTACGGGAAAGCATGAAGCGATCGGCGGATTCAAACCGCGAACGGCCGGAGGAAAACCTCTCGCGGGACGACATCCGCTGGATCCGCGAAAAACGTAAGCGCGAGCACGCACCCTCCGCCAAGGAGGTGAGAGCCAATTATGCCGAGCCATCCTGGAATTATTGGAACGATTCGAAACCGCTTTAGCGTATTAACGAGTTGGTGCCTCGAAACGTGGCCGCCATGTCCGCCCAAATTAAGTCCTTCCCCGTGTCGGGATCGACCCGGGGTTTCTCCGTCGACCCCCTGTACATGCACTTTAATTGGGACGAGAGCAGACGGAACGAGACCAACGACGTACTCTACCCGCGTTCGTCGCTCAATCGCATCCATCCCGGCCAGATCATCCTAGGCCGTTACCAGCCGCAGTTGGGCGGCTACGGGTTTTGGCCCACCCCTCACGGTTTTCCCGCCCTGGACTACAACCCGAGCAAGGAGGAGAAGGAAAAGATTAGATTGCGGGGACTCGACACGCTGGAGTTTCGCGTCTTGGGCGTGGCCGGGACGGAACGGTCCGACTTTGACAAGGGCAAATTGTACTCGGTGGTGTGCCACTCGCCCATGACCAAATTTATCAACACGGGCGGAAGCCTCATCCGCGACGGACAGGAGGTATTTGCCCGGCTGCCCACGAACAACGAGTGCAAAGCGCAGATGACCAAATGGGGGACCTACTGTTTCGCCACGGAGGGTCGAGACAGGAACGACACGGCCAGACGAACGGACGACTTTCTCGATTACCTTCGCTTCGGGCAGGTGCCAACGCCCGAATTTCACGACGCGGAGGAAGGGCGCCGGGCGCTGATGAGTATCTTTGCCGCCGCGGGCCGGCTTTTGTGCCGAGACGTGGTGACTCGCTACGAACTGCCCGGCGATTACGACAAGTGGGAGGCGAACGATGCCGGCGACGATTTTCAGACCCTGTTCACGGACGAGTCGCATCGAAACGCCCTGAAACGCCTACTCTTCACCATCGTCAAGTGCGGCGAGTGCGTAAAATCCTCCAACGATCACCTGATCCTCGGCCAGGCCATCGACGACGTGGCACCCTATATGGAGGGCAAGATCAAATTGACCGTTTAGCGTATTAGCGTAGAGCCGAAACGGGAGGGGGACACTTATCATGGATTACCGAGCGCCCGTGGAGACGTTTCTCGGCCAAGACCCGCTCAATCTGCGGGACGTGGCGCGCGAGAACGTCTTCCCCCTGGAAACGTTGCAAGCTATTGCGCCACGGCCGGACTATTACGGCTTTCAGCGCATCGGGGAGACCGCTACGGACCGAGATGTCATCCGGCGGCAAGACGTGCGCCTGCAGCAACGCATCCTGATGGACAGCGTGGGGGTGTCCGAGGATCCGACGGACCATACCTTTTTCCTCATTCCCGTCGTTTTGTACAGAGGATTAAGCTCGTTTTCCGTCATTGAAACTGTAGCCGAGGCGGCGGTGCTCGATAGGTGCACCGCCACCTCGGAACTGAGCGGAATGGGTATGTACAAGATCAGCCGAGAGTACAGCGGACAAATGTACGGCGGTGCCATCGATTTGTCGGCCGAGCTTTTGCAGCGCGGCACCGCCGACGAAATTCGCTACATATTCAACCTCAAAGTGAAACAGATGATCAGCTCCCTGCAGATGACCTTTAGACACGTTGTCTACGCCAACCTGTTTGCCGGGCCGCCTTTGGAGTTTGCGGAATTGCGCAAGGCGCCGGCGACTACGAAGCGCGATCTCTTTTTCGGTCGATTCGATAAACGCATCGACAACTTTTTGGCTTGGAATTTTAAACGCACCGATCCGCAGGCCGTGCTTCTCGACCTCGACAACAGTTTAACCTTTGACGGCAGCGTCTTGATACCCACCGCCCCGGACGTTTTTGTGTTGCATCCAATTCTCATGAATTGCTTGCGGGACAGGTTCGTCGAGAGCAATTATGGCGTCGAAAACAGGCAGATTTACTACCACTGCATCAACCACAACAAGGCCACCTTGGACGAATCCGATTTGAAACCGTTGGAGGGCGCCGAAAAGTACGTGGCGCCCCGTTTTAAAATTTACGTCAACGGGCAGGATCGCTTCGTCATCAAGGCGCCCAATATCACGGAAAACAACGTACGATCTAACCCCAGCGAACTCGAGGCGCATTTCAAGTGTTTTGTGCTGATCGGCACCAACCCGCCGCGATCGGCCATGAGCTACTTTAACCTGGAGACGGTTCAGGCCATCGATTGGAACACCGTGTACGTGACCGATTTGGATCGCGGCGTGGATTCGCCCGTTCGGCTCCTGGAGGTAATGACCCAGGGAGGCTACTTTCACGAGGATTCCTACAATCCGACCAAGTACAACCAATTGATGGACATGAATCCCGCCTTGGTCAAGTTGAAGAACGCCCTTTCGCCGGAGACCATGTTCAACGACACGGAGGGCGAATACGACACGGCCAGGGTCTCGGTGCTCTTCCGTCCGAGCCGCAAAGTATATTTCGATTCGCGTCTCAAGCGCTTCCGAGAGTGCTGGACCTACGGTCACAGCGACGTATGCGTAGCTCCCGTCGATGCCGGGGATGTTACGGCCGCCATGACGCTAATGAGAGCGACGCAGTTTAGCGAGGACAGGGAGGCTCAATTTGCGCGCGACATGTTTGTAGCCTTTCTGGAGTCGTGCCTTCAATTACCCTGGAGCAGGAACGACGTTGACGCGTTGCAGGCGTTTTACCATTCGAGCTTCGAGGAGCTGATGAACGCTAAAGAGTCGCCCGCGAGGGCGCAATTGCTGGAGGACGTCGTGAGAAACGGCGGGTACACGCATTTTGTCAACTACGATCAGCTTCTGGTGCTGCAGGACGTGTTGAAGTGCGAACTGGCTGGCCGAGGGGAAAGGCTGCCGACGGAGCAGCTGCAACGCACCCTCAACACCATCACCCGTCTCATCGATTTCGTTCACGAACTTCGGCTAGCCTACATTCGTTTAGTGGCCAGAGATAGCGATCACCCGCACTCGTGGTTCTTTTTGGCCCCGGGCCTTAACACGCTGCAAAAACTCTTTGCCGGCGTGCGGGAAGAGGAGGAGGCGGCGGCGGGAGACGACTTTCAAGCGGCTCTCCAATGCGCCGTTCTCTATCATCGGCTGGTTCTCCGCCTCCTCTCCCCGCACGTTGTCTCCGCGGGAAAGAGTCACGGCGCGGTTCGCGTCCACGGTCTGTCCATTCACGATGGCGTTGCTCATTCCAACGTGAACTGCGAGTGTTTACAGTCGACCTGCACCTTTGTCACCAGGACGCAGGTCACCGACCTGCTCAGGCTCGGCCTGGATATAACCGTGTTGTCCGAATTCAGTCCCTACGACTCTTGGACTCGCAACAGGCAAACGTTGACGTCGCAGTACGATCCGAGGCGGGATTTCATCAACGATAACTACTCCTATCGCGTCGATAGGACGTCCAAACTGCAGTTCTCCTTCGCCGTGCGCTGTTTCACCCTGCTCTTCATCAGTTTCTTGCAAAACCCCCAGACCACGCGTCTGCTGGTGTCGCAAAACGTTTACGTCAACACGGCTTTCATGCTCTACCGCGGCGTACGCCAACGCACCTGCAGCGTGGCCTTGTGTCGCAGCGGCAAGGAAAACCGAGCCCTCTTTGTCGGCAACGGCAAGCGGGACAGCATCGAGACGAGCGCCGCCGCCTACAAGACCAACGTTCGCATCGAGGTCGGCTACATGGACTACAACGAACAGAACAATACGAGGGTGCAGCACCACGTGGCCGGACTGGGCTACGTGTCGGGCATGGGCAGCGGCATCTTCAACCCCGACCATTCGCAATGTCCCGTTTCCGACGGCGTCGTCGCGGCCACCAAAAACGGCGATTTCGTCGCCGTGCCGCTGCCTTCCTCCACCGATCCCACGCTCATCGACAAATACCAACCCGTCAACGGGCGTGCCGCCAGAGCCGACGGAAACCAGGCGCCCTCGATCGCGCAGCCCGACGAAATCTTCAAGGGCTACACAACGAATCCGTTTGCCACCACGGGCCTTTCGGAGGCCAGCGTCGTTTTGGGGTCGTCGGGTCACCCGCTCTGGAACTTTAATCCGGAGCCCACCGACGGAATTTTTAGCATGTTCGTCAACGCGCAGAACCCGGCCTATCAACTGAAGGCCGGTTTCGACCAATTCTACCGACCCGTGGCCGTGCATCCCTTGAGGCCGGAGAGTAACGTCGCCGTGCAAGACCGCCAGTACGTGGAAGGCGCTCAAAACTGCCCGTTGGCCTACAAGACGCTCAACAAGGGTTTCTACGGCAAAAATTTGCACAGCGAATCGACCTTCAAAAATGCGTTGGACGTGTCAACGGTACGCTCCGACGAGGGCGTTTACGTCATGGATCCGCACACGTGTAAACTGTCCCGCGAAGGCCCCGTCACGACGGGAATGAAGAAAATGTATCCGCCCTTGCGTCGAGAGCCTCCGGGACAGCGCCTAATCGTCACCAATTGAGGAATTGTAACCCGCCACCCACTCGAACTTTCGACGGCCTTCCAGACGTTCGGGCCAAGACACGTCAATCTCGCTGCCCGGGGTGTCTAAAATCAGGACGGGTTCGCTGTCGCCGCCGGTATAAAATGTCCCATCGAAAAAGGCGGCCCCCAACTGAGCCTGCATACGCGCCATATCCAAGAAACTTCGCTTCCGTCCCGTCAGGCGGCATCGGGGCGACTCGTCGTGTTCTTGGCGAAGACGCGTAAGCGGCTTGGTGGACCTTTTGATTTCGACGCAAGCGAATCGACGCGTATCGAGGTTGTAAGCCACCAGATCGATTTCGGCGCAGCTGGCCACCCTCTCGCCACTTCCCTCAACGGCGTTGGTGCTCATCACCTTGGTCGCCACCGGGATAAGGCGCTTCTCTTTGAGCGCCTCTAAAAGAGGGTGAGACGAGTTTGTTTTAAAAGCAAGCTCGACGGCTCGATCGTACTTTTGCCCCTCCACCAATCCAAAGCGTTTTGACGACGTCGAGAGGAACGATTGACGTCGTAGGCGACCCACAATATGATACGGAAAATGTTTTTTTGCAATCTGGCTTTGCACCCCTCGTAGCTCAACGCGCCGAGCGCCGAAGAGGGCCACGTAGCGCCCTTTGGCGCGCTTTAAGACCACTCGACGGTCGGGTAATCTCATCGCAACTTCGCCTCGGATACTATTACCCTCGCTACTAATACTTACAAATTTAAAAAAAAACGTTTCACGGGAGGAAATTCAATCGATACATTGACGGACATAAGAATTTCTTTGATGATTCATCAACGGTCTAGTCGACAGTGAACAAATCGTACCCGATTGAAGAGGTGCCCGTTCACAACGTTTCTAATCGCCCTAGTATGTAAATCTATTAGAAAAAAATATCTATTGGCCTATATCGATGGTAAAAGTGGTGCAACAAACTAACCGTAGGTGGGAAAATTAATAATATTTATACTCTCTCACGAACGTACCCCAAATAAAACGAATCGAAACCGAGTTTGTATCCTTCGTTATCTCGCTTTATTGTTATCGACGCACCTAGGGTATTAGAAGAGGGAATGGTTGAAAATGCGTACGAAACGACTTTACGATCGCCGCGTTTAGCGGTTGAAACGCCCCGTTTTACGCCAATTCAGGGCCGGATAAAGCCTCTCCAGGGGCGATTCGGGTATCTTATGGGCGCAAGAGACCCAAAATCCCTCTCTGCTGCTGGGCAAGGCAACGTTTCCCAGACAAATGGGCTCGGGGCTATTTTCGAGAGCCGGCAAAACGACGGGGTTGCCGCTAGCCCACGCTCTGCGACATTCCGCGTCACTCGGGCCGTTTTCAACGTAGGACTTGTCGATCGTTTTCAAACGTTCCCCCTCTCTCACGCTCTCGCTGGCCAAGTCCAGAATATACTCGCGCTTGCCGACCAACATATTCTCCCCGCCTTCCCGAACGTCGGTGATGCGCAAGAGGCTGCCGACCAAGGTAGCGTGAACGCTCAAGCGTAGGGGATCGCCGCGAGGACAAACCGGAGCGCGCAGAGTCCATCTTTTTTCGAACGACGCGTTTAGCCAGACGACGATCCACCGAGACGTATCATCCGCGTCGATGCTCAGGACGACGGAGTCGTTCCCCTTTCGACTGAACCCGATGACGTTCGGCCTCTGCAGCGGGTGTTTGCCCCGAAACCTCGTCCAAGCGTGTTCCGGATAAGGTCTACGGCGGCAAAAGTTGGTTTGCGGCGTGTCCGGAGCCGCGACGGACGACAGGTCGGCGGCGCAAATGGACCCCGTCCGTTTGTCCAGGGCCAAAACTTTTTGCCCGTCCAGGCAAAAATAAACGTCCTCAAATTCGGGCGGCGGCAGGGCAATCAATCGGAAACGACCGAAATTCGGATGGAATTCGTAGAGCCGTTGATTCTGCACGTGCAGGGACGAGGGGGTAAAAGCGTTAGGCGGCGGCGGCCCGTGGCTACGTTCCGCCACGCTTTGCCGCCATGCCCGGGCCAAAAATTTTGTTTCCGCCTCTTCGCCGACGCCGCCGCCGCCGCCGCCCAGTCGAAGGGACGCCAGGGCACCGGCGAGGTCGCTCGCGTCCGGTGACCGGGCGTTTGCCAACTCCTCCGTGAGCGTGGAGAGATACGCACGATCGATGGTGACGGCAAATAGGTTGGTGAGCATTTCCACGACCTGATCGGACGGGCAAGCGAAATCGCCTCGGTGCCACTCCACCCAGGTCAGGACGAGGAGGGCCAGCTGGTATTCCGTGCCGAAGGGAAGCGGCCGCCAGGCGCTAATTGCCAACATGGTTTTGGCCGAGGCGAGTCTGAGCCACGACGAAACTATAGCTCTTTCGGCGATCAGAAGGAGCAAGAAAGCGGCCGAATCCCTCAGCGACCGTTCGTCCGGATCGTCTGCCCCGCTTTCAAAGACGGCGTTTAAAAAGGCGCAAAAGTAGACGCCCTCCGTAGCGTCTACCTCGACGCTGTCTCTGGCTTCCGGAAAGAAAACGCGACCCTCTCTCAAACCCGCGGTCAAACGCCGGAGAAAATCCGATCGATTTTCCCGTCGAGCCACGGACACCAGCTTGCCCAGTCGCTGCAAGTTTTGCCGAACGAGCTTCCAGTCGTCGGCGTTTTGCCAAAATTCCGCGTCCGACGCCATCTCGAACCGACTACAAGCGGGTGTCCTCCGCTAATAGATCCGCGGGCGACGGCAGTAGCTCGGAAGACCGCCGAAATCCCGCGGAATCGCTAAACGACTCGTCCCTCCCTCCAACCAAAGCGTCTATGAGGGAGCTGGCCACGTAAATGTTGCCGCGTAAATCCGTCCCGGCGTTTGGCCCGAGGCGAGGGCCCGTCGTCGAGTACGAGGTCGCCGCTCGGGGATCAATCGAAAAGGTATCCAACCGTGCCCGCGGCAACCGGCGCCACAATTTCGGGAGATCCGCTAAAAGATCGCGGGGGTCCTGATCGCCGTATCGAAAGCCCCAAAAGTCGGTCAAAAGCGTACTCTGTAAGGCGTTCAGGTGGCCTCGGTACTCGGTCAGAACCGGTCCGTCGAGCTTCCACGACGGACCTTCCTGCAAAATTTCGTCGGGCGCCCCAAACAGATCGTCCCCCTCCTTCGGCGGATTCTCTCGCCCGAGTTTCGCTCTCAGGACTGCGGCGGGGTACGCCGCGGCGTTGAAGCCGGCCGAACGAAGCGCCTGGAGGCGGCCGATCGGCACATCGTCGGGGGAACACGCGTAAGCGTGAAGAAAGACGTAATGTTTCCTAACGTGTGCAACGTACTCGGCACTCCCTTCGAAAGCCTCGGCTAATGGCGCGTAAATGGCGTATTCGAGCCTCTGCTGCAGATAGGGATGATGAGCAAAAGCCGTTAAATCGGGAGCGCGGAAAGAGCACAGTTCGGGGTCAAAGCCGCTCAAAATGGCGTATCGAACGCTGAGCGGGACGTTTAAGGACACAAACGCCAAAGCACCCTCTTCGCGAACGTTAAAGAAACGACTGTACGCGGTGGTTGGAAACGCTTGCGCCAGAAAAAAAATCAACTCGCTCGCCGAATCGAACGCCGATTTCAAGCGAGCGAGGGAACGGCGGCAATCGAGCCGGGTGAATCGGCATCGCCGGTGATCGGCGATGGCCTCCACGAGGTACGCTATAAAACCCCTTTGGCTGGCGTTCAAGTCCTCCCGCTCGTCGACCAATTTTTGGAGCAGCGTCAGCGTTTCTCGATCTTCCCAGTCCGCGTGCCCTTCGTGCACGAAGGGCACGCGCTCGTACATTTCGCCGATGAAGGCGAGCGTCCGCCGACGGTCCAACGTACCGATACTCCGAATCCTCCCCAGCCACCGCGTTCGTCGCTGCGACTCGTCCGCGACCCCGCTGCGCTCCGCTAGATAGGAGGATTGGTGAAGACGGTTGAGTAGCACGAGCTGGCCCACGGTCAGACCCTCGTATGGCTCGGTATTGGCGACGCTTTCCACGACGCGCCTCACGACGAGGGGGACGTCGGCGGCGAGCGCATCCCCGAACGTGCGATTGTAGCTCCCCCCATTGTACGCGTCGTAGGCGGCCGCAAAACCGCACTGTACAACGTCGGACCAGCCCTTTGCCGACAACGGCTCGTTTCGCAACGCCCACGCGTCACTGGGGGGTTGTGGCCGCGGTGGCGGCGGCGGCGGCGGCGGAGGCCGCGAACTTTCCGGGACTCTTTCCGGACTCTCCGGGACGGGCAACCGACGCGTTTTTTGCGTCGGTATGTGCATTCTTCGCATGTGATCGATCAGCGTGTCCACCGGTGAAAATCGGTCGGCGGGAACGTAACCGCCGGCGATTGACTCGAGGATTCCGCGCGTTGTGCGTTCAATGTATGGTTCCGAATTGATGAGATTCAGCAAGTTTTCCTCGTCCGGAAAGCTCCTAAAAATTGCCGTGGACTTACCCAGTAGCGTTGGCGGGCGATAAATCACCTCCGCAAAGACGCGATTCGACGCCGGCTCTCGGCCGGGACGTAAAACGAAACCCTCCTTCCTGAGGGATGTTGGACGAAACATTTTGGCTCGCGGCATTTCTGTCGATAGAACCAGCCTTTTTTTTTCACGTCTACCGGCAAGGTATCGGCGCAAACGTCCAGGCTTTTCAGCGGTGCCGTCCACTCTCGATCGTTTTGAAAACGTTCGGCAACGAGTCTCGATCGAGCGTTTCCCCTCTCACTCCTGGACATTACGAAGAAGGCCAGGTAGTGGCAGCGACGTTGTTCCTCCTCGATCGGAAGCGCGTAAATTAAACCCGTTTCTTCCATGGCGGCGCTTCATCGACGCTTCCGAATAAGGGCCGAGTTCCCGCTCCAAAGCGTGCAGGCCTGGTCAACGGACGACAAGGGCCACGCTGAATCGTTAATAATTTTAAGTTTCCGCGTCGTCGACGACGGCGCTTTCGAGTTCACCTGCCGCTGGCCCGACTTCGAATCCAGGGAACGTTGCATGACGCTGCTGTGCCTGCCCGACGATCCGGAAATGTACCCGGTACGCGGTGTCGAACTTACGAAAGAATTGCGCGGTACCGTGACGTTTGGTTCGATCGACCCGGACGCCGAAATTCTGCTTTGCAATCGACGAGAGCCGGAGGGCTCCCACGCTTTAACGGGCGTATCGCGTTCGTCCTTCGTTGCCGGGTGGTTCTCGCGCTCGCAAAAGCAACAGAAGACGGCGTTGCTCAATTACCTGACATTGAACGAAGGCCGCCCGCGTTTGCCCGGAATGCGCCCCTGCTGGTGCGGGCCCACCTTTACCATTCCAACGTGGGCCTTGGTTATGACGGAACTTCTCTTCGATCCGTGCGAGACTTACGCCCTCGCCTTTTACCGCAAAATGGCGGAAGCGGTGACTCCCACCTCCAAAGCGGCGCCGATGGAAGGTGCTCTTCGCGTTTTGCGTACGTGTTGCTTTCCTTCGCGGGCCGTGGCCTCGCTGCAGCAGCAGCGAGAATGGGAGGGCGACCTAACTTTTTTCCGTCGAAACGACGCCCTGTGGGCTAGTTGCGAAATGGCCAAAGTGCTCTACAGTTATCACTGCGCAAGGTGCCTCCGCAGAGCCGCCGGCAACGGTGCCGGCACCTTTAACAACTTTCGAGAGTGCGTCGTCCTCTTGGTCGACGGCTCGTCCGAAAGATGGCGTCCGGCGCTGGGTTTTCTTTGCCGCCGCTGGTTGGACCGCTTTCGCCGCCAATCTCGTCGAGCGCTGACAACGTCGGACGTCCTTGACTCGTTGGTCTTTCAAGTGACGGACGACGACTTGACTTACGAGGGCGAAGAGCAGCCACCGGCGCCTCCGCCCTGCATTCTCAGCAAAACGGGTCTCTCCAGGCGGTTGAGCGAGCGCGAATGGACGGGCCGCTTTCGGGTAGCCGCTATCGTAGTTCGAGAGGAGCGGGAACCGTGGCTTTTGGAGCTGAGGTTAAAGGGCGAGTCGGACGTTGAAATCGACGTTTGGCGTCCGTCGTCGGCCGAGCTTAAATCGCTGCAAACGCCGCTGAGACACTGTTTGGCCGTACCGCGCAGCAAAAATGCCGCCGCGTTGCGACTGAATTTGAAGGGTAAATTGGCGGAGACGTTTGGTGCCGGGACGACCCTGGCCTACGCTCCCGGAACGCGAGCGAGCCGCGATTCGAGCGACGGCGTTCACGTTAGCTCCGTGGACGTGTGGTCCCGTCGGGATTTTGTGGTGTTTGCTCGTTCGTCGGATAACGCAGGGCGTGGCAAAAGGCGGTCATAAAATGAAACCGGGCCTCGCGCATGGCCCGTTCTATCGAACGGCGACTGGACTTTGTCATCTCTTTCATCCGCGTTCTTCTATACTCGTTGTACTGCCCCAAGTAGTTGCAAAAAGGCACCGCAATCTCGTTTCGGAAAAGAAAGGCGACGAACCAAGCCAGGTTGTTTTCGAGCAAACCCCGAAACTGATGATTCAGCTGACAGAGAACGTCGACGACCAACGCCTCAAACCAGCTCGACGCACCGATCACCAATTTCTTACCACGTCGATTCACGTACCGGTTCACGTCTTCCACGTCGACGTCGAAGACGTTAGCGTATATCTCCCCTAAATCGGTAATATCGCGACTGTCGGGATCTTGGACGAAACGGCTCAGTTGCTCCTTCAGTTCTTCCAGTTCCAATTCCAGCGCGTGCTTGTCCTCGCGCAGATTTTCAATCCTTTGCGTCGACGAATCCCTAGTCTCCTCGATGGTGACCCTGAGGTCTCGATTGATTTCGTCCAGTTTAACGTTCTTCTCAATCTCCTTTTCCAAAACGCCCCTTGGAATTCCCTCTTCTCGGCGCTCCAGTTTCTTTAGCGCCCGATTTTCTTCCTCCAAACTATCTAGCTTTTGTCGCAGTTTACTCATCTGGTCCAGGTGCGAACGATGAGCGTCGAGTAGCTCGCCGAAGCGCGTTTTGCCAACCGAATCCACGCCGCGGCGAACGTTTTTCTTTGTCGGGGGCGTTATTTCTCGACGTCGTCGTGTTCGACCCGATCTTCTGGGAAGCGCGGACGTGGCCATTTTTCAAGTCGTTAGCCGAAGGGATCATGGACTTTGACGCGTGGTTCAAAAAAAACGAGGGGCAAATTCCGCACCTAATTTTCAACAATATCTCTTTGTTGCATTTATTAAAGACGCAAGACACCGACACGGAAAAAGCTTTAAAAATGTACGACGACCAAAGTCAGTATTTGACGGTGAATTCGGAGAGGCTGGACGACGAGTATCGCAACGCGTTTCGCAAATACGTCAATACCTCTTCGAGGGAGCCCGCAAAGGTCGGCAAACCGCCGCGGCTTGAAGGCGAAAATGACGAAAATTCGGGCCAAATAAAGGCCCCCGAACTCATCCGCGATGAAAACAACAACGCCGCCCCCATCGGATTTTTTTGGGGCGGCACTCGTTCGACCAACCTTTCACCGCCGTCTTCAAGCCAACGCTACTGGCACTCGGTCGGAAAGGGGATGGAGGGCAGCTGGATCGATTTCAAGGCGTGGAACGACGGCTGGTTTGGGCGGTGCCTTAATTCGGCGCCTCCGATCCAGTAGTCGATTCAGCTCCTCGTCGATGCGATCGTCCGTGTCGGGATTTTGAAGCTCGGCGGTGCTCAGCGGCAATTCAATCTTAGTCATGACTTTGTCGAGGGCGTCGGAGTACTGCGTGGCCAGACAAAACCCCTTGTCCAGTTTTATGGACGTCAGGTTCGGCGGAATTAGCTGCAGCGCGTCTCTAACGGAAAAACTGACCTCGTGAACGTTGACGTTGGCATTTAGCTTGATCAAATTGACCCTCAGCGTGTTGTACACTTTGTAGCTCCTAACGTAAACGTGTTTCTTTTTCAATAAAGATACGGCGTCGACTTTGACAATTGTCTCTTGCTCAATTTCTCCTTCGCTCAGCAAAGTATCAATCAAAGCGTTAATTTCATTGTTCAATCCGGTTAAAATCTCTCGCACCCGCTCAATTTTTTCCTGCAGCATTAAATCAATGCCCTGCAGTCGCTTGGCAATATCCCGGACCTTTTCGCGGGGCGGTGTCGACATCAATCTCGGGGTCCGCGCGTAGCCGTCTTTTCGAGAACAGCAGGCGATGATCCTCCGCCAACAAGACGGCTCGGCGAAACGATCGTCGTCGTCGTCGTCGTCCACGCTGCTCTCGGCGCTTTCCACCTCGTCAAGGGCAAAACGCGCGTCCGCCTTCCTCGTGACGTTATTTGCGCAGCTGGTACTCTGCAATCGAGACCCGTTCATCGTTTTGGCCCGTTCTGAACGCTGGGCCAATTCCGCTGTCGAATTGCCCGACCGTTCGAGAGTACGCGTGGACCTTAATACTGCCCTGATGATTGTACGCGCTCCGTCGTCCAGGCGTTTTGCTCCGTTGTGCGACGCCGTCGTCGACGGGTCTTGCCTACGTCGACAGTGGCCCTCCGTTCACCTTTCCGCCGCCGCACTGGGTCTCGGAACGCGTACAACGTTAAATTTAACAGACTCCTACGTCGAAACGCCACTCAAAGTGCCCAAACGTCCGCTACCCTTATGCGTTGCCCTGACCTATGGCGACTCCCGGGCCACTGTCGAATGCCTACGCTCCCTTCTCCTTCAAAACGAAAGCGACGGCGGCGCCGCTTTCGACCCGTCGATCCGGGAAGCCTTTAGCGTGGAGGTGATGGTTCACCCCGCTGTGGCGTACACGATTGCGCCAACGGCAATCGCCAAACGGATTCTCCTTGCCCTGAGCTTCCTTTTGGCGTTGCCCTTCTTTCAGTAAACAATACGGTAGTCGGTAGGGTCGAAGCGGTGTTCCGCTGCCTGAACGTATTCCCAACGCATGTCGGTAACGTTTAAAACGAGCGGACGGCTGGAACGGATCCGCACGCAAGCGGGAGGCTGGACGCGCTCGCAACTCTGACAAAGACTAACCAAATCGGGGTGACATCCCAACGCGCACTTGACAATCGTAGACGGAATGGGCACGGAACTTTCGATCCGCACGGTGCCGTTTGGCGCTCCTCGCCGATAAACGGTCGTGGTGGTCACCACTGCATCGTCCAGACCGTCCAGAAAAACGGGCCAGTGTTGACGCAGTTTTTTTTGCACCGCCGTTCTTTGCACAATTTCCAGCGCCCCCTTCACGCAGCACGCTATCGTCAAAACGATGAAGAGTCGCATGCCTCCTCGGTGGTCAGCCTGAAAATCAGCGGTGTCTGAGAAGCGGACGAAAAGGACGAAAAGTCGTTGGGGTGTGCGTGAAAAAAACGATAGAGAGCCAAGTGAAATTTCTTCTTGCCCATTTCTTCCAGCACCGCTTTCCTCTCCTCGTTGGCCTCGCGTATGAAATTTACCAGGTGCTTCAAGAGTCGCCACGTTAAGACAAAGCCGTCGTCGTCCTCATCGTCGTCCTCGTCGTCGTCGTCAAACTCCTCGCGCTGAAAGCAACTGTCGCCGAGACGATGGTACACCGCCAACCGTTTAACGAGCTTCTGCACCAGGGGGTCGCGGAGGAGCGAACCAAGGGCAGCCTCTACGTTGACCGTGTCGGAAGAGTCCGCGGAATCTTTAATCACGAGATATGCGTCGTTTTGACCCAGCGGGCGACGCTCCAAAAAGTGCTCGCTGGTGAGTTGAAAATTATTTCGCAAGCAAATGCTAGCAAAATGGCTCTTCAATAAAACGTCGAGGACCGCTTCGTAGAACCAGCCGCTCGAGAGGAGAGCGCCGGGACCCTCGCTACCAATTCCGGCGGGAAAATTTACGCTGCTTGCTCTGCATGCCGGACTGATGCAGCCTTGAAACGCCTGACATACGTTTCGGGTTTCGTCCGTCGCCGCGTTGGTGACGCCGCACACCACCGTTTTGTTAGCGTCCAAAAATTGACGAACCTCGTTGGTCTCGGTATCCCGAAACAGCAACAGCCACGCGTAAAGGTACTGCCCCGCCCCGCATTCTCCCGTCAGAGTCAACCGCCCCTGCCGTTCCCCCCTCAGCGCTTTGAAGAGATAAACGGAGGGTTCAAATTCCACGTAGCAAACGTAACGTTTACATTGCGTTTGCAACGTTTCACCGACAGAGAATTTCTCCAGGCACGTTTCAGTCCATTTTTCGTCCTCTCTAAACTGCCACGGCGAAATCTGAAAGACGTACTCCATGACGCTCAAGGCGTCAACACTAGCGGCTGAATGGCGCACCACGTGTCTTCATTTAGATTTTTCTTCGGCACAACGTATAAGTGACCTTTCCAATGGACGCCGTAATGACGGGATTCACGCAGGACGAGGGTTCGTAAATACGTCGATGTCAGTGAGGACGCGTTGCGAACGTCGACGCTGGTGGATGCCAAGTCCACCTTCCCGTCGCCGGGCAAATCGCCAAAGCCTCGAACCAAGTCTGCTCGAATTTCCCGGCATGGAATCGGGCCTTCGTAGCCCGCAAGGTGGGTGAACACGCGGGTATTTTCCAAGCTCGTCAGAAACGCGAGCAGCTCGTCGCTCCATCGATAGGGCTCCAGGAGCAAACGGAGCTCATCGTTTTCGGCTCGCAGCTCGGGCAATATCGAACTGAGCACGATTCGAAGCGTAACGTCGGCGTTGTCGACGGGCCTTCCCGGGAATCGCGATTCGAGCGTTTTTAAAAAGCGACTAGCGTTCTCCCCTTTACGCACGCACACCCACCACGGCTTGCCAACGGGAAGTTTTCCGCATGTAAAAAACACACAGACGTTGGGTAGCACCGGCAAATGTGATTCCCTCAGAGCCTCCACGTAGCGATCCAAAATCCGGGGTCGGTTACACGCGGCTAGGCGCAAAAGGACCACGAGCATCTTCACGGTGGCCTTGCCGGTTAGGTCGTTAATTGCCAAAGTCAGGCGTAAAGAGGCGTCCAGCAGCGAATCTGCGTCCTCGTAGTCGTCCAGGCAGAGGTCCGCCAGAACGTACTGGAACGTTGCCGCGCTAGATTCGTCCACAAGCGTGTCTGCAATGACGCCCCTTGCCATCATTTGGCTGGTGAGCTTCGCGGTGCCCTGCCCGGCCATCATGCGCTGCGACAATTCGAGAGAGCACCTGCGCTGCCGGGGCTCCTTCTCGGAATTGAGTCGCCTGAACGCGTACGTTGGAAGGAACGTCACCTACAACGTGGTGCCCGACTCGGGCCACTGCAGAGGACCCCACTTGTCCGTTCTCGAAGGAAACGAGACCGTTGAGCTATCCTGGGTCGGTCCTCAGCTTCGCATATTTCCTCAGTGCAAAGCCCGACAGACGGTGGAAAAAAGGGGTCCAACGACGACACCGGACGATGCTGCCCCGTGCAATTTATTGCAAATATACGGAGGCAACGTCCATCTGGAAAATTTCAAGCTCGATAACGAGGATTGCGCGCTCCGATCCGGACTCCGCGGTCGAATGAGTCTAGCGTTGATGCGCTTGTTTGGCATGCGGTACACGGAACGTCTGACGTTCCGTTCCCTCCATTTTCAAACGGCCAATGTCAGCAATTTTGTCTCCGTCTATCTCGCGCCATTTTCCAACGAGCGGCAAACCTCGCTCGACCGAGTGTCCTTTCTCAACATGTCGAACGGCGTGGTTAAGTGCGACGCGTGTGCCGGAAATATAACGGCGGAAAACGTCCCCCGAATCGAAGTGTATCGCCGTCGAGGAGCCTCGCTAAACGTTTCCGGACACGATTTTGAACTCTTCGACGTCAACTCTGTCGTCACGGACGCTATCTTGAGAGAGGCGACCCCGGTGATTAACGCTGTGCCCGAGGCGTCTGACGACGCTGTCACCGTCCGAGTTTTGTGGGCCATCATTTTGGCCATGATTGTGGCGTTTTTCTTTGAGACGCTCTCCGCCTTGATATACGTGTGTCGCACAACGTCTGTTGACCGCGTCGACGACGACGACGACGACGTGGAGGAATCGTCAATGTAACTTTCGTCTAGCCAATCGTCTCCAAAAGGGGGAGCCCCCAGCCATTCCCAGCGTGGGATGTAGCCTGAACGTCCAATACTTAACCTCGTAGACTATCCAAAAGAGTTCGGCCCTGCAAATCCTCAGCGTGTTCTTGATAAGGGGCCAACAACCCACCAGTACCACCAACGGTAAAACGACTCGGTAGAGGAGAACGCGAAACACCAAATCAAACCCGCCAAAAGCGCAAACGTTAGTCGCCGTCGACGTGTGACAATTGTTTTCCGAATCGGTCCAAAAGACCACCGTGGCCGGGTAAAAAACCACGTAGCGTGTGAGGGTAATCGATTCGAACCATTCCAAATCGTCGCATAGCGTCTGACCGCCGGCTGCCGCCAAAATTACGTACGTCAGCACTTTCCACGCCGTATCGAAATCTTGGCAGTGTCCCTTGGCCAGTTGAGACAGATACTTGAATTGGTCGACGTTGATGTTGGGGAGAAAATCGCGGGTTTGATTGGACGCAACGTCCAGGCACTTTTTATCTTTTTTAAGCGTGCAAACAAACTTAGCGCCAGCTCTGGCCACTCCTTCCAGTACGGGGCTGTTCAAAACTTTATTGATTACCTTGCAGACCTCGTGCAGAGCAACGCAAACGTAACCGATGATTCTGCTGACGGCCAACACGAGAAACTGGCCGGCGTAACAGATCACCACCGATCCCAGGGCCAACCACAGAAACGGGCGCCATGGGGCAAAATTTAAAACGGTTTGGAGAATGGCGGTGAAGGTCCCGCGACCGACGTACTTTGCCACTCTCCGCCTCTGCCGGCGTATCTTCGTTGCGTAGTCTTTCATCGCGGCTCCCCGGAAGGGGGTGTTTCGCTAGCGTCGATATAAACGCGCGAACGTAGAATGAAACTGGCAACAAAGATAACGACGAAGGACACGATCACCAGACAGAAAAAAAACCATAAAAACTTCCTACGCGGGTTGTTCTCCGCCATGTTCACGGGTTCGCTGGAAGCCGCTTTGAGCAACGCGGGCAATGTGACAAAGGCCCTTTGGTCCGAACCCTATCGCGAATATCAAGAGGAGGAGGCTCGCCAGAGGGATCGGCGCGTTTTCTTGCAAAACCTGCAGCCCGCTCACCGAGTGTTGGGTCAAAGTCTGCTACAGGGCTCGCGCAACGATACCTTCCAGTTTGTGAAGCGTTCTTGCGACACCAG
>JAAUXV010103261.1_pt1 | contig 26959 bp, 27 predicted proteins | sample 7278181 | NCBI WGS metagenome assembly JAAUXV01 (sample SAMN14350114, study PRJNA611818) | marine sediment metagenome | isolation source: surface marine sediment (2.1m) | place: French Polynesia: Moorea | collected 2018-08
AGCGGCCTGCTCGCTTGAGCCTTCCCGAAGCACGGGAACGAGCAAAAGGTTGTTGATAAGATGCAAATCCACATGCTTGGAGCCGCTCGAAACGGGGGCCGGAGAGGAGACCCCGGAGGACTCGACAAGGCGACAGATTTTTACCCGCCGTGACGTTGGCAAAAGCCCCTTGGCTTCCACGACCTTTAGGGTCGGCGCGGGGATGAGAAGACTATCGCTGTTCGCAAGACCCCGTGTAAGGTTCGGCACGCGCCGCTTGCCGACAATCTGCAAGGTGCCGGCGGTCAACAACCAAGGCACGAGCGCCGAAGCGAGGCCCGTCGTGCCCAGAATGTCCATCAATGACGTTATGCGCTCCCCACGACGCATGGACGCCGCGCGCAAAACCGCCAGACCCTGCGCGCGAAGGTGATTGTGGCTGCGCAGGTAAAGATCCCATCCGCTTCGACAGGGCGCGAATAAAACCTGGGCCGAATCGTTGCCACCAACGGCGCTTGCAGACCGCTTGTCCTTGAGCACCTCTAGGGGCTCCCTGCCCGAGCGGCCCCGAGCCGTCCGCGCCTTGGTCTCTGTCGGCACCATGACGCCGACCTTCACATGATCTTTGCCCGCGCCGCCTGATAACCGCATGGGCACCGAACGGAGAAAAGAGCCGAGCGTCAGGCTGAATACAAAGCCGATCTCAGGCAGGGCCGCAACAAGATCGGAGACAAAATCGACCTCCTCCGCCCCGTCACTTGCGTCAATGATGAGCGCCGCGACCCCCGCCTTCTGCAATGGCAAAACCGATTCACCGGCGGTCCAGTCGGATGGGATCACAACGACCGTGCAACCGGCGGACCAGCAGCCCAAAAGCGCGGCGACAGCCTCGATTCGGCTGCCAAGATGTAGCGCGACGCCATCGCCTCGGCCCAGACCACTGCGACGAAGACGTGCCTCGACGTCTTTGACCACAGCCCCAAATGCGCCATAGTCCAGACTGCGCTGCGAACCGCCCGCGCCCGCGTCATCGACAATCGCCACGGCACCAGACGCGCGCGAGACGTTCTGACACCATAAGCGATCCAGACGCTCGGATGACCAAAATCCCTGCTCGATCCAACGGTCGTGATTCATCTGCAATGCGCCACGTCGAAGCCGCCTTGAGTCTTGTGCCTAACCTTACGCCCTTAAACAGATCGCCACTTGAGTAACATCGGCCGGAGACAGCCATGACTTAGCTCAGGCCGCTCCTTGGCCTTTACCGGGGGGCGAAAAAGACAGAAGAAAACGGCCCGTACCCAAGTTCCGTAATTCTATGCCGTCGCGTAAGGGGAAGTCAACCAGAAGTTGCATCTCTCCCACGATAGCCTTCCCAGCAGCCAAGTCACGAATGGCTCGGTGTCGCCCCGGACGCAAAGCGCGCAACGTCCCGCTCAGACCGCCCCTTACGCGACGCTCGCCTCCGACTTTACCTTGCCTTAATGGCTCTCATCTAAAAAAGTCCCATGACCTATTTAAGTTCCGCCACGCTAAGCGCTCTGCTGACGTCTCGTCAGATCGGACGAGAAACAGAGCAGATCAATCGACAACTCGCCTCCGGACTGCGAATTACCTCGCCTTTGGACGGTGCCCGTGATTTCTACCTCTCACGCGCGCTTCAGGAAAAAGCCGACTTTCTAAAATCGACAGGCAAACAGATCGTCTCGACCCAATCCTTGCTTCGCGCGTCGATGACAACCGTAACCTCGATGATCGACGGCCTCGAAAGCGCTCGGTCTATTCTTGACGATATGCTCGCAGGCAATGCGCAGACGCGTTCGGATTTGGCCCAGAACTACCGCGAGCAACTGGTTTTCGTTTTGGATCTGGCCCAAGACAACCGCTATCTAGGCGTCAATCTTCTCGCTGGCGAGAGCCATGCCACCTATTTCAATGAACTGCGCACTTCAGAACACCTTGTCGAGGGCCTCACGCTGAACACGCTTGAGGGGCTGCAGCTTAGTCGCCTCGACGACACGGTCTATCGCATCTCGCTTCAAGCCGCCAAAAGCGGCGAGGACCGTGGAAACAGTCAAACGCTTCTGAGCGAGCTGGACGACAAAAACGGCAACAATCTAAACCTCGCGCAGGACGATGTGATAACCCTGACCACGAGCGCAGGCGAGAAAAAGGTCTTGACCCTTGCGGGAGGGGAAGGGCTAAACGACTTCGCCAGAGCTTTGGAAAACCTCGGCGTTACGGATATAACCTTCGCCGAATCTGACGAGGAGCCGCTCCTATCCTTCACCGTTAGAAGTGATAGGCTACCGGCCCTGTCCGTTCAAGGCAAAGATAAATTCGCTGATATCTTCAACGTCGAGCAGGAAGGGCCCGCATCCGAGATCGATTCAGCCCTCACCCATGAGCGTGATCGCGTCCTCGCGTCCATCGCCTCGCTAGAGGCCTTCGCGCATAGGCTCGCCCTGCAAAACGAAAACCTCAATACGCGACTGACCTTTTCAGAGGCCCAGGCAAGCACCCTTGAGCAACGGGCAAGCGCTATCGTCGAGGCCGATCCTGAAGAACTCACCGCCAGAGCAAGAGAACTCGCCCTCTCCTCGCAGTTTGCCATCGCCGGAATCAGCGCGACCATCAGCCAGCGCGAACTCGCGCTACAGCTTTTGCTCAGTTAGATCCCTTTCCAACATTCGCCCGCGCCCAAACGGGCCGCGACCCGGAACGCGACCGCTTCTAACGCATCGCAGCGTCGATCTTTAGGCGCAACGTCTGCGCGTTAAACGGCTTGACAATGTAACTCGATACGCCTGCCCGCTTCGCCTCAATCACGTTTTGCGCTTTCGACTCGGCCGTGACCATGATGAAGGGCGTCTTGCTGATCATCGGCTCCGCGCGCACCCGTCGAAGAAGTTCAATGCCGGTCACCGGCTCCATATTCCAGTCGGATATGATCAGGTTGTAGGCCTTGTACTGAATCTTTTCGAAGGCTTCGTCGCCGTCCGAGGCCCCGTCAATATCCGTGAAGCCAATCTGCTTGAGGAGGTTGCTGATGATCCGCACCATCGTTTTATAGTCGTCAACCACGAGTACCGAACCGGCCGTGTCAATCGTCATGCAAAGCGCCTTTCCTAGCTTGGACCTAAAGCCTAGCCACGGCCATTGAATTTTAGGTTAACGGGCCGATAAGTCACGCTTCGTAGCGCTCTTTGGCCCCGCGCCACAGAAAAGAACCCTCGCGTCTTTTCTTCCCGACATCGAAAGGCTAACATCAGGAGCATTAGACTGAGAAGGCGCAATTGCGATGGAGAAGATGACAAACGTCGGCAACAAAAATCTAGGCAATAAAGCAGACAAAACCGAAGATAAGAGTCCGGTCAAAGTCAAGAAGTACGCGAACCGGCGGCTTTATCACACCGGACGGAGCGCTTACGTCACGCTCGACGACATTGCGGACATGATCAAGCGTGGCGAAGAATTTGTCGTGACCGATGCCAATAGCGGAAAAGACCTCACGCGGCAGGTGCTCACGCAAATCATTATCGAACAGGAGAGCAAGGGTAAAAACCTCCTGCCGATCTCCTTTCTGCGCGACGTGATCCGCTTTTACGGCGACAGTATGGAGTCTCTTGTTCCCAACTACCTTGAGAAGAGCTTTACGTCTTTCGTCAACGAAACCAACCGATGGCGGGACATGATGCCCGACCCTTTTTCCGATACGATGGCCAAGCCGATTCATGAGCAGTTTCAGCGCAACCTTTCGACCTTTCAGTCGATGATGGGCGGCGGTTTTGACGCGCAAGGAACGTCGGAGCCGGATAAGACAAGCTCAGGATCGTCGAAAGGGGTATCGCATGAGGCGCCGTCTCGGGCGCGCGAGTTGGAGTCTCAGGCGCGCGAGTTGGAGTCGATGCGCTCGGAGATGAAACGCATTCGCGAAGAACTGGATAACCTGCGTAAGCGATAGCTTATGATTCTTGCGACATGGAACATCAACTCGATTCGAAGGCGCGAGGGCTTGCTGCTTGATTGGCTAGGCGATGAAAAACCTGATCTGGTCGCCCTACAGGAGACCAAGTGCCTTGACGAGCAATTCCCGAAGGCGGGCATTGAGGATTTAGGCTATTCGGTTTTTTGTCATGGCCAGAAGGGGTTCAACGGAGTCGCCTTATTAAGCCGACATCGGCCCGATGAGGTTTCGACCGGTCTCGCGGCGTGGGGATGGGAAAGCAATGAAGCACGCTTTATCGAGCTTTTGCTCGCTATTCCGCCCTTCGAGTCCGTCAGAATCGCTTGCCTCTACGCGCCAAACGGGAACCCCCTTCCCGGACCCAAATTCCTGAACAAAATCGCCTTCATGAAGGCGCTGCACGCCTATACCCACGCGCACCTAAAGGCTGGCGAAAACCTTATCTTGCTCGGTGACTTCAATGTCATTCCCGAAGACATCGACTGCTACGACCCCGAAGCATGGAAAGATGATGCCCTCCGCCACCCCCAAACTCTCGACAGCTTTTTTGCTCTGAAAAATGAAGGCCTTGTCGACGCACTCGCAATGAGTGGACTTTCAGGCTCTTACACCTTCTGGGACTACCAAAGAGGCGCCTGGCAACGAAACCACGGTATTCGTATCGACCATTTCCTCCTCTCGGCGCGACCGGCAGACCTCTTGCGACAAACCTTTATCGACCGATCCATGCGCGGCGCCGAAAATCCCTCGGATCACGTGCCCGTGCGCGCTCGATTCGAAAAATTCCAAGCGTGAAGGCGCCTTCGCACGAACGAACAAATCGACGCGCTATCGGGCCGCCTCTTCTCAAATGGTACGACGCTCACCGCCGTGACCTTCCTTGGCGCCCGCGCGACAGGAACACGCGTCCCGATCCCTACAGCACCGTGCTCGCCGAGTTCATGTGCCAGCAAACCTCCGCGCGCGTCGCCGCCGACTACTTCATTCGGTTCAAAAAGCACTACCCCAACTTCAAAGCTCTCGCTTCGGCCAGCCTCGATGAGGTCCTCTCCCTGTGGGCCGGCCTGGGCTACTACCAACGCGCACGCTCTCTCCATAAACTCGCCGTAACTCTCGTCGCATCAGAAGGCCCCTTGCCATCCAAGGCTCAAGACTTACGAAAACTCTCAGGCATCGGACCCTATACCGCCGCAGCCGTCGCCTCCATCGCTTTCGGCGAACCCGTCCTCGCCATTGATGGCAACGTGCGTCGGGTGCTGGCGCGTCTCGACTGTGTGGAGTGTGACCGCGCCTCGCTCGACGCTCACTTGAAAAAAGGCTTCGCGAAGCGCGTGCCCCAAGATCGTCCCGGCGACTTCAACCAGGCCCTCATGGACCTTTCCGCGCGCCTGTGCAGACCGCGTTCGCCCCGCTGCGAACTCTGTCCTTTGCTTTTCGCCTGTTGCGCTGCGCGAAAAGGACAACAAGACGCCTTTCCCGTCCGCGCCAAGCGCCCCACCAAGGCGCTTCGATTCGCAAGCGCCTTTCTCCTCTCGTCGAAGGGCGACCTGCTCTTGCGACAACGACCTCCCGGCGGCCTCCTTGGCGGCCTGTGGGAAGTGCCGACAAACGCATGGCTCGACCACGACCGCGGCGCGGCCCCACCCGATGAAACCTCCGGCCTGACAGCCCTCGGCGCCCAAAACTGGAAGCCTCGCGGCACGCTTGTCCATCACTTTACCCACATCACCCTCAGCTTGAGACTCTTTGCCGCCAGCGCGACAAGACGCCAGAGACTAAACACCTTGACGTGGATCCGTCCAACCGAACTTAAGCAGATCCCACTGCCCGCGCTGACCGAAAAGGTCTTGTCGCAGGCCCGAAGCCAAGCGCAAACCCCCGAGCAAGGACAAGATGTCTGTCCCCATTGAAATCATCGAAAAGGCCCTGCGGATGCACCTTCGCGCACCCCAAACACCCGAAAGGCTCAAGCAGGCCATGCACTATGCAACCCTTGGCGCTGGAAAACGCTTTCGTGCCAAGATCACACTGGCCGCAGGCGCAGTTTTTGACCTGCCACCACAAGGCGACCTCCTTGACCTCGCCTGCGCCATCGAATGTGTCCACGCCTTCAGCCTGATCCACGACGACCTGCCCGCCATGGATGACGACCCGTTGCGACGCGGCAAACCGACGACACACATCGCCTTCGACGAAGCAACCGCTATCCTCGCCGGTAACGCCCTGATGGCGCTGGGTTTTGAAATCGTCGCCAAACTCAAGGCCAACAGCACCATTCGATCCGACCTTTCCCAGCTCATGGCCCAGGCCGTCGGGCGAACGGGCATGATCGGCGGACAACTGCTCGATCTTCAACAGTCGGGACGCTTTGGCCAAACGCCCAACACCCCCGTCAACCTCAGCGCCCGCGTCGACATGCAAAACAAAAAAACAGGCGCCGTCATCGCTCTGGCTTGCGAATCAGGCGCGATCATCGCCGGAGAACCCATGCAAACCGTTAAGCGAATGCGCAAAATCGGGCTGCATATGGGGTTGGCCTTTCAGATCAAGGACGACCTCCTCGACCAAGAAAGCGATCCCCAAACCCTTGGCAAAGAAACACAAAAAGATCACAAACAAAATAAATCGACACTCGTCGCCCTGCTCGGACGCAAAGGCGCGCAAGCCAGACTCGATGCCGAATTGAACGCTGCTCGTGCGCTTCTCGAACCCCACGGCCCAAAAGCCCGCGACCTGCGCACCCTTATTCACGCCATCGATCAGCGCGACCGCTAAGCCTCTTTTTCACACCTGCGCGACACAAGGCAAGTCTATAATGAGCGCCTCGTGACCCGTCGACTCAATAAAGCGTAACAGATCATCACGGCCAATCGACGTCGTCTTGTCGTTGACAAGCGGATGGTAGTTCAACGTCTCATAGCCCAGCATTTCCCGGTCGAGAATCGGACGGACATGCCGCTCTTTGTCGTTCATCAGCGCAAAGGGCGTGACCGAACCGGGCTGAACACCCAGAGCCGCTTCCAAACGCGCCGCAGAACCAAAAGAAAAGCGCTTCGCGCCTACCGCTTTGGCAAGTGCCTTCAAATCGACCCGCGCCTCCTCAAGGCACACGAGGAGATAGAGTTCTCCCTTCACATCCCGCAAAAAGAGATTCTTGCAATGGCCACCGGCGATCCTGCCCCGCAAACTCTGTGACTGTGCAACCGTCGCCAAGGGTGCATGTTCGTAGGTCTGCGTCTTGATCTGCAAACGCTCAAGATGGGCAAAAAGGGCCTCGATCCCAGATGACTCCGACACGGCGACCTCCGCAGAAATGGAAATGAAGCGACAAGCGGAGAAAGCCAACGCTTGTCTAGCCTCTCGGTTGTGTTAGATATAGACCCCGTATGATTCAAGGACAATCCATGCGTTCCAAATTTCTTTTCTCAAGCGAATCGGTATCCGATGGACATCCAGACAAGATCTGCGACCGCATTTCTGATCGGATCCTCGATGCCTTTCTCGCCCGTGACCCCGAAGCCCGAACCGCTATCGAAACCTTCGTCACCATGAACTCCGTCGTGATCGGCGGCGAAGTCCGCTCGCGCGATCCCCTCTCCAAAGACGAAATCTCTCTGAGCGCGCGCGATGCCATTCGTGCCATTGGATACGAGCAAGACTCGTTTCATTGGCAAAAAGTCCGGATTACCAACCTCGTACACGGCCAGTCCGAAGACATTGCCGGCGGGGTTGATGCCAAAGCCGACACGGGCAAGAGCGAGGGCGCGGGCGATCAGGGCATGATGTTCGGGTACGCCTGCCGGGAAACCCCCGCGCTGATGCCCGCACCGATCTTCTATGCCCATCGCGTCATGGAAGACCTAGCCCAAGCCCGGCGCGGTGCTCTCAAGGGTATTCTCGGACCCGACGCCAAGACCCAGTTGACCCTCGCCTATCAGGATGGAAAGCCTCATCACGCCGCGCAGATTGTCCTGTCGACCCAGCATCTGGACCCGCAGCTCACCCCGTCGGATGTGCGCACCCTTGTCGAGCCGATCGTCTTCCGGGCCTTGCCAAAGGGATGGATCACGCGCGATACGGTCTGGCACGTCAATCCGACAGGCAGGTTCTTTATTGGCGGACCGCAAGGCGACGCAGGACTTACAGGACGCAAGATCATCGTCGATACCTACGGTGGTGCCGCGCCCCACGGAGGCGGCGCTTTTTCCGGCAAAGACCCGACGAAGGTCGATCGCTCAGCCGCTTATGCGGCGCGCTTTCTGGCCAAAAACCTCGTTGCCGCCCGGCTTTGTGATCGCTGCACCGTGCAAATCAGCTATGCGATCGGCGTCAGCGAACCGGTTGCCCTCTATCTTGATTTCCACGGCACCGGACACCTCAGCGAAACCCTCGTCGAAGGCGCGATCTTCGATGTCCTCGACCTTACTCCGCGCGGCATTCGCGAGCGCCTCGCGCTCAATCGACCGCTCTATGAACGCACGTCGAGCTTCGGCCACTTCGGCAGGGAGCCTGACCCGGACGGCGGCTTTTCCTGGGAACGACTCGATTTGGCCACTGACCTCAAGGCCCTCGTCTCGGGGGCGGCCTGATGGATCGCCCTAAAACGGTTGGTGTCGTCGGCGCGGGGCAAATGGGCGTGGGGATCGCTCAGGTCGTCGCGCAGGCCGGCTATCGGGTCACGCTCTACGACACCCATGCGCAAGCAAGCGAAAAGGCCCTGCTTGCCATAGGGGCGCGCCTTGAGAGGAACGTAACCCGCGGGCGCCTTGGCACCGCCGATGCCGAAGCGGCCTGCGCGCGCTTGTCTTCCGGCGCTGACCTCGGTGCCTTTAGCGATACAGACCTGATTATCGAAGCGGCGCCAGAGAACTTTGCGATCAAGCAAGAGCTTTTCTCCCAGCTCGCCACAATCGCACCCGACCATTGCGTCTTCGCCTCGAACACCTCATCCATTTCGATCACCCGCCTTGGCGCGGCCTGCGGCCAGCCGGAGCGACTCCTTGGCATGCACTTTATGAACCCCGTGCCGCTGATGCCCTTGATCGAGTTGATCGCCGGGCGCGTGACCGATGCGAAGGTGCTTGCGCGCGCGCAAGACTTCGCGGCCTCTTTGGGCAAGACCGTCGTCGTCGCTGCCGACTATCCTGCCTTCATTCTCAACCGCATCTTGCTGCCGATGATCAACGAAGCGATCTTTGCCCTCTATGAGGGCGTCGGCGGCGTTGAAGCCATCGACAAGTCCATGGAACTGGGCGCAAACCATCCGATGGGTCCGTTACGACTTGCCGACATGATCGGTCTTGACACCGTGCTCGCGATCATGCGGGTCTTGTACGAGGGGTTTGGCGACACCAAGTATCGCCCCTGCCCGCTTTTGGTGCAGCGCGCTGACGCGGGATGGCTCGGGCGAAAGACCGGTCGGGGGTTCTACGACTATAGCCAGAGCCCACCGCGACCCTTAGACTAACGCTTTCTTCTGCTCGCGCACGAAAGCCCCGGTGCGAATAAAGGCTTCGACCTGACGGTGAACCTGCGCCCTGTAGGGTTGCGCTATATGTGAAACCGGAAGAACAAGGCAATCTTCTGCGCCTTCAAGGCGGGTTGACGCGACGCTGACCATACCATCGTTAGGCTCGCCGTTGAAAAATCGCTTGTGGGTGAACCAGCCGAACATCCAGGTCGCTTTGTCGCCCGCGATGATCCCGATACTTCCTTCCGGCGGCGAAAAAAGGGAGGGATCGTCGGCCCTGCCGCTTATGAGATCGCGCAGAACCGGCCCACACAACCATCGAAAGGCGCGAAACCGAACGAGCTTACATGCGAGGGGGCTGCCGTGGTTGGGCGTACCGATGAGGACGATACGCCCCGGCCGCTTGAAGTACGCGCGCTGAAAAAGAACCCGCGCGATCAGGCCGCCAAGAGAATGGCCGACAATGTGCACGGGGCGATCCTTATCCAAAGCGGATCCCACGCGCGCCGCGACCGCGTTCGCTAGGGTCTCGATCCCGCCCTTGCGCGAGTCGTAACCGGGATTGACAACGCAAAATCCGCACCGAATCATGGCTCTTTCGAGCTTGCGCATCGTGCGAGCGCTGCGCAAAAGGCCATGCAGGAGGAGTACTTGCTCGCCGCGCGCTGATGAGGATGACGATGGGGTACCCATGCCACGATACTAAGCGATTCGCCGCGCCGTGCAATCGAGCGCCCGCCGCGCCGCGCCGAAAATCGGGGCTTTGGCCTCGGGCGGGACTCTGATGAACACCTCGGCGCGCACGCTGGCCTTTGGCACACTGGCTCTGGCGGGCGCTCTCGTATTTTTTGCCCTGGCAGCCTGGCAGGTCGCGCGGCTAAGCGAAAAAGAAGCGCTGATCGCTGGTCTCAATGACTCAAGGGACAGCCTGCCCCTCGTTCTTGAGGGCGAAGAGCTGACGGCCAGCCTCTGGTCCGATGCGCCATTTCGCGAGGTGAGCCTGCGCGGCTCCTGGCGCGACGCCCTGCCGCTTTTCGCGATCTTTGCCGATCAAAACCCAGACCCGGACGCGCCGACCGGATCCAGCTACCGAATCATCGTGCCACTCGATACGCAAAGCGGTGTGCTCCTTGTCGATGCCGGCGCCAGCTCCGACCTGAGCCAGATCAACCCGCTGGTGGCCTCCGGACCGCATCGGGTGCGCGGACAAATCTGGCCCAGCGAGCCCGCCTTCCCGATCAAGAAAACTAACTCGCGCGTGCTCTTTGCCCTCAATGCCAAAGAGGCCGCCGCGCGCTTCGGGCTTCAGACCCCGTTTCCCGGATTTCTGCGACTCGATGCCAATGCCTCAGGCCTCGAGCGCCTCGGGCCTCTGAAGCATAGTCCGGGGCGGATCGAACTTATCAACAACCATTTTTCTTACGCCGTGACTTGGTTATCTCTCGGCCTGATCTGGCTATTCTTATGCCTCCTGGCTTTGATGCGACGCAAAAAAACTTGACGGATCAGCACGCCTGTCCTTAAGTTGTCTCTCTTTCAGGTTGGTGAGTGATTATGGCACAAGAAGATATTGTGATCGTCTCCGCCGTGCGTACTGCGGTCGGTAGCTTTTTAGGGTCCTTGGCGAAAACACCCGCGCACGCGCTGGGTGCCACCGTCATCAGTGAGGCGCTCAAACGCGCAAATCTCCCTGCCAAGGACGTTTCAGAAGTCATCATGGGGCAGGTCCTCAGCGCCGCGCAGGGGCAAAATCCCGCGCGGCAGGCCTCAATGGCCGCCGGATGTCCGTGTGAAGTCCCCGCCTGGGGCGTCAATCAGGTTTGTGGCTCCGGTCTGCGATCCGTCGCTTTGGCTGCCCAAGCCATCGCTTTGGGCGATTCTTCTATCGTCGTCGCCGGCGGACAGGAAAATATGAGCCTCTCCCCTCACGCCGCTCCCTTGCGACAAGGCATCAAAATGGGACCCGGTCAACTCGTCGATACCATGGTCAACGATGGCCTCATGGACGCCTTCAACCATTACCATATGGGCATTACCGCCGAGAATATCGCCGATAAGTGGAACCTTAGCCGCGACGAGCAAGACGACTTCGCTGTCGCTTCCCAGAACAAAGCCGAAGCCGCACAAAAGGAAGGCCGTTTCGATAACGAAATCGTCGAGGTCGAGCTCAAAACGCGAAAGGGAACCAGCCTCTTCAATAAAGACGAGTACATTCGCCTGGGGGCCAGGCGAGACGACCTCAGCGCCCTCAGACCCGCCTTCCGTAAAGATGGGACCGTTACCGCAGGAAACGCTTCCGGTCTAAATGACGGAGCCGCCGCGCTCGTGCTTATGTCACGCGCCCAAGCCGAGAGGCGCGGCCTAACCATCCTCGCCCGTGTCGCCGCTTGGGCACACGCCGGAGTCGATCCCGAAATCATGGGTTCCGGACCCGTGCCCGCTTCACGAAAAGCACTCGAAAAAGCCGGGTGGTCAATCAACGATCTCGATCTCGTCGAAGCCAACGAGGCCTTCGCCGCTCAGGCCCTGTGCGTCAACCGAGAACTCGGTCTGGACCCCGAAAAGGTCAACGTCAACGGAGGCGCCATCGCCATCGGACACCCCATCGGGGCCTCAGGCGCACGAATCTTGGTGACGCTCATCCACGAAATGACACGTCGTCGCGCAAAAAAAGGTCTCGCAACGCTTTGTATCGGCGGCGGAATGGGCGTCGCGCTCTGCGTCGAGGGACCAAGTTAATCCACCTGGAGGGAAAAAGGGAAATATGTCTAGACTCGCATTGGTTACCGGCGGAACACGAGGCATCGGCGCCGGCATTTCAGAAGCTCTGAGCAAAGCAGGACATCGCGTCGTCGCTAGCTACGCAGGACGCGACGAGGCCGCTCAGGCTTTCTCCAAAGCAACCGGGATCTCAACCATCAAGTTCGATGTCGGCGACTATGACGCTTGTGCAAAGGCCGTCGCCGCTATCGAAGACGAAAACGGTCCTATCGACATCCTCGTCAACAACGCAGGGATCACACGCGACGCCATGCTCCATCGCATGACGCCCGAAAAATGGCGCGACGTGATACGCACCAATCTCGATTCCGTCTTCAATATGACCCAGCCGCTTGTCAATGGTATGCGTGAGCGCGGCTTCGGGCGTATCATCTCCATCTCATCGGTCAACGGGCAAAAAGGCCAAATGGGACAGTGCAACTACGCCGCCGCCAAAGCTGGCTTGATCGGATTTACGCGATCCCTCGCCCAAGAGGGCGCGTTCAAAGGTATAACCGCCAACGTCGTCGCCCCCGGATATGTCGCAACCGAAATGGTTCGCGCGATCCCAGAAAACGTCCTCAAGGAAAAAATCCTGCCCTTGATACCTGTAGGCAGATTGGGTGAAGTCGAAGAAATCGCGCGTTGCGTCGTCTTTCTCGCGAGCGATGACGCTGGCTTCATTACCGGTTCTACCATCAGCGCGAACGGTGGACAGTTTTTCAGCTAGAGAATTTCAGCCAGAGAAAGGATAGGTCATGGAGAGCATCGTACGGGTCGGCGACACCAAGGTTCAGATCCTCTATACCGCAGCGGATATTGCTGACCGCGTCTCCACCATGGCGGAGGAAATCGCCAAACATACCTCTGCCGAAGGACTGCTCTTCATTAGCATCCTCAAAAGCAGCTTTATCTTCTCCGCAGATCTCGTACGCGCGCTCTTTGAAGCGGGCGTCGCTCCTGAAATCGACTTTATTGCTCTGTCCTCCTACGGCATGAGTAAGAAGTCCTCGGGGACTGTCGAAATCGTCCGTGACATCACCATCGACGTCGACAACCGCGATGTCGTTATTGTCGATGACATTTTGGAGAGCGGACATACGTTGAAATTCGCCAAAACGCTTTTTGAAGAGCGCGGTGCGAAGAGCGTTCGTACTGTCACTTTGCTCGACAAGCCGGTGAACCGAAAGGTGGACATTCAAGCCGACTTCTCGGGCTTCGTCTGCGACGATGTCTTTGTTATCGGCTATGGTATGGACGGAGCACGCCGCTATTACAGGGGCTTACCCTTTATCGGCGTGACCGTCGATGAAACTTCTGCCGCCTAAGGACATAACCTCCGCGATCGTCGCCTGAACCAAGGCAAACGACAAAGCGCGTCCGCGCATCGTATCAATAAGGCGGTCGGCTTCTTGTCGCTTCTTCTCGAGATCCATTTGCTTGCTTTCGATCAGATCAAACATCTCTTCGCGGGCCTCTGGGCGCGCAAGGTAGCGGCGACGACGCTCTTCACGGCTTGCGTAGGCCACGATGAGAAGATCAATCCCCTCGCGGTGACCCGCCTCAAGCAAAAGAGGGATGTCAAGGACGACCAGCGGCGTTGAACGCTTCGTATGTTCACTAAGAAACGCGCGTCTTTTCGACCCGACCATAGGATGAACGATCGCGTTGAGAGCGGCAAAGGCCTGTGGATCGTCTCGCAAGATGCGCGCAAGGGTCCCGCGGTCGACGCACCCCCGCGCGACGGCCTCCGGAAAGGCCCTGCCGATGGGAGCAATGGCTTCGCCTCGATAGAGTTCGCGTACGGTGAGATCGGCATCGAAAAGCGGCACGCCAGAGTTCGCGAAGAATGCGGCGGTCGTGCTTTTGCCCGAGGCAAGCCCCCCTGTAAGTCCGATTACGGTCGGGTGGCGATGCCGGCGCAAGCGTTACAGCCCCGCCGCAACAAGATCGGCATCGACCCTCTGGCGCAAGGCATCGTTTACCTCCGGCCGAAGACCAAACCAATGGGCAAAGCCCGGTACAGCCTGATGTAGAAGCATCCCCAGACCGCAAACCGTTTGGTTTCCACGCGCTTTGGCACGGTCGATCATCGTGGTTTGTCTCGGCGCGTAAATCAAATCGTAGACCACCGCTTCGCGTGACAGGGCATCAAGATCAATCTCTAAGGGCGGAAACCCATGCATACCAAGGGGCGAAGCATTGACAAGCACGTCGGCGTTTTGGAGGTCTTCGCGCAAATCGGGGGCAGACAAGCGCACCTGTTCGGGCCACCGGCGGAGCATCGCCTGCGCACGCTCAGGCGTTCGGTTCACGATTGCGATGTCGTTGAGACCGCGGGTAATCAAAGCGTAAACCGCAGCAAATGCGGCTCCACCAGCCCCGACAACGATCGCGCGGGTGCCGCGCCACGAACCTCCGCAGGCTTCATCGAGGTTACTTAGAAAGCCGTAGACATCGCTATTGTCGCCAACAAGCAATCCGTCAGCGTTCCACCAGAGCGTGTTGACCGATCTGCAAGCCTCGGCAATAGCGCTGACCCTATCGGCACAGGCAAAGGCTTCGCCCTTGATCGGCATGGTAACGTTGAAGCCAACGAACCCCTCCTGGCGCAAGGCCTCGATGCGACTCTTGAAGTCCTCAGGCCTGACCGCAAACTTCTCGTAGGTCCCGTCAATACCATAGTGATCAAGCCAAAAGCGATGAATGAGCGGCGAGCGGGAATGGGCTACGGGAAAGCCCAGAACAGCAGCCTTCGGCATCGTTCGATTCGCTTTAGAAAACGTCTTGACCATGGTCGAAAAAGCAATACCCTTAATCTCATAGCCATGCAACAGATAGCGAAGGATCAGGTGTCGCGTCAGGCTAGGATTCAGTCGATTTTGTCGGGCACGCTGGCGCCGCGCGCCTTGAACATCAAGGATACTTCGGCCTCGCATTCCGGCCATGCGGGCGTGCATCCGGGCGGCGAGACCCATTTCTCGATCACGATTGATGCACCGCAGCTTGCGGGCGTAAAACGTCTTGAGCGCCATCGGATGATTAATACCCTTCTCGCAAGCGAATTCGAGACGGGTCTTCATGCGCTCTCCATCACCTTCATCGACCCTCCGGAGACCTGCGATGCCAAGTCGTCTTAAGCCCTTTGTTGAAGACCTCCTTGCGGGCAGGTCACTAAGTGAAGATCAAGCTGGCGAGGCCTTTAACCTCATCATGGAGGGCCAGGTTCCTGAGGCTCTTATCGCGGCCTTTCTCACGGCCTTGCGCATGAAGGGCGAAAGCCCCATCGAAATGGCGGGCGCGGTCGAGGCGCTGCGCGCGCGTATGGTTCACGTCCAAGCGCCCGCGGGAGCCATCGACGTGGTCGGCACGGGAGGCGACGGGCGCAATAGCCATAACATTTCCACCGCGGCCGCTCTCGTGGTCGCGGCCTGCGGTGTGCCTGTCGCCAAACACGGCAACCGAGGTGTTTCATCGCGCTGCGGTGCCGCCGACCTCCTTTCTGCCCTTGGCGTCAATATCGAATTGGAACCTGATGACGTGCGCCGCTCTATGGATGCGACCGGCTTTGGCTTCATGTTTGCTCCGCGCCATCACGCAGCCATGCGCCACGTCGGGCCTGTTCGCGCGGCGCTGGGATTTCGAACGGTGTTCAACATGATCGGCCCGCTATCCAACCCGGCGCGGGTCGAGCGCGCCCTGATCGGCGTCTACGCGCGCGAGCGTCTTACCTTTGTGGCGAAAACGGTTCGCAGACTGGGTCTAAAGGAGGCTTGGATCGTTCACAGCGCAGGGTTCGACGAGCTAACGACAACTGGACCGTGCGACGTGGTGGTGGTCAGTGGCGACCGGCTGGAGACGAAGAGCTTTACCCCCGAAGACCTCGGGCTTGAACGCGCGGCGCCCGAGGCGCTTGAAGGCGGAAATCCGGAACAAAATGCGCAAGCGCTTCGACGTGTTTTCGCCGGTGAGTCCGGCGCGCATGCCGATGCGGTCGTTTTGAACGCTGCGGCGGCGCTCGTTGTATCGGGCGCGTTCGCCTCTTTGGAGCCTGCTCTTTCGCGCGCGCGCTCCGCGATCACCGAAGGAACGGCGCAGCGGACGCTTGAGCGTCTTATCGCGACATCGAATGAAGGCCGCTAAATGACGGTTCTCACGCGAATCGCCGCCTACAAGCGCAACGAAATTGCCCGTGCGAAGCGTGTCCATCCGCGCAAGGCCATGGCGTCAGCTCTGGCTTCGGCGCCGCCGACGCGTGGCTTCGCGCGGGCGCTGAGCGAACGAAGCGCGCGAAAGGGGCTGGCCCTGATTGCGGAGTTAAAAAAGGCAAGCCCATCGAAGGGACTTATTCGCGCTGACTACGAACCGGGGCGGCTGGCCAGAGCCTATGCCGACGGGGGCGCAACCTGTCTTTCTGTTTTGACCGACGCTCCCTCGTTCCAGGGAGATGCCGACGATCTTCGGGCGGCGCGGGCGGCCTGCGACCTGCCCATTCTGCGCAAGGATTTTGTGCTCGATCCCTACCAGGTTGACGAATCGCGGCTGATGGGCGCTGACGCCATTCTTCTGATCATGGCCTTACTGGATGACGGCCTGGCGGAGACACTCGCGAAACGCGCGCGCGCGCTCGAACTCGACCTGCTCATCGAAGTCCACGATGAAGAGGAACTTGCACGCGCCATTCCGCTTTGCGAAAGCCTGCGCCCTAACGCCTGGATCGGTGTCAACAATCGCGACCTTAGGACTTTCGAGACATCGCTTGAGGTTACGCGACGCCTCGGAGCCTTGATCCCCGAGAGGTGTCCCTTCGTGTCGGAAAGCGCACTGGATGGGCACGAAGACCTGCGCTCGGTATTCGTTTCGGGCGCGCGCGCCGTCCTTGTCGGCGAGGCTCTGATGCGCCAAAGCAACCTGCAGCGCGCCACGGGTCATCTGCTCGGGGAGTTTGCGCCGTGAGCGACAGGTATGCCCATCTTGATGAAAAGGGCCGCGCACTTATGGTCGATGTGGGGAATAAGCCCCCGACCGAGCGTCGGGCGGTAGCGCGCGGTCTTGTCCGCATGCAACCGCAAACGCTTCAAGAAATCACGAGCGACGCCAGCCCCAAGGGGGATGTCTTCGCCGCCGCGCGTCTTGCCGGGATCATGGCCGCAAAGCGGACCCCCGAATTGATACCGCTATGTCATGGCCTTGCGCTAACCTCGGTTGCGGTGCGCTTTTCGTCGTCCGAAACCCATCTGATCGTCGAGGCCGAGGCCAAGACACGCGCGCCGACGGGGGTCGAAATGGAAGCCCTTTGCGCGGTCTCTGTGGCCTGCCTCACCATTTACGATATGGTTAAATCGCGTGAGCGGGGCCTCGTGATTGAGACGATTGCCTTGATCGAAAAGGAGGGCGGCCGTAGCGGTCTTTGGCGTCGTAATGGCTGACCTCTGGTCAGCCGAACGCGCTGTAGAGGACATCGTGCGCCATAGTCGGCTCATGGATGTCGAAGAGGTTCGCCTTGCCGATGGACTGCATCGGGTCTGTGCGCAGGATGTCAAGGCGCGGCGCGCGCTCCCGCCGTTTCGCGCCAGCGCCATGGATGGTTACGCGACACGCGCACAGGACCTTGACACCTTGCCCGTTCATATGCCCGTTGTCGGTTCTTCGCGCGCTGGCTCCGCTTATGACGGGCCACTGCCGCACGGCGCTTGCGTCCGGGTCTATACTGGCGCGCGTCTACCCGAAGAAGCCGATACGATCGTGCTTCAGGAAGCGACGCGGGACGGCGCGGACGCATCGGTATGGGTGGATCGCGGCGAGGTTCCGGGCCGTTTCATTCGCCCTTGTGGCTCAGATTTCGCCCATGGCGACGTGATCGCACAGGCGAATGAATGTCTGGACTTGGCAGCGATTGCGACCTTGGCGGCAGCGGGTATCCATCGCCTTCGCCTTCGCAAGCGCCCGCGCGTGGGCTTGTTTTGCACCGGTGACGAGCTACGCGAAGCGGGGGCCGACCTCGCCCGAAGCGACGAGCTGATTTCAACCAACGACACGATGCTCACACATCTCGTTCAAAGCTGGGGGGGCGTGCCCTTGCCGCTTGCGCCCGTTGGCGATGATCTCGACACCTTATGCGCACAAATCGAAGCCGCGATGGCCTTGAGGCCAGACCTTCTCGTCCTGACCGGCGGGGCCTCGGTGGGCGATTACGATCTGACGCCTGTGGCCTTGAAGCGCCTTGGTGCCAGGCGCCGCTTTCACGGGCTTGCGGTTCGCCCGGGGAAGCCGACCTACTTTGGCCTCCTCGGGGAGGTTCCCGCGCTTGTCCTTCCGGGAAACCCGGCGTCGAGTTTTGTCGGGGCCTGGCTCTTCGTTGAACCCTTTCTGCGCACCGCACTCGGACGAAACCCGCGTCAGACGGTCTCTGCCCACCTCGCCCGCTCCCTCGAGGCCAATCAAGGGTCGCGAACCTTTTATGCCCGCGCGCACGGTTCGATTGTGGAGGCTTGCCTTCACGTTACGCCGCGCAGGACTCAGGACAGCTTTCGGCTCAGCTCCTTGCGGCGGACCAACGCATTGATCGTGCAGCCCGCAGGTTCCAAAAAGCTGGAGGCGGGGACTCGGGTCGAGACCCTCCTGCTGAACGGGTTTGACCTTTGACCTTGCCTGTGATCACCAATGAGCAAATGTATGTTGCCGATTCGGCTTTTTGCGCGGAAGGCGGAAGCGAAGACGAGCTGATCGAGCGCGCTGGCACGGCCGCCGCTTACGCGATCATGCGACGTTATGATCTTCTCTCACGGCGTTTTTTCTTTCTGATTGGGCCGGGTAACAATGGCCGCGATGCGCTTGTCTGTGCGCGTCGGCTTGCTTCTTTCGGCGCGCGCTGCGAGGCTCTGACCATCGGATTTACGCTCGAAGACCCGGCAGGTCATGGCGTTGCGCGTCTGCATGAGGCCGTTCCGCCCTTGAGCCCGTATGACATCGTCGTCGATGCGCTTTTTGGTGCCGGGCTGAACCGGGCACCGGAGGGTGCCGCTGCGCGAGCGCTCGCCGCGCTGACCCCGCTACCGGTGACGCGGATTGCGATTGATATTCCAAGCGGCGTGCGCGGCGATGACGGTCGGGTCTATTCTCCCCATTTTCGCGCCCACCTGACCATAACCTTCTTTACGAAAAAGCGCGGGCACCTGCTCTTTCCCGGCCGCGAAGCCTGCGGAGACATTCTCGTTCTCGATATTGGCCTCACGCACCGGCACCTTAAGGGGCCGCATCTGGTTTTCGAAAATGCCCCCGCACGATTTCGCGCGGCGTTGCGCGCAGCCCCTTCGGACGCCCACAAGTACCGACGCGGCCATCTCTTCGTTGTCTCCGGGGCGATGCCGCATCTGGGTGCCTCGCGTCTTGCCGCGATCGCTGGACTTCGGGCGGGCGCGGGCCTCGTAACCTTGCTTTGCGATGAAGCATCCGCGCCGATTCACGCCGCGCAACTCACTTCGGTTATGGTGGCCCCCGGCCTCGCCAAACACCCCCTGTGTGAGATCGTCGAAAACCGCAAGGCCAGCGCGATGGTCATCGGACCCGGCCTCGGTCGCCAAAGCGAGGCACGGGCGCTTCTTGGCGCTGCGCTCGATACGTCTCTGCCCCTCGTGATCGACGCCGATGCCTTACATCTGTTGGATGCCTTGAAACCCTTACCCGAGCATTCAGGACCCTGCGTCCTTACGCCACACGCGGGCGAGGCGATCGCGCTTGGCATTGACCTCGATGCGTCAAAAGTCGAACAAGCGCGAAACCTCGCCGATACCTACAAGGCGGTTGTCGTGCTTAAGGGTCCGGATACGCTGATCGCGGAGCCATCGGGGCGGGTGCACATCAACGTTCATGCCTCACCGGCCCTTGCGAGTGCCGGAAGCGGAGACGTTTTATCCGGAATGATCGGAGGCTTTTTGGCGCAAGGTGTTCCCGCCTTTGACTCAGCTTGCGCAGCGGTTTGGCTGCATGGAGATGCCGCGATCGCGCTCGGAACAGGACTGATCGCTGAAGACCTGCCGACGGAACTCAGAAAAGCCGTCCAACGGGCACGAAGCGAGGCCGCGCTTTAGGCCTTTTCCAGAATGAAAACCCTAACCTCTGCGTCAAAGGAAACCTGACGGACCAGTCGGTTGCCGCTTTCATGGCAGTAGTGCGGGATGTCGATTTGTGCTGCGGGATCGCTCACATAGGCGCACAAGCGCTCGCCACTCGACAAAGACGCTATCGCCTTTCTGATCTTCAATACCGGCAACGGACATAAAGCGCCACGCAGGTCTAACGTGCCGTGAAGACTGCCCCATGCTTCTTGATTTGCCTCACACCAGCCCGTAAAGTCTGAAGCCTTAATCTCGCTCATGACCTCCTGCAACGACGAGACTTTGATGGCCTCTTTTCGATCTGATTTTCTCCATATTCTCGACCAACGCGGTTTTCTGTACCAAGGTTCGGATCTGGGCGCACTCGATGCGCTCATGCGTAAAAAGCAGATTAGCGCATACATCGGCTTTGATGCAACGGCGCCAAGTCTCCATGTCGGGCATCTGACTCAGATCATGATGCTCTACTGGCTTCAGCAAACGGGGCATCGCGCGATCACCCTGATGGGCGGAGGCACAACGCGCGTCGGGGATCCTTCGGGGCGCGATGAAGTGCGCTCCATCCTTAGCGAGGACGAAATCAACGCGAATATCGCATCGATAAAGCGAACTTTTTCTTGCTTTCTTCGATACGACGAGGCAGATGACGGGGCAATCATGGCGGACAATGCCGACTGGCTCGTAGGTCTGTCTTATCTCCCGTTTTTGCGCACCGTCGGAAAGCACTTTTCGATCAACCGCATGCTCACGATGGACTCGGTGCGCTCCCGCCTCGACCGCGATCACTCGTTGTCCTTTCTTGAATTCAATTACATGATCCTCCAAGCCTACGACTTCGTAGAGCTTCACCGCCGCTATGGGGTTTGTCTTCAACTTGGCGGCTCGGATCAATGGGGCAACATCGTTCAAGGCGTTGAACTGGGACGCCGTCTAGACGGTGCGGATCTTTTTGCTCTGACCTGCCCTCTAGTGACGACGGCCTCGGGCACCAAGATGGGCAAGACGGCTTCAGGTGCAGTTTGGCTGGAGGCATCGAAGATCAGTCCTTACGCCTTCTGGCAGTATTGGCGCGATTGCGCTGACGCCGATGTCGGCCGTTTCCTGCGTTTGTTCTCGACGCTTCCGATGGACGAGATCGCTCGCTTGGAGTCCCTGAAGGGGTCAGAGATCAACGAAGCGAAGGTTCGTCTTGCCGACGATGTTACCGCGCGTCTTCACGGAGAAAGCGCGGCTCTGGAGGCATCGAAGAGCGCACAGTCGACCTTTGTTCATGGTGAGGCGGACGACAATTTGCCCTCACTTTACGTAAGCAAAGCGCGCCTGGATGAGGGCTTAGGCCTTCTGGACGCCTTTGTAGAAGCCGGCCTATGCGAGAGCAAAGGCGAGGTTCGCCGCCTTGTTCGCGGCGGCGCGATTCGTGTCAATGGAACACCTGTCGAAAACGAAAACCTCTATCTTGGCGCGGACGATCTGGTCAACGCACGCATTCGGCTATCGCGGGGTCGCAAGGTTCACGGCGTGGTGATCGCCACATCATGATGGCGGCTAAGTCACCAAGACGGGTTTGCCGACAAACTTCGCGCTGTTTTCGCCATAGATGCCGAGGCGTCTAGCGATTTCGGTATAGGATTCGATCAACCGTTCGCCTGGTTCGTTTTTCGGGACGGACCCAGCATCGCCCCCACGGTTTGGGAGTGTCCAAAGCCGGCATGAATCGGGGCTGATCTCATCGCCAACGACAAGGCGACCGTCATTGCTTTCAATCTCGCGACCAAATTCGAGGCGAATATCGACGAGTCGGATATTGACACCAAGAAAGAGCCCATAGAGGAAATCATTGATGCGGATCGCATAAGACATAAGCTCATCGACTTCGGCCGGTGATGCCCATCCCAAAGCGGTCGCATGCTCGTCAGAGACCAAGGTACGCCCGCCTTTTGGATGCTTATAGTAGAACTCGATGATCGAGCGCGGTATCTGGGCGCCTTTAGCAAGACCGATTCGAGCCTCAAGCGACCCAGCGACAAAGTTTCGCACAACAACAACGAGCGGGATCATATCGAGGTGGCGAATGACCTGCTCGCGCATGTTGAGCGTTCGGACAAAGTGTGTCGGGATCCCGAGCATCGCGACATTTTCAAAGATAAACTCGCTGATACGGTTGTTCAGAACGCCCTTTCCGTCAATGACAACCGATGACTCACGGTGCTCCCCCTCGGCATCATCCTTGAAATGCTGCACGAGAGTTCCGCTTTCAGGGCCTTCATAGAGGATTTTCCCCCGCCCCTCGAAAACCTTGCGCCGTCGGGTCATGGCGCAAGCCTCATGCCTTTGGGTCGCCCGCAGATTTTGACCTCGTCTTGGTTTTGCTCGTCTTAGTCGCTTTCACCTCCTGATCTGTCTCCGTCTTCGCCGGCGCAGCCGCTTTTTTCGCGGCTTTTGCCTCAGCTTCGGCAGGCTCAGCTGGCTCTGCGGCATTCTTCTGCGTCTTGGTCTCATCCGTTTCAGGCGCAGCCGTATCCTTCTGAGCCTTGCGCTTTTCTTCGGGAGAGCCCTCGGTCACGATCTTTTCCGCTTCAGCGTCGGTCTTGATCTCTGCGCCCTCTTCATCGGTCGGGGTGGGGGCGTCCTCTGACAGGATCTGACTGTCGGCCGCCTCCTCATCGCCTTGCGCGCCGTGATCGGCCTTGGCCCGCGCAGCTTTTTCGATAGCAACGCCAAGGATTTCGCCAAGAGAAGCGCCTGAGTCGGCGCTTCCGTATTGCTCGACGGCTTGTTTTTCTTCTTCGATTTCGCGCGCCTTGATTGAGAGGGAGAATTTCCGTGTCCTTTTATCGATAGCGGTAATCCTTGCGTCAACGCGATCCCCTGGCGCGAATCGCTCTGGTCGTTGTTCGGAGCGGTCGCGGGCGATTTCGGCCCTGCGAATAAAGGCGATAATATCGGTATCAACGATTTTGACGTCGAGTCCGCCTTCCTTCACGTTAAGCACCTCGCAAGTGACGACGGATCCCTCGGTCGCATTTTTCTCCTCGGCCTGAGCGACGGGGTCTATAGAGAGGTGCTTGATTGAGAGGTTGATGCGTTCCTTATCGACACTGACCTCGGATACGATCGCATCGACGCTCTGGCCGGCTTCGAATTTTTCGAGGGCCTGATCGCCGGAGTTCCCCCAATCGATATCGGTAAGGTGCACGAGCCCATCGACATCGCCCTCGAGGCCGATAAAGAGTCCGAACTCGGTTTTGTTCTTGACGGTACCGGAGACTTTAGAACCGACCGGGTTCGCATCAAGAAACTTCTGCCAGGGATTTTCGAGACACTGTTTAAGCCCCAGCGAGATTCTTCTTTTGGCCTGATCGATTTCGAGGATCATGACCTCGACTTCCTGCGAGCTGGACACGACTTTGGCTGGCAGGACGTTCTTCTTGAGCCATGACATTTCGGTAATGTGAATGAGTCCTTCGATCCCCGGCGTTAGCTCGACGAAAGCGCCGTAGTCAGTAATGTTGGTCACGCGGCCGGTGTAGCGTTTATTGACCTCGAACAGTCCGGAGACATTTTCCCATGGGTCGGCCTGCAGTTGTTTGATACCGAGGCTGATACGCTGTGATTGTCCATCGATACGAATCACCCTGACCTTGACGGTATCCCCGACTTTAACGACATCGCTGGGGCGGTTGACCCGCTGCCAGGCCATATCGGTCACGTGCAACAGTCCGTCGATTCCCCCCAGATCAACGAAGGCTCCATAGTCGGTGATATTCTTGACGACGCCCTCAACGATCTGATCTTCCTTAAGCTTTTCGATCAATTCGCTCCGCAGCTCGGCCCGGCTTTCCTCAAGCACGGCGCGCCGGGATACCACGACATTACCGCGCCGTCGATCCATTTTGAGAATAAGGAAATCGTCAGGTTTGTTTAGGAGCGGCTGAATATCGCGCACGGGTCTGGTGTCGATCTGGCTTCGCGGCAGGAAGGCGAGAACGCCGTCGAGGTCGACCGAAAACCCACCCTTGATCGCGGTAACGATAGCGCCCCGGACTTTTTTGTTTTCGTTATACCCCTTTTCAAGTTTCGTCCAGCTTTCCTCGCGTCTTGCGCGGTCGCGAGAGATGACGGCCTCACCGAAGTTATTCTCGTATCGCTCAAGGAAGACCTCGACTTCGGTCCCGATGGCGATAACTTCTTTTTCACCCATCACATTGAACTCGGCGACGGGGACGCGGCCCTCCATTTTTAATCCGACGTCGATAGAAACGAAATCATGATCGACGCCTACGATGGTTCCAGAAACCACGGTACCTTCACTTACCGATAGGCTGTGCATGGTTTCCTCAAGCAGGGCCTCGAAGGCCTCCCGACTCACGTCGGCGCTTTGTTCTTGCTTCATTAAAAGCTCCCGAAGGTTATAAACGCAAAAAGTTCCCGGTTCGCGGCGACCCGAACCGAAAGGTCTATGGGTCTGAGCGCACCAAAAGACGGGGGCAAGCCTCACCGATCAAGGCGATGGCCCCCTCTACCATCTCATTTATAGTCAAATCGCTTGTGTCGAGCAAGAGGACATCGGCAGCCTTTTCAAGTTCTTTTGCGTCGCGAGCATCGCGAAGGGCGATAGCGGTCATCATTTCTTCTTTGATTTGCGGCGCTGGTTTGTGCGCTGGCGGAGCGCCTTTCCCGTTATGTTCTTCGTCCAATCGTCTCTGGGCGCGGGCTTCCAGGGTTGCGCAGATGAAGAGTTTCACTTCTGCCTCTGGACAGATGACGCGTCCGACATCGCGTCCATCGAGCACGGTGCCGGGAGATTTTCGTGCGAATCGGCGCGAGAAGTCGATGATGGCGGCACGAACGGCAGGAATAGGCGCGAAACGGGCAGCAAGCTGACCAATATCCTCGCGTGCGAGGTGTGGATCGGCGAGATCGGCTTGCGTGATCCGGCGCGCAAGATCCGCGACGGCGGCGTGATCTTGTGGATTGAACCCGTATTCTCGTGCTTTTTTTCCCAAGGCGCGGTAAAGCCTTCCGGTATCAAGGTGGTGAAAACCGAAGTGTCTGGCCAAGGCTTTCGCGAGCGTTCCCTTGCCCGATGCCGAGGGGCCATCGATTGCGATGACGGGCATACCTTAATCGTCGTCCATCTTGGCGCCGATACGCCGCATGAGGTCGGCAAATCCGGGAAAGCTGGTGCCAATGGTTCGGGCATCGTCGACCTCGGCACCTTTTTCGCATGCGAGCCCCATGACGAGAAAACTCATCGCGATACGGTGATCAAGGTGAACGGGAACGCAGGCGCCGCCTTTCGGTCGAGCCCCGGTCACGTGGAGCGTCTCACCCTCAACGCGCGAGACGACTCCCATAAGGCTGAGTCCGTTGTGAACGGCTTCGAGGCGATCACTTTCCTTCACGCGCAACTCCCCGAGTCCGTCGATGATGCTTTCTCCGTCAGCGAAGGCCATCGCGACGGCGAGGATCGGAATTTCGTCAATCATGGAGGGAATTGCGGCGCTTCGACCGTGAACCGCTTTAAGTTCGGAAGCCTTGACAAAAATGTCTGCAACGGTCTCAGCACCGAGCTGGCGCGGGTTTTCAAGAGCGATGTTCGCCCCCATATCGCGGAGCACGTCGAAGACGCCCGAACGCAAGGGGTTCATCAGCACGTTCCGCAAACAGACTTCCGAGCCGGGTACGATGAGCGCGGCAACGGCCGGAAAGGCGGCGGAACTCGGGTCAGCCGGCACGTCCAGACTTTGGGGGCGCAACATTTGCTCGCCCGGCACGGTGATGCGGTTTTCGCCGTGAGAGCCGGTTTCGATACGCACTTCTCCCTCGAAGGCCTCGATCATTTTCTCGCTATGGTCGCGACAGGCCACGGGTTCCTCGATCGTCGTTTCACCGCGCGCGTTAAGACCGGCAAGAAGGATCGAACTTTTGATCTGCGCGGAGGGAACGGGAAGTCGATAGGTCATTCCGACGAGCGGTCGTTGAGAACCTATCACGAATGGCGTGCACCCGGGCGGGCCTTCTTCCTCGACCCGGGCGCCCATACGCTTAAGTGGGTCCAGAACGCGCCGCATGGGTCGCTTACGCAAGCTCGCATCGCCATCGAAACGCGCAGTGATCTGGTGCGATGCGACGATACCGGTGCACAGGCGCGCGCCCGTGCCACCATTTCCGAAGTCGAGGGTAACGTCGGGCTCGAGAAGCGCTCCCAAACCGGGACCATCAACGCTGACGTCGCCGCTGCCATCGTCAGCGCGCTTGATGCGGGCGCCAAGGCTTTGCATCACGTTCGCGGTGGCGATGATATCCTCACCGCGAAGCAATCCGCGAATGCGGGAGCGGCCGCAGGCAAGCGTTGCAAGCATCAGTGCCCGGTGCGAAATGGACTTGTCGCCCGGCACGGTAATGTCGCCCGCTAGTCGGGACGAGCGCATGGCACGCATCTTCGTCACCCCTTTGTCCGTTTCTTCCTTGATCCCTCAACTGCGATCAAAAATCAAGGTCATGATCGCGGGATCGATGATTTCCATGACGTTTTCATCTCCCGGAACCATCAACCGCCAAGGCGCATCATGGCGAGGATCGCACAGGCAGAGAAGCGGTTGCCCCTTAGTCATTGATCTATCGACCGCCGCAAAGATCACGGCGAGGATCGCGCAGGCCGCG
>JAAUXV010180437.1_pt1 | contig 26877 bp, 20 predicted proteins | sample 7278181 | NCBI WGS metagenome assembly JAAUXV01 (sample SAMN14350114, study PRJNA611818) | marine sediment metagenome | isolation source: surface marine sediment (2.1m) | place: French Polynesia: Moorea | collected 2018-08
CAATTGCTCAAAAATTCAAAATGTCTGATTTGGATAGTTTTCATAGTCTTAAATGGCATATTCTGCACTGTTTGAGTAAAGGTTTATACTCGGAGACTAAATAACATGAAATTTAAGATGAAAAATGTCGTATGTACACAGTGGATTTTCCTGTCAGTGCAAGAAAGTCGTATGTACTGTACATACGGCTTTCTTCGATATTGTACATACGACTATATTGCACTGACACGGCAAACTAACCTGGTAGTCTCAAAGATCATTATCCCCAGCAGTCAGCGCTAAGCGGTACATTATCTTTATTCAACTGTATCACGGGCCATATAAAAATAATGTAATGAGGTATCAATGATCAAAAAAACCTATTCGCCGTGTCAGTGCTAAAAACATTCTATGTGACATTTTGGGCTATAATTAGTTTTTCACGCAATAATATGAAAAGGCCAATGATTCTGAAAATTTAAACTTTATTTGAAGTATAGTATTCATTTATTTACGTTTCACAACAAAGTTGAAATTTCTTATGTTATTTACTTTTTTATTGACCCAAAAATGCCTCTACTGAAAAATGTACAAAAATGCACATAGGATTTTTTATGCACTGACACGTCGTATTATAACACGTAATTGTTCAATTCACGTTGTTCGGGGCCGTAGAGTCGGGACAAGATGAATACCAAGGCCAAAATATGCGTTTTTAGCAAGCAGGCTTTATTAAAAATTTAAAACACGTTGGGGTGTGTGTGTGATTTTGTGGGGGTGTCTATTTTAAATTGTTGGAACGTGTTTTGACATAAACGTTCGTGCCTACCGGCATTTCGTCGCTCATTGGGTCGACAAAGTGTTCTCAGTTTCATTCTACGCGCGTGTATTGAAGCCACTATAGAATTCAAAGTGCCGGGTACTTCAAGCGTAGCTCTATCGGAGGGCACCTTCGTCGAGGCAGGATGAAGAAATTGAACGAGCCAAAGTGTCGAGGGGATTGGGAGCTGCCAGCAAGTCGTCGACGATTTGCTGTTCGCGGAGAGCCTCGACTAAATTAACAACGTCCTCGTCGTCGTCCTCGTCGTCGCTTTCATGGTCCCCTCCGTCATGCAGACAGTCCGTCACAATACCTCGATTCACGTTACGGATGGAACGGTATTTGTCAAACTTAATAGATTTTGTTCTCAATCGGCTCGTCTTTTCCCGTTGCGCGTCCCGCTTGACCTCCCGGTAGGCCTGATCAAATTCAAGCTTTTTCAATCGCTCGAGACCCCCGCTTCGACGTCGCATTTCGCCGTTTTGTAAATCGTTTAGCGTTCGATCGCATTTTTTTGCGATGGCCAGATTGTTTTGAAACGATTTGGCGCTGACGATTGCCAAGGATCTTGCCAAAGGGTCACTCTGTCCGGCCCGATACTTACACTGTTCGTAGTGTTCCAGCGCGTTGGTTTTGCTCTCGTTCCGCAGAGCGGCTACCTCCCGAGTCAAACGAATGCTCGCCAAGCGCCGCTTCTCCTCTCGCCGCCGCTTGTTTTTCCCAAACAACCACATTTCCCACTCCCCCCCATCTCGTGGTTAATACGCGTTGTGATTAATGTTCAACTTTGAGCAGATAACGCAGCGCGTCGTTTGGTCGCGCTACCCTTTGTAGGAGGAAGAGGCTGAGCGAAACAACGTCGGCTCGAAATTGTTTTAACGTACCGTCCCTCAGGCGTAGGCTCAAACCCCAAGGTTCCCGCTCTTTGTCGTCGGCAAGATGGTGAAACACAACAATGTCCCCGTTTGGATGACTTTCTAATTGTTCGACCGTTACAATTCCCCACTCAACGCCGACAATTTTTTCCAGGCTGGACAGGTAGAGTACGGCGTCGAAAAAATTACTCAAAGCAAAGGCCGGCTTTGGGCTCGGGCTAAACGCACGTAGGGGCGAACGCTCTTTGAGCTCTTCTAGACGCCCGTGAACGAGCTGAGACGACGTGGTTGGCTCGCACAACCAGATTGCCCTTATAACGCATTCGGCGCCGACGGATGGCCGAGAAGGTAGGGTGACGAAAAGATCGACCCAACGTTGAAGGCTGCGGTGAACGAGCGCTTTTCGATCAGAATCGACGCTGAGCAGGCGCTCCAAACGTTCGCGAAACCGAGCCTTCTCGATTCGGCAGAAAGTGAGAAGATCCGCGCTCTCAAATCGCCCGCTCGCTTCCTTCGATCGATCGAGGCGGTGTAAAAAATGCAACACGCGATGAAAGCAGGTTAGGGCAAGTTGCTTGGGCCGTTTTAGCCGCGATAGGGCCTCGAGAATCTTGCGTTTTTCCGCGTTAATTTCCATCAAAATTTTCCTCCTGGTCTCCCGCACCCTTTCTCGGCGCCTCAATTCCAACGCCCACTCCGCGCGGTCTCGAAGGCGTTGCGCGTCGGACATTTGCGAAGGCGTGACCGATACGTCGAACGAATCCGGTTGAGCGTGTTCCACGATAGGCCCCGGCTCGAAAAATATAAGGTGGTCGCATCCGGAAGAGCCGAGTTTTGTTGGCGGATCCTCGCCCTCCTCCTCGTCGTCCTCCTCTTTGTCCCCCTCTTCGTCGTCGTTGTCCCGATGGTCCGTTGTGTTTGCGGTTACAATACGCGTAAAACGACAGTCCCAACACACGTAGTTACACTCGTACACGCCGGCAACTAGGCACGGCAAGGTGCCGTGAATAGCCAAAAATGCTCGTAAAGTGGACGCTAGTAAACTGAGGTGTTTCAAGGACCGGTTGTACCAACCGTAGCGCATGGTAGACGTGACGGTCCGCTCAAAATGGCGAAGCGTGGGGAAAGCCGACGTTTGCTGCCGCAAAACGTCGGCGTTACCGTGTTGAGCAAAATGGTTTAGGAAAGTTATTTGCACCGCACATCGAAATAGCACTCCGCGCATGTCGTCGTTGCGCAGAGAATTCAGCCGATTCTCCACCTTCCGCTCTATTTCCCGCAAATCGGCTAAATTTAACAGTCGAGGTTGAGACAGGTCGAAGGTGTCTTTGAACAGTATCCAGGCCCACAACCTCGCGGTTTGATCGTCCAGTAGGCGACATATTTTGTCAACGTTCAAACTCGAAACCATCGTCGCTTCCGCAACTAGGACACGTTTAATACGATCTCCTCGTCCTTTGCAGCGGGCGTTTTTTTGTGCGTTAGTAGCGTCAATTCGATGAGTTTCAACAGTTTGTCCGAGTTGAGCTTTAAACGTTCCAATTTGCCCTTATCCCATAGCGGCACGTCTTCACACCCGCAATACTCTTGAGACGCTCCGCTCTTTCCAACTGAGCACTTTGAGGGCCGCTTCCCGGACATGTCCGAGCGTTTCAAGGGTCCTTTGCACCACAACGAAACGAATTGAGTCCGGTGGGATATCTTGCCGGGCGTCGAGGAAACAAAGCGGTACGTGGGCCAAGGCAGAGTCTACGTAGCGAACGGTAGCGATGCAGCTTATAAAGTAAATGAGGAAAAATACATCGCGGGTATTGCTCACGTTGCCTACGTAATGTTGGCGCACCACAAGCGGGTAGATTGTGCTCGGTGTCAAACGGACACATTTGCCCGCTTCTTGCCGTATTGAGAGGTATAAATTTGGATCGCTCTTATACAACGCTAACGCACCTCTCGTGTGGTGCAACAGGGCGTTGAAGGGATTTGAGCCGCAGATCCTCTCTAACTTTGCCGAATCTTGCAAGAGAAATACGTTCGAATCTTGAAAGTTTACGCAGTAACTGCGAAGCAGGACGGAAACGTAATCGACGCTCTCCCCCCAGTCGACCTCGTCGACCGCGGATCTTTTGACCTCGAGGTCGTCTAGACGCAAGTTTGCAAAACTCAATTTACCCGAATCGGAAAGTGCTTCCGAGTCTGATAGGTCCGAATCTTCGTTGTCACCGGAATTGACGTTCTCCTGATGGTCGACCGGCAAGAAACGCCGTTTTCCGTACCCCTTGGCCTTTTTCGAGGCCGCTGCTACGCACCCCGTAACGTTTTTTCCATCGGAAACGTCAACTTGTACGCCTACGGTACGCCATAGCTGCCCCCTATCGTCCGTTCTTTGGCGTTCCCCTTCGGCTCGATTTGCCTCCTCCGACTGATTCTCGAGAAGCCGTCTCCCGGTGGTTTGCTCCTCAACCGTTACGGCCAATTCTTTCGTTTGTTTTTGCGCGTTCAGTTTCGCCTCGCGGGCCTTTTGCGCTTCAAAAGCGCCCGTTTGATTTTGAAGTACCGGGGTTCTTTGACGAGGTTCGCCAAATTGTTTTGCCACTTGGTTTTCGAGAGAGCGCATTCGGGCAGCCTGATTCTCGCTCGCTTGCTTCAACGCCGCTAATTGTCCCGCTCCTCTCAGCGCGTCCAATTCTGCCCTGCCAATCTTTTGCCTAGCCTCGTCCAACTCCCTTTCCACCGCTGCCAGGCGTCTTTGCGCCTCGGTCAATTTCCGATCGTTGGCGCTTCGCACCGCCGCCAGTTCCTTTTCTCGGACTTCTTGACAGGCTTCGGCGGTTCGCTTGGCCTCGGCCAGCTGCTTTTCCAACCCCACGGAGCGCTCTTGGGCCGCCCCCGCTTGCCGATCGGTGGCGGCTCGCAACGCCGCCAGTTCCGTTTCTTGGGCCTTTTGGCGCTCTTCGGCGTTTCGCTTGGCCTCGGCCAGCTGCTTTTCCAGCGCCGCCAGGCGCTCTTTGGCCGCCCCCGCTTGACGGTCCTCGGCGGCTCGCAACGCCGCCAGTTCCGTTTCTTGGGCCCTTCGGCGCTCTTCGGCGTTTCGCTTGGCCTCGGCCAGCTGCTTCTCCGCCGCCGTCGCTTGCCGGTCCTTGGCGGTTCGCAACGCCGCCAGTTCCGTTTCTTGGGCCTTTTGGCGCTCTTCGGCGTTTCGCCTGGCCTCGGCCAGCTGCTTTTCCAACCCCACGGAGCGCTCTTTGACCGCCGTCGCTTGCCGATCGGTGGCGGCTCGCAACGCCGCCAGTTCCGTTTCGTGGACCCTTCGGCGCTCTTCGGCGTTTCGCTTGGCCTCGGCCAGCTGCTTCTCCGCCGCCGTCGCTTGCCGGTCCTTGGCGGCTCGCAACGCCGCCAGTTCCGTTTCGTGGACCCTTCGGCGCTCTTCGGCGTTTCGCTTGGCCTCGGCCAGCTGCTTCTCCGCCGCCGCCGCTTGCCGGTCGCTGGCGACCCGCAGCGCCGCCACTTCCGCCCGGTGGGCTTTTTGGCGCTCCTCGGCGTGTTGCTTGGCCTCGGCCAGCTCACTCTGGAGCAGATGCAAGCGGCCCGTTTGCATGTAGCCCTCTTGTTTCAGCCCGGACAATTCCGCATCCATAGCCTCTCGACGCTCCTCGGCGACTCGTCTGACGTCGGCTAGTTGCATCTCCGCGCTCTCTCGCTGACGTTGATTCTCCGCGCTCAACAATTCATTTTGCGTGGTCAAATCCTGCAACACGGTTGCGTCGTGCGTCCGTTGGAGACCTCTCTCCTGAGACATTGATTCGTAAAACGCGCGATGCTCCTCCTCCATCCGCCGAATTTTTTCCTCCATTTCTTCGCGCTCTATTCGATGCAGCTCCTTTTCCTTGCCGTACCGGTCGATTTCGTCACGCGCGCATCGCAGCGCACCTTCCGTCTCGCTTAATTGAGCTAAAATGTTTCGGTTCTCCTCCTCGTTCTCCTCGAGCTGACGCTTCAGCGACCGCGTCCGCTCTTCCGAACAACTCAATCTTTGTCCCTCCTCAATTCGCAATTCCCCTAGCCTCGCCTCGAACGCTTTCCTCTCCTCCTCCAATGTCCCTTTTAAATCCGCGATTGCGTGATGCGCTATTTGCAGTTCATTTTCGCGAAGTTGTTGCGCCTGTTTGAGGCGATCGTTTTCGCCCCTCAATTCCAGCCCACCTTCGGACTCTCGGTGAACTCTCTGATTCCGCAAAGACGCGGTCGTCAATTCGACGATATTCTCCCGGAGTCTTCGCGCTTCCTCGGTCTGCCGACTCGTCTGCTCGGTTAACGCTTCGTTGAGGGCCGCCATCCGAGCAAATTCAAGCTGCGAAGCGGCCCGAGCTGGCGCTTCGCGCTGCACCGAATCGAGAGTGGCGGTTTTCACCCTCAATTCGTTTCGTAGCTTTTCACCAACCTCCCTCATCTCCTCTCGTTCCTGCGAAGCCTTCCGAAATTGATCCTCCCAGTGCGAGAGACGTGTATCTTTTTCGCGTAGTTTTCTCTCCAGCTCGGCATTGGCGGCGTTGCCCTCTTCCACTTTGCGCTCTAAATCGCCGGCTCTCCTCCGATGCGTCTCCAATTGCTCGGCGTAGTTGGATAGCAAATTTTGGCCGTTGTCCTTCTCTCGAGCGGTAGTGGAGAGAACGTTGTCGAGACGACGATTGTTTTGCTCGGAGGCGTTTAATCGCTGCCGGGTCTGCTCTAATTCCCGCTCCAAATTAGCCGTTTCCTCCTTCATTGAAACGGCAGCCTCTCGTAGCCTTACGTTTTCCTCCGCGTGGTTTACGGTCTCCAACTCTCGAGGCTCGTTCTCGAATTCCAACGCACCGAAACGGGGATCTTCGGGCCGCGGGTCAGTTGCCTCCGCCGCGGCCCGCGGTTCGTTCCAAGGCGTCGGCGGCGCCAAAAATTCGTCATCCTCAAGGGGCGGTACAAAAACGCTGTCTTTTATGTGACGGGGGTGGACAAAATCCGCCGCTCCGCCGTCATCGACGCTTTCCTCGAGGCAACGAAGGATAGCGTTATCAACGTCTTTTAGGCTGTAACGGGTTGCTCGCAGAAGTTTCTTAATCCTACTTTTACCTTTTCCAATGACAGTTTTGGGGGGTTTGGGTGTCTCAAACAAAAAGCGATACAGGCATAGAATCAGGTTAGTTTCGGTGTGGTTATAGACCAACAGGTGACCGCTTTCCTCGTCAAATTGGCACGCCAGTGAGTGCTCTTCGCCAACGTTAAAACTGTCCCTCAAAAGTTCGAGTAGCGTTTCCGCTCTTGCCCTCGGTCTATGCGTGACCGCATTTTCCCGCGTAAAATATAGGAAATCGATGAGTAATTTTTCAAAATTATCGGAGAGGCTCTTGTCTTTAGTCGCCGCGCGAAACTGTTGGTCAATCCACGATAGCGCCTCTTCAATTTCCGGTTCGACCGATCCGTAGCTGGCGGGCTCATGTAGCTCGGCGTATTCGTCGCCTTGAACGTCCCTCAGGATGTCGCCGTTGCGTCGATATGCGTCAAACTCCTCGTTCATCAAATTGTCGCCGCGTGACTCGAACAACGCTGCGGCTCGATCGCGATTACCCAAGAGTTGATCCTGCAGGTAGGGCGTCTTTCGTAAAAATATCCGCACGCTTTCGGGCGCGCCTTCGATGAACGTGTCCGCGAGCAGCAGACGGCAGAGGACGCTCAGGACGGGATGTTTCCCACGAACGCGAAAGCAATATTGGAAAAAACTGCCGAGCGTGGCCAGTTCAAATTGGGCGAGAAGGGTCAAGTTGCTGTTCAAAGTCTCCAGTTGCCGTTCGTCAAAGTAGTTGGTGCGCCGCATTTCTCGCTTTGTGTCGATCCAATTTTGAGCAAAATAGGCCGCGGTGTATTTCTTGCCGCTGGTGTTCGCAGAGATTTTCCACGGTTTGTTCTCGTGAAAGTTTAAGTGCTTTACGCCGGGTGTACCGCACATGCGGTTAACCTCCACGACAGACTTCCATTGTTCAATGTCGTCATTGCGCCCGAGGGTTCTGTTATTTTTAGAATTGTCGCTCAGAATAACGCCGCCCCCCGCGAAACAGGCGTACATAATTTCTCGCAGGGGAGAGCGAACGTCGTTTTCGATCGGCTCCTTTTCACGGGCGCATCCGTAGAGGTCTAGCATTTCGGCGTAAATTCCAAACAGCAACTTTGCCTGACCCGTCAGAGAACTTCCCGCGGCAAAGTCGGAAAAATCGCGGATAAATTTCGGGTCAAACCCGTCCACCCGATACGATTGGCCATCTCGCCTCAACTGGTATCCGTTTGAAAAAGCAGTGGCCAAAACTCTGCTCAAATTTTGAAGAAAGTTTCCGGGCCGTTGCAGATCCTCGTGTAACTTCGTCGTCGCCGCGCGATTTTTCTTTCGATTTTGTTCCGGCGGCGAGTCGAGACGTCGCTTTGTCGGCGAAAAACTTTGCGAGTTGGCTTCCATGTTTCCAACAGCTGGATAACCCGATTACGCTAGTATTTAAGATTATGCATCCGTTGGCTCGGCAAGCAACATGAATAATCTCCGATACGAAACGCTGTGCAACCGTCACCGGGCTCTGTCGTTTTCCTACGGCCGTCAAAGGGGCCCCATCGGTATGCCTCAACACCAAATAGCCTTCCGGCCGAGGCGTTCGGCGCCGAGGGTCAGGCGTCACGAAGCGAGGACACCTCAGCGTCTCCCGCGAGAGTCGGCAATTGCCATGGACGAAAAGGCGTTGAAAAGGCTCAAGTTAAGGAAAAACTTTGAAAAAATTTCCGTGGACGGAAAGGGTCAAAATTGCTTCTACAAATGCATCGCCCTGGGGTCGGACTCGAGGTTGCTTAAACAGTACGTGGTGAATAAGAAAGCGGCAAACGACCGTCTGCACGGAAAATCGGAACGGTTGAGGGAAAGCGCGGTGAATTACGGTCGATTAAACTTCGATGCGGTAGCGGGGCTCATGAAAAAATCGGAAAACTACGCCTCGGCCATGAACCTCAGGGGTTGCGCGTCCCTGGAGGAGGCCTTTGTTCAAATTGAAGGCGGCAACGTGCCGGCCGACTGTATCGATCAATGTCTGATCGCCAACGCGCTCGGAATCACCATCATCGTCTATTCTCTCGAAACGGGAAGCAAAGCGTTTTCCTACACGTACACTTTTGCTCCGACGCTCGGAGCTGAAAAGCCCGGCAGCCCTCCCCTATTTTTACTCTACTCCTTCGATAAAACGCACGCGAGAATCGATCACTTCGATTTACTGCTCTGCAAGCATGTCAATCATTGAGGGCTTTATTCAACGCCTCCTGTAAAATCAGAGAGCAACCCGTAATATTTGTCGTAACAATACCAAACACGGTTTTCAGCTCTCGGTCGCTCGGCATCGGGGCCAAATCGCCAAAGTTTGGATATTGTCGCAATAGGTTAACGTCATTCTTGCCGAATCCTTCCAAGACGCATCGCAATACGTACACGCACGATTCGTACGGGTTGTTGCAAACGTAATCGCTCTTTTGCCCCTCGCCGCAAGCCCAAAGAGCCCTCGTCAGCAGGCGACGAGCCGTCGCTTCCAATCGCAGCAGGCGTGAAGCCCTTACTCTGCCAGTGTACAAACGATACCTGGTTTGTCTCGTGGCGCGGCAAACCCGAGAGGCTAGGCCGACGCCCCCGTCCCCACCGTCGACCAGCCTTTTTATGGTTTCCACGAACAGGCGAACGGAAATTTGCGGCTGTTTGTTGTAGTTTTCTCGCAACGATGGTCTAAAGAGCCTCGCAATTAGGGTGCCCATGGCGGTATTCAAAGCCCGCGTCTGATCGGCCCTCCGTCGCTGTTTCGAGGTCAGGGGCAAAAAAATGGACGAAGAGTGGACGTGCTGCCCCCTGGAGGGTAAGTTGACCACCAGTTCGGCGTTTTCGAGTTCTCGACTCGAAATCGTGCAGGCGGCGGAAAATCCGTCGCTTACGACGGGGCACGGATCCTCTCCGCGGTTGGAGCGCCGACATTTGTGAACTTGCAACGAAAACGCGCACACGTGGAACCGTCCGTCACCGTAGGCGTCAAAGAACGAGCATTTTTCGCAACACGCATGGTAGATGTCGGGGCAAAATGTAAAAATGCCGCGCTGTTTCAACGCAAAATGAAGGGCTTCCTTTTTTTCGACCGAGGTCATTTTTTTCGGGATCGGTTGTTTTCTTTTCAGGCCTCTCGAGGGACGGGATGCGACTTCGGCTGGCTCGACGAATACCCTTGGATGAAGCCCGTAGCTATGACGGCAACACTGCCCATCTTCACCCTAAAGACCGTTTCCGCTCTCTTTACGGCTTCTATGACCGTGCAGGATCATTGGTCGGATAAGTTTAGCAATCTGATGCACGAGGGGAAACCGCTCGTGAAACGTATCGTTCAGAGTTACCTCTGTAAAAAATGTGCCCGGAAAGGGGTCCGTAACGCCTGCCTACACAGAAAACACCTATTGCCGTCGCACCTTGACGAAGGAAACGCCGTCAGCCAAATGATGGACCTCATATCCAGCGGTTCCTACCAGCTCGAGGTTCTGGGGGCGGCGGAATGCCTCCAGAATACCTCGGAGAAGCTCTTCACTCAGCGCATTCTGGATCGTCTTTTCAACGAGTCCGTTCGTCTCGTTTCCAATTCCACGCTGCAAGATTGCTCTCGCTCGTCGCTCTTCTGCGTCATGGATCCTACGCCGTCGGAGGTGTCCGGAATTGGTTGGGTAGGGGGCGTCGTCGTCAACGAATCAACCCGCCTCGTAAGTATCGGAATTTTCCTCCCCCCGGTTAATCGCCTGCGATATTTTTGCTGCGCGTCGTTCGGCGTACGAGGTATTGCCCGTGGAATTTCCAACAAAGGGGAGAAAAGGGCCCTTACTCGACTCACCGAATACAACAGAGGCGTGACGCCATAAAGCGCCTGGTAGTAATCATTATTCATTAAGCCCAGCATTTCCCTCCTGGCAAATTCCACCAGAGGCGCCTTGGACGGCGGAAGTTTTTTGCAGTGCGTTTGATAAACGTCCTCGCAGAAAGCTATACGAAACATTTCAATGGCGCAAAATATTGCCTCCTTAATGGCTCCGTCGGTTTCGCAATTCAAAAGTTCTTCCACCCGAACGGCGGGCGAGTTTTGCCAGCGGTAAGTCGACACGCATTCTTTCCTCAAATCGCTCGGCGCATTTTCGAGTAAACGGGCGTATTCTCGACCGCAATACCTTACCACAATGTCGCCACGGTTGAAATTGTTACCGTCGAAAGCCTTGTCTACGGTACGTTTCCAGCAGAAAAATAGGTCGGCGCTTTTTTCCAAATACCCTCTGCCATTGCCGCTGAATAATTCGCTCAAGTTTGCCATTGTTCCATTCACTTTCTCTGTCTTGCTCCCTCCAGGTGCTAGCTATGGACTACGTGACCGCCAATCCAAATCGCGTGGAAAATCTACTTCAACTGCACACGGAATTGATTGTTGCCTCCGTTATGCAGACAATTGCGAGATACCCCTGTTTACGGCGAAAACCAATTCGCGTCTTTATCGAGCGCAACACTTCTCACGCGCACGCGGCTTTCATTGCGAAATGTTTGGATAACCGCTTCCGAGACACCGACGTTACCGTCGTCGTGGAGAAAGAATCCTCGAAAGACGGGAGAGAGAAAACTGGCATATGGACGCGAAATAAAGACAATTTGATCCACATGGCTCAGTTGCTGCTGGAACGTAACAACGTAGCGTTAGCGGAGCACGTTGTGAGCGTGGCCGACTCGCTAAGCGGAACAAAGGGCTCCGAAGAGGACGTCATCAAGCTGGGCAGGGACGCAAAGCGAACGTTACGGTCTCAGCTGGCCGATTTTCGAAGAATCATACGGACGGATGGCAAACAAAACATAACGGGGAAACTAAAAAATGTCAACGACGACTTAGCCATGTCATTCGTCTTATGGTTAGCCTGGAGCTGCTTCCCTTTTGAGCGTTGAAAATGCGCCGGCTTCTTTGCCTCTTATTACTGCTATCGCTCGGACGATGCGAAATCAGGTCGGCGCTCCAAGGCCAATCCGTGGCCTTGCCCTGCGCGCTCACACACCACTACCTGGGTCGATGCCTTTCGTCGTTATCGCTGTGCAAGGGGGAATTCTCTATAGCCTGGTATAACAGAAACGGTGTAGTGAGTAAATGTCGGGATTACAATGGCCGAATGCGCGCAATCCTCAACGAAACCAACTACGACGTAATTATAAAAGACGTCCGAGCAAGCGACGAGGACGAGTACCGCTGCGAACTTCGGGGTCAGGATGTTGCAATTCTGTTGAAACTGATCGACCTGAAGGTAAAGTCCGACGATCGAGCTCTTTGGTCAATCGCGCTAGTTGGCCTTGCCATAGCGGCCTCGTTGTTCTCGGTGGCCTTCGTTTGCGTCAGGTTTTGGCCGTGGCGGCGACCGCGTCGCCGCCGACGTTCAGGCAAGGCGTCCGCCGAGGGAAGGCATTATGCCAGCTCAAGTTTATACTGCAGAGAGCCACACTCGGCCTCTGAGCCCGAATACGACGACGGCTACGTGGACATGGCGCCTTGGGCCCTCGCCGAAAACGCCACCTTTTCCGCTCCAAAAGACGGCGGTGAACAAACTGCGTTATAGCGTAACGTAGTCGAAATTGCACCGCTCAGTGAACCATTTACAACTGAGACAGCGGAGACAGTTCCAACAATTGACGGAACTTGTCCCGACGGGACCATCCCCCGACTTTGGGTACTCCAAGGCTTTAAATTTGGGAATCGTGTCGGAGGGGGAAATTACATCGAAACTTAATAAAATGTTTTCCAATTCTATTTCGTCGCTAACTTTGTCGGCTCTTCTTTTCGATTTGCTCTCGGGGAACAAAGCCGGTTCGACGGCACGTTCGTCTCGATCGGCCTCGTGACATTTTCCGGAAGTGGTCAACTCGGACAGGGCGTAACCCTTGCTCCTCAAAATCCGTAGAAACGACGGCTGGTAATTTTGGGCGTGTTTCAAAACGGCGGCTTCGTACTCGGCAGTTTTGGAGGTGATCAACGCGTTGCAGGCAGTCAGAACCTCGTCAACAAATCTGTCGACCTTTTCCAAAAAGGTAACGTAAGGGAGCAAAATAGACAGGGGATTTGAAGTGGCGTAACGTTGATGATGAACGGCCCTTTTAAGATTAGATGCCCGCGCGTGGAAAAATACGAATTGCTCGTTTGTTGCTTCCGGAAAATTACCGGCAAGTTCGTTGGCCCCGTCCGCCAAGATCAAAATGTTCTTTTTAATGAGCAGAAGGCAAAATAAAGCGGTAAAAAAATTATGATCGCGCCAAAAGCACGTGGTGTTGACGCAATCTTGATGAAAGGACGGCAGTTCGTCAATTTTGCGAGGGCAACAGACTTTGTGACACCTTTGCTCGCCACTCTCGAGTTTTTTCAAGCACTCCTCGCTATTCATCCGCCACTCCTCCATAGGCTCGACGCTATCCCCGCTACAATTGTTGAACGCGAAGCACAATTGCCTGAGGATACGAAACAAAAGCTCAAAGTAGGGATTGCCTGACGACTCCAGCTTTCCGTTGAAACGCCAGCAAAACCGTTCGTCCCCCGCTCTTCCGCTAAAGCACGTCCTCCAGTCGTCGGCCAGCCAGAGACATCCTGCCAAGGTGAGGGGGTCGTTGTAATCCCGTAGCTTGACGTACCAGGCGTCGATTTCTAGAGGAGCCTGGTCGGCTGCCGGGCTTCCGCTGGCGATAGAAGAAGTCACCTCAACGCTCACCATATTTTTCCATTCAAGACCGTCCATCCGTTTCGGCCTGGGAGGCGTGAGATAGAGACGAGGCACGCGAAACATGGTATATTTGCGTCAGCAAGAAGGCCCGTTCCCGGCAACCATGCGTATCATTAACGCGCCTCGGAAGGCGAACGATCTCTATTGGGCCCGCCTAAAAAACCTTCGCCTGTTGCAGAGATTCTTCGCCGGGAGTTTTGTCCTACCTCGACGTTCCGAGGTGGCGTTCAAAACAGCCGCCTTTTGCCTCATCTACGCCGTCTTGGCCAACACGTTTTTCCTATTTTTTGCGCAGGAAAGGGCCGAGATTTACTGGTGCCATGACGACTATCGCGTCGGCCAGCCCCCCTGTAACGTTAGCAAACCAGACCGGGTAGACGGCCTAGGCGCCACTTCGTTGATCACCTCGTCAATGGCTTTTCTGGCCTCGATTTTGCCCTTCAATTGTTACAACGCGCTGCTCGGAGCTCGGAGGCAGGCGCAAGTAGCCCTAACGCTGATCGCTAGGCGTCTAGAGCGGGCGGAAGGGCAATCCGATCGCAAGCTGAGGGAGTGCTGGGCACTTAGCGGGTTTGACAGGCAGATGGCGCTCTCCAAAGTTACGCTAAATTATTGGGAGGCAGTAAAAGAAGAACTGTACACGAGAGTTTTCTCCGTTATACCCTGCGAGGTTTATTGCAATTGGGTCTGCGGTCATCGTTTGATCGCCGTTGGCATCGTATTTCTCGTGATAGTGAGCGTGGTTGTACCCGGCCTCTTCCTCCACAGCCCCTTTTACGTGAAACTGTGGCACAAATTGGCGGCAATTTTCTCCTTTGTGGCTCCCGTTCATTCCCTGATCTTGCTGTGCCCGCTCTTGCTGAGTTCGCGGTATCGGACGCAGGGCTTTATTTCAATGGGGTTGATCATGAGCGTAAAGACGCTGGCTTTGATATGCACGAAGCGCATGGCGCTTAAACACGAAAGGAGAATGGTCAAACATTATTACTCCTCTTTGGACGACTGGGCCGGTGCTTCGATCAAGGAAAGAACGTTGCTTTACGTGCTGGGGTTTTACGGTCACTTTTAACTCAGTACTATTAACGAACGGGAGGCGGGTCAAGGGCGACAGCATGTCCGACGGCGAACGGTTCGCAAACGGCTCCAATAACATCACGACGTGTACACTGTGTCGATACGCTTTAGACGAAGCGCAGAGGAAAGAGGCGTCAATCGAGCCCTCTTCCCCCAATTTCAACGTCCTCCTTTACGCCGAACACCTGTTTTCCCATTGGTCTTTCCAGCCGTTGGAAAATGTCGCCGAGAACGTTGCGCAGGTTCTCCGGAGCGTTGCTAATTCTGTAGGCGACAGAGAGGAGAAACGGCGCATACTCGAGCTGACAACGGCCGACGTTCTGCGTCACTTTCGTCTGCACCACACGCCCTCGCTCAAAGAAATTTTGCTGGAGCAATTGTTCGTCTACAAGTGCATTCAAAACTCTTACGTGCGAAATTTTTGGAACACCACCGGCGATTTCAGTTGGAACGTGGACGCGTCCGGTAGCAACTTCTCTCGCGTAAAGTGTCTGAAAATGATCTGCGACGAAGTGCGCAAAATTGCCAACGAGGCGGCGGCCGCAAATTACATTGGTTGATCAGGTCCACAGCAAATTTAATATTTTATCGACGATTAAAAAAGCGGCGGTGGTTTGCAGCACATTTCCGAGAATGCGTGTCAACGGAGGCCGACGAGGTTGTACGGTATTGACGGCCACGTGGCGCTTTAGCGGCTCCACCGGCCGCTCGCTTTCCCCTCTCCAGAGCGAAACGTAAACGGTCTGAATGTTATCCGCCGCCTCCTCGAAATCGTAAACCTTCACCTCGGGATGGAAAAGTCGCATTTGACGCTCCACGATCCGAAGCACCGCGTTCAATTCGAGCACGCCGTCGGCATCTAAGTCCATTGGACATTTGAGGCACAGTCCGTTGGGAGTTTGAATGCAAGTCGTGTCGCCACCCAAAAAGTTTTCCTCGTCAAACTCGGCAAGGGACTCCAAACGCCCGTCGTTCGAGTTCCCTTTTTGAATCGGCGGCCGGCCGCAACCGCCGCGATCGACGATGATTTGAACGCTGGGCGAATGTGATTTGGATGTCCGCGTTAGCGTGACGAAAAAGTGCAAACCGCGCGGCTCTAAAAATTCTCGGCAGAGCTCGAAAATTTCACTCACGTTCACTCCTCGGGGAGTTACGGGAATCTGAAAACAGCTCGAACTGTCCCCGACGTTGAACAAACGGGCCGGGTGAAGATCATTCAGGGCACGGGAAAACCGTTCCATGTTCATTTCCGCGAAAGCTCGATGAAGTAACGAGCGTTTAAAACTCGTATTTGGTTGCTCGACGGGATCGTAAAGGCAGCCTCGTTGGGCGTTAATAACAAACCCCAAGGTTTAGCGGGGTATTCTTGAGCGCCGAAGAGAAGCAGCCAAAAGAGGCAAAAGCGGCAGATGGGGGCCGCAAACCAAAAAAACATAGCCTACGTGGAGACATGCCCTTTGAGACGGCAGATAAATACGTGGCTAACGTAAAACGTCGGCGCCGCGAGGCCGAAAAAATTGTGGACCGGGAATTTCAAACCAAGGGCATTGACAAATTGTACTTTCTGCGCGAAGATTTTATGCTCGAGCTGCGGCATCTCTTCGAGGTGAGTCCCGTGTGTCGATGCGTGCTGACGCGAATAACCAGCCAAATATCGACAGAGGCCATGCTGGAGAGGGGGCTCGAAAAGAAGCTCCGCGGAAGGACGGCCGACCTCGAGGAAATTTTGGATCTCTTCCGCGAAGCCTTCGAAGGCAAGCTGAACACGTTCATCCGGGACGTCATCCGATCCATTTGGATTTACGGTTTTGTGGTTTTCCGGTATTGCTGGAACAACCTCTACGACGAAAGATCGTGCTATCCCGTCGCGATAGACGACGACGAATATCTCATTTTTAGGGACGAAGCGGGCAACTTTTACGGTAGGGGCCTTCACGGGGAGGAATATCAAGTCTGTTTTCTCGATAAACCCGATTGTTTCGGCACCGTACGCAGCTCGCTGGCCTATCTCTACCACGAAGCCAAGATTTTCCAAACGTTACGATCGTGTCAGTTGATTAGCGCCAAGAATGCCGCGCCGCCCGTTTTGGTAACGTCAAAGAGACCCGAACCGGAACGTCGGGAGGAGCAGATGCTCCGTTCCGACTTTGAATCCAAAGAGCAAACGCTAACGGATCGCGCTATCGAAGCGTTGCTGGAGCAGAGAAGAACATCCGCCGGAGAAGGCAACGCGAGGATCACCCTGCCCCGGGGTAATCTAGAGCCGCCAAATTACGAGAGGGAATTTGTTAGCGTATCGAACAATTGCGAAAAGCTGGCGTCGGAGTTGAGCCGCGTTAAGAGGGAGCATGCTAAAATGCGCGAGCGGCAGAGCCGCGAGGTTCTGAACGCCTTCAACGCGGCGCTCACTCAGCACCAGATTCCCAAAGACGCCTCGGAGGAGTTTCTGCGAGACGAAGTCCGCTTAGACGTTGACGACGACGTGTGCGATCGAAATTTGGACGCCCACCGCTTGAACGTGCAGCTGTTGAAAATCGATAGCGAAAAGGGCGATTTCAATCATCACATGAAAAACGTGCTGCTCGGTACAATATCGTTCTCCGAAAAATCCTGGACCCCGGAACGGCGCTCCGCGAGGGGTTCGTCGGACGCCGTGGACAGGGAAACGCTGGACGCTTGCGTGCGATACTGGCAGGATTTTCTGATTACCAACGTTTTAAAGGAGTGGATGGTCTTCACGGAGATACCACTGCGGACGCGGCTGCTCAAGCAAAAAGACGACGTTGGAGAACTGGCCTGGATATTTCCATTTCTCGTGCCCGAAAGACGGGGTAGACTGTTGGAGGAAGCTTTCGACATTCCGCAATCGGACTTTTGCCATGCTTCGGACGTTGGCGATGCGGTCCGCAATGCGGGGAGACCCCGTCAGCCGGACTGACGATCGGTTGAGGCACACGCGAAAGGGAAAGGTAACTTTTGGGGTGCCGCCCGAGGAGGCAATCCCCGGAGTTCTCATTCGCGGACTTCGCTTAAATTTTCAGGCAACCGGTAGTTTTGGAGTGGCTGCCTCCGGCAAAGGCTGTCGCGTTGTTCGCAAGACCATACAAGCTGCGCAACCAAATAGGATTGTCGCCTGTTGCCGTTCCCTGGACGAAGTGCCGGTAGAGGCGACGCACGGTTGTAAGGAGATGCTAATTATGAAATTGCTGAATCGCCAGGATCCCGCGGGAACTTACGCGCCGCTTTTGTATTCCGCCCGGTTTGACGTTTTCCAGGCGACCGCCGAAACGTTCTCGTTGGTGCAATCGCTGACAATGAGCAACGCCGGCAGGTCCGTGGCCTATATGCTATCGCAGGGACAAGCCTTGCCCATCTTCACCTTGCTGACGCAAAGTACCGAGGCCTTAAGCTTCCTCCACGACCAAGGCGTCTTCCACTGCGATCTGTCGTCTTTCAACCTGACTTACGACAGGTGGAACGACCGATTCCGACTCATCGATTTCGGCAACTCGGTCTTCTTTCGCACCGGCAACCTATTTTCGTCGGCCGGGGCGCTCAATCGTCGACTTCACTTGATCAAGCCCAGCGCCGTGGCCGCGTTGACGGACGACTCCTTGGTGGTTGAGCTTATCGACCCTCGGCCAATTCGAGACGAGGTGCTGCTGGGCGACAGCGAGCTCACCACGCTTTACTTTCGCGATCCGTCCGTCATCATGGCAAAAACTTTTCGGGCACGATCGATAGGGCGACGATACGACGTCTTTTCCCTGGGCATGGTGCTGATTGAAGCCATGGGATTCGTCAAGCCGGGCTTGGCGTTGAACGAGGGGACGGAAATTCTCCGGCTGGTCGACGTTGAGGACGCCAAAAAGAGGCGCTTTTACGAGTGGGCCGCGACCCTATGCCGATACAACAGGCTTCTCCGAGGCGGGTTGAGCGCCGACGAATTGGAGTTTTGGAAATGCATCATCAACGATGACGCCCGGCTGACGACTTCCCTGGCGGAAATGCCCGACTTCACCCCCGATCTCGATCGAGCCGACGCCATATGGGGCTCGGCGTTTACCGCTCGATTAAAACGCATGATCCACCCTTTACCCGATTTTCGTTTGGACCTGTTGCACTCTCCGATCCCCGATACGCTCGCCGCTAAAAACCCCAGCCCTCGCATCGATCTCTCGCAGCCCAGCCTGCCGCTACAGGAGGCGCAAACCTCGGGACGCACAATCGTGATGAACCTGTTTGAGAGCAAATTTCGCCGGAGGAGAGCCCTGGACAAGGTCGACTATCCCTCGATGGGGAACCAACGCCTGGTTATTGGATCTGTCACGTTTCGCGTCCGGTTGGATTCGTCCAAGGACGTCTACGTGGAACGGCTTCACGTCGAACCCGGGTTCGAAGATTGCGCGGGCCGGTTTGTGGAGCTCTCCATTCAGCGTTGCTGCCATCTCTTTCAGCCGTCGCTCGAGAGCCGCGTCGAAGCCATTTGCCTAACCATTTTAACCCCCAACGCTCGAGAAACTCGAACCGTCGTTCAGGCATTCGGCAGCCGGGCGCGACGGAAAGATCCTCACCACTATCGGGTGGTCAATTGGCGCGTGTTTCCGCGGAATGGCTCTCCATCGACAAACGCAAGCCACCACGGTAGTTGTAAAATCTAGCGACGGTCGCGCCCACATGGTCTTTCGAGTCGTGAACATTGTGTCGTCGCAGAACGTGGCGCATCTCGGCGCCGCCGCTCGATCCTCCTTCTCCATACACATGAGGGGGTCCAAACTTCGAGACGACATGATCGAGTTCCAATCGCCGATCGACGGAGGGAGCACCGTTTTGCATTTTCCGTCCACCGGCGCCACCAACGTCACTGTCGGAACTAGCTTTGACCGACGCGACTTAACCTCGCTCAACTACCTGCTGCTCAACGCCCTGCTCGCCGATGGCGGCGGCGGGGGGAGTGTGGCCTCCAACTTTTCCACCAACAACCTGAATCACTCCGGAAGGCTCTACGGCGTCACGTCCCAGCGGAATTTGCGTCGGCGATTGCTTTGCGGAGAAACGCACGTTGTCGATGCCAACGACAAATTCCCCTCGATTAAGTTTTCCATCCCTCACGGCGACAACGTTAAAAAGTTTCAACTATTCTTGCCGTCGTTAAACTGCAACACGCAGTTTCAATCGGAGGAAACGTTGAGGGCGACCGGAGCATCGTTTCTGGACATACTCTTGCGCTACGTCGGCTTTGACGAGCGTCTTTGTCGCCGGTGCGTGGGGTTGGAGCTGCGGGTGGGGAGAAAATTGACGGAAAAGGAACGCGAGAGGGCTCGAAACGAGCACCAGAGTTGACTGACGGTGTCGTCCGCGCGTTGGTTCAGTCGCAAAACGTCTACCAGGCACGTCCTCGGCGCAAGGGGCAACTCGCGGTAGTTTGGATACACGACCATATGTAAAACGTCGGGTACCAAATCTTCCACGCGCAGCGTCTCGGCCACCAATACGCCGTCAATTTGACGGTACTGCTTGTTCGATACAATGAAGTAGGCGTCCACTGCTCCGCTTCCATTTACGTTGTATCGGAAAAAGCCCCAATCAAAAGCAACGTCCGCCTGCGACGTTCCCTCCAAGGTGTGATGGCTCACCCGGCCCGTTTTCAGGTCGACGAGATGCAGCCGGCCGTTTTCCACCAGAATCACGTACTTGTCGCTGCAAGGATAAACGATGCCCGTTGGTACCCCCATCGCAGCGTTTTTGCCCTTGCTCCACTGCGCTACGAAGGGCCTCCACTGTCTTTGAAGCGTATCGTACAGGCGAACGGCGTACCTGCAATCCTCGTCGTAAATCCAGCAACACAAGAGCGTTGGGGCACATTGGCAAGCAGCTACGGGCAGCCACCTTTGCCTATGAGGAACCGTACAGAGTGCTTTCCAACGTAACCGACGTTTTGTCACCCCGAGTTTCTCGATGGTCCTGGAATGCGTGCCGTCGCCGCCCCTGCCGCCCACAAGCAAGAGTTTTTCGTCAAACGAACATAAAACAAAGCGCGTCAGCCAGCGTCGAGGGGAGGGTAGGAGCTTCAGGCGACCGCTCGCGTAATTGAGGCGGTAAATTTGAGTGAGAGGTGCCGAAGAGCCAAAGGCGAAGTAGACGTCGTCTTTGACAACGGCCAAACGCCCGTGAGCTGCGAGGGTGACGTCAACCGGAAAGTTGAGGTACTTGAGAGCGAGCAGATGTCGCGAATCGTCGTCGTCGAGCGTCTTTTGCATCGGACGCGCAGCAGAGACGAGGTTGTCGGCAAAGATGCACAGCGTTTGTCGCCGGTGGCGGGGCGGAACGCCCGCTCGAGTTTGACAGTCGGCTATCACTCGGCGGTAGCGCTTTTGCCGCAAAATCTCGGGAATTGAAAGCGCCAAAGCCTCGGCTATTGGGCACTGAGACCAGCGCAGCAGGGCCGTTAGCGACGGGAGGAAACGATGCCTCCGAGCAACGTCGAAGCCGATCCAGCCAAAGACCATTGAAAATAGAACCTCTTCGTCGCATTCGTAAACGCTCCCCGTATGCTCGGAAAGGTAGTGGAGCAGGGGTAGGCGATGGTGCTTTTCGGTGTCCAACCAGGTGTAGAGGTCGTCGACGGTGAGCCGTTTGTAGTGCGAGGCAAAGTCAACGCTCGAAAAACGGGCGCAAATTTCGCAATCCAAAAGCAGTAGTAGATGTCGAAAATTGAATTTTACGGCGTCTCCGAGGAGGGACAGGAGATCAATCTCCCCACGAACAGCGCGACGGAAGATCAACTGCGTCAAGAGAATTTCGGACTCGCCGTGACCAATCTCTATGGCGGCCCGAAGGGTGAAAAACAAAATGGGGAACGGTGCGACTCCGTCAAAACACCGCGGATCGGCGGTGCTCATAAACGCCACGAGTTGAGAAACCGATTCGTCGGGAAAATGCCGCCAGTCCAAGGCCTTCGGAGCCTTTTTGCCGTCGTCCGACCGTACAACGTCGACTCGCCCATCCTCCAGTATAATGGAAACGGGTCTGCCCCGGTTGCCGCCGCCGCCGCCGCCGCCGAGACGGAAATTTAAAATATAACGGGCCTTGACGTGATCCACGAGCCGCGTTCGGCGAAACATCGGAAACCGGAACCTTGGTATTAGTATGGGAAGGGCCCGGCGGGGGAGGAAGGGGTAAAATGAATTCCTTCTTTTTTGACGGAACGGCTTCCCGCGATCACAATGCCCTCAGGCGTCCGTTACGGGAAGGCCTTTCCGAGAGCAGCGTCGGCGAACGCGCGCCTTTTAAACGCACGCGATTTTACGAGCCGTGGAATTTACCGAGCCTGCAACAATTTAACGAGCCGGCCTCGATATTCGACGATGGGTTGTTCGTACACGAGGTTAAATGGGACGACAAGACGACCGGCGTTCACACGGTGGATAAAATGTGCGACACCAACTTTTTTGGATACGATATCGGCCCCGGATTGACGACGGGGGAATTTTTGCTGCTCTACACGGGACCGCCCAATTTCAAAACCAGCCTAATCAACTCTAGGATCATTCGCAGCTCAACCGTTTTACCGTACAGGAACGAGAACCGCCCCTCTCGAGTTTGCAAAGTCGTGCCGTTGACCAAATTGACGGAGATTATTAGCGATACGGTGAAGCGACAACGGGAATTTTTCGACTTGACGCATCTAGACTTGAGCTACGAGAGTTTTTTGGATGAGATTGGAAAAAACTTCGACACGGGCAGCTTAACCAGCGTATTGTCTCGCCTGAGAACGCCCGAAGATTTTTGTCAGTACTTCAAACCACTGGGCTTTTTACACTCGTTCGACGGAAAACCCGTATACGACGGCAACAATTATCCCCTCGTAACGGCGGTGCATTACGGCAACAAGTACATTGCGCGCTTTAATAGTGGCACGGACGGCAATTTGGCGCCCAAAGGATCCAGCCTATATTACGCCGTGGGTCTCCACAAAATGTTCCATTCCGAGGAAACGTGGGGCCACAATTGCGTGTTCAATTACCCGCTACCCCGTTTGACTTACTCCCTTCACAATGTCCCCCATAAACTGGTACGCGAGTTGGGCTACGTGCACCAAAGTCGGGAGGGTCATCCCGTCCCTTCGGTGATGCAGTACGTGGGTAGTTTCATAACGGATTTTTACGCTCACGCGGGGACGAGCACCAGGCTCTCGCCCTACGTGCAGGTAGATATGCTGAGAAATCCTACACTCGTCTATTGATTGTAACGGGCATTAAACGATTCAACCACGGGGTCATTTTGTTCTGCACCAAAACGCCGAAATTGAGATGACCTCTGATTTTGCAAAATAAAACATTATCTCGCTAACTAGATTGCTGCGTTGAGGCACGCTCAGAGCCAGTGACGCGCACAGTACTTAGTCTAGATCCAAGTCGCGCGCAAATAAATTACATTGTGCATCCAGCACTGCTACGCTCGCTTAAGATTTTGTACTTTTTTGCGTAAGGTTGAATCGTTATAGACAAGTTAAATTAACGTCCGGCCTAAATATTGAATAAAAATCGTGGGCAGAATGCAAGAGTAACGGTACGTGCATTTTTGCACTTGCGATAGTCTTGCATTCTGCCCACGAAATGTGCCTAATTTATACCGTTTGGGCACTTTTCGTATTTAATCATTAAATTCTATGCAAGACCATCGTAAGCGGCGCTTACAAAAAAGTTTGAGCACTCGCAAAAGTTTGAGATCTGTTAATGCAAAAGCACCGTAAGCGCAAAGGGTCGTTTCCCCCGTTCAAACGTCAATATTTGTAATTTTTCAATGAAAACGACTACGAAACAATGAAGCTTACAAATAATTATGCACATAAACTCTCTTATTACTACTTACAATGGTCTTGCAGAGAATAAAAAATCGCAACACGCACTTGCGATATTTCGATTTTTATTATTTAACAAAATACTCTGTAATAGCGGAGAGTGAATAAAAAGAGACGGACCCGTGATAAAGTTTGCAATTTATTCGTCACTATTTGAAGCATCAATGATTGCGTCGGTGCAATGAAACGTCCTAAGGCTATTTACATTCAAGTTTATGTAACGGGGTAAACTGCAATCTTTGGTAACGAATGATCCATTTCTGTAACGGATATCGCAGTAGCTTACGCCGACGCTGAATGCAATTCAGGCCATGTCGGTCGGTGATCCAAAGGGGCGGTCCTTTTTGCCCTCCCAAGTCGCTCAAGAGGCAAAGAAAACGTCGCAATAACTCGGTCACGTTCAATATTGGTGACGCGTGGAAATAATTTAGTTTGCCGATACGTCATCCCATTTTTGTACAAACAGCCTCGCATTGCCGGACTTGTTCATGAGGTCAAAAGTACGCACCTTAAAGCCGGACACCGTGGCGTTACCGCTGACGGTAACGTTAAAGTGATCAACGCACGCCTTGCTACTCGTCACGGTGCTGTTTCCGGTGGCGGCAGCCGTAAGTTTGCTGTACCGTTTTCTCGCCAGCTGCACACGCGAGTTTCCGCTCGTAGTTACTCTCAAAACGTCGCCGAGGAATCGATGATCGTCTATCGTCAACGACGCATTTCCGCTCGTTTCAACGGCATTGAAGCGGACGCCAGTCGCAAGCCGCCGCGTTTCCGAGATCTGCGGCGTCATTGACGAGACTTGTAAACTGTCACACGTGGATCTGTTGATGGTTAGAGATTTCTTGCCGAGAACAACAACGTTTCCGCCACCAATCACGGTCATATCTCCAACGGCGTTTACCACGACGCTCCGACTCCCGGTCAGGTGAAGAGTGTGGCCATCCTTTCGGGCATTGAAGTACCCGCGTATACGTCCGTATTCGTCAATCCGTGCGTTGACATTGCCCGTTGCCTTGATACTCTCGATATTGTGAAACACGTCGGCGGAGCTAGCGGAGTGGGCCATGATAGCGCGGTTAACGCTGACGGTAAACTGAGAATAATCTCTCGATTCAAGCCTATGACGCCGTTCCCCTTTTGAACGTCATTGGCCGGATAGGAAACGACCAAACCGCCGACGTTTTTGAGAGGGGCCCAATTCCATCGCCGAGACGGGGAACAAACGCTTTCCAGGACAACGTTTCAAACGCTCACAACAACGGATAATGTTAAGGAGGCACGTAAAAGAATTGGCCGTTCGTGTCTGCAACCTGCGGAGTATGACAAATCTGCAGTGACTACGGCGAATATATATACGTCTTTGGTTTCAGTCATCCAAGTTCGACGGCAAGGTTGTAATATCGACCGCCCTCTCAATCGCCCACCGGTTTTATGCTATTTAAAGAACCGCCAATCAACACGTCGCCGATAACGATTCGTTTACATTCCTCCTCGACATTAACGCACCGGTCGAGGTGATATAATAAGCTTACCGACGTCGTCATCCTCGACTTACGATGGCTTGCCTCGAAGAGACTCTGCGCTTTCCCAAATATCTAAAGACCATAGGCGATAATTTGTGGAAAAGGGACACGAGTTTGCTCTGTTTCCTCTGTAAAGATTTGCTGAGCGCCGAAACTCTGGCGGAAATTTCGGGCGGGTTTCACCTATTATGCGAGCTGGAAGAGGCGAAGTTAATTAGCGATAACGACGTATCGTTCATTATCGAACTGATGGAGTTAATTCGGAGGAGGGACCTGATCAGAATTACCCGATCGAGCCGCGGTGGAAATTGCGACAGTTCGAAGGGGCCCAAAATAAATCCCTACAGGTAAGTAGCGTAGGCAAGTAGTTGGAGGAGACGTTACACCAGCGTTGACAATTTTTGCCAGATTTTCTCTTACGTTAGTTTTGACGAATAATACAGGGTCATGCTGTTGTTTTTTCAGGCGACTCTTACTCGCCCTTATTCAAGACGTCACAACGACCGATGTGAAGGACATCAAGATGACACTGCGCCGCTTCGAATTACGCCTCGACCACGTCACCGACATGTTTGAGCTGTTGACCGTAATGGAAAACCAGCGCGTGATAGCTCCCGATAATGTGAACCTCCTGTTTCATGTTCTGCCCTATAAGCGACAAAAGAGGAAAGTGCTCGAATATTTAGGTAAGTGCAATGTTCCCCTAGACCGTTTCTATCCATGCAAGCGTAATTTGCCGTGTCAGTGCAATATTATGCGCGCCATTTGTGACGCACATATTTTTTGCTTTGAGCAATTGCTCAAAAATTCAAAATGGCTCTGATTTGGATAGTTTCATAGTCTTAAATGGCATAATATTCTGCACCGTTTGGGTAAGGGTTAACACTCGGAAGACAAATATGAAATCGAAGATGAAAACCGTACACGTTGGACGGGCGTAAACATGTCTCCGCTTTTGTCTTTTTGCCCCCCCCCTCCCTCCCCCAGGTGTCCGTCGCGGAATAGACCCCGACCCGGTGGAATACGGACAGACAACATTCCCAGCACCGGCACTCAACAACACTACCGCATCGGCAAGCGCGGACGTTTCGGGTATTGTATTTGATCTTTTCAAATATTTAAACGACCAATTGCACGTGACGGCGTAGGGGGTCTTTTTGGCCCCGCCGTAGTGTCTCTACGCAATAACGCGTTCTCTGTTTCCTTTTTTTAAACAGTTCACGAAATGAGGAGCAAACTCGACCGGTTCCGCGACGACCAATTGTGCAGGATATGTATGGACGGCGAAATGAGCACCGTGTTTCTTCCGTGCAAACATATGGTAACCTGCACATCTTGCGCAAATGCCGTATCCAGTTGCCCGGTATGCAGGGCGGATATAGGAGAGGTGATACGTTTTTACAAAACCTGATTGAGGGCGGCTAGCACCACACCCGGTTGGCAATTAGGCACACTTTCGCGAGCTTCGTCACCACCGTCAAGCACGGACAAAACACTGATGCGTATGCTGCTCTCAAAACAAACTTTACGTCGGGCCGTAGATGTATCTACGTTCATTCTTCATGGTTATAGTTTGAAGTGTCGGGTACTTCAAGTCCTCTTCAAGTCCTCTTCAAGCCATTCCCGTGATTGCCCACTATTATTGTGTATTGATTAGGCTGATTGTGGTTGATTAAAAGAAAGAGAAATTGTTACGTCCACCCTCTCTTCAATTTAATGTTATTGATGTCACATCGCCGTGTCAGTGCAATATAGTCGTATGCGCCATTTGTGGCGACATTTAGTATTTTCTGGTTTGTGCAATATAGTCGTATGTGGTACATACGACTTTCTTCAAAAACCTGCAATTGCTCAAAAATTCAAAATGGCTGATTTGGATAGTTTTCATTATCTTAAATGGCATAATATTCTGCACTGTTTGAGTATAGG
>JAAUXV010107993.1_pt1 | contig 25034 bp, 34 predicted proteins | sample 7278181 | NCBI WGS metagenome assembly JAAUXV01 (sample SAMN14350114, study PRJNA611818) | marine sediment metagenome | isolation source: surface marine sediment (2.1m) | place: French Polynesia: Moorea | collected 2018-08
CCCATTTTTGGGAGTGAATCCTAAGGACTCGACTCGTACTCGACTCGTACTCGACACCCACAGACTCGTACTCGACTCGTACTCGAAAAAGCTGGACTCGATACATCACTATTTTGAAAGATTTTCCCTTTTTGGCATTTCGTCTTTAGCCTTTTTGTGCGCGCGCAGGGCGCAACAAAAGGGGAATAACAGATCACGCAACCTCGACTGAGAAAGAAGGCAGGAAGAGCCGACGCGGCGACGAACGTAAACAGAAAATTCTGGCAAAGACGGGAAACGGACGGAAGAAGTGGGACGGCGACCCGGGGAAGGACGCCAGCTACATTAGGAACTTGCATCAGTCATAGTCCAGGTAGGAACGAGGAAAGTGTCTGACACAGGGTGTACTGTTTTTCTACGTACACTTCTCCCCTGCCCAACGTCGTCAGCCCAGGTAATTTACTTTCCCGTTTTCCCTCCTCAGGTTGCTGTTGCCGCTGTCCTTCGCGATGAACCGTGAGAAGAAGAAGAAGCCTGAGGAGGAGTTTGACGACGACGACGGACCAGAGTTCCGCGGCAAGCGCACCCCGCGTTCGGCCAGCGACGTGCAGCGCGCCAGGCTGGAAAAGCTCATGAAGAAGCCGGACAAGCCCGTCCACATCCCGACCCAGAGGAAGGAGCGGGACCCAAACAAGGCGCCGGAGTTCGTCTACAACGTGATGGGGTCCTCGGCCGGCGCAGGGTCGGGAGAGTTCCACGTGTACCGGCAGTACCGGCGCAAGGAAACGCTGCGTATGAACGTGCTGTCGGCCAGGAAGGAGAAGGACGACCTCAACGACGCCTACCACCAGAAGCTGGCTGAGAACGAGCGGGTGGCGGAGGAGAGGACGGCAAAGAAGAGGGGCAAGAGGAACAAGAAGAAGGAGGCGGCGAAGAAGAGGAAGGCGGAGGCCAAGAAGAAGCAGAAGAAGGCGGCGGCCAAGGAGGAATCCTCGTCTTCTTCCTCCTCGTCTTCGGAGGAGGAGGAATCGGATGAAGAGGAGGCCAAGGAGAAAGTGGCCAAGGAAAGTGAAAAAGATGAGGATACCAAGCAAAAGGACGAGAAAGCCAAAGAGCCCGTGAAAAAAGACGAAGGAGAAAAGAAGAAAGAGGTGGACGAGGAATCAAACAACTCGAGCTGAGGCTGCATTTTGATGATTGTGTCTACACGAACATATACAATACGTTCGCTATTGCCAATATTGTCAAGAGCAAAAAGAAATCAACGCATTGTTTTCTCCAACCTAGAATAATATCGATTTTGCCTTATTTTATGTTTTTGTTTCGTGCAGGTTTTCAAGATGAGTGGGCAACCCAGAAATCCCCGCGATCTTCAAGGCTTACTAAAGTTTTGCCTTGGTAAGTGAACGTAATTATTATTTCTTGCTTTGCATTTTTTTCATTTTATGTACTTTACGCAGAGGCTACCAAGGCCGAAGACGCCCCCTCCCGCGACAGCGCTTTGGAAGCGATGGACCCCGAGCGGCGCGACTGGTTGGAGCGCGTGCTCAAGGACATGAGCGTGGACGTCTTCCAGGAGCTTGGCAAGTGCATTACCGCCCTGAGCGACGAGGCCGTGGTGGCGGACAGGAGGGCCGAGGACCTCAGTCTGCAACTACACGCCTTCGACTGCGTGGAGGACTGGGTCGGACAGATTGACATGGCCAACAACTTCCAGCGGCTGGGAGGCTTCGAGGCGCTGAGGGGCTGCCTGTCGTCGCCGCACGACGAGCTGGCGGCGGGGGCGTGCCGCGTCGTGGCCGAGCTGGCGCAAAACAACCCCTACTGCCAGGAGAAGTTGCTGGAGGACGGATTCCTGCCGGCGCTGCTGCAGTGCGCGCGCTGCCTGGGGGAGGGGGAGCAGCCGTCTCCCGGCCGGGCGACCAAGTCGCTGTCGGCCGTGTCTTGCCTCGTGCGCGGGTACGAGCCGGCCAGGCAGCAGCTCAAGGAAGGCGACGGCCTCTCCACCGTCGTCAGGCTTTTGCAGCAGTCTCCTCCTTCTCCCGGCGGCAGGAGACTTAGAGCGAAGGCCGCCTTCTTCCTCGCTGCGCTCATCTCAGAGGAGGACGCGGAGGTGTCGGCCGCCCTATGCAAACTTGGCCTCCCGGAGCTTCTGGTGGCTCTGCTGAACGAGGACGAGGAGGAAGAATCTTGCTCCAACTGGCGTGAGCAAGTAGTGGCCGCGCTCCTGGCCCTGTCGAGGACCAGCAAGGATGCTGTATCAGCCTGCAAGTCTCTGAACGCAGATGTCCAGGCCATCATTTCAAGGAGACTAAAGGCCGTTCAAGGAAAGGAAGAGTTCCAAGAAGAGGAAGAACACTACAAAAACCTTCTGAAAATCTACGGGCCGGAAAACGAACCCGACTTAGACAGATGATTTTTTGAGAGCCGTTCTTCATTCAAAATAGGAATACTCGTTCTTCGCTAGATACAGCATTCAGATTTATAAATTGAGCCAAAATGCCAATATAGAGACAAGTTTTGGAAAGACTAATTGTTATTTTTTTGTTAAGACACCCTTGAAATTCCCTTTCGTCCTCTATTTTATTTTGGCTCTCCATGACCCCAACTTTATTTTTTGGGAAATGAGTTTGTTACTCTAAATTCTAAATTCTAAATTGCTAGAACATCTTCTCTGGATACTTTGGCAATTTTTATTCCTTCAATTTCATGGAATGGATGATTCAGGAGCGGAGGAGAACAGTTCGGGCCCGGTGAACATGGAGGAAGATATCGAAGAAATCCACACGGTTCCCCAGGACGAGGAGCCCGTATCCGAGCTAAGAAGATACTTCCGCGCCTTGGTGGACATGAACCTGCCCTTCCTCAACTGGGCGCTGGACACAACGCTGCGCGGCCACCTGAGACACCTGCGACATCTTGCCGGCTTGAACACAGGTGTCCAGCTGGCCATGCTGGGGAACGCCGTCCTAGCCTTCAGAGAGGACTTCCAGAGAGCTTGTCCATCGACGACGAGGAGGCTCCTTCGGATGGCGACTCTTCCTCAAGTTCAGTGCCTGGTGCGAGTGCTGGGAAACGACTTCCAGGTCCTGGCAACGATAATGGAGGCTATCAACTCCACGGTCATCCCAAATTTCTCGTACAGAAACGACAGTTCGGAGCAAAACCAACAAGGTGTGCAGCAGGGCCGCACCTTCATGAGCCTGGACAGCCCCTTCGAGGCACTCCGAGACATGGACAACATATTCGGCTTGGCGCTGTCCACGTTCGTCAACGGCATCTTCCTGCGGCTGAGATCCACCGTGGCCTTCGGCCTGCTGATGTACCTCCTCTTCTTCTCGCAGTGGCAGATAGTGACTTCGAGGGAGGCTCTCCGTCTGCTGGAGGCCCTCGGCGCCATCTGGACCGTCGCCGGGGCCGTGGTGGCCAGGGTGAGGGATAAGATGCAGCGGGTCGACGTTTCAGACAGAATCGTCCGAGACTTTGCGATGGGGGCGGCGGTGGCCTTCGTTGTGGGACATTTCTCATTCATCGGCCTGGAGTGGCTTTCCGCCCTCTGCCTCGCCGTGGCATCCCTCGCCTTTTTCCCGCCGCAGCAAATGTCGGACACCTTGAGGAGAATGTGGGCAAATTATCCCAACATGCATTCCGTCGAGGGAGGTCCAGAGCTCTTGGGGTTTGGGTCCGGTCTGTTTCTTTGGTGGATGATGCGTCAGACAGCATTTTCCTTTCGGCTTTTCAAATTGTCTTTGCACCTAATCATTCACTCGCTTTTGAGAATGGTGCAGTAGAATAGAACCGTTCACCCGCAGAGTTGAATGCTTTTTTATTATTATTTTATTTCTAGAATTTCCACACTCCATCACAAAAGAATCAGTAAAAATAGCAAATAACACCTACCAAACGTACCAAAAACTTTACAAACAATATATGAAACTCTTCCGCAATTATCTTCGTATCAAAGAGTCCAAAGTCCAAAACATGTCGGAGGATGAAGAGCTGGACTCATTTCCCGAGTTTTCGGCTGACCCGAAGAGTGCTGTTGTGTTCCCCGTTGAAAGGGAGGAGGTGCCACAGGGGTCTGGCAAGTTGAAGTATTCGATGTTGTCGACACTGTCTGCAAACGGCACAAAGCAATTATTTTGTGAAAATTCGATACAAAAAGGTACATTTCTAGACAGATAACTTACCAACGTGAGGGTAGCTTCCTCCCCTTTTAGCCAGCCTGTCCCAATCCTCCACGGACCTGGAGGCGTAGTGGATCAGCCTCGGAGGCTTTGGTGGACTGGGACTGCCCATGGCAGCGTTTGCTGTCATATCTCTTGTGGTCGAGGAAGACGAGATAGAAGGTGATATAGACGCAGCCGTCGGTGCCGAAGAGGCGTGCCCAAGCCCGACCGAGGTGGACGTCGGCTGCGGCTCGTACCATATCTCCTTTGGCTTCTGCACTCCGGTGGCGTTCTCCCGGATGAAGGTGTCCAGGAAATCCGTCTCCAGACAACGCTCCATGTCCATCCTAAGCTCCTCCATGGCCTCGTCGTCCTCAACGCACCGGCTGGAAACGATGTTGGAGACCTTCCACATTGATTCGAGCATCACGCTGGTGCGATTCTCCTCCTGGGCTTGAAAATTGGACAAAGCCTGCAAGGAAGAAAAACTAAATTACTGAAGGTACTCAAACATTATATTAAAAAAAAGCTTACATCTCTTGTTTTCTCCTCCCACTGTCTTCTGGTGTACTCTGCCTCCTCAACTGCTGACTTGTATGCGGCCTCTGAAGCTTTTTGTGTTAGTTGACTTTTCTCCAGTTTAGTCTTCGCCTATAAAGAAGAATTGCAATGAATTATCTCTCAATTTAATTTTGTTGTTGCTTCTCCAGCTCCCCCCTCACCTTCTCCGCCTCCTTTGACGTCTTACCGAACCTTGCCATCTCCTGGTGGTAGAAGTGGTTGCAGGCGATCTCCTCCCTGCACCTCTTCTCGTAAAGCGCTTTCGCCTCGGCCGAGCGTCTATGATAATAGAAGCAAAAAATTATTATGAAAGGAGCTTGAAAATATGCATTGAAAATGCCTTTAATTTACCTTGTCTCCACCTTTAGCTTTTGCTGCCACTGCCGCACCGCCTCCTCCTGCGCCCTCCTCTCCGCCGACGAGGTGGTCGTCGTCGCTGCTGCTGTTGCTGAAGCGGTGGACGAGGAAGACGAGGATGTTGATGACCCCGACCCTGGCCCTAGCGCCGCGTCGCTGAATGCCTGCGCCTCCTCCGCCAACCGCCGCGCCGCCGTCAGGTGGGACTGGGCCGTAGACTCGGTCTGCTGCCGGTAAGACAGCCACGCAGACGAGAACGGACTGGTGAAAAAATATGTGAAACGTCTGAAAGCATATCTCTTGTAGATTTGCGTGCACTGAAATTGTTTCTTACCTAGAGTCAAGAGGAGGTGGGATAGACTTCGCTAGCCTTAATAGGTTTTTGCCAAAGGCTTCCTCCAATTGAGCTCTGTGAGGGGAAAAGTCAAACGGCGTGTAAACCATGGAATAATTATTGTTTTTGTGTTCTGTCACCTCTGCTTTAGAGACTCGATGTACTGTTTGGAGACATGTTTTCCGTCCTTCATCATCCCCACCACAGTCTCCCAGCCGCTGAAGTCCCCAACCTCCCGGTTCTAAGAAAACAGAATCGCGCACATTTTTAATGTGGAGGGAACACTGGCATCTTTGATATTCCTTCCTTACCCAGAAGTGGTCTTCCAAGCGGAGCATCTCTGTGTCTCCGGTGGCGAAAACAAGTGGGCCAAATTGAATATCGGTATATTTCGCACTTTCATTCACCCTGCTACTCCTGCTGCTTCATTCACTTGCTCCACCGCCGCGACTTAAGACTACTTTTCCCTTCTTCGCCGCATTCCTCACGTTTCTCCCCCTTCCCTCGTAGGTATTCCTCCCTCCACTCCCCTTCCATTGACCTGTGCGAGTGCATGAGAGAAGGAGGAGCCACCTGGAAAAACTTTCCCTTCTCCCTCTTCCCTCCCCCCAATTTTCTCTTTCCACCTTGCTTCCTCCTTCCTCCCCCCTTTCTTCACCCTCCGACAGTCCGACTCCGTCTCTCGCTCAGTCTACCTCACCTGTTCAGGAAGCCGCTCCGCGCTCACATCGAAAGACTTCCAGTTGCAGGCCTCTTCCTCCTCCTCTTCCAGGAGTGGAGCATTGAGTGGAGTGCGTATATACACTGCAAAAAATGAGGCCGCGGAGTGCGGACGCGACGCATTTTGACGAGAGGAAGAAGAAAGTTTCATTTCATTGGGACAGTCCATTAAAAGAAGAGCAACAGGAGCGTACCAAATTTCCTTCATGAAATATACTGTAGAATATTTGTTCTCATATGTCGCACTTAGCACACCTGTGGGGAAATCTTTGAATGAATATTTTAAGAGATGCAGTGCTTATTCATAAATATATCCAGATCTCGAGGAAGAGGAGGAAATGTTCTCAGACTTGGTACAGCTTCCAGGTTTAAGGATAGGAAAGCAGGCAAGATCGTCACTCGTTTTGGACGACTTTGCTCTGCAAGATTGTTTGTAACCCTTTAAAGTTTATTCTCGAAATATTTTTAGTTTTAGTAGTAGTACTGTACTAGTTGCAGTAGTAGTAGTAGCAGCAACAACAACAACAGCAACAGCAACAACAGCAACAATAATAATAACAAAATCAGCAGCAACAACAACACAATAAAAGCAACATCAGCAACAGCATCATTACAGCAACAACAATAACAGTAGCAACCTCAACAGCAGCAACAGCAACAGCAGCAGGAGCAGGAGCAACAACAATAACAGCAACAGCAATAACATTAACGTTAACAATAACAACAGTAGCAATATCAGCAGCAGTAACATTATCAACAGCAACATCAACAGCAGCAACAGTAGCAATATCAGCAGCAGTAACATTATAAACATTAACTGCCAAAGGAGAGAGCCAGCTGGGCCAAGAGGGGGGGGGGACGGCGAGAGGCGGCGAGAGGGCGAGAGAGATTGAGTCCGAGTCCAAAGACAGAATCTGATCTGACATACGAGCACACTTTTAAAAATTAATTCATTGTTTGCAGCTTGATTAAGGTCTAAATTAGCAGTAGCAAGGCCCGCGGGGCTTGGTAAATTCCATTCATAGTGCTGCCTGCTTAGGTAGACGCCAGTAGTGGACGCCAATGTCGAGAGAATGGAGGAGCGAATTTCCCGCCGGCATCTTGCGGCTGTTGCCACAGCCGCCGCCTGCCAGAGTGCCGGTGCGGGGCCAACAACAGCAGCTCACTCCCAGAGAGCGGAGAAAAACAGCTCCAAAAGAGATTCTCTCCGGGAGAAAGCAGCTCCAAGGAGGAATCCAGTTCCAGATTTCCAACTTTTATCTCTGCACGCAACATTGGGTGGAGAATACCAAAAGAAGCAAAAAGTCCTCTCACCACTGCTACAAGTTGTATGTAACGTGTACAGAACGTGGAGCCTAAGGAATATTGTTTGTACCGGTTGTAGCTGTTACTGTACTTGTGGAATATCGTCCACGATGAGCTCCGGCTCCGGCGCCCCCGGTTCGTCCGGGTCCGCCTTCGACTCCTTCTACCAGGACCTGAAGGAGACGGAGAAGAAGGACTCGGTGTTGACCCCGGCGCAGCAGATCGACCGCCTTCTCCGCCCAGGGGCCACCTACAGGAACCTGAACCCGTTCGAGGTGCTCATGATCGAGCCCGGCACCGCCATGGAGGACGTCAGGAAGAAGTACCGCAGGCTGTCCATCCTGGTCCACCCGGACAAGAACCAGGGGGACAGGGAAAGGGCGCAGGCCGCCTTCGACGCGGTCAAGAAGGCATATGAGGTGAGGAAGGACTGGATGCTTAACGTTTGGCGACATTTTTAAAGCATTAATCAATTTATTTTCACTTAAGGTTCTTGACGACGAGGGCACTCGCAAAAAGTGTTACGAGATCGTGGAGGAGGCGGAGGGCAGGACAAAGATGAACATGGAGGAGAAGAGGAAGCTGCTGAGGAAGCAGGGCAAGCCGCAGGTCATTGACGAAGACGACCCCGAAAAGTACAAGCAGGCGGTCAAAGTTCTCACCATGAAGCTCTTCGCGGACCTGGAGAGGAAGCGGCGGACGCTGGAGGCCAAAATCTCGGAGGACGCCGCCAAGAAGAGGGCGGCGGAGCTGGAGGCAGAGGAAAAGAGAGATATGGTACGTCCCAAGGTTGACGTCGATTGTGTGTACGGTAGTCGAAGGTAATGGTTTCGCCAAAACTTGTCATTCTTTCTGCAGGAGAAAGAGTTCCTTAAGAACTGGGAGGAGTCGCGACAGGGCAGGGTTAACTCCTGGCTCAGCTTCCACAAGGGCAAGACTTGCCTAGTGCCGGACGCGGCGCCTCCAGGAACGTCGGGAGCAGCAGCAACAACAACAGCGCCGTCTTCCTCTAGAATGGCGGCCGCACCTCCTCCTCCTCCAATTGCTGCAGAGGCCGGCGGGGGCAAGGAGAAGAAGAAGAAAAAGAAAGAGAAGAAGTTCAGCCCCATGGGCTTCCGGCCTCCGAAGACAAAGCCGGAGAGCAGGTGAGGGGCATGTGCCTCTTCCTCTCCTCCCCCAAAGTCCACAATCACCCAGTCGCTTTTAAGCGTGCAGTGTGCACCGTGCTGTTGCGTCCAAAAAATATGAACGGTATGGAAGAAAGATGTGTTTCATAGATACCTGGTGCGGAAGCACTAAAGACAAAAAAATTATCTGTAAGTGCGTACCTATTCACGGCCACGTCCAAAGTGAAAAAGGTTAACAAAGGTTTGGAATTTGCCACGAACTTTGCACATTTATCGCGCGCGAGCATTTTGTAAAATTAAGTGAAGCTAATAATGGTCAAATTCGGCATTTCATACAAAAAAGAGACAAGGAAGTTTCCAAGCAAGCAGCACACTATGGGTCGATGAATCACTTTTGTACCATGAGCACGGCGGATGGCACCAGGCCGAGCGCCTCAAGAGGCTTCTCATAGTCCTCCTCTCCGAAGACCCTCCGTGGGAAGCTAGTCATGAGCTTGACCCCGCTGCCCCCTCCGTTGAGCTCGACGTAGAGCCTGACTGCGGATAGAGTCTCCTTGGCCTTGAATGTCTGGACGATGGGCGCCCCGCTCGGGAGGCGGATCTGCAGCCTCGCCTCGGTGTAAGTCTTGGCCTCCCCGCCCTCCTCCTCCGGCTTGGGGGGAGACTGTGCAGCGACAGGGGCCTGCACAGTCTCCCCCCTCCTCTCGGCCTCCCTCTCCCTCCGCGCCTGCCTGTCAGCCTCGATCTGGGCCTTGACCTTCTCCTTGGCGGCCTTGGTCTCCTCCTTCTCCCTCCTCCTCTGCTCTGCCATTCTCTTGATCTCCTGGTCCTCGAGGTCCCTCTTGAGCCCGGAGAGCGCCTTCCCCTCCTGCCGCATCCGCTTCTCCTTGTCTAGCGCCTCCTTGGCCTCACGCTCCTCTCGCTCAGCGCGCTTCTTCACACGGAGCTCCTCCAGACGCTTAAGCTGCTCAGCCTTCTCCTCCTCCGTTAACTCCTAAAAAGACAGTGGAAAAAATATTGCTAAAACACAAGAAATTGTGTATTTTGTAAGAGGCACTTCCGGAGAATGGCGGATGTGTGCAAGGTTAAAAACTCATTCATATCTTCTCACCATTACGTAATAAAAATGACAGTGACAAAGCATTAATTGAACAACGATTATAGAGGAAGGAAAGGGTGAATCACCTTTTTTGGCTTCTGCTCCTCCTCCTGGGCGGCGGCCGCCTGGAGATCGTCGTCGTCCTCATCGTCGTCCTGTCCCTCCGGGTGTGCCAACAGCCACTCCATGGCCGGCTCCACGCCCTTCCACCCGGTCTTGGTCAACGCCTTCTCCGCCCGCTCCTTGGAGAAGCCCATCTCCTGCAGGGTGGTCAACACCTCGCCCACAGTCGCGGACATGATGCAGGCCGTACAGAGAGTAGCAAAGGCTGAAAGTGGCGGACGATCTTGTGGTGAAGTCCCAAAATACGTCAAGAAAGTTGAGATCAACAAACCTGTGAGTTCCAAACTGTCCGGGCAGTCCGGGATCGTCGGGGACAGCGAACGAGACCGCGGATCGGCCTCGGATGCACCTCACCGCCTCAATCCTCAAGCGAAAAGTGAAGAATGTTTTTCAGATGTTTGTTTTCACCCAACCTCAGTCTGATACGAGCAGAGAGAAGGGAGAAATACCAGAGGTAAAAAACAAGGTATATTTTTTAAGCTTATTTGAAAGAAACAATATTTTTGGAAAGAAAAATAAGTTCTGTTCTGACCATAAACAAATGAACTGCGAAAAATGAGCATATAATATTTTTTGTTGAACGACTTTTCCCCAATTCAGGTTACTGCACCAAAAATAAAAATAAACAAAGCTGAAAAATCGACAACAGCGACACGACAGCGACAGCAAGACGCGCAACTTGTGCGACGGCATCAAGGGCACCGACGGTACCTCCACCTCCACCTCAGTCGGCCTCTACAGGTGATCAGGGTGATCAGGGCCACCATGGCCCCCATCCCCACCATCCAGCGTCCCGGCGGCGCCTCCGGTGGCCACCCGCCGGGCGCCAAGGGCCGCGGCGGCGGCGGCGGACCCGGCGGACGGGGCGGCGCAGGGGCGTCCGCCTCAGAGGAGAAGAAGTCCGAGCTTGTGTGCCGCGTCAAGTACAACAACACCCTTCCCGACATCCCCTTCGACCCCAAGTTCATCGCGTACCCGTTCGAGCCCAACCGCTTCATCCACTACGCGCCAACCTCCCTCGAGAGGAACTACAAGTACGAGCTTCTGACCGAGCACGACCTCGGCGTCCACGTCGACCTCATCCTCCCGGAGGCGTATGAGAAGCCCGAGGACGAGGTCGACGACCTGGGCGAGCGCCTCCCTCCCCGCCTGGACCCCAAGGACGAGAAGCTTCTGGAGGACGACTTTGACGCCAAGACCGACGTCAAGCGCAGCAAACAGCACGCCAAGATGCTGTCCTGGATGCGCAAGCCCGACTACATCTCGACCGAGCAGACGCGATACCAGCCTACCACCATCGAGAAGATCGAGTCCAAAGTGGGGTTCGCCGTGCGAAAGAAGATCGGGAGCGCTGCGGCGGACCAGCAGCTCTTCATGGACCGGGAGGCGCAGGTGGCAGCGATAGAAAAGACCTTCGACGACGCCAAGCTTGACGTGGGGGAGCACTACTCCAAGAAGGGCGTCCACCCGGTCGAGGTCTTCGACGTCCTGCCCGACGACCAGATGTGGAAGTTTCCCTGCGCCCAGGTCATCTTCGACTCTGACCCTGCGCCGCAGACGGGCGAGGCGGCGCAGGCCAACGCGCAGGCGCAGCAGAACGAGATGATGAGCCAGGCCATGATCAGGGGCGTCATGGACGAGAGCGGAGAGCAGTTCGTGGCCTACTTCCTCCCCACCAGGGAGACCATGGAGAAGAGGGGGGAGGACTTTGCCGCCGGCGTCCCCTACGACGAGGACGGCGAGTACGAGTATAAGATGTTCCGGGAGTACAACTGGAACGTCAAGAGCAAGGCTAGCAAGGGGTACGAGGAGAACTTCTTCTTTGTCGTCAGGGACGAAGGAATATTCTACAACGAGCTGGAGACGAGGTGAGAAATTAAGTGCTTTGTTTCCCCTCACATGGCTCAACGTGTCGGTTTCTTTTGTAAAGGGTCCGGCTGAGCAAGCGTCGTCTGAGGCAGGGCCAGGCCCCGTCCAACTCCAAGCTGGTGGTCCGCCACCGTCCGCCAACCAAGCAGGAGCACAAGATGCAGAGATACCGAGAGAAGTACCTGGAGCCGCACGGAGAGGAGGAGGAGATGAGCGAGGACGAGGAGGAGGAAGAGGAGGAGCAGATCAAGGATACCCACGGGGACGAGGACGAAGAGGAGGGAGCGGGCAGGAGATCCCGCTCCAGGTCCGGATCGAGGTCCGCCTCCAGGTCTAGATCTAGGTCGCGCAGCGCCAGCAGGAGCAGGAGTCGCAGCAGGAGCAGGAGCGGCTCGCCGCGCTCGGCCGCCAGTCGCAGCAGGAGCCGCAGCCGCAGCAGGAGCCCTACCCGGAGCAGGAGCGGCTCCCCCGCCGGGTCTGCCCGCTCGCGATCTAGGAGCAAGAGCCGCAGCAGGTCGCCGCGATCCGCCTCAAGGTCGAGGTCACGCTCACGCTCGGTTGGGTCTGGCTCGCGCTCCCCGTCGAGGTCACCCTCCAGGTCACGGTCGAGGTCGGGATCGGCCAGGTCGGAATCGCGCTCAAGGTCGAGCTCTCCTGGGAGTGGAGGGAGGTCCGGATCGGACTCGAATTGAGGAGGGATCGGAGGAATAAGCGGTACCAAGGTTTTTTTTCCTTGGGGTTTTTCCAGTATATTTCGCTGCTCGAATGAACTTTTCAGACGAAGAAAGGTTGAAAATTGCTTGTTGGGAGAGCGTATTTTGAAAGCAGAATGAATAAACGTGCCGAAATAGAAAATAACGAGACAGTTTGCTTGTTGTTTTAATTTGTGTTAGACAATCTTGATGGCGAACCTGATGCAAGCCACGGGATATTTGTACTCGCCTGACTGCGCCGTTAGCACCCATTTTAGATTGAAGTATCCCTGGAAAAAAGTCCACTACGGATTCTTCCACTGTGTTTTTTCGGGAAAACCTTACGCTCGGATACATTCGTTGCACCTCCATCGGATAGCTGAACTTGACGATCCTCCTGCCCTCCCTCTTGAAGGGACCCTCGCAGGACTCGCCAACGAAGAACTTGCAAGCGTCCTTGTCCAATCCGGCCCAGGGGATCATCATGCCGTAGGGAGTCACCCAGAAGGCCTCGTGAGTCGAATTGCCTAGGTCAGCATCTGGCAAATTTCGATTACTCTCAAATGCTCTAAGAAAGGCAAGGACATTTTCCCACCTGTCTCGAAGGCCAGATTCATCGCCACGGTCTTTCCCCTCCTGAGGAAGCAGGGCGGACCCTGAATGCCTTTGCACCTGAAACGCGGGGTCTTGCCCCCCTTTCCACGCCTCCGACGGCAGCCATCAACGTCTGCAGCCACCACGCGGCCGCGGATCGCTGAAATTCGAGACCACACTTTTGCAAACAGGTGCAAGTATACAAGATTCAAAAAGTTGCATTTTTTTTATTTAAAAAAACCGTACTAGGGCAGGTTTTCCAGCATATTTTGCCAGTGGTCACCGCTAAGGTCAAGAGGACCACAGTCAGGAAGAGGACTACCGAAACACGCATTTTCTCCCTCAAAAGGCCCAGCTAGCACGACAATAATCACCGAGCGACTGGGTCGAGCAAAATAAGTTTTTATGTAGAAACGAGTTGTGGGAGAGGAAAAAGCCGATTGGAAATAACACGCGCGCAACACATTCGTCCTCCTCGGTTCATATGCACCGAAAGATTTCAAGGAAGTCAAATTTGAATCTTGTTTCCGCAAGTAAAAAAATGTTCATCACAGATACCGCAAGATTGTTTCGAATCACGTGAATCGCTTCCGGAAGATCTTCATCACCATGACCATTGCTGAAAAAAAGTATGATAAAGTACGCAAAGAAAATCATTCATTATCTTTGCTTTACCGATGAACGTGATTGTGACGAGTAGCAGTATGAACCAGACCCAGCACCTGCAGGACGTCTTTGTGTGCTCCGCCAGCCGTGCCGACTCGGCGGCAAGCCGAGACGTGTTCTTGTCCGCCATGTCCGAGGTGGCCTCCAGCGCTGCCACGTCCTTCCTGACGATCTCCCCCGCCGCCAGCGTCTGCTCCTTGAGCGCCCTCGTCAGCCCCAGCATTTCTTCCGCCGCCTGCTCCTGGGCGTGGTGGTGGGCCTTGAGCAGGTCGTCGAGCTCGCCGGAGGAGGAGACGGAAGCAGCGGCAGAGCGGTGGCGGAGTTCTGAGGAAAGGATGGCGAAAAAATATTAAGTAACATCAACAGAATAGACAAGATTCCCTTCTCGTACCCGAGTCCGTTTGCTGAAAGAGCTCCTCCCTGTCCTCCAGCTGGTGCCTCTGGTCCCTGACCTGGTGGATCTGCTTGCCCTTGACCTGGTCTGGGCCGGGTGCCCGAGGAAGGGGGCGGAAGGGCTTGATCTTGGGCAGAGGAGCGGAGGCGCTAGAGGCAATGTCGCTGAGAGAACACTTCTTTTTTCGTCTGAGAAAAAAGATATACAGGCACACTTTAATATCTCCGTCGTATGTGACTTGTGAGGAAATGTTTATTCCACCTTCGATCGTCCATGCCGTGTGGGTCCCCGATGAGAACCGGCGAGTCCTTTGTGAGCCCGAGAGCCGGGATGTCCACGCCGAGTCTTGGCACCGGGTCGACCGGGGGAGTCAGCTCGGACACCACTCGTTGGAGGAAGCCAACGCGGTTGCGGTAGCCGCCCAGGACATCTTTGGAGGGGGTCCTGAGGGGTGAAACGAGGCAAATTATAGGAGCAATGGAGCTTCGTCAACCAGTAACTTGTTCTTACTGAGGATGGTGCTCCAGCCCGTCCAGCCAGTTCCTGAGCTGCTTGACGTAGAAGTGTATCTTTTGGTCCCCCTCGGTGGTCCCCTCGGCGGCCAGCCCCGCCACGCGAGACTCGGTCTTGTCCAACAGGAGGAGCAGCTTGACCTCCTCCCTGGAGGAGGGCAGTGGAGCCGTCGACGAGGAGGACAGCGGCTCCGGCGTGGACTCGTGAGAGGAGTCCATGGACGTCGTCGTCGGGGACAGGGACGACAGGGTAGAAAATAGAGACAACAAGCGTGGAGTCTGGCGGTCACTCTGGCCTGGCGTAAGTACGGTAAAGCACCTGCTCCTGCTCGCGAGGCCTTCTTATCAAATGTATTTAACCATGAATAAAAGAAGAAAACTCACGTCAATCTTCTTCCGTTATGATTTAACGCTTGTAATCAGCTGATTACACACCGTAACACACGGTGGATTTTTAATGTGTTTTTTCTTTGTTTTTCTCACTATCTTTTAAAAGTATGATGGTCACACTCATTTCAAATTTGATTTGGAAAGAACGCTTCTTTGCGCCTTTCCGTCTTTCTTGACTTTTTCTTCTTCTCTCCTTTCTCCTGCCTCGGGCGGCGTCAGGCGAGAGGCGACGCGGGCAGAGTGGCACGAGAGGGAGAGGCCACTCAAGAAGGAAAACAATAGTTTGAATAACTTTTAATAAAGGATTGGTGGTGGCAAGTGAAAATTGATATGGTTGTTTTTAATTGCACAATCCACGTTATGTGTCCCTGTGTGAAAAAATAGATGCCTGGCACGCCTCTCTTTGTCTTTTCTCCCTCCTTTCCTTCTTGGCGTTTGATCGGTGGCAACTCTACTCGATTGGCACCAGAAAAGTTTTCCAAAAAAATTGAGACATTTCCTGCGGACGTCTTGCAGGTCCAAGTGTACCATTTCGAGGTCAAAGCGTGACCTTAAACGTGACCTCTCCTTGCGCAGAGTTATCCGGCGGAAAAACCGCTCTCTTTCCCCGCCCGGAGGCTTTCGGAGGCGTCTCCCTTTGTCCAGTTGGTGCCAGACACAGCCGCGACCATGTCCACCGGCCTGGACCCCACGTACGTGTCCCTGGTGGGCCTCTCCCAGTCCTTCCTGTCCCTGCGGCCCCCGGACGTCAAGAGCGCCCTGCGCTGCCTCCAGGCCGTCTTCTCCCTGCGCCTGAGGGACCCCGCCATCGAGTGCAGGACAAACCTACAGATCGCTCAGATCCTCAGGAAGGAGACCAAGAATGTGGACATGGCCAGGCAGCATCTGGAACAGGCGGTAAGAAGTTATTGGCATTATTCGGGGTTTGGGCTATTTGGTCGGTTGAGCTCTATTTGGACCTGGGGAAAGATAATTATTTATTTCCGTCTTCCACTGGTGGCCTCCTTCGGCGGCTTTTTCTTGCTGGCCACGCAATTGAGGCTGCAGCGGACCTTGCCCTGTTCGTCCAGTACAAAGTATCTCCCGTGCCACCTCCGGTGAAGGTTCTTCCCTGCCATGGGGTCCCCGCCGATCCTGCGGACGACCACGCCTCGGTGGCGGTCGCACATGTTGTGCCCTCGCGCCAGGTACGCCCTCTTGAGCTGGCCATTGTTGAGCGGTGGCACGTTGGCGCGGCAGCAGCGGTGGTGGTGATAGCCGTGCGGGTCGTACTCGTGATAGTCCAGGCCGTACTGGTGGGTCAGGGTGCAGCCTCGGCAGTACTTGAGGTACTGACGCCGCTGGGCTAGGAAGAGCGGACGGTGCAGCCACGAGCGGCCGCCTGACTTCTTGCCGTCTCTGTCGCTTCTTTTTCCTCGCGGCTTGTACGGGTGGATCTCCGGGACGGCCACGGACAGGCGGTTGTTCGGTGTCACAACTTGGCTAATGAGCTGGTTTCCAAAGTTCCAAAGTTCGTCATGGCCAAGGTAGGATGACAGGCCGATCGCCGCTGCAATGGTGCACAGGGAGGGTAAATAGTTTGATATCATTTGAATTCACATTGTCTTTTTTCCAAAAAAAAATGATCCAAAATACTGATCATTCCCAGATCGTAACTATGAATTCCAATTTTAAAAAAATCAAAAACCTTGTTTTCCTTTCCAGTGGTACCAGTCTCTGAAGTTGCCCCAGCTTGACGACGACGTCCGCTTCGAGACCGCCTCTGCCCTCGCCGAGATGATGGCCAACCAGGAGGGGTCCCAGCAGCAGCAGCAGGCCGGCAATGGCCCGGTGGCGGCAAAACAGGTACTCGCCGCAGCCATCGAGATGTCCAGGAGCAACCCGTACTGGAACTGCAGACTATTGCTTCAGCTAACGGTGCGGAACCAACTATTTTATTTTTATATTTTTATGTTCCCACGGCAATGTGTATTTATTTCCAGGCAGTAAACATGCAAGAGAAGGATTACTCGGCCGCGGTGACCGTGCTGTCGGCCGGAGTCGAGTTCTCCTACCTGGCCGGGGCCAACTACACGAGGCTCCTCTTCATGCTCAGCAAGACAATGATCTTGCTGATGGAGAGGAAGTTCACGGAGGTGAACCCGCTCCTGAACCAGGCCGGGCCAATGATCGAGAACTGGGTGGCGCAGAACACGCACCAGAGGGAGTCCGTGGCAAAGCAGCAGAAGGAGTACCTACAAATGTTCTTTCTCGTCTTGCAAGTAAGGGTTTTGAAGCTTGAAAACACTGTTCGCAAACTACTTAGTAGTTAGTACCTATATTTATTTCTTTTCTTTCCAGGTCTGCTATTACTTGATGCTGGGTCAGGTCAAGTCTGTCAAGACGGCCCTGAAGCAGCTCCAGCAGTCGATACAGACCATAACGGCCCCGAACTGGCCGTCGGACGAGGAGATGATCTCTGCCAACCCTGCCGACAACTTCCAGTGGCTGTCGCGCGACCACCTTTGCATCCTGGTCTACCTGGTCACGGTCATGCACTCCATGCAGGCCGGCTACATGGACAAGGCGCAGAAATACACCGACAAGGCCGTCGTACAGATCGACAAGCTCCGCCAGGCAGAGTCCGGGAAGGCATCTTCGTCTTCTCACTTGCTCTCCTCCTTCCACGTCCTGCTAATGGAGCACATCGTTCAGTGCCGATTGGTCACTGGCAACAAGGGCGGAGCCATCGAGGAGCTGGGAAGGCTATGTAAGCTGTTGCAGGGCAACCCCGTGCTGCTGCAGCGGCATCGGGCGCAGCTCCACACACTGCTAGGACTCTACGCCATGAGCATGAACCAGATGGAGTGGGCAGAGACGCAGCTCAACGCAGCTCTAAGGGTAAGATGTTAACTGGAGTATTCTTATTCTGCGCAAGTGAAACCATATCCATATTACCCCTCGCAGACTTCGCAAGAGCGCGAGCTGTGGACCCTTGCCAACCTGAACCTGGCTATCGTGTACCTGAGGAGCCAGCGGGAGTCTGACTTCCAGCTCCTCCTCGACCGCATCAGCCCGGAGCGGCTTCCCTCCCAATCGCACTCCATGCAGGCGGCCGCTTACTACGTGCAGGGGCTCCAGGCATTCTTTGCGGCCAGATACAACGACTCAAAGTATATAACTGAAGTTTTATCTTATTAGCAAAATATACATTCTATTCTGTTTCCTCAAGGCGCTACCTCCGAGAGACGCTCAAGATGGCGAACGCGGAGGACCTCAACCGGCTGACCTCTTGCTCCCTCGTCCTCCTCGGACACATCTTCCTCTCCCTGGGAAACCCGAGAGAGTCCATGAACATGGTGACCCCAGCCATGCAGCTCGCCTCAAAGATTCCGGACGTACACGTGCAGCTTTGGGCGGCGGCAATTCTCAAAGGTGATATTTTGCTACCGCATATCCGTGGATAAATTAGCAATCCCTGTTTTCTCCCTCCAGACCTGTACCACGTCAACAGCGACCCCCGCGAGCAGGAGGGCCTCCAGATGCACGCAAACTTCTCCCAGATGCTCCTCAAGGATCACTTCGAGGCTTCGCAGATGCCGGAGCACAACCTAATACAGTGGACGGACGGAAATTTCCCGGCTGTTCCGGACAAGCCATCGTCCTCTGCCGCGTCCGCGGCTGCAGTGGCGGGTCCCTCTGCCGCGGCCACCAGTTCGGCCGCCTCCTCGGCGGCTGCGGCCGCAGCAGCGGTTGCATCCACTTCTGAGACCCCGGCGGCCGCGGCCGCTGTAGGGGGCCAGAGGCACTTTTGACTAAGTGAAGGAGGGATATTTTTGCTGAGAGCAGCTCGAAAAGATGGTGAAAAAGTGTCGGGGAACGATTTATCAAAAGACTGGTGGAATCTTTACAATAGAGTATCTCGAGTCTTGAATTTGACATCGACGATAACTCTCATTACTCACGCATAACGTCACGTACTACCCCCAGTATTTTTTCAATTGTGCAGGCGGCGGTCCTTTCTCTCAGTGTAATACCGTATCTCATTATTTAATCTCGCTTACACGTGAAGCGTAATGATCGATGCAAATATTAAGTACAAATATTGCGGAAGTTCGGGTGCTTTTGTTCATATTTTATATGTGCGACTCATTCGGCGATAAAGTACCCTCGGTAGAGAAATTTACTTTAATCTCGAATTAAAAAAACCTTTTTCAATCTCCCGTTGCCGTGATCCTGTGCTGCCTAAAGTACTCTGGCTGGCACTGGGTGAGCCAAGCGGGGTCGACCAGCGTGAGGTCTCTCACGTAGCAGTGCTGAGTAGCCGTAAGCTCGGTGAAAACGACAAACTCCGGCTTAGTCTGAAAAAAGACGGATGAGGGATGGACGCGGACCTTCTGCCTTGAGTCCAGCGTCACGTGGTGCCCCTCCTTGGTCAGCCTCGCCACGTTGGTGAAGAGGCCGCGCGCCAAGGCCCTCCTCACCGGCTCAGTCTGCCCTGGCCCGGCGCTCTGCACCGGGATGTCGTGGCGGCGGCACAGGTCCATCAGCTGGCGACGGACCTCCATCGCGAACTTTAGGTGGCGGTTCTGGACGAAGTGCTGACGGCACCACTCCATCTGTGGAAGCGAAGAGAGGATCAAAATACCGTGTGTGTCACTTCAGTCAAATTTTCCTTGCCTGTTCAGACGGCTGTATCTTTGAGAAAGCCCTGAAGACCTTTAGGTACATGACGTGATCTCCCTCTGATGCGCTGAACTTCTTCCTGGCCTGAATGGCCTCCTCCCTTTTCAACGCGGGCGTCATCAAGATGGCCTCGCCCGAAAGGATGGAGATTATCGTTATGATCTCCTCACTGAGCAAAAATACTGTACTTCGAAACGAAATCCGCTTAAAAAGGAATTCCTTTCGTAACTTACGTGCAGCCCAGCTCCGCTGCGCACAAAAGCACCTTGGTAAATTTTGGGTCCAGGGGGAAGGCTGACATCTTTTTCCCCAGCTGGGTGATTTTGTCCTGCGCGTCGACCGCTCCGAGGAGTTTGAGGAGGCGCAGTGCGCCCTCAATGGCGTCTTCGGGAGGCTTTTCCAAGAAATCGAATCTGGCAATGAAGAAAAGGGTATATATGTCTTTCTGTAGTCAATTGCCGCTCATAGGTACATCAATACCTCCTAATGTCTTTGACTCCCACAGAGAGCATTTGCAGGATGACGCTAGACAGGTTGCATCTTTTGATCTCAGGCACGGTGTTCTCTGGCAGCCTGTCGAACTCGGCTTTGGTCAGAATCCTGTAGCAGTGTCCTTCTGCTTCTCTTCCGGCGCGTCCTGTGCGTTGCGCCGCCTGCGCCTGAGAAATCTTCACTACTTTTAGCATGTCAATGCCGGTACTTGCTTGGTGGGCCCTAGCGAAGTAAAACATTATATTAATAACTGCTAATTCACTAAAATAAGAAACTCACTTGGCCTTCACTCTGCAAGAATCGACGACGTATCTGATGCCTGGTATGGTCAGAGATGTTTCAGCCAAATTGGTCGATATGATCACTTTTCTGAAGCCTGGGAAAGAAAGCATAAATTTACTCAGAACAAGAAAGAAATATTTATTAACCTCTTGAAGGTACCTGGATTTGTAGGGTGGAAGACTTTCTGCTGAACTGGAAGAGACTGTGCGGCGAAGAGGCTCAGGACTTGAAGCTTCGGAAGTCCATCTTCGAGATCTCTGGCAGCTTGGCGCAGTTGGTGCGCGGCAGATTCTATCTCGTCCTGCCCCGTCATGAACACGAGTATGTCATGCCTCTCAGGAGCAGTCTTGTGGATCTGAAAGACGGTGGCCAGAGTGGCGAGCTGCCAGTCGTCTTGGCTCTGACTGGCGTGGCGCACGTTGACGGGGAACTGCCGCCCTGAGACGTAAAGGACAGGGGCGCCTCCAGGGAAGTACGACGAGAAGCGCTGCGCCTCAAGAGTCGCAGACATGATAATGACCTGCAAGTGGGCAGTCAAATTCGAAACTTAGTTTTGTCAAAGAAAAGTTCTACAAACCCGTCTCTATATTCCCAATTTGTCTTAATTTGTCGCGTCGGTTCCCCATAAAAGCACTACTGCGCACTCCTGCCAATCGAAATAACGACACGCGCGATACACAAACATGAAAATGAAACTAGCACAAGACAAAGTCAAAGCAACGTGAAAATATTTGACGCACGTGCCTTTCTCCTCCCTAAGCCAAATAGTACTGTAGAACTTGAAGTCTTGAACACATCTCGAAGGGAACCCACATTGAACATACGGAACCAAAGAAAGTTTGCCCATCGCTCTTTAGGGAAATATTCCTGTAACGGTTCGTTTAAGGTTGTTTTTCTCCTGAGCACTGCGGATACCTCAACTAGAGAAATGCAGCCTTAAGTGTGCTTGGAACGTCTTTATAAAGCCGATAAGCGCCACAAATCGATTGCCCACAAAAAGAGTGTTCGCCCAGATTGATTGCTTCCAGAAGCGGAAAGGTGATTCCGAAGTGTAATCGGTATTAGGTGACCTTGGAAGCTTGGAACTGAAGCTACAGGAACATTCCCAATAACACTCCAGTACTTTTTCCACCAAGACAGGTCGACGAACTTGTTAAAAAAAGGACACTTTCTTGCGGAGCACACGTGTAAAATCAAAAAGTTACGACGAGACAACTGATGTTTTGGGAAATATAAAGATACGGATAATTCAATATTGTTAAAACGAAAAAAACAAAAATATTAGTTTTTGTGGGAAGCGACTAAAATGGCTAAAAATATTTTTTAAAAGGAAAACCCCATTTTTGTCCGGAATCTGGACTGCAGAGGTTTGCGGGGAAGGTAAAATTAAGCAAAGGTATGCTTGACGTGCGATTGACTCACTTTCAATGGATTCGCGGTCTGTTGCCTGCTCCTTTGCGCCGCCTTGACGATACCTAACAGGATGTCGGTGTTCACCGTCCTTTCATGGGCCTCGTCCAGCAACACCCAGGCGTAAGACGACAGCAAGGGGTCTGAGAAATAGGTCGTGTCTTTTGTGGTGCTGTACTCGTCCCACGTGGTGACTCACCCAGCATGGCCTCTCTGAGGAGCAGCCCGTCCGTCATGTACACGATCCTGGTGTCTTCGGAAGTGACGTCCTCGAATCGCACCCGGTAGCCCACCGTGGTGCCAAGGTCCTTGCCCATCTCCCTGGACACCCTCGTGGCGATGGACGTGGCCGCGACCCTGAACAAGAAAGAATTAATGGACATCCTCCCGTGCCCTTTCCTCCCGTTGTACCTCCTGGGCTGCGTGACCGCCACGGCCCCCTTAGCGTCGAACCCCGCCTCCACCAGGAACTGCGGCACCTGCGTCGTCTTGCCAGAGCCGGTCTCGCCGATCAGCACCACGGAGGAGTGCTTGGACACCTCCTCCAGAAACCTGAGACCGAGGGAATACCTTATGTAGTGGACCCGTTGTCTACAGGATCGCCTAGAACTCAATGTTAGGTCCCTTTCCCCCTTCTCAAGGACTTATCGTACCTGTTCCTGGCCTCCGCCATGGGGAGTTCCTTGCGCTGCCTGAGGATCCTGAGGGACTCCTCCTCGCCATTCTCCAGGCCGGAGAAGCGCCCGCGCTTGACGCCCTCGCCGGGAGACACGCCGCCGCCGCCGCCGCCGCCGCCGTTCTTCCTCTTGCCGCCGCCGAAGTTGGACGGAGAGTGGTTGAAGGGGGACATGCTGAGGGCGGCGGAGAGGTCGAGGAAAGGTCAACAAGAGGTCAAGATGAAGGAGGTCATCAGGTTATCCCACGCAGATCCGGCACTACGGCACTCCGGCGGCAGCCCTGTTTTGCGTCAGTGAGCGTCGCGTCACTCGCTTCGTGGCTTTTTTGTTTGCTGTCGTCTTTGGTCCGTCTCCGTCTCCGTCTCCGTCTCCAACCTCAATCACGCGAGGTTTGTTTAGGCGGAAAGGGAGGGCAGGCAGGCAGGGGAGCAAGAAAAAACCGCGTCTGAAATTTCAACTTTGACGCCAAGCCATTGAAGCCAAGGCCACTTGGTCCTGACTTGGACTTTATGAAAGGTCACCCTGCGCCTGAGTGAACTCGCCTCATCTTCGAGGTCAGTCCGTGCCGAGTTGTCCATCTTCCTGTGACCGCCATGGATTCCGTGCACCACCCCGAGGGACGAAAGTGGTTGGCCGCCCGCCCCGTGCACCTCAACACCCACTTCGAGCACTTCTCGCAGGAGGTCAAGAGGGCCCAGGAGAGGGGAAGGCAGGGGGTGCCAAAGGTCAGGAAAATCTCTACAGGGTTCCCGTGACATTGACTGTCAGGTTCTGAGTTTTGTCGCTTTTCCAGGGCGACCTACGTCACGGCGGCGGCGGCGGTCGGGCGCTTCGCCGCATGATGGGCCTTGACCGCGACCGCCTCCCGGACCGGTCGGAGGCCGAGCTGGAGGAGACCTTAAGGGAGGTGGAGGAGGTGTGCGACCTGGACGGTCTCAGGGTGGACGGGGAGCTGCCCAGGATGCAGTGGTGCGGGCTGGGGCCGGGAGGGGTGCCCGCCGTCGCGGAGGATGCTGGAGAGGACGGGGGGCCGCCGCCGGAAAAGTTCAGGGCGCACCCGATACCGCCGGAGGGGGTCCAGTCACTGCTCACCCTGGAACTGCAGCAGGTTGTTTTTGCAAAGATATGGCCTTTATTTAGCGATTTCTCTCATTTTTGCTTCGTTTCCAGGCCTTCCTTGACAAGTCCGGTCGCTACGACCGCAACCGCCGCCTGCGCAACCTGAGGAAGGACTCCAACTGGCTGGAGGCCGCGCCCACGCCGCCAAAGAAGGCGAACCCGACCATGCTGGAGAAGCAGTTCGTGGTTACGGTGCGCATGTACCGCCCCGCCTCCACCGTCGGCCCGCAGCCGTCACAGTCTCAGAGGAGCGTCAACCCAAACACCATGAAGTACAACCAGGAGTTCCTCGCACTGGGAAGCACGCCGGTGAAAAGGAAGAAGCAGTAACAAAATATCAAATTAATAAAACTAAGCTTGGTTTTATTGCATTTTCCCTAGCTGACTGACATTCGCGACCGCATCAAGTGCGTGGCTGACCTTGCTGGTCCTGGCGATGCCTCGTCCACCTCAACCCACGTCTTCCCTGGCGGCGGAGGGGAAGGATCATCCAAGACTATGGCCAAGGAGCTTTATCGATCAGGGTTTTTCTACATCGAGGGATGCTTCTACAACGACATGAGGTGAGGAAAGGCATAAATCTAGAAATGGATCTCAATGGCTGCTGTTGGTTTTTTCAGGTGGCCCGAGTGCGTTGACTACAGCGAGGTTATCCGCGAGTGGGCCTCCCCCGCGCGCAGGCGGCTGGGTCCGTTCTCCACCCGCAAGATGGAGGAGACCACGGTGGGCGACCTCACCCTCAGACTGGGATACCCGTACGTGTACGTCCACCAGGGCCGCCACGAGCACCTCCTCTCCTTCACCGACGCCCGGCTGATGGGCGTCGACGACGAGCCCTTCGCCTCGCGGTACCCCATCGAGCGGTGCGTGGCCACCAAGCACAGCAAGTACTGCATGGCCTGCAGCGTGGACGTGGCCAGGTGGGTCACCTCCGACAACGACAGGGTGCCCGAGGACCCGTTCTTCTTCTGCGACGGGTGCTTCCACAAGTTCAACTTTGACGGGGACGGCCACAAGCTGGGAGGCTTCAGGGCCTTCCCATTCGTGGACTTCAACGCCGTGTGATACTACAGGTACAAGACCCGAGTTTACTAACTCAACTATACTATCTATTGCCTAATCATTAAATGTGACCCAAGAAAAGTTGCTTTTTTGATAAGAATTTGCCCAAAAAATATATTTGATGTGCTACAAGCATTAAAGCATAAAATATTATTCTTATTCATTCTAATATTTGGAGTCCGCTCGCTAAAGTTCCATCTCGTTTACAAAGTAGGGAATCCCTGGTAGATATTCGTTCTTCGTTATTTGAAGAGGCGCTCTATTCTATGGTTACCCTTCACAGTAAATTAGTACACGTGCGTGCGTAACTAATCTTTGTGCATCCTGTCGATCGGGGCGGGAATGATCAGGGAGAGAGGAGGGGAGGAGGAGGAGTTGGAAGAAGAAACTGGAAGAAGAAAAATGTGAGCAGGAGAGGTCTTTGTGATGTGTGGGA
>JAAUXV010023366.1_pt1 | contig 24976 bp, 22 predicted proteins | sample 7278181 | NCBI WGS metagenome assembly JAAUXV01 (sample SAMN14350114, study PRJNA611818) | marine sediment metagenome | isolation source: surface marine sediment (2.1m) | place: French Polynesia: Moorea | collected 2018-08
CAAAAATTTTGTGGATTTTTCCTGATCTTCCTGATTTGTATAAAAAATAGCCTCTAAAAAAGTTCGCGAACTTTTGTGCGAACTGCGAACTTCTGCGAACTCCTATTTTGCGGTACAAAATTGCGAACTTTCGAACTCGAACTAAGTTCGCAGCCATCTCTAGTAAAAGAGAAAAGATCTTTTGGAAAGTGGAGTGGAAGCGGGGTTGCCGAACTTAATCTTGACCTTCCTGAGGACCGTGTCGTGTCCCTGGCGGCCAAGATGTCTTCTGCCGCCGTGGAGAATGGCCGTCCCTCGTCCGCCGCCAGAGCAATGGTGGTGCGAGCGTGGAGGGAGCGATGGTCGGACGTGCAGTGGGGGGTCAGGCTCAAGACGGTCCTGCATAACGGCGCCTCCACCAAGGCCTCCTCCTCCTCCTCCTTCCCGGGCGATGCCGCCAACCTGTCCTCTGTGCTCCTGGAGTCCGCCCTGGTTGGCCCCGCGCCCAACGCTCTCGTCCTGGGCTACCTGCGCCATTCCCTGGCCTCCCGCGTCGTGTCCCGCGCCGCCCTCCTCCGCGCCGTGGCCGCCGTAGACGACCGCTGGGATCGGCCGCACTGCTCCTCCGCCCTGGTGGACCTGGCGGCGGCCGCGGCGGACAGGTGCGAGGGGTCCCTGCGCCCGTCGCGCGGCGAGGACCCCGTGGCGCTGTCCACCGCCCTCCTCCACCTGCTGTGGTGGCTCCTGCGTCTGGCGGCCGCGTCGCTCGAGGCTATGGAGAAAAGCAGGAGAGCCTCTGCCATCGGTGGGTCTTCCCCGGCCGAGGGGACCATCGACAGGGCCAACTACAAGCGGTCCTTGGACCTGGCCCGCGCTCTGGTGGGAGGGGATCTGACGCAGGCCCTGCTGTACGTGGGCAAAGCAGAGGAGAAGGATACCTGGTCCAAGGTGGCCTCCGCCTGCAAGATGCTCGGGGAACAGGTCAAGCAGTCAGAGTTCCCTTCATCGTCCTCGTTTGTCAAAGCTGAGGTCTCCAAACTGATACCCTCCATCAAGTCGCTTGACCCAGGAAGGTCCTCCACCTACACCTCATCCTCCGATGCCCCCATGACCGGTCCCCCCTTCTCCCTCTCCCTGATCCTGCAGCCCCTGGTGGCCTTTGACGCCATCCTCCACTCCTCCACGTCTGACCAAACCTCCCTGGGGCTCCGACTTTACTCGGCCGCCCTCACTCTCAACCTCAGCTTCTCCGACCTCGTCTTCTACCTGATCCGGTGTTCCCTCTTCACCGTGTCTCAGGATACAAGCATCAATTCCCTCAAGATGGACGCCTTCATCTTGGTGAAGCTCCCGGGCCTCCTAGACCAGTTGGTGAGAAAATTGCCGATTGCCGTATTAATTTTGTACGTTGAAACGAACAAAGCTTTCAATTGGGGAATTGGGAAATTGATTCTTTCAGGCTTCTTTGATGAAAGCCGACTCCGGCAGCGCCCTCAAGACTCCTACGGAAACGTACAAGGCCCTGGACAGGATCCTGCACGACGAGTCGCTGCTGGACGCTGCCGACCTGAGCTGCGACTGCAGCATCGTGGACTCCCTCCTCCGAGTGGTTGGCCGCTGCAGCCCCGCCCTCATGACTGAGACGGAGATCGTCGACGTGGCCAAAAGGAGGAAGAGCAGCGCAGGAACCAGCGCCTCCAGGCTGAGGGCGACCGGGGCGGTGCCGGAGGACATGACCGGGGGACCGACCAGAAACTTTGAGAAAACGCTCAAGGCGGAGGCCATGATGAACACGGTCCTCTCCGTCATGGGGCAGGACAAGGTGGAGTCCATCGAGAACCTCCTGGGAGTCATCTGCCTGATGGTGAGCGGAGAGAGCTTCGACCGCCTCCTGGCTGCCTCCTCGGCCAACGGCCTCCTGGAGTCCTTCGTCCGCGGCATGGTGCGCTTCAACCAGCAGAGCCAGGAGAGCCAGGGCGAGTCAGTCAAGAACTCGCTGCTCCGCGCGGCTCTCTTTGACATCACGTTCCTCATGCTGGTTCGCGTGGTTCACTGCTTCGGGCGGGAGGTGGTGCTGAGAGAGGCAGGGGGGACGCTAATTGAGACGTGGGTCCGAGAGGTGATGCTCGAGGAGGGCGGGAGAGCGAAGGCCATGATAACTGCCTCGTCTGTCAATGGCAGCGGCGGGGCGGGAGCGGTAACGGGAGGGGCGGGGCAGCAGCAGCAGCAGCAGGAGCACGGGGGAAGCAACACGGTGGTAGACACACTCCTGCAGCAGTTGCACAACGGAGACCTGAGGACACAGGTGGTGAGGTGGCAGAACGCCTGCCTCAACGTGCACCTTGCCACCCGAGAGATGGTGTCGGCCCGGTCCGCCAACGCGCTGGACGGAGACACATACCGCAAGATGATGAAGACGGCCTGCTCAAAGCTGTGCGCGCTCCCCGTGTGCGTGGCGGCATGGATCCTGGGCGGGGGCAGCAGGGCCTCCTCGGCGCCGCCGCCGCAGGCCTTCAGGAAGAAGAGGGGCAACGGCGGCAGCAGCCTGATGGACTGGCCAGAGCCAGAGGAGCTCATGGAAGAGTTCTCAGGCATCGTGGAGGAGGGGCGGGCTGAGGCGATGGCCGGGGGGGACATGCCGCATGCCAAGGAGAGGACCGACCTCATGAACACGATCCTGAAGGAGATGAGAGAACAGGTACGTGTACGCTGACGGTTTTGTAGATCCCGAATTTTCATGTTAACGACTTTTCAGGGAGGTTACGGGAAGAAATCTTCGAAAAAGAAATCGCCGGAACACAACGACGACAGCACCCTGAGCAAGAGGCTGTCCCAGGTCTGGTCCCACGTCAAGTCTCTTGGACACGTGGATATCGAGAGCGTGCGGATCCTGCAGGATCTCTTCCATGCGGGCGGCGCAAGCTGGTTCGTCTCCTGCCTCCTCGATCAGCTCATTTCAGTCGCGCACGAGGACGAGCTGCACAGGCAGTCAGGTATAACATACAGATAATATAATTTTTCGTACTTTACTACTCAATGGGGAAATCGTGGGGTTTTTTTCCAGACCTCGTCATTGGAATCATGACGATCGACCTCGAGAAGTGCACCCTGGCTCTGCTCCTGGACGTCCTCCCCTCCCGGTTCATCCTAACCTCCGCCCCTTCCTCCGGTCGTGGCGCCGGCGGCGGATACCCCAGGCTGGCTGACCCGCACGGGGCCGTACTCGCCAGGGTGGCGGCCGCCTGCGTGTTCAACGTCCTACTGCCGCACCAAATGGCAACAAAGGGCAAATTGGGGGCAAAAACAGGTAATTCAAAAATGAAGAGTAACTTGCTTAGAAACTTTTCTCTAATTGTTTCATGAATCGAAATTATAGGTACCAAGCGTTCCGCCTCTGAGATGGCCGAGGGCCTCGACCTCCCAGCTTCGAAAATCAGCCGCCTCATGGACTCCACCACCAATGGATCTAGCGGCATCAAGTCCGAGCCGCACGTGAAGCAAGAGGACTCGTCCTCCCCAACGTCCTCCTCCGCCCACCCCGTGTCCTCCGCCCTGACCGCCCTCCTCCGCCTGGTGCACGAAGCCGTTGCAGACCCCGCCGTCACACCAGCCCACACCTTCGCCATCCGCTTCCTCGAGCAGTGCGTCCGTCACGGGCGGTCCGCGGCGGCGGCGGTCCAAGGGGGGAGCGGCGGCAGGCACCTCCTACAGCAGCACCTGCGGGTGGAGACCGTCCTGCTGCTGGTCAGGGCCGCGCCCAGGATGTTTTCAGTGGGGCTTGTGACCCAGCTGTTTGACCACCTCTCGCCGCTCGGGCGCAGGGACATGGCCAGGGTGCTGTGCCAGCTCAAGAGCGCCACCCAAGACGAGGAGGCGGCGGAAGGCAAGGACAAGAAGAAAGACTTGAAATCGTGAACCTCCTGGACAGAACTGTATTTTTCTTCTTCCGATTCGAAGTACCTGCAAGATGGTTTTGTTAACTTTTTTGTGTATAGTAATTAAACAGACATGTACCATGTAAACTCGTATTCTGATACTGTACCCTGCACAGTTCAGATCCGCACTTGCATCGAAGGTATATTGGGCATAGTACGTACTACGTAGAATGTAATTTTGACTTCTTCATGCAATTCTCCTTTGTTCATTTAGCATGCATTTTATGTTTACCAGGCCTAAGCGTTCCATGTCAAGCAGAGGCCAGGCTAAAGCAAGTTCTGCCTAGAAAGCTTTCAAAAAATTGCGCCCTCGCCACCCACCGGTCTCCGCTGAGAAAGGTTGCTTCCTCCGACGCAAGTGCACGTACTACGAACGGTCCATACCCTGGAAGAGAGAAAGGACTGGGAAGCATCCTCAAGGCAAAGAGACGAGCTGCTGCTTCCAGAGAAGGGACACACACTGACTGGCGATCATCTCCTCACAGCCGCACAGCCGCCGCCACCTTCTCTACCTGCTCGGCGAAAAAGAACACACGGGAAAGTGGGCGAGGAGGAGGAGGAGGGCCCTTTTCATCGTCGGCTGTTCCTCGATCGCCGGACCACGTCACAAGCGTCAACTTCGGAGGAACTGGGCGGCATGTCACTCTACATGTAGGTTGCAATCAGCAATCCTCAGCACCTTCAGCTACAGCAATCCACGTACGAGCATGCATGCTATTGCCCCTACTACCGGAACAACTGCTGAGAGATTAGAAGCTTAGCCCGTAACGAGAAGACCAGAGATACCGAGCAACAAGAACAAGAAGGTGCGAAAAAGGAAGGCATCATTTCCTCCTCTCGGTTCCCCACTCGGAAAAAGCAAGAGAGCAATCGTCGAAGACGAAGGAGCATCCCCGATCAAGACACAGGTGCGTTTGAAAGAATCGTGTGCTTAAGAGGCAGATGACAAGTGAGTGACGGCCTTCTTTCCTTCATCCATGTCGAAGTGAAAAGGGCGAAAATCGAAGCATGTGCGTATGGGTCCTCGATCAAGGAGAGGAGGAGGTCGTGGAAATGCTCTTTCCATTGTGATTGACGAAGTCGTCGTCGGTGGTGGGGTAGGAGGGACGACCACTTTGCAGAAATGGGAGGTGCTGCTCCCGGCCTGGGCGGCGGCGGCGACGCCGACGTCACCCGCATCGTGGCCAACATATTCATCTCCTTCATCGGCGCCGGCGTCCTTGGGCTGCCCTACGCCTTCAAGGAGGCCGGCCTGGTGGAGGGCGCCATCGTCATGACGCTCGTCTGCTACCTCAGCATCCGCGCCATGCTCCTCCTCATCGACTGCAAGTACATGCTGCTCTCTGTGGTGGAGTCTTCCCCGGACGCGGAGGACGAGGCCAAGGCCAAGCTGCTGCTCAACGGCGACGCCGAAAAGGGGGACGTCAGCAAGAGGCTGCAGCAGCAGAGGAGGAAGATCTCCTACAGCGACGTGGGCTTCGCCGCCTTCGGCGCCACCGGTCGGCTAACGGTCGACGCCATGCTGCTGGTGTCCCAGGTGGGCTTCTGCTGCGCCTACCTCATCTTCATCTCGGAGAACCTGTCCACCTTCGTCAGCGGCCTTGCGCAGCACCAGTGGCTGGTCGTCATCCTCCCGCCGCTCTTCTTCCTCACCCTCATCCCCGACCTCAACAACCTGGCCGTCTTCAGCCTGCTTGCGCAGATCTCCAACCTGTTTGCCTTCGCCGTCGTCTTCTGGTTCGACTTCGAGCACCTCCATCTGGCCAGCCCTGAGCACCGGAGGGAGTTCTCCATCTCCGGCTTCCCCTTCTTCTTCTCCATCGCCATCTACTGCTTCGAGGGCGCCGGGATGATACTCTCCCTGGAGGAGTCGGTGCCGGAGTCGCTGCGGCCAAAGTTCAAGAAAATGTTCGTGTACACGATCGTGGCCGTCACCTCGCTGTACATCTCCTTCGGCGTCAGCGGATACCTGTCCTACGGGAGGGAGACACGCGACATCATCACGCTCAACCTCCCCGTCGGCGCAGGGCTCAACTTCGCCGCCATCGTCAAGGTGTGCCTCAGCTTCTCCCTCTTCTTCACCTACCCGGTGATGCTCTTCCCGGTGACAGCCCTTCTGGAGGAGCGGTGTTGCGCCCCTTCCCCAGCAGCAGCAGCAGTAGAAGGGGAAGGGTCGGAGGCGAAAAAAGTTTCCTCCGCCCTCTACCCCAACAGCCTCCGACTCTTCCTGGTGACCCTGACGGGGCTGATCGTGCTGCTGGTGCCCCGGTTCGCAGACCTGATGGCCCTAGTGGGGGCCACCTGCTGCACCTTCCTCGGCTTCATCATGCCAGGGCTGTGCCACCTCGTCATAGGGAACAGGACGAGGAAGCAGGGGACGGAGAAGGCCGATCCCACCCTCAACTACGTCCTGGTGATCACCGGAGTGATAGGGGCCGTGCTGGGCACGGCGGACGCACTGGCAAAGATTTCGTCCTAGCATACCACACAGTCGTATTACAGGGTTCTCCAACGGCGCTACATCATCATGGCGTTCAACAGGGAGGGGTAACTAGAAAAGAACCGTGAAAAGAAGATTCGTTCAGCAAAGACAAAGGAAGACGCATATCCACTGCAAGTATCACGCGCGGAAACGAGAAAAGAAAAAGTGTTCTGTCAGCCGCCAAAAATTACCTGAATGCATTTTTTACAACGCCATCACCGAAGTGGACATCCCATATCTTCCTTATTAGGCGAAAGAGAAAGAGAACAGCAACCGTATATGGTACTACATACACATTCAGATATCCCTACTACCGATCGTTGTGTTTTACGTGATTAAGCTCAAATGCAACAGTTTATTGCTTTTACTACGTCGCTGCGGCCTAATTTGATTATTAACGGTACTTTCTATCCTCGTGTATTCCGCGCACTTATCATTTACCACGCTTTGAGAATGGGGACTTGCCCACAAAGATACTTCAAGCAAGCAGCCCATCTCTCGATCGATGTGCTCCGTGACGCCACTTCCGTCGCCGCCTTCTCTCACTCCTCGCCCACGGGCTTTCTCTCTCTCCTTCTGAGGGCCTTCTTTCGCTTCTTTCTCTCTCGGTCTGGGAAAAGCAGGAAACGTCATCGTCGCACAGCTTGGTCGGTCCGCAGTCGCACTCCGCACCCACCTGGAGGAGGGGGCGGCAAGCAACACAAAAGGATCTTGCCCCCGCACTTCTTTGTGTGGGGAGAAAAGGCGAAATTCGTCCTAGTCCCAAGGGACCACTTCCGTTGGTATTTTCAATTATCTCTCGAAAGTGACTTTGGTTTCTCTTTTGGGCATTTGAAGGTTGATTTCCGAGTGGTTTCTGTCCTGGATTTGCCTCTTTCTATTACGTGGCTGTTGGTCACACTGCAGCCAGGAGACAAAACTCTGCCTTGTCTGCTGGAAGAGGAGCAGCACTCCGGAGAGGGCGAGAGAGAAGAAGAAAACTCCAGCAGATTGGGGAATCCCGTGAGTACAGGTGTAGGTGAGCAAGAAGATGTCCTTGCTCCTCCTGCTTCGTCCAGGAGTCCTTGGTCCCCTCGTTCGTCCTCGACGGCGACATGGGTCAGAGCACCAGCAAGGCTAGCCTGGACGTGCCCGCCTCGGCAGCGGGGTCCATCTCGCAGGTGCTGGGGGGGCTGGTGGAGGGGTCGGCGGCATCCGGTTCGGGCGGAGGCGCGGAGGGGCCCACCCTGCACCAGCTCAGGAGGGGCAGCTCCGCGGACGGAGGCGGAGGCGCGGCCTCCCCTTCTTGGCAGCTGGAGGTGCTCAGGCAGACCAAAAACATACACAGGTGAGGGAATAGTTGTTATACTGTAACACCTTACACCTTTTGCACGAAGTTATGTTTTTCAGGCTGACGGTGATCTCGTACGAGGAGTTCCTGGACAACATACGCCAGCTGAACGATATCTCCGGGCGCTACCTGGACGACAACGGCAAGCAGCTGGTGTTCGCCGTCAAGCGCGGCACCGACTCAACTATCCTGTGGCGCGCCACCGTCCGCATCGCCTGCGTCAAGGTGGACGCCGCCACCAAGAGCATCGAGTCTTGCCGCACGCTATCCCTTAAGCAGTTCCTCCTCGTGTACAACAAGCTCCGTCACCAGGCCGACGCCGTCGTAGCCGTGCAGGAGGAGGGCATCTGCGGCGGCGGCGAAGTTATTCAGCGCCTTGACGACGTCTACGGAGAGATCGAGGAAGTCGCCGACAAGGACAAGAAGTCCGACGCTAGCGACGTGGGGATCGGCCTGAAGGAGGAGTGCATCATCTGTCTGGAGCGCGTCCCCGAGCTAATCCTTCCCTGCGCCCACTCCTACTGCCTGCCCTGCATAGAGCAGTGGAGCGTCAACAACAAGACCTGTCCTGTGTGCAGGGAGACGGTGGACGACATCGACGAGGGGTGGGTGGTCTCCGAGGGGCCAGACAGCCTCGAGATCGCCACTGAGATCCAAAAGTCCCTCATGAACCTGAGCCAGTGATCAAGACTTTGAAAGCAGCTAAAGTTTTAATACTAACAGGTATATTGACTTTTTTACGGGAAAAAGCGGGACTAGAACGAAATTGAAAAAAAATGTCTTCGGGCGTTTCGGTGTTCGAATATGACTGCGAGGCGGTCCGTGTGGTGGCCCGCCGAGTCAACCCTCGCTCCGGAGCAGAAGAGACCCGCAAGTTCTCCGTGGACCCCAACCTGACCAGCTTCGACATCCTCCGCACCATCCTGGCCCGTGCCTTCGAGCTGCCGGGCGACGGGGATTTTGCCATCTCCTACGAGGCTCCCCCGGCACCGTCCTCTTCCGGTTGCTCCGAGTGGCTGCCGCTCCTGTCCGACTGGGATCTGGACACTGCCATCATTAGCGCCGCCGAGCCTGCACTCAACCTGGCCGTCACAGAAAGGAAGTTCCGGACTCTGGCTGCGCTAGAGGACCAGGAGAGGCTCTCCCTTCCCCCGGAGGTGGCCGCCTTAGGGAGCGCCGAAGGAGAAGAGAGGGGAGACGAAGAAGACGATCGGTCTTCCGTGTCACTACCTCCCGGCAATGCTTCAGTCGAGCAGAGGAAGAACTCTGGCTCGTCATCCTCATCCTCGAAGCAGTTTTCCTCGCTCCGCCACCAGCTGGAAAAGAACTTCGTCCCGTCCCTCACCAGCCGCCTGCAGAAGGCCAAGACCCTGGCGGAGGAGACCTGGCAGAGCAGGGGCCCGCAGTTGATGGGCCTGCTTGATGACCTGTCCTCAGGCCCGCAGGACCACCCGCAGGACCCTTGCGACGCGCACGGGCCGCTGACGGAAAGGGACGTCAGGCAGTACCTGAACAAGGTGGGCGAGGTGGTGGCGCCGAGGGAGATGAGGTTGGCCGTCTACCAGCGCGGGCTCTCGCAGCACGTGAGGAAGGTCATGTGGAAGCACCTGCTGGGGGTGTACCCGGTCGGGCCAGGGCCCGCCGGTTCTGGCTCCAACTCAGGCTCATCTGGCGGCATGGACGGCCGCGACCGCGTCAGGTACATCAAGCGAAAGTCCGACGAGTACGAGGACCTAAAGAAGACCTGGGTGGACATGGTGCTGCACGGCAAGGTGACGGACGACCTCAAGTGCGTAACGCACATGGTGAAGAAGGACGTGCTGCGGACAGACCGGCACCACCCGTTCTACTCGGGGGAGGGCAACGCAAACGTCACCCTGCTCTACAACATCCTCACCACGTACGCTCTGCACCATCCCTCCGTGGGGTATTGTCAGGTGCGTTAAATAATCTGTGCTACACTTGAAAAGGCTTCAAAATAATTAGAGTAAAACGTGATACGATATCCGGAAGAAGCCCAAAAATTGTTCTGCAGCCAAAACAGGTTTGTCGGCTCTTGCGTACTTGCCTGCCCTGTTCCCCCCCCTGAAATTACCATGGGTACTACGTACGCATGAACAATTCCAGATATGATGCTGGGTATCTACCTGAATGCAAAAATATTATTATTCCAGGGCATGTCCGACCTGCTGTCCCCTCTTCTGGTGGTGATGCAGGACGAGGGCCAGGCCTACCTCTCCTTCTGCGCCCTGATGCGGCGAATGAGAGAGAACTTCTCACCTACGGGCGAGGCCATGAGCAGGAAGTTCGAGCACCTCTCGCAGGGCATCCTATTCTACGACCCTGAGTTCTTCGCCTACCTCAAGCTGCGCTCGGCCGATGACCTGCTCTACTGCTACCGCTGGCTGCTGCTCGAGATGAAGAGGGAGTTCTGCTTTGAGGACGCATGCACGGCCATGGAGGTGGGATTTTCTCTAACTTCTTTGTGCTGGGATTGGAATTTCCTTTATAAAACTTTTTTTTTCATCCAGGTTCTGTGGGCCTCTTTGCCTCCGCCGCAAGCCTCCTCCTCTTCCAACGGCGACTTCTCCTCCTCCTCCTCCGACGGCGGCGGCGGCGGCGTTCCCCTCTTCGAGCACCGCTTCGGCCGTTCACCGCAGCTCGCCCCCTCCTCCCAGGGCTCTCCCGGGCCGTCCTCCTACTCCAAGAGGGAGACTGCCTTCACAAGCGTCGTCTCTCTGCGGAAGAGGCTGAGCAGCATGGACGTCAACGAGGGAAGCAGCCCCTCGCCCAAAGTCACAGGAGGCGCGACAGGGTCGGCTGCGGCCAAGGCTGCCCTGCAGAGAAGAGCCGCAAGGAGCGGGGTTGCGGCGACCGGAGGGAGGGAGAGGATTCAGTCTGACGGCGCCGCGGCGGAGGAGAAGAGGGCCAGGGGGTCGGCCGAGAGGCACGCAGCAATCAAGAAGAGCTCCAGTCTGCTGGCCCAGGCGAGGGTTAAGTCGCTGGAGAAGCAACAGCAACAACAGCAACAATTGGATGAAACTTCTTCTCCTGCTGCTGCTGCTCCTGCGACGACTCCGACCTCTTCAGGGAAGAAGATCAAGAGCCTGAACGAGTTTTACCGTCTTGCTCCGTCGGCAGCTCCTGCGAAGGCAGATACCAAGGAGAAGGAAGAAGCCAAGGGAGCGGACCCAGGTGGGGAAGGTGACAACGAGGAGGCTGCCGAGGCCGAGGGGAAAGAAGAAACTCCTGATGGGGACCAAGAAGTTGAAAAGGAAGAGGAGGAGGAAGGGGGCGGATACGCCTTCGGCAATGTCGTCAGCGTCCAGGTGGACAGACTTCCTCCCCCGACCGTTTTTGGAGGAGGGAACCCATTCCTCATGTTCATGTGCCTCGCTTGCATCTTACAACACAGGTAAAAAAAATTCAGCAACACTCTTTGCTGATCGCGACTTATGCTTTTTTGTGTTGTTTTGCAGAGACTACATAATGCAGCAACAACTGGACTACCAAGAGATCGCCATGCACTTTGACCGCATGGTCAGACGGCATAATGTCAAAAGGACCCTTATCATTGCTAGGTAAGTTGCTGTTACAGTTCTGTTCTGTTGTTTCTTACTTTTTACTTTTCTCATGTTTTTTGCAGAAAAATGTTCGCGGAGTATTTGAACGACGACTGGAAGAGGGAGAGGATGGGGGAGGGGGAGGTCAACCGGCACCTACATTCCAAAAACTGTTAGGGTCATAGCGCTATGGGAGTGGCGGCAGCTCAGAAAACATTTCTAGTCTTTTGAAAACCAAAACGACGCAGACGATTTCCACATTCGCATTCCAAAATTGTGTATTAGTGCTACGGCTGACTGCGTGCGAAACCGTGCGCAAACTTGTATGGGCTAGTAATATTGAAAGGAGTATATGTACGGGCTATATTTTATCACGCCGCAATATCGTTTATTTGCCTCTTTGTACCCATAGTAAATCAAAAATAAACCAAGGAAGAGATGAACTGGCGACTCAAACCCATTGCGTGTGCGTAGTACTGCATCATATGATAACTATTTGGGTTTCGATTCGAGAGACTCGCCTCTCGTTCGCACAGCACCTCACAACTTCAGCTCTTAGGTAAAAGTAATTGAAATCTTGTAAGCGTTTTCTTTCTTTCTTTCGTTTGGGAGGGGAGGGAGGATGCCTAATTAATTCCTCCTCCTTGGATCTCGCCTCACTTTGCTGGCACCTCCTCCACCCGCGTTTTCCTGAGGCCTGTTGCCGCCCGCGGCCGCCTTCGCCGCGAAGTACTGAGCGTACGGCGAAGGGGAGGGGGCCGCCGCAGAGAACGAAGAAGAGGTGGAGGATTGTCGAGGGTTGTAAGAGGGAGACTTGGCTGCCGCCATTCCTCCTCCTCCGAGCAGCTTCCTGAGCCTCGGATCTTGCTGCACCTGCGACGGCGGGATGTGCCTGACCACGTCTGCGTAGTCCGGCCCAGAGACTGTGATAGCCTGCAGGCGGTAGTGCAGCGGGGTGTGGGAGTAGATGGAGGCGTCGATCTCCTTGGCAACAGCAGTGGACACGAAAGGCTTGAACGGGAGGCCAAGGGCGTTATCATCCTCTTCCTGCTGATGCTGCTCCTCCTCCTTGGGCTTGTCTTCTCCTCCCCCGAAGGAAGGCAGGTCCAGTCCGTCAAACACCGATCCCAGGTCCATCTCCATCAGGCGCTTCTCCTTCTCGTGCTCGCTGTCTCCGCCGCCGCCGCTAGGGGACTTTTTGCGAGGGTCTCTAGCAGAGGAGGAACGGGGATCGCGATTTTTCCTAATCGGATAAAAAAAATTAGCGTTGCATTAAGCATTAAGCATTAATCAAACACGTCTCCTTACCTAGGATCTCGCCGCCCTTTGGTTCCCCCTCCTCCCCGGTTGTCCTCATCCGCTTTCGCGTTGTGGTCCTCCTTCCTCTCCTCTTTCTCATCGCCGTCCTCCACCGTGATGATCTCCAGGTCCTTCTGTTCCCTGCTATTATCCCCCTCCTCGTCCGAAGAGTACCAACCCGTTGGAAGCTTTGGGGCGGACGGGGAGCGCTCCTCCGAGCTGCGGCTCTTCTTCTCCTCCTGCTGCTTGATTCTCTCGTACAGTTTCAGCGTCGTGGCGGGAAGGTTGGGAACGTCTGGGTTCCAGCACTCTGGAAGATGAATATAAATTAAAAATGTTAGGGGGCAAGAGCAAGAGAAAATAAAAGCAATAGCAAGCAAAAAAATCTGCAGCAACAAGAGTAAAAACTGCAAGCAACTGAAAAGACAACCACCAACAATTGAGATATTCACCTTCGCCACTTGGACTTTGGTCCTGCTCTTGGTCCATCGACCGACGCCCTGGCGATTTACTGGAGGACCTTCTTCTCTCCGACCTGCTGCTGCTGTGCCTGTCCTCTTCCTCCTCGTTAGAGAAGGTGCGGCGGCGCCTCATTCTCTCCGGGGTGTCCCTTGAATCTCTCCGATCCCTGTTCTCTTCCTTCTCCTTCTCGTCCCTGGGACTCTTGCTGTGCTGCTGCTGTATGTCCAACTTGGTCTGCTCGATCCCTCCCCTGAAGGCCTCCAGGTTGGCGACGGCCGGAGCAGGCAGCAGTCTTGGACCTCCTGCAGACAGCGGCACTGGCGGGGCCACCGCCACAGGGACATGTGGAGCAGCGGCGGCCGCGACAGGGGGGAGGGGCGGACGAGGAAGCAGGGACGTCGGTGGTCCGCCAGCCGACGACGCCTTCCTCGCAGCGGCTACCACAGCGGCGGCGGCGGCGGCCGCGGCGGCAAGGGCGGGAGACGGCCCCTGGTCGCCCTCGTCGTGCCAGCGGCTCTTGCGCCGCCTCTCGCCCTTGCTGCCGTCTTTGGCGGACTGGTCAGGTTCCTCCTTGCCGCCGAAAGGTTTCTTTTCGCCTTCTCCGAATCCTCCATCGCCGAAACCTGGAGGAGGAGCTCCGAACGGTCCCGGGGGAGGAACGCCAAAGTCTGGGTTGCTGTTGCCGCCGCCGCTGCCGAATCCTCCCAGCGGAGGAGGAGGACCGTTGTTCCCAAAACCGCCTCCGCCCCTTCCGAATCCTCCTAGTTGGCCGAATCCTGGTGGCCTTGGGCCAGCCAATCCTGGTCCCCCCGGTCTTGGTCCCGGCGGAGCCCCGAACCTCCCTCCTCCCCTTCCTCCTCCTCCAGCTGCCAGATCCCCCAGACCTCCTAGTCCTCCTCCAGCCCCAGGTCCTTGTGGTGCTGGAATCGGCTCGTGGAATACCGGCTCGTCCCAGCCCCTGTTCTTGGCCTCAACTATGGCCACCGTCCGCACCGCCTGCTCCCTGCTCATCCGAGGGAAGTCGCCCAGAATCTCCTTGGGGGCGCTCTCCAGATGCTTGATGAGAATGGCCCTGGTCTCGTCCGTCAGGTGCCCGTGGCTGAACTTGCAGGACTCGTCCGAGTCGAGGCAGCGCTTCCCGGTGTGGAAGTACTTGCAGGGGAAGCCCTTGTGCAGGTACAGGCACTTCTCCTTCTTGGCGCACCGCTCAAACAGGTAGAACTTGCAAAGCTCCATTATCTTGGGGGGCTCGGCGTCGTGGGAGAACATGCACCTCTCAGGGCTCTGCGGAAGGAGGAAAAAACATTTTTAGAGATGTTTTAGATAGGTGCAAAAAAAATTAAAAGGTACTTTGTACAGTAGCGCTGCTGTACACGAATATCAGCAAAACACTTCAACCTGAAGGCTATGTTCAAAAGTGGAAAGCGAGGAATAATGAGTTTGAAGAAGGTGGTCTTACGTCAACTGGCTCGCAGTCCTTCAACATGTCGTTATTCTCCTAGTGATATCGCTAATTAGGTTACGAATCGGAAAAAGAGTCGTCCCAAAAGTAGCTGCTTCCTAAATAACCCTCTCCACTCACCTTAGGGCACTTTCCCAGCATGAACATCTTGCATATCTCTCCGCTCCTCATCCCTCCTCTGCCTCTGCCTCCTCCCCCTCTCCTTCCAGCCCCTCCGCCACCACTTCCTCCGTCATGGTGGTGGTGCTCCCTCCTCCTCATCTTCCCCCTGTCCCCGTCCCTTCCTCCTCCAGATGAGTGCCTTCTCTTCCTCCTCCTCCTCGGGCTTGATCCTCCGCTGCCGTCCTCTTCAGAGTCGAAGTCCTCCTCCTCCTCACCCATCATCTCCTCTTCCTCGTCGCTGATGTAGACCGCCTGCCTCCTGTTTGACGACGGCGACCCCCCCGCTGCGTACACCCCCATGGCCTCCATGTCTCCCTCCCCCTCCTCTTCGTCCTCGTCAGCCATCTGCTTCTCCAGCGCCGCCAGCTTCTCCTCCAGCCTCCGCTTCTTCTCCTCGTCCGCGTCCAGCTCCCGCCGAGCGGAGGAAGACTTCCGCTTGCCGCCGCCACTTCCGCGGTCTCTATCCCTGTCCTTCTCCCTGGACTTCTTCTTCTCCTTCTTGTCCTTGTGCTTGTGTTTGTGCTTGCTCCTGCTGCCGTGCTGGTGGTGGTGCCGCTTGTCCTCTTCGTGCTCTTCGGCGAAATCCCCGTTCCCCTCCACGTCTTCCGGAGCGGCTGCGGCAGCATCTTCTTCCCGCTGGGGGACCTCCTCTTCGTCCTCGTCTTCGATCTCGCCGTCTTCCAAGTCCTCACCCTCCTCCACCTCTGCGGGGTTCTTGTCCTCCACTTCTGCCATGATTAGCTGCTGGTTATTGGCCTGAAAAGTTGAAATATCCCAATGTTACGAGTTAGACGCAAAAATATATCACTGCATGTGCATGTCATCATCGTCATCCATGTTTTAAAGAAAGGCGCCTTTTCATCCATTGGTGACCTGAGTAATATTATGTCCCCACATTAAAATAAAGATTAAATAGCAATATTGCGTGCTGTGTGAAATGTTAAAAGCTGCTTCTTAGACCCCATGTAAAGGTATTCCTGGCCATAGAATTCTCCGTGAACTTGAAAGAAACTTTTCGAAATTATGAACTGCAGCAAAAGCAATGATGCACTGTTGCGAATGATTGAAGAAATAGTGTCTTGGAATAATTATTGCGCTGAAAAAATTAAACCACCTTCGTCATTCCACGTCTTCGATGTGTGATAGCTTTCAAGTTCACGGTAGTCACCTCTTTGGAAGCTTTGCTGGCCTAGGATAAAATTATCGTTAAATAAAATGTATCCCTTGATCAGCACTACTCTTTTCAACCCGTTTGAGCCCTTTTGCTAAGTATTCTCCAGATACTCCCAAAAGACCCGACCAACAACCCTTTTCCAATGCAGAACCTTGGCAATTGGCACAGCAGTCATCTGGCGTGGAAAATCCCCTTAGGCTGCCAAAGGATCTGTCGCTGGATGTGTGGAGGGGGGAACATTAGATTAGCTGCATGAGGGGAAAGGGTTTGCGCCAACTTTCATCTCTGCTGCAGCGCAAAGTCAGCAAAAGAATAGTAGGAGAGGACGTAGCAAAAAGATAGAGAAAATATCGAGAAGGGAATATGGGAAAGGAGGGAAAGAGACTTCGCGTTTCTGTCGGAAGAGGAGCTCCTGCAAACATTTCCCCTTTGTCCCCCCCCTCTCTAAATATTCTCAAGAGCGCCCTCTCTCGACAGAAAGCGAAGAGAAGCCAGCTCCTCCCTCCGGAGGGCGGAATATCCCGCAGTCCCTCCCTTCCCATATCCAAAATGGCGGACCAGCCAAGCCGTTCCCCGCCCGGGTTCTGGCGCCCCGGGAGGGCCAACCCGGGGCCTCCCGGGGCCCCGGGCGGCGGTGATGCGTACCTACACGTGTCTCCGGTGCTTTGCGATAGAGAGATCGGGAGGGGGCGCCCGGCGGAACCCAAAAAAAGACCCGGACTCCCGCTCTCTCATCTACCGCTCATATGACCCTTGCTGAATGTCTTCCTCGCGGTTCTTTTTTCACTGATTTCTGGCGGATTTCTGGACTGGCATTCATTGGAGAATCACCATCGTGAGTATGAGGCTTCTGGCGGCCAAATCTCAATGCATATGTCGAGGTGGAAGACAGACGAGGAGTTGGTCTCGCCCGACGTCGACGTCGTGGCAAAAATTCTCTTTCTCTCTCGTCGTTCTTTCTTTTTCTCTGCGTTCGTTCGTTGTGTGTCATGTACGAGGAATGAAGCAAGCGAAGCGCCCGCCGCCCGCGCCAGAGAAGAAGCCAGTCTCTCTCTCCCTGCTGAGAAGACTCAGAAGAGCGAGGGGTGCACGGGCTACGGTCTCGGCTGGGACCGAGGGATCGGGCCTCGACACAAACTGCGGAGAAAGGGGGGGGGCGCCACCGCCACCACTGCTGCAATGAGCAATTCCTCCCCTGCCAGCGGCGGGTAGTACGTACGTGGCCGCCTTTCTTTTGCCCTTTGCTGCTGCTACGAACCCCCGACTAACCGATCCAACCCTCCTCACCACGTTCCGGCACCATGATATTCCCAGTCACTTGTTCGTACTTACCTCTCTAAATACTGCCGTAGTACTAGTTCAGTGTGTGCGCGCAGAAACGGAAAAACAATCGGGGGATCCGATACCCTCCTTGCTGCTTTGCTTGCTTTCCGATGGCGGCTGCAACAGTGAGATAAAAGAAGCTTCTCTCTCTGGGAAATGATCCGGGGGACTTTTATGCACTTTCTGCGACGCAGAACAAAAGAGCCAGGGCAAGGGATGATATTGAATGTTTGTCAAAGGGCAAATCTGATTGCACTTTTGCAGCAGCGAACTCTTCCTCGTTCGTGGCCATACGAAATACGTTCAAAGTAATGCACTACGTACTTGAGTAGCCGTTTGAGTACGGAAATAAAACGACAGCAGATCGGCTGCGAAGTTCGCGAGAAGCAAAAAAAAATTGCTGATTGTATGGAATTGCAGAGTGGCGAAAAACATTGCACTGACACATTTCTTACGCGTTAGCTCGTTTATCGGTCGGTCGTGTGCTGACGTCATGCGTCGACAAATGTAGAACCATCTGGAGCAAGATCTTAGTCTAGTCCTTGTAACGTTTGCAGCAAAAGCCCACTTGTTTCTAAGACGTGCGTCACGTGGTGCAAAAGAGGAGCCGCAAAAGATATTTTTTTAAAGATAGACTGCGACATCATTTGCATGTTCGTTTCTCGTTTAACAGAGATGTGTCTGGGAGGGAACGGGCCATAAATAGATGAAAATTTTATTTGATGGTGGCCAATTTTCAGCCCTAGAGTAAGGTTTTTTACCATTTGAAAACTTATATGGTGGGGGTTAAAAAAATTGTCAGGGGAAGGGGGGAATTGGAAGAACAGTAGGGCCCCCCCCGCCCTTTTGGAAAAAATGGCTCAAACGATAGTGTTTTAGGTAGAAAAGAGTTTCTTTAAAAAATGTAGCGGTAATATTTTTGTCATAGGGAGGGGGAAATTGGAAGAACAGGGTGGGGTAGGGCCCCCCCGCCCTGTTGGAAAAAATGACTCAAACGATAGTGCTTTAGGTTCACAAGAGCTTTTTTAAAACATGCACCGGTAAATTTTTTTAAACACTCAAAAACAGTTTTTCTGGCTTGATATGATGGGGGTTAAATGGAAACTTTTCTTAGGGCCCTTTAAGGGGGTCAAAAAATTGCCTCAGGGAGGGGGACGTTCTTGGTAGATTGGTCCTTTACGTTGTCGTATATCTGTAGTTTACTTTTACCTTTACCTAGTACAAAGATATTTCATTTCAGCACAGTCGTGTTTGTTGTACTACAGTATGAGTCGGTAGGTCTTGTGGGCTATCACAAATAGGTGGGGGGAAATATTTTCACCATGCTATGTGCAGTTTCATTGGCCCAGTAGAGGTAGATTTCGAAATGTCGTGAAACAGGAGCAGCGCGCAGGGGTCGAAAGAGTATCTCGACATTGGCAGGATTATGAAGGCTATTAAAGGTGATAGCAAAGTTTTCCTTCCTCGAGGTTCTTCTTTCAATTAGCATCCAATATCTGCCTCGAGAACATGCAACCAACTTTTTTAATAGTAGACTTAGACTTTCTAGACTTATTATCAGTAATAGACTCAGGAAACCACCCTGCCCTTCCATTTTTTTTGCTTCCCGGTCCCGCTTGTTCCTCTTCTCCCCCCTCGCTTTTGCTCCCTGCTAGGCGTTCCGTACACGTTCGTTGTACTTGCTGTACTAGCCTTACTGTAGGTATGCCCGTTCGTTCCCCGTCGGTCGCCTTCCCCCCTCTCTGCTGCATGATATTTACTTTGCATTCGGAGGGCAAACAGATGCAAATGGCGTTTGGACGGAGGCGGACGGAGGAAGGGACGGACAAACGCACCTCGTCCATTTCTTATGAGGAGAGTGAGCTATCCTATCCTCTTCCTTCCCCGTTTTCCCCCGAATGCCCACGGGAGGAGGAGGAGGAGGTCTCTCTTCCTCCCTCCGAAGGGTGCAACAACTCCCTCTTGCTCTTCTTCCTTTGGCGGTGGAGGGCAAAGACGTCATGATGATGCCTCTCTCTCTCTTCTTCTCCTCCGTGCATCATCGTCGTGCTACTCACACACTGTTGGAGAGAGTCGCACCATCACCGAGAGGGAGGAGGAGGTCACACCACGCATCACGATGGAGGAAAAGCCTTTTTCGCTTCGGGCATCGTCTCTTGTGTGGGAAAGGGTTTGTTGGCTGGCACTTTTGATATTAACGCCTGCCCGCCAGACCGTAATAAAAAGACGGCGGCTTTGGCTTTGGCTCTGGAGAAGCATCTCTCAAACGCGGTAGGTAGGTCGAAAAAGATGTTTATGTGTGCAACACTTGGAAGCAGCCGCGGCGCCTCTCTCTCTCTCTCTCTCTCTCTCTCCCTCGCCCCAGGTGGCATGCGGCTGGAATAATATGGAAATGAGGGATTCAGTGCGCCGTCGCTAGCCTGCGCTTATTCTGTACGCGGACAAGGAAACAGCGCTCTTTTTTCATCCGCTACACAGGTGGGGAGGCATAAAAAATGGCGAGCTTCCTGTTGCTGCAAAAAAGACGAAATGAGGAAGTGAGTTGAAGCTGGAGGAGAGAAAGGAAATTCCCCGAAGACAAACGATTGCTAGGAGCTTTGGACGCCCTCCTCCATCCCTGGATCCGTCCCAAAGTCCAAATCCTGATGCTACGGCTGTCCTGTCCTGTCCTCCCTTGCAGTATTTCGGAGGAGGAGGAGGAGGAGCAGATGGGCCAAGTTTCACTTTGTCCCATCCTCCTCCTCCAAACTGGATCCTTTGCGACCTTGGTTCAACTCCCTTCCTTTCGTCCGTCCTCCTCCTCCTCCTCCTCGCCTTTCTCTGGGGCTCCTCTTCCGGCCTCCTCCTCCTCCTCCTCCTCCTCCTCCTTGGAAGGAAGGAAGGAAGGAAGGAGGATAGGGAGGGAGAAGAAAAGGAAAGTTAGCATGAATGGGGGGGATGCGGCCTCGTCCTCCTCTGCTTGCCTCTAGCCTCCCCTCCTCCTCCTATTGCCTGCGTGAGTGTGAGTGGGCCAAATCGCCTCTCTTCTCTGGTACTGGAGGGGAAAGGGGGGAGGGAGGGAGGGGAAAAGTTGCCTGAAGTCACCTTCAAAAAACGCGGGGGGGGAGGGAGAGGGGGAGGGGGGGGGGGAAGGATGGGGAACCGGCGGGGGGGCCATGACGGGAGGACGAAGTAACGGGGAAATGGAGGGAAAGGGGGAAAATAGAGGAGGAGGACTTAACTAGGGCAGGGGAGGCGGCAAACTCGCGTCATTAGGCCAGAAAAAGAGGAAGAGGAGGAAGGGGGCCTTTTTGGAAAGCAGTCAGGGGAAGGGAAGGAAGGAGGGGGGCGGGGAGGGGAAGAGAACGAGGCTCTTTTTTTCCCAAGCCCGTTCCTTCGTTCGTCCCTTGGGTGGCTCTCCTCTACTCTCCCCCTCCCCCTCCTCCTCTTGGACTCTCTCTCTCTCTCTCTCTCTCTCCCCTCTTCTCATCTCACTTTCAGCTCTCTCTCTCTCTCTCTCTCTCTCTCTCTCTCTCTCTCTCTCTCTCTCTCCACAGCATCACCGCCGTCGAGTCTGCAGGTCGGTGTGTGCTCGACAGTCTCCACACACACACACCGACTGAACACACACACATACACACATACTCGCTCGATCTCGATGCACCCATCGGACTCATTACCACCGCATCATCATCATAGTCGGGCGGTGGTTGCTTAGTTTGCCTTGCTGCTTTTCCCCCGCGGCTGTGATCTCGTTAATTTGCTCAAGGTGGCGGAAGGGGAGGGAAAGAAGGAAGAGATAGAGAGAGGAGGCGGGACGAAAGAGAGACTTCTGAGGAATAGAAGAATAAGTGGAAAAGTCTGGCGGCAAGAGAGGGAGAGAGAAAAGAAGACGAAGAAAAAGTGGCAAAGTTAGTTTCTTTCCTCTTTTCCTTTCCGCCGCACACAACTTTTGGCTTGGCGGTGGTGGAAGTGGAGGAGGCGGAGGAGGAGGAGGAGGAGGAGGCCGCTGCCGCCAAAGAGTTTTGCAGTTGGTTTTGGCGGCGGTACCGGAGTAGAAGAGAGATGGTGGCAAAGAGGAGGAAGATGTGGATCGCTAAGTAGTTTCGAATGAGGTCCCTAGACGGAAGGGCGACGACGACGGCGCAGCAAAGGTCCCTACAGACGCCGAATCCTCCTGGCTGCCGTTGGAACAGAAACAGCAGCATGAGCAGCGAAAACGGCAGCGACGACAGCAACGCCTCCTTCTCCTCCGGCTCCAACCGGGATCCCGTGATCTTGGGCGGAGGAGAAGGAGGAGGAGGAGGAGGAGGAGGGCCGCACGTGGCAGGATTGGTGCTGGCCAGGGGAGGCAGCGAGGGAATTCCGCTCAAAAACCTTGCTCCTTTGGGTCCTGAGAGGAGGTGAGCAGTTCGACAAAAAAAATCGCTAGGTTTTTTTACTGCTTAGCAGCAGTCATGACAACACAAATTCAATTATTTTTTTTCGCCTCTTCAGACCTCTTTTGTCTTGGGCGCTGGACGCCATGCTGGCTGTGAAGAGGACAAGGGGAGGAGGGAATGAATTCGACGTGACTGAGCTGGAGGATGGGGACATGGGGCGACTGGACTCGGTCTGGGTTTCAACGGAGCACCCGGCCATCGCAGCCTGCGCCAAGACCCACCCGGGAGTTCAGGTTTGTACCGTAAACAAGTTACTGCTGTTTCTGCGTAGGCAGGAAAAATGATACGAAATTTAAGATTTATCCTGCAGCAGCCTCTGATTTTGCTGTTGCTGTTGTCAAGCTGATAACTTGTTTTTTTTTTGGCACTAGTTCAGTTTTACCGAGGATCTTTTTGCATATTTTCCTCCGGTTCGGTTTTTGCTGCTATTGCCAATAAAATTGAGGAAACACAAAGTACACGACTGCTATCGATACGGCACTGGATCGAACCAACCAAAATATTTGAGGAAAATTTCCCCTCTTTAACCGCCAGCGATCGGCTTTCGGTTTGGCGTTATTATTTAATCTGTATGTAAGTATCTCATGATGTTGTTGTTGCCTCATCGTTTTCTAAGTTGCAGATAGTTATTTCCTTTTTTACACCCCTGCAGATATTCTGGCGTTCACCGCTGTTCGCCCAGTCTTCCTCCCCCTCCGTGGACGCCGTTCGCGAGTTCCTCTCGGCCCGCCCGGAGGTGGACGTGGTCTGTCTCGTCCAGTGCACATCGCCCTTCGTCACAGAGGAATTCCTAAGGGGGGCGCTTACGACCATGAGGGACGGGGAGCACGACGCAGTGTTCAGTGTCACAAGGTCAGGGAAGAACGAGATCAGAGGACAATAATTTTAATACAGATTGTAATGCAAATTATTAAAATAATTGCAATTTTCATAATTTCAGGACCAAGAAGTTCCGTTGGCGCGAGCGGACCCAGGATCACCCCTGCACCCAGGCGCTCAACTTTGACCCGTCCTCTCGGCCTAGGCGGCAGGACTGGAGGGGGGAGCTGGTGGAGAACGGGATGTTCTACGTCGCCAGGAGGCACCTCGTAGAAAAGGGATTCCTGCAGGTAAGGAGGGGTATTGCTCGCCATTGCTTTTCCTCTAATCGAAAAGAAGCTGCAATATTAGACCTTGTATTCACATATTGGACAAACTGTTACAATTTCACAACAAAAACTGACTCTTTCATCTTGACCTTGTTCCGATTCAGGGCGGCAAGTGCACATACGTGGAGGTCCCGCCCGAATACTCCCTTGAGATCGACCGGCCGCTGGACCTCGCCTTCGCAGAATCCGTGCTGTTAGCACACCAACAGAAAGGAGGAGGTGGACAGGGCAACCGACGCGGCCGAGTCCACCACCGACGAAGAGACCAATGAAGCTTCCAACGAGAGAGAAGAAAAGCCGAAAGTTATTTTACGCGAGATAATATTTGCAAGTGCTTCCCCAGTTCCAACCGGTGAACAAAAGTGCGTGTGAAAAGAAAAAAATCGCGGCGGTGCCTTCCACAAGACATTGCCGCCGTAATTGAAAACTATACCTAATAGCAGCGGCGGATAAAGTAGTGGATCGAAGAAAAAGCCCATGATCTTGGACATCATCCTCATTCCCACTTTCTCCCGTGCCCTCTCTCCTGCATGTGTTCCAGAAGTTGCAGCACACACAATGACACATGATGGAACTTTTTTCTTGTGAAATTCTCAACTATTCACAGCGACCACTATGCTCACACGTTCGTACGGTAAAACGCCGGTAGAATGTCTCTCGATCTGCGCGCGTAGGAACAAAGCAACCAGCAACAGGCCTCAGAAACAGCCTAGTCAAATAAACCACAACCAGGACATGCCCTTAGAACAATAAACTCAACACTGCTGAAAAAATCTTTTTAACAACTTCATCACATTGTGTTTTATTTGGTAGGAATGCAATTACTGGTTTTTAACATTCGGCCAAGCGGAGAGGGGCCGGGGAGAAAGAAATCCCCGGGATTGACGTAAGTATTTGACAGGAGGAGCAGATTTCGTAACACATTGTTGGAATTAAGACTTTTCCGCCACAGGCAGTCCTGGAGAATCGGCTGGCCAGGCTATTATTGCGGGGTTTCTCCCTGAGCCAGCCAATTTTGCGATCTTGTCACAGTTCCTTGCAGCGGCGGCCGACGACTACACGTGCAAAAGTGGAAGCACTTCCATCTTCACTTTCCACCCAGGATTCAGCCCTGGTACATGATGATGGGGAAGTCGACGTGCAGCCTCGGGTGCTGGTACTTGACCTCCCCCTGCGGCCGCAGTCGCCGCTCGCTGACCCGCCGCATCCGCCGCACGCCGCCGCCCCGCCGGTGACGACCTCTAGAAGGAGGCGGCTCCTCCTCCTCGTAGAACTCGTGCGCCAGGTCGCCGTCCTCGTCGAAGTACATAGAACTGTTGGAAAGAAACAGCGCTATAGCTTCACAAATGAATAGCAAGTACTTGTTTTTTCTCACCCCCTTCTGGTGTAGACGAATGGCGTCCCCTTGAATGTGGCTAGCGCGCGGCTGGCGTTGGCCTCGTCCTCCGGGCTGCCGCCGAAGCTGAACGAGTTGGCCAACTTGGACACGACGCGGGATCCGGTCAGGCCCATCCTGGACCAAACTGAGCCTTGTCGTTTCCAAGGAGATTCACATCTGGGTGAAGAAATGTGGTGACCCTCTGCCAGCTTCGTTCCAGTCGGGAGGAATTACGCACCTCGTTTCACAGCATTTTTTTCATCAGTTCCCAAAATTCCGCAAATAAATGAACTTGGCATTTGAGAGCAACTAGGTTTTCTAGTTTTTTACTAATTTGCACGCGAAATTTCCCACAAAGCTCTCACTAATAACAAATGCTAGTAGTTATATTAGAAGGGTAAGGGAGCATTTTAATTTTTCGCAAGGGATCCCCCTTGTGAAATATCATGGTTTTTTCATTTTTTCCCATTACATTAATTATGATTTATAAGATTTTACCTAATTGTTGTTCTCGTCTCTGATGTTGTAGCCTCTGTAGTCGTCGTCTCTGTTCTCGTCTTCTCTGTTTTAGCCCTAACCTGTGAAGCGTTGGACCAGTCTGTGGCAGAGGTTGAGGAAGTGGATGAGGGGGCTTAAGATGACGAAGAGGAGGGTAAACACAAGCAAGGCGAGTGCAAGAAAAATGTCGGCAAAACTAAGCCGATTCCGTCTGGGACGGTCACACATTTTCAAATGACACTATGACAGCCAGTGTGTCCAGATTTTTTTCGCCAAAATGCGCAGGATATAGCTCAAAATGCGCGAAAAAATGCGCCAGCCTAAAATGTCAACTTTTTTATTCCATTTTTGGACGTTTCA
>JAAUXV010089369.1_pt1 | contig 24926 bp, 28 predicted proteins | sample 7278181 | NCBI WGS metagenome assembly JAAUXV01 (sample SAMN14350114, study PRJNA611818) | marine sediment metagenome | isolation source: surface marine sediment (2.1m) | place: French Polynesia: Moorea | collected 2018-08
AGAATATTTTGTTGAAAACCTTTGCAAAATAATAAAGCCCTTTTTTTCTGTTTTCGGCACGAGGGAGGGAGGGAAGGAAGGTCAATTAATCAATCACATGAAGAGAATCGGCTTTCGGGCCACGCACGTGCAAACAAGCATGGATGCGGACAGGCTTGTAGGTATATAGGCGGGCCAAATTGCTTCATATTGATTGTCGGACGAAAAAGCGTGCACAGGGAAAATACATTTTTAACATTTTGGGTACCGTTTTCTGTGGAAATATCTCTAGCTGTTCTTCCTCTCCCCCTTTCTTTTTGTTTTCCATTGTCCGCCCCCCAGGAATTTGACCTCTTTATATAGTACGGGCGCCTCTTTTTTTCTGTGTTCAGTTTAGTCCCTCCATCATTTGCCGACGATAAGGGGAAGAAGGGGTCATCGTGACGAAACGGGGAGAGATTTCGATGACGCCTCCTCCTCTGGACGGAGGAGGAGGAGGCATGTCGAATTGGTCAAAGGAGGAAGAGAGGGAGGGGAAGGGGGAATCCGACCGACGACGAACGAGGGGCGTCAGATTCGTGGGTGGCGAGCGGCGGTGAACTATTGGAGGGGAGAGAGGAGGAGGTCAAGTTGAGGACTCGGGAATATTTTCGGCGTCCTCCTCATGTTTGAAGGGCAGAGTAAATACTCGTCGTGGTACTGTTCATTGGCCTTCTCAATCGTCGAGTGACGGGAACTGCCACGCTACATGAAGAGGGGCTCTTATTTTCCGAATGCAGAAGACCGTCGAGGTCGACAAGAGAACTGACAAAAATATTCCTGTTTGGATATCTGTACATTTGACACGACCTCTACGCGTCTAAATTCAGAAAAGAGGAAATGTTTGGTCTGAAGCGGAAAGGCAAAAAAAGGAGGAGAGAGTTTCCCTCCCTCCGACCCTTTCCTTGGCCATTTCTGTCTCGAGACAAAGTGCAACAATTTTACAACTCCATTCTGCCCGAGCGAGGAGAGGAGGCGAGGGAGGTGGCCGGGGTGGTCGCGGAGGAGGCATCTCTAAAATCGATCTAACCAAGTCACAGGAGCGAGAGAGAGTGATCTGTACGGAAACCAAACGTTCTTTTTTTCCTACAGTTTCTTTTTGTCCTTTTGACCGATGCCAATCATTGGCACGATTTATGTATGAAATGAAGCACAGTTTATTCCCACTTTTTTCTATGAACCCCCAAGAACAATAAACCCGATTTTTACTCCGGAGAGGAGCAAAAAGGAGGGAGAGAGAGGAGGTGATGGCCGTAGAGTGTGTCTCTGACTCTTTTCTCTCATCTCACCGACCGAGGGACCGACCGTGCTCTACCTGTGGCGGAGGCGACCGGCGGCCATCGGAGGAGAGAGACAGACACGACATCTCTCCTCTCTCCTCTCTTTCTCTCGAGCCTCCTTCGCCCCATAAATTCCGTCAACGGGTGGAAAAAGAGGGGGGGATGGGTGGTCCTCCCTCCGCCTCCTACATCCTGACTTTGCTCAGGTCGTCTCGACAATGCAGGATTCGCCAAAAAAGATTCCAGATCCAGAGCCAAGCGAAGAAAGATTTCCAATCTCCAAAACCCATGTGTCGAAATCCTCGGTATTAACGAATTCTTCACTGCTCGCGATTGAACAATATCGCAGCGTCGCCTAGGAAAGAATTTGCCTGTCCGAATTTTGTAGCGACGTCTTGTTTGCCGCCTCTTGGGTGGCGGTGACAGCGGCGGCGGCGGCGGCGGCGGCACGAGCAACGTCCTTCCCTCCGAGACTTGTCAATACTTCCTCTCCCCTCCTCCAAGGGGCCTCCCGCGGCTCCTCCGGGCAATTTCACAGCAAGACTCCTCAGTCCTCTTTTGTTTTCCGCATTTCTCCTGCGTCTGCCCTGCATGGGCGAGGAGAGAACGAGGGAGGTGACAGGCAGACAGTCAAAGCGAAAGAAAGGAGTGGACACAACAGACGGGGAGAGGAGGGCCAAGAATTTCTTCATTGTCTTGACTTCTTTTCTGGAAAAGAGAAATGTCTCCATTTTCGAGTCCAAGAAGGATAAAAGGTAAAGGGGGGAAAGATGTTTTTTTTCTCCTCTTTCTCTCTCAGAAAAGAGCCTCTCCTTTGGCCTGATCCAAACAAGGTGGCTATAAAGAAAGAAACCCTTATGGCTGAGGCAAGAAAAACCTCGTTTCTTCCTTTTCTTTCCCGCAGGAGGGGAAGAAAGAGTTTTCGCAATTTGCACCGCCCGCCTTTCTTATGGTCAGGCACGAGAAAACGCTCTCTCGCATTTTGCGGCGGCGGCTCCGGTAAAGGGCAGGGGAAAAGAAGGGGAAAAACCATTGGCCAAGCACCGCAATGCCCTCTTCTTTCCCTCCCCCCTTCCCCCCTGCTGTGGGAATTGTTTTTTCCTCCCTTTCCCCCTCCTTTTTCTTCGACTTCCAAATGGTGAGTGAGAAGGCGGGGGAAAATTCAATTGGAAAATTCTTGGCATGATTAAAGTTTTTTAATGATTTGTTTTTCCACTCTCGCGAATGCGGCGACGGTTCGGCCGGACAAGTGAGAAAAGGGGAAGGAATGGTTCGATTCGGACGGACGCCCGAGTTCCAGGCAGTAATTGGCCGATAGAATGTGGAGGGACAGGATTCAACAATGTTTCAGGAGCGTCGAGAGGCTTTGAAATAATACTTGGGTCACTCCACACCAAGCCACAAAGAACAATGTTTTTCACTAAGAAACCTTTCGTAGATGACATTGTAATGGTGAATTTCACCTTGGATTTCCTGAAGGGCTCCTTTCACCCCCTGCAACTATCGAGTGTGTGAACGCGTCCGGAGATGGAGCCACAAGAAGAGAGTCAAAGAATCCCGAGACTGGTTTCCCGATCTTCGAAAGCTTCCTTCTTACTTCTACTTTTGCTCTTCTTCTCCAGTCTTTGGTGGTCATTTTAGTGTTGGGAGGCGTTTATCTGCCTCTGCCCTCCCCCTAATGGCCCCGTAATTAGCCATCGGATTTTCTGTTTCCAATTGTTTCGTCGGCTCCTCCTGCTATTCTGTTGCCATTGCCCATTGGCCACGTCGATTACGAGACCGCCTAATTTGCGATAGACAAACTTGAGAGGAAATAACGAAGAGGACTTCTAAAAGTAAGGCTGTAAGAGCACCGATCGATACTCTATGGGTCCTTGCACTTCCAAGAAAGGAGCCAGGGCCCTTCTTCCTTCAACGGACAACGAAGGTCAACTCCTCTTCTTTTGCCCTCCCCCCACTAAATGTGGAGTGGAATTTTTATTGTCCTTCAATTCTGCTGCCCCGCAGGCAGGGAAAATAGAGGAGACCTCGTCCTCCTCCCTCTTCAATATGCTAAAATCGACTACAACACCCATTCATTTCCCTCTGGCTCGAAATCCAAATTGCCGCCATCATCGTCGTCGTCACCGTCGCGGCGGAGGTCGAGGCCGAGGGTCCTGCCCCGTTGCACAGGTCTTGGTTGCAGAGGCAGAGGATCCCCCAGTCGAACCTGCCGCACCCGATCGGCTTGGTGTGGTGGCCCTCGGGCTTTTTCGTCTCCTCGCAGCCGTAGTCTGAAGTGGCAGTCTCGTCTGCGGGGAAGAAAACAGTTATCGGGGATATTTCTGATCTTTTTCTCGTCTTGTACAGAGTACCATAGTACGACTTTGAGCATCTGAAGGACATGCCCTTCTGCATCTTGCACTTGACCGTGGTGACGCCCTTGGGGCCCATCTCCTTGGGCTCCTTCCCCTCCGGGACTCCTTTGGCGTAATAGCACGTGCGGTAAGGGTGGCCGCCCTTGGTGACTGAAATAAGGTCTCTTTGTAGGGCTCCAAATTGCATTCGAAATTACTCACAGGTCCAAGAGGGCCGAAGCAGAAATAGGGCCAAGATGCAGCAGCATTGTATCGCTTCTATTCTCATCGTGGGTTTGCCTTATGGTAGTCGTCTTTGAATGTCCCTTCATTCATGAGGCTCAACCCGCACAAGTCGGCACTTCAAACAAATTCATTCAAAGAAGGAATTAAAGAAGGCTACCGCAACAAAAGTTAGTTGTATCAAAATCATTTTTTGTGCTGTACTGTGCTGTTCTCCGTTTTCTATGTATACGGTTAAAAAGTCAGTAGAGCAGATGATGTACGCACGTCCGTTGGTTCTCTTGTTTGTCATCGACGATGAATGCGCCGAAAAAAAGAGAAGTGGCGGAAAAGGGTTGAACGACCCAACCAATCGATTGTTGGATCGATCCTCGGTAGGAATTTTCCGCAAGGTTGAATATACTTTTTTTCTGTATTCTCTCTCTTCGGCAAAAGAAGGGTCGAAAAATCACCTCCATGGCACTAAAGTGACGTCGGAAGATGAAGTTGTTTTCCTCTCCCTTCCTTGCCTCCTCGCCTCACAAAGGGAGGGGGAGGGCAAATGCCCAAAAGGGCAGCGTAGGAAATGGAAACATTGGGGAACAGGGGAAGAAAAGGACCCCCGAAATGGAGACACATTTCTCTTCTTCTCCCCACTTTAGAAATCATCAATTTCCTTTCCCCAAAAAAGATCCCCAAACTTCTTCTTTTCCAGTCCGAAGAATGTCACCTGCCGCAGTCTAGAGCTCCTCCTTTCTCCATCCAATTACGCTGACCGCCAACGAGGAACGGAAAAGAGGGGGAAACCGTCCATTCATTCTGGATTTCCCCCGTTCCTTTTGTGTAACCTTTTTCGCCGACGACGACGACGCAGGAAAAGAAACACTTACGCTGTTCTGCTTCGGCGAAGTCGCCGACTAAACATGACCAGGGTCCTTCTGAAACAATCTTGCCGTAAGCTTCAAACTGTTTTTGAAAGTAATTTATCTTTTAAAAAGTTACAATATTCCCTTTTCATCAGTCGGGCCAGGAGACGACAGCTAGCCAGCTTGTCTCTTAATACTTCTCTTCCTACATTCAATGTCCGAAGAGAAACCTCAGATTCCCACTTTGTCTACAGCGGCAGATTGCAAAGAAACATACACTTTGGCCGCCAAGACTCCTTCTTCCCTCTCGACCTTCCAACCGGGCGGAATGTTTTCATTAGCAGTATGTACATAAGCAGAGACAGGAGAGCAAAGAGAACAATGAATTCCTAATCAAGTCTTCCTCCTCCTCCGTTTCTCGCACTCGATCGCTTACTCTACTTCCATCCGCCGCAACAGTTCAATTTTCTATCCCGCACGAGGAACGGGGGAGCCTTCTTAATAGGGTACTACAAGATATCCGAACGGGGCAAGGAGAAGAACGAATTCCGACTGGAAATTAAACGTATATTTTATGCAGATTCCCCGCTGGGGTGAACGCCGCCGCCGCCGCCGCCGCCTATCCCAGCGGCGGCCGCCGCACGTAATGGTTTATTATTCCGACTCGGAGAAGGAGGAGAGGAGGGGGAAGGAGGACCACAGGCGCCTTTACTTTTATTCTGAGCGGTTCGGGTCGTTTGATGCTTCAAATGAAGACGCATGCACGTTCATAATACAGGTAGATCCCCCCCGGGTCAAATTAAATAAATCCCTTCCCCTTAAAAAGTACAAATAATGACTTTTCTCTCGCCCGTTTTCCTTTCTTTTCCCGCCGCCTTTGTGTGTGCTTTGCCTCCCCCCCTTCCATCTCCCGTCACCTTCTCCCCCTCCTCTCTTTTCCGTTAAAAAATGAGGGCAGAATGGGGAGGTGAGAGGTAAAGGGAGGGACGGAGAGGGGGGGAAAGGAGAAGCGCGTGCATAAAAGGTGATTAATAGTAGTGCCATGAGAGAGAGAAAAGAGAAGAAAGAGCCACAAAGGGCGCGTTTCGTTTCGACCCCCCTGGCCACACAATCTTGATGGGGGCAAGAGGAGAGGGGGGGGGGGAAGCCGAACGAAATCTGCTCCAAATCTGGGCAACCAGCCTTACCTTCCATGGGAAATATAGCGGGGATGGGGATCTCCGGCCATCCTCCTTCTTCCCTCACGGCAACAATAAAGAGAGGAAGGAGGAGGAGGAGGAGGGACGCGTGACTCTCTAACTCATTTTCGAGTAAGGCACGAGAGAGAGAGAAAGAGAAGAAATGAGGAAATGTTCTCGGCGCCATTTTCTTCCCCGCGGCCTCATACTGTCTCCCCCTCCGTCCATTTCCCCCGCGTTTTTATTCTCGCGAATTCCGCTCTTTCGTGCGAGGCGAGAGGCGAAAGGAGGCGACGCGACCTCCCACGGATCCCAAAAACACGCGAAAAATTCGCCCACCTTTTACATAACTTTAGGTTTCTAGCTGTAACCGACAAATGTTTATCGTTGTGGTATTCTTGACTGTTGCGCACTTGGTGAATTTCTCCTTTCGCGAAGGCCGCGGATGAGGTCAAGCGATCTCCTCCTCCTCTCTTTGCGCCACCCACGTTTATGGCACTATTTTCTCCCTCTCCTCCTCCCCCTCTTTTATTTTATTCTTCTGAGTTCTAATTGCCCGCTCTTTCTCCTCCGGAGCTGTAACTTTTTTTAGAGTCCTCCCCCCTCTTATTCTCCCACAGTCCACATTAGGCAAAAAAGGCGGCGGAGTGCATTCATCCGCCCGACAGCCAGCGTTGTATATGGAATGGGAATGCACCACAGGACGACGCATGTGTGCATGATGCCACTCAGAGTCCAGGCCCACCTCCATTTTTGTCTCCTTTTGTGCAGATTTTTTACGACGCTGCACCGCGCTGCAATTTGGGAAAATGTGGCGGGAGGAGGGGGGATATCTCACCCACGTTGTGCAGGAGGAGGCAAAGAAAGGGGATTTCCCGTTTAGGTCCTCATTTGAGAAGAAACAAAAGAAGAGCCTTTGCTAAAAATATGACGCCCCCCTCATTCCCCACTTTTTGCTTAATTCCTTCTCCTCTGAAATTGCTGGAAATTAACTCACGACTCCTCCCCCTCCCCCTCCTTGCTCCCTTCGCCTTTTATCATTCATAGCACGATGACGAGAGAGAAGAAGAGAGTGCTCACTCGGCGGAAGAAAGGAATTAGTTTGGGCAGCCGCCATCTCCCTCCCCCCTCCTCCTGCCTGGCCACATTGTGCCAAAAACTTTCTCCCTCGCGACCAATTTGCAGATTTCCTTTTTTCTTCTCTTCCTCCGTCATCGCCGCCGCCGAATCCCTTTCCTGACTTCTTTAGGCGCAGAGCGTGACGCGGGTGCTAAATGTTGGGCGGCGGCAAAAAGGTGGAGAAAGGAAGAGAGTGGTGCATTTTAGGGGGAGAAATTCTGCACCAATGTCGATCCACTGCATCGTCATAAATTTGTCCTGTAGCAAGGTTCGGTGGCAAATTACCTGATATGCACAAAAGTGGTAGCTTTCTTTTTCGCGGGGCGCCCTGTGAATGAATTTAGCCCACACATGGCTCCTTTTCTTCGCGAGAGGCCGGACAAACTCTGTGGAGTCTTGGGGGGTGACTTGCACATTTGCACGTGTGTGGAAAGGGAGGAAAGGGGGGCACCAAATAAGCGGCCCTCCCTCCCTCCCCACCTTTCGATCTTTTTGCTATCTCCTCCCCCATTCAGCGGGCCCACGGTTGGGTACACACTCTGAATAGCAAGTAAAGTGACTCCCCCCTTCCCCTCGCCCCTTTTATTTCCTGCTGCGGGGAAGTGGGGGTTGAGGCTTTTCCCTCATACCCATATGCTGTCATCAGGTGTGCATGTGGAAGTGTGATCGGCAAATGTTTGAGGCACGACTGAAGGTCTTGTGTACTCAATGATGATAAGAAAAACCATATTTTGAAAAGACTTTTTTGCGGCTCGCGCGATCTCTTTTTCTGCGGACTCACCGCGTGTAATTAGCGCCCGATGCATAATAATCAAATCCCTCTTCTCTTCTATTCCTCTTTCGCGCCTCGCGCCGACGCCGTCAGGGGAGGAGGGGGAAAGAGGAAAGAGGCCAAAAATGCTCAAATCACGATCGCGAAAAAAGGAAAAGGGGGGGGGGGAGCCTTCGCGCCTTGATTCGCGATAGAGGCGTCGTCGGCGCCCATTCGTCGGTGGATGGAGCTGTCATCTGCGGTCGAAGGAGAGAGAAAGTGAGAGAGATGACGGAGAAGTGTTAGTGCAGGATGGATTAACAGGCCAGGCCTTTCCTGGGAAATTGAAGCAAGGAATTTAATGAATGACGGACAAGAGGCGATTCCGAAATTCTGGAAGAAAAAGGGTCCGCGAATGCACTTTTTGCGACAGGTTGGATTCGGTTTGGCTGCAGCAGTCCTTCCGCGCTCTTTTCTCTTCGTAAAAATCTCTCGTGTTGCAACAACAGAGGTTTGATCGGCTTCTAGTGACTGACGTCCGAGGAAGGAGGGCCTCTCCTACTTCTCGACTCGGAATTCACCCGGAATTGTCAACAAGATCTCCGCTTGCTTATCGACTTCATATGGACTTTGTCGAAAGACAGACTATTTCTCTTTGCTGGTGGCATTTTCCCGCCTCCCGCCTCCTTCCTTTGAGTGGTCAAGAAGTGGCCGTTCCCCTTCCTCCTCTTCCCCTGGAGAAACATTCTTCTTCCGCCAAATGTCGATCATGCCTTGATCCAATTTCCGCACTTTTCTCCTCCTCAATGTTGCAACGGGCAAAGCTTCAATTCCTCGCGTATTTCGCTCCAAAGTCCTTTTGCCTCAGCCAAAATCACGGGTGGGCCCTGCTTCTCAAAGTTTTTGGAACCATCAGTAACATTTGTCGCTCGGATATTTTTTGCGTGGTGTCCGATTTCTCGCGCCCAATTTTCTAAATATTCTGGACAAAATCGACACTATTCCCTTGTTTCGAAGTTAGGACCATTTTTGAGTGGTCGTGTAACATCGCACTTTTGCTCGGTTGGATATATTTTTAGAGCCCCATCAAGTCACCCTTGAGATACGCTGTCCTGCTGCCGGGGTGAGATGCTATGCCGCAACCGCCGCCGTCCTCTCAACCGCCGCCGCCGCCGCCGCCGCGGGAGGCGCCGTAATCCGAGGCCGTAAAGTCCGGCCATCAAAAACGCACCTTATTATGTAGACTCCGACGTAAAAGAAGTGCGAGAAATTTTATTCCTAGAACCTTAAAAATTTGGACTAAAAAGTTTGAGGCGGGTTGTCTCTTCTAGCAGAGAAGACGGGAAGGCAGCATCCTAGGTGGTAATAAATTCATCTGCCTTGGAAAAATGAGAGGATAACTCGAGCGGACAGGAGGAGCCTTGGCATGATGACGGAGGAGGAAGAATTTGTTCGTTACTCCTTCCTCTCTGCTTGCTTGTGGCCCCAGTCCGTCAGTGCTCCTTTTATTTGTGCGTGAAATTGAAAATATACGGAAGAGGAGGAGGAGGTGTCAGGTCGTCGACGCAATGAAAAGACGACGGGGAAAGAAAAGGATCAACCGACCCTGGTGCTGTACAAAAAGAGGGTTGGCAAAAAAAGAAGATCCAGTTCTCGGGAGGAATGTCACGGATCTGGATAAGGCACTGGAGAAGTGCCATGGTGCAAGCACCAAGAACCTGTAGCTTGTTCTTCGCATTTTGGGTGCTACGAAAAGGCGCGGAAGTTACCAACTCTCACCGAAAGGACTGAAAAAGTTTGGATTTCTGCAAAAGTATTTCCCTTTTGCTGTTCAACGTCGACCATTGACGAATTCCGCGCCTCTCAAAGACCTCCCAGGGTGACACTACAGTAGACGCCGCCGACAACGGAGCAATTTGCTTAGCAGAGCTCGAGATGGCGGGAGGAGGGGGAGGGCAACGACAACATTATGGAGACAAGAGGAGGAGGTCCCGCCATCAACAAGGCAGGTGGACAACAAGCCATTTTTTTGTCAACTCGAAACGCATTTGGAGGCGAGAGCTGCTGAAGATATTTCACGTTGTGCGCCGCGTTTACACAGAGAAGTTGAAATGAGTTGAAACAGTAATATATGAAGCAGGTCGTAGGGCAATAATGTCTCTTTGGCTGTCCTTTCCCTCCTTCCTTTGTCGAAAGCCGCCAAAAGTACCTTTGGAAGAGCTCTCTTTGCTTTGCTGCCGCCCCCTTCCCCTCCCCCTTCTTCTGTCTAAAAGGGTTGAGCATGATCAAGATAAACTGCCCTCATCTCCTCCTCGTCCTCAACTTTCCACGCCCCCTCCTCGCCTCTTTGCCTTACTCGATATCTCTTCTTCGTCTTTCCCGCCCGTTTCGGAGACCTCCCCCCATTATTACCATCGACCCAGGTCGCAAAGAGGACAGGAAATTCCTAGAATTGTTTCAAGTTTTTAAGCAAGGAATTTGAACTCAATACAGATATGAGCTGAAAAAAACCATTTGTGCGAAAATTTTCGATACGGACTCCGCCTGGCAACACTTTTGTCGGAGCTCGAAACTCCAACAGCCGATCGTCGTCAGTGGATCTCTCACAAACTGCCTCTTCCTCTCCTCCGCATTCTTTCCTGACATTTATCTCGATTTTCCCGATTTTCTTGGGGGCGCCCAGCGAGAGCGCGAGATTTAACGCGTGTCACGGAATGAGGCGGACTAAGGGGAGAAGGAGGGGGGGGGAGTTCCCCCCTCTGACTCTGATCCGATCAAACCCCGCCTCCCTTCCTCGCTACGCGGGACTGTGGAAGAAGTGTGTTCAATTTGGCGAGGAATTCTCTCCCTCCTTCTTTCGATCGGCGTCGGATGTGAAATTTCTTGACACGTTCCCTGTCCATCAGCTCAGCCCAAGGAGGAGGAGGAGGGAGGACAGACCCAATCAAAAATCAAATGACGGAGGAGGAGGAGGATTGAGGAACCGGACGGGGGAGTAAATAACGGGAAAGTGGGAGAAGGCTTCCGGACGAAAGAAATCTTCGCACATTTTTCGCCTCTGTTTGAACTAAACGAGCGTTTTTAAAGGGGTTTGCGGCACCCCGTCGATAATATTGTGGTGGTATCCTCTAATCTCATACACCGCGAAATTTTTCTCTCCTTTCATCCGTCTCATTTTTGTCGCGGCTGCCAAGAGGAGAGGACCGAACGGAAGCCCACTTATAGTTGTACGTAGGCAAAAGTAGCAAGAGCTCAGTAGCGCCGACGATCGGTCGGGGAGGGAGGGGGGGATCCCTTTTCAGGGCCAAACAAAAACATGTCACTCAAACGGGAAAGAAAGAATGGATGTCTCCTCCCCTCCTTTTCGCGAGAGAGAAATTCCTGCCGCTCGAACGGACAATGAGGATCAAACGATTGAGCGCAAAGAGGAAGACAGAATTCTGCTCTCTACGTATCCTTTGCACCGCTGTCCAAATTTGTAGAAGCAAAAACCATCTTGTTTATTTATGTCTATAGCCCACACGGATTCCTTCTATAAAAATATTAACATTTTGGAAAGGATGTCCCAACATTTTTGTAAAACTGGTTTGGGATTCTGCCAATTACTTTTGCGCACAGACGTAACAATTACGAAAGGTAAAGGGTCCAAAAATAGCCGCCTTTGGTGATCGATCCCTCCTGCCGACCGGCGGCAGAGAAGAAGAGAGGCGGTGGTTATGAATGGAATTTCGGCTCCGGTTGTACACAGCGCAATTCAGGCGCGGCTTTAAACTAAAATTAAAATGACAGGGGGAGTGCACGCTAAAAGGAAACCTTTGTGGGTAAATGCAAAGATTAAATACCAGTACCATCGACTAGACTTGTTGGTTGTGTTCAAAAGGTGCATGCAATGATGTGGCGCACCGGACGGAGAATACAGGAAGTCTGGAGAAATTATGCAATGGTGCAAAACAGTACTTTCCTTCTCGAAAGTTATCGGCAAGTAATGAACAGTTTGAAGATGAGTTCTTCAGCCGGGAACGACAAGAAGATTAGGCGTCGATGTGCAGAACTGACGTAGTCATGGGCTCCGATATCGGACGACGAGCCCCCCTTGTCTCCCCTGCCTTCCTCCGGCCCCCAATTGGCTGCTGGAAACCTTTTAAGTAGCACAATATGTCTTTGTATCGGCTAAATCGATCTCCTTTAAGGGTATATACACAGCGGCAATATCCTCTTGTAGTACCATGAGGTGGGGCTATTATATAGGGTCCTCAAGCAGTACATTTTAGGCCCATACACGAAAATTATGGGAGCCAAGACGCTTCTCCTCCTACTTCTGTTTACCAGCTCCTGCGCTTCCCTGAGAATATTGAGGAACACCTTGTCCTCAAGCGAGCCCAGCCCTTACAGCGTGGCCAGGAGCCTGAACGCCAGGGACGACGTGGACGTCAGTGACCTGACGGTTTGTCTCAGGTTCAGGCTGGAGCGTCTGGCCAGGGTGGAGAACACGGTGGGGAGGCTCCTCTACATCGGGGACTTTGAGACTTCGGAGGAGCTCGGGCGGCAGTCCTTCTCGCTGATGTGGATTGACATCAAGTACCCGCACAACTTCTTCGGATTCGGAGACGAGAGGACAGACAATTCCAGAAATAGCTATCTTATCAAAAATCCCTTGACAAAAAGGTAGTTGGCATAAACAGAAAAGTTTAAATTCGAATTATCGACCAATTTTCTCCTTGATAGATACGATGTCTTTGTCCCAAAGCGCTGGACCCATTTCTGCCTTGCCTACGACCATAGCAGGAGTCACATCACCATGGCCAAGGTACGTTACAATGCTGACACAAATAAAACAATAGTCTTGTCGGATGGAAAAGCACCAAATTATACTGTACCGGTATATTTCAGGACGGCGCCCTCCTGAACGTCGACCTGGACGACCCCTTCCTCCGCAACGTCACCATCGACCCCGACTTCATGACCAAGGTCTTCATCGGCGGATGCGCCACCGTGATTCCGGGCTGCGCCATGCCAGGCGGGATTATCGCTGATTTCAACCTGTGGGACAGGCCTCTGAGTTCGGAAGAGATGGTGGATTGGACGGCTTGCAGGTGAGGCCGGGGGGAAAGGGAATGGGGTTTGGAATTTTTCAGCAGAATCTCTCGTTCTCAGAAATACCGACAAGGGCAACCTGATGAACTGGGACACCTCTGAGTGGGATCTGACCAACTGGGATTGGGAGGACGGCTGGTCTGAGCTGGAGCTGTGCGAGCCCACCACGCGGGGGATGGTGCTGTTCCCGCAAAAGAGGAATCTGACCTCGGCGGCCTCGCTCTGCAGGAAGATGAAGGCGGAGATGACGGAGACGGACTCAAAGGAGATGATCGATCTCCAGGCTGATACGATAATGAACTACACTGGAGGGCTTGCAGGTGAGTGAAAAGGAGAGTAAACGTGAATTTAAAAATGATAACAAACCAAATTTGTTTGTGAATAAGTGTATATTGTTTTTTATCGGTTTTTCGTCACACTTAACGAATTTTCTATTGTTTGGTGTTTCTTATGCCTTTTGGAACTGTCTTTGATTTTTGTTCATTGGTTGAGCGCTCCTGCGGTCAATGTTTGGATGTTCTCCTCACTCTAGATGTCGTTCCTAAGTGTCTCCATGTCTTTCCACCGCTGTTTTCGAGCAGCCACCCCCTTTCCAGAGCCGTTCTGGGCCGGTTGGACCGACGAGGAGGAGGAGGGCGTCTTCCGAGGCACGGCGTCCTGGCGGCACCTCTCCAACGGCACCTTCCAGCCGTGGAAGACGGGAGAGCCTAACGGGGACGACATAGAGAACTGCGTTGAGGGATCGTGGGGGAAGAGGCACATCGGATTCAACGACATCTCATGCGAGGACGGAAAGTGGTTCTTCTGCGACATGGACGAGGTCGCGCACTACAAATTGAGAGGCGAGAAAGACGGTTCAAACTGAACAGCAGTATGAGCTACAAAGGTGCTTATCCCTCCTTTCCAGGTTTGTGTCGCGGCACCAAGTTCGACCAAACCTACACCTGGAACGACCAGCCCGACCCAGAGTCCGGCTTCTACTCGTTCAACGGCTACACCGACACCTCCCTCTTCTACGTCCCGGCCAACGAGAGCTGGAAGCTTGAGCTGCACAGCGACCCCTCTGTCTTCGCCCTCCTCCGCACCGACATGTACCCGTTCGGCACCAACGCATGGACCGTCTTCAACGACGAGTGCGGCACCAAGGAGGGCGTCCTGCTCAACTTCAACGCCTGCACGGAGGACGAGTTTAACTGCGCTGAGGGAACCTGCGTCAATATGACTGCCAGGCATGATTTGACATATATTTGCACAGTAGCAATTGCACTCTTATAGTTATTTCAAAAATATTTTTTGTAGGTGTGACGGCCGCAACGATTGCGCGGACAGGTCAGACGAGGTGGACTGCCGCATGCTGCTGCCCGATGACTCTTACGTGCAAGGCACTCCCCCGGTGGACAAGGGCGACAGACCGACGGAGGTTCACGTTGACGTGTGGCTGCTGCAGATCCTAAAGGTGGACGAGGTAGAGTCCCTGATATCGCTGCAGTTCAGGTATTTCAGAAAACTTACAGAATCAGTATACATTTATATACTAAAAGCGCCAATTATATTTATAGGATGGCTCTGTCCTGGTACGATCCGAGACTGAGCTTCCAGAACCTGAAGGAGAGCTCAAGCAGGAACACCATGAACTTTGAAGAGCGGGATTCCATCTGGATCCCGGATCTGGTCTTCCACAACACGGCCGACAAGGAGACGACTCGGGAAGACGAGAAGGCCATCTTCAGTGTGGCCAGGAGGGAGCCAAACACTTTCGTACCAAAACCACTGCAGGAGCGCCACAACGGGCACTACTACAAAGGGAAGCACAGTCTCATCAACACCAACAGAGTGTACTACCAGGTTTGACACAAACAAAAATAATCTTTCATTAACATTGTGCTCTATTTTGACTATTTTTAAGGAGTTCATCTGTGCCTACAACATGAAGACCTACCCTTTCGACTCCCAGCACTGCTTCCTCCAACTATCTGGGAAGTACAACACTCGCGCGCTGGTCCGCCTCGTCCCCGGCACCATAGACCTGTTGGGAGACAAGGACCTCCTCCAGTACTTCATCAAGAACATTAGCGTCTATCCGGCGTCGCTCTTTCACAACGATACGTTGAAGCACGACATCACCATTGAGGTTCAGTGCACTTTGAAGGAAAGTAGTTTAAAGCTGTAATTGACACTTTTTTCCTATTGCAGCTGGTTTTAGGCCGAAGGCTACTGAATGAGCTTCTGACGAACTACCTTCCAACGTTCCTCATCTGTCTGGTCTCCTTCAGCACCACTTACTACAATCCCAACAAACATTTTGAGGTTGACCAACTTACTTTCTGATTACCCCAATCCAATTCAACTCACACCAAAAACAAAGACAATTTTCAGGCCATCGTGACTGTGAACCTGACCTCCCTGCTGGTGCTGACCACCCTGTTCATCAGCGTGTCCGACTCCCTCCCCAAGACCTCTTACATCAAGATGATCGACGTTTGGCTCCTGGCCAGCCTCTGCGTCCCCTTCGCGGAGACCATCCTGCACACGGTCATCAGCAGGCTGACGGAGATCGAGGAGGAAGAGAGGTCGAGGGAAGAGGACTTCAAGGTGTTCTCGGCCAGGTCAAACAGAATTCATCACTTTGCAAAGGTAGATAATTTCAAGATCAACCTTCATTGCAACCTTAACAAATCTTTTCTTTTTTAGGGCGGAAAGGGGGTTACCATGAAACAAGCTCACAAGAGGAAGAGAAGGACCTTGCTTCCCTTCTTCGTGTGGTTTACACACTGGGGAGTACCAATCATATTCAGTCTGTTCGTCCTTGTGTACTTTACTGTCGGGCTTATCATTAAGGGGGAAAATTAATAGAATAATTGCTTGCTATGCATGTGTAGAAAATATATTTTTCTGTCAATGTTCACGGGGCGAGCTTGAGTTTCTTCGCCATCTCCTTTGCCTCCTGGCTACCAGCGCCCAATTGCTTCTGTATGGTCTCTAGCAGCGCCTTGCCCGGCTTGGCCACCGCCACCACCCCGCACTGGATTCCAGCGCCGGTCTTGCCGTTGGCCAGGCTAACCTCGTCAGACTCTCGGCCTGGGAAGCCATTATTTTGCTTTTTGTCTGCTGCACGCCTTGTAATTACCTAGATTGTCCTCCTTGTCGTAGATGACGAAGCCCCTGCCAATGATGCTGGCCGGCCCGTACAGCTTGATGTGGTCAAAGTCCTTGTCGATGGTGGCGGTGCCGCCCTTGCTCTCGATGTTGCCCAGGTCGCCCAGGTGGCGGTCGCCCTCGCCGTCCTCAGGGCCGCCGTGCTCGCCCTTGAACCATAATATATCTTTACATTGTCTTTTACATTGCTCTTGTCTCTGTACATAGCTAATAGCGTTGTAGTCGGGCCCGTAGTTCTCGCAGTCCCTGGACCCCTCCCCGAAGAACGTGACATGCATGCCATGTTTGCCGTCCGGGAGACCCTTGACGCTGCCCTTGACGCTCACCTTCCCTTTGGGCGACACCTGGCTCAGCTCGAAGAACCCGGAAGGTTTGTCGGAGGTGGCGTTGAACACCACGATGGCGCTGTGGCAGACCATCGTCTATATCGGCAAGCACTTGCGTAAAGACGTGCAGTATAGGAAGTTTTATTTTCGCTCTGACGTCTCTGGGGATGAAGCCCGATTCCGATATGAATCTCCGCTTGAGCTTCCCCTCCCCTGCCGATTGAGCGTTGCGGTTCTTCAACTTTCGCGCCCTCAGCAGGTCTGACTCGCAAAGGAAAAGAAGGGGGGGAAATCGATTTTCGTGAATTGTGATTTGTACTTTTTTCACGTAGCCTAAACTTACTTCGAACCGTAAAATCTTGGAGAGTGAATCCCACGGCTCCACCAGGACCTCTCCGCGCCTTTAGGTCATGTCTACGTTAAGTCGCAATAACAGAGAAAAAGAAGTAAAACTTGCATTTGCCGGTCCAATGTTAATCAGACAAAAAACACCTGTTATTTGCCACCCGATCCTCGAGCTCGTCCCCGTCGTTGAGGAACCCCTTGGACATTACCCTCACCCTCCTCGCCTGGACCATTCGCTTGAAGCGAGTAGCCAGATTTCCAGCGCCATCCTCCCTAGCCTCTCTCTTGTCCCTCTTCCTCCTTTCCACGTCTTCGTAATCGTCCTCAAAGTCGCTCTTTGGGGTCGTGCCGCCCTCCGACTTTATCCCTTTCTCTCTCCTCCTGCTCTTCAGCAGTTGGCCCTGGAACGTTAAATGTAATGCCATACAACATGTTTGGTTCATCTAGATCTTTGTCCTCCACCGGCGTTATGTCTCCCCTTCTGGCCACGCCGGCCTTTTTCTTCCTTATCCTGAGGTCTCCTCCGGGGAACGTGGACCTCCCCTCCTCTTCCCCCTCCGCCCCTCCGGCCATCAGGTCGTCGCCGTCCTTGACTTCTAAATTTTCTCCTCCATTTTTGCTTAAAATAAGAAAATACAGAAGATCTCTTTTGTACCTTGACTTGGAGTAGCACCTTGTTTCTCCTCAGATTCCTTCTTTTCCTCATTTTCATCCTTCTCCTTCTTCCCATCGTCCTCGTCCAATTTAACCCCCGTCTTGTCTGCCAACTTCTGGACCGCCACCTCCTTCTCCTCCATCGCTCCTGCCCCGCGGATGATGTCCAGCAACTCCCCGATGGCCTTGGCAGCGTCGCCTAGTCCGCCTTTGTCATTTGAATCCTTTTCATTTCCATCTCCATCGCCGTCCTCCTTTTTCCCGCTTTCGTCCCCTCCCTGTTCCTCACTTTCCCCTTTCTTGTTTTCATCGGACACGTCGCTGCCCTTCTCATCCTTGTTTTCCTCTTTGCTCCCTTCGTCCTCGTCGTCCCTCCTGTTTTTCGTCCCTCTTTCTACCTCCCCCACGTCGTTGTAGTCGAATCTCTGATCCACCTCGGTCACTTTATCGCTGTCTTCTTCCTCGGAATCGCTCTCGCCCCCTTCTTCGTCCTTCCCCCTTTTCTCCTCTGACCTAAATTAAAATTCAAACGTCACTTCTCCTCATTTCCATCGAAGCCAGTTGTGCATGCAATAGAGTTCTATCTTTTGCGTGATATGCTCGCCCTGATTTGGTCGTCGATATCTCCTCCCCTTCGTCTGAATTTTCCTCCGTGGTGATCACCCCAGCCGAACCGAGGTCGTGCTCCTGGGACTCTATCCTGTTCTTCTTGTTCCCAGCGTCGCCCCTGTCGTCCTTGTGATCTACCCCGATCCCTCCTCCTCCCCCTCTCATCCTCTCTCCGATGAACTCGCTCGGCACCGCCGCAGCCTCGCCCTCGCCCTTGTCCTCGCCCTCCTCTTCCTCCTCCCTCGACTCAGACGACGACTTGTCCCTGAACTTCTTCTTGTCAACATCGCCGTCGCCGTCGCTAGGATCGTTCCTGCCCCAGTCCTTACCCCACCTGGCGATTCTCTCCTGCTTTCTTTTCTCCTCTGAGCTACCGGTATGCTTTTCCTTTGCTGACTTGTTGGTGTTAAACTTCTCCTCCTCCGAGCTCTTTCTTCGGTCCCCCTCCTCATCTTCTTCTCTCGAGTTCTTCTGCTTGGACGCGTCCGCCCCCTCGATTATCTTGATGCTCTTGATGCCGCTCCCCTTCATGGGCAGCTTGTGAAGCACCTGGCTTATCCCCTCCTTCAGCTTCTTTTTCACACCCTCCCTAAATATATTTGCGTAGAACTTGTTACATGCAATAAATTTTCTTGCCAATTTATCCGACCTGTCGAGCCTTCTGTTGTCGTTGGCTTCGGCGTTGCTACTGTTCATTTGATTTCCGGCAAAGTTGTGCAGTTGTCTTTGGCGATTGTTCAATAAATAGTAGTAGTCTCCCTTGTCCTTGGGATTCTGAGGGCCTGTAGCAAAAAAACCCTCAAATAATGGTCGGCTACACCCGAAGAATTATTATTTCATACTTTGATTTACTAGATCGGGTCCTTTCCCCTCTTGCAGCACCGGCGCCCCCTCCGGCTCCGGCTCCCTCCCCTCCCCTTCTTCTCCCGGCCTCACCAGCATCCAGTGGTGGCTCCTCCAGCCGCGCTCCTCCCTAGAGTCCATGTGGAACTGGTGGAACGACCTCCGCGGTCTGATCAGCCGGTGATGGGGATCTCTGGCAAAACAGGGGGACCCGAGGAGGAGGAGGAGGAGGAGGAGGAAGAGCCATAAGTCAAGGTCCTTCCGCCTCCTTCTCTCGCTCGATAATTGGAGGTGCGCCGCATTCGCGGAGTTGGAGGAGGAGGAGGAGGAGGCTCTGGGTGATAAAGGCGTTCCCTGGGGACAGCGGGCAGAAGGGGGAAGACGGTGGCGCGAATGCGGGGGCGGGAGAAAGACGGAGGAAGGCATCCGACATGGGAGCAGGAGAAGGAGGAAGAAGAAAGGGAAAGTGGAGGCAATGATATGCCAATGCAGAAATGCTATGAACTATATGTTGCTGTAGATCCCGCACCCCGAAGAAAAGAAAAAGGGTTGAGGATGTCTTGGCTTAAAAAGGGCGAGGTTGTACTTCCTTTTTTGTGTAGGAAAAAATCTTTTATGAGTACCCAGGAGAAACTTGAAACCATCCTCCTCCTCTACTTTCTCTTTTCTTTATTGTAGGGGGTGCTTTTCAGGTAACAAGGTCGGAAGGAGGACCAAGAAGTAGGAGGAGCGGCTTGTTTAGTTCGAAACTATACGACGGAGTATGGCGCGCTGTACCTACGTGGGAAGAGTATCAAGAGCAGGGTAGGGAAGGAGGAGGAGGTCGAGGAGGAGGAAGAGGATCGCACAAAGGAACTGTCACAGGATGTCGTCTCCCTTTTGCTTGCTTGTTGCTATTGTGTTGCTTTTTGAAGGGAAGAACGACTTCGCAAAAAATAGTACAACTCAGTCAAGGCAATCATATGCAGAAGAGAGTGGTGTTTATTTTCCGTTTAATTGGGTCCTTTCTTAATTTCTAATAATGCTGCTCTTGGTTGTGGTGAAAGATGCTGTGAAGAGTCCCGTCGTTCGCTCGTCGTCTTGCCTGTCTTGATTTTGTCGTCGTTCCGTTTCCTTGTGCCCAGCAGAAGTACGTAGTGTACGTATGCAAGAAATATTCTTAGGCAGTGGCAGCCACGGCCAGGCGCTTGCAGATGAAGCCATTATCCTAAGACAAAGACATCAAGAGTAGCAGCGAAATCGTCACAATCCTACAATTGGATATTTTATGCTTCGTTGAACTAGACATTGGGCTACTACTTTCGTTTTCTTCTTGAACAAACTGATCTCCTACTACTTTGTCAGCCTCTTCCGTTTCTTCCTCTACGACTACTGTCTCATCTTCCTCGTCTTCTACCAAATCTCCAACGTCTACAGTCTCCGCCTCCTCTTCCTGCACCGCCTCCTCCTCCTGCGCTTCCTCCGCGTCCGTCCTGGCCGCGGCTCTCTTGCAGACGAAGCCGTTGTCCTGGCATTACAAATCGCTACCGCTAGCAAAAACCCTCTGGCTTGCATTATGAGAGCAAGCATCATGTAAACTTTTCTTTTTGTTCTCACCTGGTCGTCTGCGTCGTCCTTGGTGTTCCAGGCGAATCCCTTGTCGTAGTCCATGTGGGTGTAGGGCCTGCCGAGGGGCTCGCCGTCCACAAAGTTGGTGAAGGTCATCTCCAGCCCCGTCAGCCACTGGATGCCGTTGTCGGCGTTGGCGTCCATGCCGCCCAGCCAGTAGTCGGTGCCGTCCTTGGGGTTGATGGCGTTCAGGATGCCCTTGATCCAGTTGTTCTCGTTCTGGTCCACCACGTCGGCTAGGTAGCCTCCGACCTTGTTGCACTCCTCCTCGGCCTGAAGTTGAAAGACTCGGAACATTTAATACTTATTTTTTTTCCCCGGCGCAATGATTGCTGCACCTGCATGAAGGCTTCGTGGTACGAGGTGAAGAGGTAGCAGTAGTTGTTGTAGTAGACCCACCCGAGCCCGAATTTGCACTCTGTGTTGGCCGCCACCTCTTCGCCCTCCTCCACCATCTGCAAACAGGGAATAAAACACATGCAGCGTGAGCCCTTTACTAAACAGTATCCCTTTTCCCTCTTCCACCTCCCTGTCTCTCATCCGAGACCTGTCGGAAAACTTTTAGGGGCATCCTCTGAGTAGGCGTGGCGGGCAGCCGTGGCCATGGAGGAGGGTACACAAGTTGAGTGGAAAAGTGGATGGGGAGAGGGCAGGAGGAAAATATAATGGAGGCTAGGCTGGAACATGAGGAGAGAAAGAAGGGAGGAGATCGAGTAATCCATCATCATTGTCAAATTTGACTGGCTGGCTCCTGTCGCCGTCCTTCTTTCATCGATAAATGATATCGGTACATGAAAGGATTGTACATGATTATGTGACTGTATCTCTTCTTGCCATGAGCATGATACAGTCACATGAGTTTAGTCATGTACCAATATCTCTGCATTCTTATGAGTATGGTACAGTCACATGAGTTTCGTTATCCTGGTACATGAAAGAGGGCACATGAATATTTTCTGCCTGTTTTTGACTGATCAGTTGCATAGTAAGGAACTGCCCTTTTCTTGTTAAAATCTTGAACAAAATTGTTAACTACCGTATAATAACTTTATACAAAACACCTTCACTTTCTTGCATATAATGTGTGTTAGAATTTTCAAAAAGGTGACATAATTTTAGGGGCAAGAGTAAAAGAGAACAGTAAGCTTGGCATCACTAGCGCCACCTGTTGGATACTGTTCTTGCAGAAAATTTATAGTACAGTACTTGAATTTTTTTTGTGTTTGTGGGAATGGAATGGCGAAATGTGTCGTGGGATCCCCTTGCCCTTCTCCCTTTGCCCCTTCTCCCTTCCCAATATTCCTTGTCCACCGTCCAGAACTCATTTTTTCCCCTTTTCTCACGGCCACAGTGACATATCCTAACTTATCATGTGCATATGTACGCAGTTTTCCCTCCTATCATGTACCAATATCATCGTCCTCTTTCATCTTTTCTTTTTTGCTGGGTGGAAAAATAGAGGAAAAAGGCGAGAGAAAAAGGAAAGAAAGAGTGGGTGGCAGGCGGAAAGTAGTAGTGAGTGTGTCCCGAGTCTGTTCTAGGACGGCGGCAATGATGGATGTGCCTCGAATCACAGAGAGGGAGGGAGGTGAAGGTTGATGGAAAGGGAAGAGAACAGAAAGGGAGGGAGGGTGGTGGCTGATGGGGCTGGAGGACAATTTCGATCGCTCGAACCATCGCCATTGTTCGTGACGAACGATTTGATGAACCCTGGGACCCCTTCTACCCCGTTCTTTCATCGACTGATTGAAAGAAGAAGAAACGGATTTCCGGGAAGGATGTGTCAAAAGTTATCGGTTCAAGATTATTGCATGGTCTTACCGTCGCTCCCCTGGCGCTGGAGAATGTGTCGATGAACCTTGGCTTCTTGGACATGTTGGTCAGCTTGGTCTTGACCTTAGATGCGACCTCGGGATCGACCTCGACAGCCGCCAGGGCCACAGCGGCCAAGGCTGACACGATAACGAAAGACCTGGAGGAGTAAAAATTCCAAGTACGGTGGGATAAAAGCAATTGACCTAAAGCGTGATTCTCAAGATCTCGGAATCTAGGAAAGCACGAACGACTTTCTTGCCTGATCATCGCCATCTTCTTTTCTTTTTCTATCTCGGGAGAGTCTTTACGACCGGAGCAATCTGGTTTATAGCTCGTGGGAGGAGAGGAGGGGGAAGAGAATTGGAAAGAGGAGAGAGGAGGGGAGAGGCTTTCAATTTGTTCCTGGAAGAATCCGGACGAGGGAGGGGGTGAGTACTACGGAAGGGAAGCAAGTTTTCTTCCTGTTTCTCTTCCTTGTTCGGCTGTCGGCGACGACGATCGAGGGATGGATGGATGGATGAGCGGGCGCCTCTGCTTTTATAGGATATCCAATATTTGAAGGAGGCTTTTTGAGGGGGGAGGCCAGCGTAGAGAGTTCCCGGGAGGTGGAAGAGGTATTGCAGTAGCCGCCAGCCATGCCTCCCCCTCCCCCTCCCCCTCGTGCGCATCCTCCGCCCCTTCCGGGAAAGCGAAAAGGGGGATCTTCAAACATTCCTCTGAGATAAAAGGGGATGCCGAGCGAACGAACGTAAGTGTGCGTACGGTGTGCACTCTGCTAGCCCATGCCTTGTATCGTACAGAAGCAGGGAGAGAGGGAGAAAATGCCTCAGGCAAACAGGGGAAAGGAGAGAGGCATCTTCAATACTGACTAATAACGCGAAGAGCGGCGAGTAGGAATATGCATACACGTTTGCTCCCTTTTTTTGTTTGCTTTTCTTAAAGCGTCTCCGCGTTTGTGTTTCGAAAAACCGAGGAATCCCAAGATTCTTTTGTCGGTAGCTTCTTCTGCTTGCGTCATTGGCGAATTCCCGGTCCTTTTCTTCTTTGTTGTCTCTTGCGATTATCTCAATTGGCTGCGCAGACTTGAGGAGGAGACGGAAATAGGGGAAGGGAGGGAAGAAAGGGGACTTTCGTGGAAACGAGAAGATGTGGAGAGACGTGGACGAGCCTCGTTTTCGTCGGAAGAAGAAAAAAATGTAATGAGGGCAGACAGGGATGGAGGAGTGGACGTACTGTGCAGTAGTGCGAAATACCGCGCAAAGGAGAATTGCCGCGAGTTTCTCTTTTTTTGCGCCGAGACAGCAGAACAAAAAAAGAGGCCACAAATTGCTTCCGGGCATGCAAGCGTGGTGTGTAATTGCATTAAAGGGGAGAGGGGGAGATGAAACATTAAAAGAGGGTGTCTAGTCGACGCGAGATAAAGCCTCTTTTTGCGAACGTGTTCTACGTACTGCGTTCGAGGAACTAAAATTCAGCGAGGAGAAAAAGGTTTTGCTCGGTTGGGAGCCTCCGTGGGAAAAGTGGGGAGGGAGGGGAAACGAGAGAAAGGAAGGATACTTAGACTAATTGAGTTTGCTCGCCTCCGCCGCCGCTTAGGGGTCTGCCCTGCTACGTTGTGCCTTACCACCGTGGCCCACTTTTCCGCCTCCTTCCTTGTTTGCCTTAATTTTTGTTGGCCAATGCGCAGAAATCGGCTACTCGTGTGCAAAAAGTTTTTTAATTGAATACATTCCTCTCAAAGTTGCCGTCACCGAAGCAATATTTTCCTGGAGAAGCTTTCCTGTTCAGCTCCTGTGCACTTTTGTCCTCAGAAGAGAGAAGGATACTTGTTTAATAACTCTGCGTATAAGGGCAAGCACGCACACCAAGCGAGCAATAATTGGACAAAAACAATGTGCTGTATAGTAGACCTAAATTGCTGCGGAATGCCCCCTCCCCCCTCCGTCGCTGCCTCTACCGCGGGTGGCGCTGCTCATCAACCCAGAAAATTGCCGCCAAGGGAGGGGAAAGGGAGAGAAGCAAGTCACTCTGTTGGCGTGGGAGGGAGGCGCGCCAAAGGAAGAAGAATGTTGTGGCTGGAGGAGGAAAAACGGCCTCCCCTTGGCCATAAAAAAGTTGGCTGCTTCGGTCGGAGGAGGAAGAAAGTGCAGAACCAACCGCGATCCTCCACTTTGCCTCCACCCTTATCGTCTCCTCGGCGACCGCACGCAGGGAAGAGAAAAGACCGCAAACCCAAATTCCTGGCGGGGTAGGGAGGCCAAAAAACGCTATTTTCTCCGTTCGGTCGGCGGCGGAGGTTTTCTTGCAAGTTTCCCTCCTTTCCCTCCCCATGGCGATGCGTGAGCCGGAAAAAAAGGGAATTCCCGGGGAGGAGACTTTTTTTATCGCAACGGACCGGGAATGCGGCGCGCTAGGAACGTATAAACAAGCGAAAGCACGAACCTCTCTTCCGCCCTGCATTAATCTGCGGCGAAAAATACCAACCGATACGACATGGAAGCGTGTTGGCGCAAAAGAGGCAAACCCGGTTTTTTTACACCCAAAGGCCGGAAATTACCTGCTGCGCTTTTGAGGGTTTTTTTTTGCCAGCTTAGTTCCTCCGCTCCTTTTTGACTTTCTTTCTCCTCGCCTTTTCCAACTCACCTGTCTTTCTCCTGTTTTCCTCTTTTCTTTCAGAGTTGGATAGAGAGAGACGGCGGCGACAGA
>JAAUXV010045026.1_pt1 | contig 24427 bp, 29 predicted proteins | sample 7278181 | NCBI WGS metagenome assembly JAAUXV01 (sample SAMN14350114, study PRJNA611818) | marine sediment metagenome | isolation source: surface marine sediment (2.1m) | place: French Polynesia: Moorea | collected 2018-08
GCGCCGCCCAAGTATTCTTCCCGCTACGAGCAACGGACGGCAACGACAATAGGAGCTCCACACCAGAGAGGTGAGTGAGTACAGAGACCTGCAATATAGTTATACAGCTACGCTGCGTACATATTGTAAGGGAGGAAAACCGTTTTTTGATACAAGATAATGGGGGCCTCTGTCAATGTTCGCCTTTTGGCGTTCAAAAGAGAAAAAAGTTCTCCCTCCCCTTTCGATTTTAATCTGTTTGATGGGCGTTACAGAGGGCGCACTGTAGTGTTGCTCATGAGAGGAGGGAGGAGGGAATCGGCGCTTTTTGGGCGTGCAAGTATATGGGGAGGGGGGGGCGAAAGAGACTTGCTGAGCACGACGGTACGGAACGTTGTTTGCTTTAGCATAAAGTATACAAAAAAAGAAGCCTACTACAGCAAAGCATTTGGGTTTGGGTGGAAGTAGAGGGCAGGGAAAATGTAGGAGTAGCACTATGTGGAGACATAGGTGCAACAGCTCGATCTTCGGAGGAGACAGGATCATAGCAGAAACCGCATTTTGTGATGGGGCGTCGTCGGCTTCGGTGTCATGGCAAACTGTTGTGTGCGTGATGGGATCGCATTTCTTCCTCCGCCTCCGCCGCAGTCGCTATCTCTGCCAGAGATCCCAGCGTTTTCCCCTTTCTCCTTCTGGTTGCAATGGTAGGGGGTCTTTCCCAAAGGACTCATTTTTTCTGCAATGCCATGAACGCACAATGTTCTGTTTCCCATTCCATTGTTCGTATTCATTTCTTCTTTGCTTTCCCACCTTCCCCAATCGATTTACCTGGTGTGTGGGCGGTCCTTCCTTCGGCAAAGAAAGTTGTTCTGGGGGTCGCCCCCTCCCCTCACCCCTCCCCCTCTCTCCTAATTGCGGGCGATGTGTACGCGGCGGGTATGTACAATGTACCTACAAAATGCCTCTGCAGGCTCGGAGAGCGAATGTGCAATAGCGCGAAAGAGGAAAAAACTGCTTTCTATTCGCGTCGCTTTCGTAATCCGCCGTCAGGCGATATCGAGCAGCTAAGGGAAACCCTTTTTTTGATTCGCATGTTGGCGGCGGTTCTGAAATTCGAGTTGTAAGAATGCGGACTAACGTCGATGACAGGTATATAGAGATCAAGGGATCCCCGTCGTCCCGGGCGACTGCTGCAAAAGAGATAGATTGCATGTCAAGTTATTTTTTTCTTCGACCTTCCTTTCCAAGTCGCCTGCTTGCTTCGCGCGGCGGATCGAAGAGACAGGAAAAGAAACAGGGAGAGGAAGACGGTTTGCTTGGGTCGGTCGGTTGGTTGAACGGTCGCCGAGCGCTCTCTTTCCTCGTAGCTCAATTAATAATTTACGGGCACTTCGTCCTCTTCGTCCAGGCTTGGGGCAGCGGCGCTTTCTCTCCGTCCTTCCTCCCCCGCTCTCTTGTACAGCCAGTTGGGCAGCGGCGCTTTGCTGTGGGTGGGCGGCGACCGACGACGACGACGACGAAGGGTGTTGCGTGGTTCTCATGCAGCCAGCCGCCCTCCTCCCCCGCCCGTCCGCCCGGCGAAGTAGACACGGCATACCGGAACCAGAGAAACACTGACTGTGGTTGGCGGCGGCGCAGCCATGGGAGAGACGGCGGTGGTGGTACCTTTCAGTGGTCCTTTCGAGAAATGTCAGTTTCAACCACCGGAGTAGCAAGACCGGCCGCGGCCGCCACCATGCAGCCTCCGTCGCTTCGGTAAAGGAACCTTCGGGAAGGAAAAGTCAAACTCTGATTGAGAGAGGCCTCTGTGGGTTTTTTTCCTGTGAGCCAAAAGCGAACAATAGAACCCCGACATTTTTTTTAAAAAAAGCAGGCGACAACAACAAAGGGTGTCGGGTCGTCGGCGTTGAATTACCGCGGCGAAGAGAGTGCACTGTATTGACTGGCTTCACTTGTTCCCCGATCGCAGTTGTTGCTGCCTACATACGTGTGAAGTCATTGCTGCGACGGATCGAGAGATAGAGGTGATTCAAAATCAAGTGGGATCCGATCGGAGAAAGAAAAAGCTGTGACCGAGGCTTGTGCCACGCGAAGGAGGAGAGAATATCACTTGTAGATAGTTGCTAGTCGGAGAAGCCAAAGGTGTGTTTTCCTACCAGGGCTCCAGTCGAAGGGGAAGGCTCGAAACGCCGCGCAAGGAGGTAAATACAGTAACAGTTTTTGCAAGTACACAGGCCTTAGACAGTTTGCATTGCATTACCCAAGAAGGCCTCCATGTCCTTTCCACCTGTCTAACACTTGAGTGGCTCCCTCCTCGTCCTTGGAAGGCATACACGAAAGTCTACATAAAGACTATACTAGGGTGCAATTATCAGAAGAAAGAGACCTTGACTAGGAACATGTTGCACCCAGCCCATCATTGATCTCTATTGTGTTGTTGCGCAAGTGTCTATTAAGGAAGTCCTGTGACTTTCCTTCTTCCATGGAGCCTGTAAGTGCAGTCCCAAGGGGGCCAAGATCCAATTTCGCAACAACTTATCGTCGTTTCCTCCTCCTCCTCCATCATCTGGATCTCTGGAAAGGAAAAGGGAAAAGAGCGGCCAACTCCTCCTCTTCCTCCTCCACTTCCCCTCAGCGAGAGGTGGTTTACGTTTTCCGATTCTGTTAACGATTTCCCTCCCGCCGAGGAGGAGGCAACGGCGGGGCGGGGCAATTCCCACTTCTCCTTCGTTACACTCTCCCCTTTTGCCCGATACACGTCGCTTTCCAACAGTGTAGCACACACGCCCTTCCGGATCGTTCGCTCTCCGCCGCTCTAAAACTCTCCTCTCGCAGTTTTTTGTGGTGGCGGGAAGGGGGAAGAGGGACGAGGCCGGGAGGGATGTGGAAAGCAGGAAAGATCCTCCTCCCCGCCCTCCTCTTATTCTCCCACCTCGTGCATTAAACATTGGGATCGAGAAATCTCCTCCTCCAAGGCTTTTCCTCTCCCTTTGCGGCCGGAGAAAGAGAGAGGTATTAATAGTTAGCTTCTCTCTCTCTTTCGCTTCTCCGTGGCATTTTTATCATTCCATTCCGCCGAAAGCCAAACCGAGCTCTCAATCCAAGGTCGCCAAGGGACTGGCGCGGTCGCCTCAAGGCCCCCCTCAACTTCAGTCGATATACCCGCCTGCAATTGTCTCGCAGCTAGTATACAAACGAAAAAGGAGTTACGAAAAAAGCGATGATCACAGGGGGCCCCCTTGCAGCAAACGCCTTTTGAGTGAGCGAGACTGTGAGTTTCTCAGAGACAAATTTCTCCTTCTCTTCATTGCAGATTTTGACGGGACGACTACGAAGGAGGGAAGTGCGAGCGCCCTCCCTCGCCCCATAATCATCACTTAACTGGCGATAAGAAGTCGAGAAGAAGGAGGAGGAGGGACACTTCGCAAGAAGAAGAAGAAGGAGCTTTTTGGGCGTGATACCCCCAGTGTTACACACACAGTGGATTCGCGGTCAGCGGGGAGGAAGGATCGAACGGAGAAGAAAGAATAGGCGCCGTGCTCCACCCGCCCTCTCACTACATACAGTCCTTATCATGAAAGATAAGGCTGCGCTGCCCTCCTCGCTGTCGCCGTCGCCGCCGTCCTCCCCCTCACCGACGATGGTGGCCAAGAAGAAGAAGGGGGCAGAGGAGGAGGAGGATTCTCAGTCGACGGATGAGGACGAGCGCGCAGCAGCCAGCGGCGACGACGATCCCACGAGGAGGCTGTTGTTGCTGCCGACGAGGGAGGACGAGGAGCTGCAGCGACAGCAACAGCACTCCCGCAGGAGGAGCAGACACGGCTTCCCCTTCGGAGGAGGAGGCGGAGGCAGGTTCGGATACGCCTCCTCCGCTTCTGACGGCACCGCCTCGGTGGTCGTCTCCCCCTCCTCCCGCCGCGGACACCGCAGGCAGAGGAGCTGCGACCTCCAAACGCAGAGGGATTCCTCCGCCTCAGACTTTTTCACCCTCGTCCACGGCGCCACGACCAAGAACCCTTCTTTTACTACCAACTCCACAGCTTCCAAGCTGCCTCCCAACTCCCACAAGAAGGTGGCTGCGGCAGAGCGGGAGGAGGCCGCGGCCGCCGCTGAGCTCCTCCTTCCGCCGTCCTCCTCCTCTCCTCCCCCGTCCCCGCTCCCCTCCTCCTCCCCTTCCCCCTCCATCCTCTTCCCCTCCTCCTCCAAGAGCAATGGCATCCCCTCCTCCGCCAAGGCTCTGGCATCCGACGACCTGTCTGACATGACCCTCCCTCCCCCCGCGCCCACCCACCGCGGCGGCGACGGACACCTCCGCCCCAGCCTAAGCCGGTCATCAAGCCTGGGCGGCGAAGGAGGGGGAGGGGGAGGCAAAGCCAACGCACTAGGGACGTTCTTTGTACTTTCCCTCCTCCTATGTTCGGGTGAGTTACATATGATACTGTTTGGCTGACGCAAAATGAGATACGTGGAAACTGAGAATTAACACGGCGAGAGAAAATTAGAGATTAGAGAGAGGCTAGGCATTACGTGCTTTGTAGCTGAATGCATTCGTGCCAACTGTTTTGCGGCTCCCAAATGTTCCAGGATGTTTCAGAGCGAAGCGTATGAATTTTGATTTTATGTTTTATTTGATTTTTAAAGGCTACTTTTTGCGGGACTACATCCGTTGGGTGCTGGTGGCCGCCGAGCACCAGGACGACGCCGTGGTGATCCTGATCCTGGTGCTGCTGTATGCCATCGTGTCGATGCCCTTCGCCTGGGGATACATCCTGATCAACATCGCCACCGGCTACCTGTACGGTGTGGTCAAGGGCACCCTCGTCACCATCTTCACCGCCACCGCCGGCATCTTCATAGCTCACCACCTCATCAGGATGTGCATGTCCAAATACGTCAGGAGGTGAGAAATTGTTCAGTGGAACAGTTTCGAAATATGTTTGGCTATGCTGCAGCCAATGTTATGGGTCTGGTTTGGTATTTATCTAATCAATATGACAAGCCTTTTTTCAAGAGTAAAGTGACTGTTTACGTACAAGTGACATGTGACGGTTTTCCGGCGATGTATCAAGCATCTACCATGACGATTGTTTAAAAGTTGCTCTTTGCACTCCCATGCACAGGAAAAGGGAAACACATGTTGCAAAGTGTAAACAGATGCATACTCAGCGAAGCCCGTTACATTCAACCGCTGTGTCACTGTAGAAATATAATTTAAAGCATTTTGTGTTATTAAACTTGTATGATTTTTTAACTTTTAGGTGGCTGGTCTACTCCTCTACGCTTTCAGAATCTCTGGACGCGGTGATGTCTTCCCAGCAGCAGGCGTTCAAGATCGTGCTGCTCTCCCGCCTCACCCCAGTCCCGTTCGGACTGCAGAACGCCATATTCGCAGTTAACTGCTCTTTATCCACAACTAGGTGAGAAAAATAAAATAATATTAAACGTATTGAAGAAATTCAAAGGTGTTTGTTTGCTTCTTCTCAGATACCTCCAGGCGACCATGATCGGTCTCCTCCCGTGCCAGATCATCAACGCGTACCTGGGTTCCACATTCCGATCCATGGAACAGGTAAGAAAAAAACACAACGCGTATGTAGCAGACTTTTTTTGGCAATTTTTGCTCATCTTATTTTCAGCTCCTGTCTGACTCTGAGACGACGCAGCTCGGGGCTCTGATCCTCGGAGTCCAGCTTGCCGTTGCCGTCGGCGTCACCTACTTCGTGCTAAAGCGCGCCCGGCAGGAGCTGGACAGGTCCATCCTGGAGAAGGAGAAGCTGCAGCAGCAGCAGATGCTGCAGGATGAGCAGGAGCAAGACTTGGACCTGGTGGAGAAGGGGGAAAATGCTGCGGAAAAGCTTCACCGTGCCAAGGGGGGAGTAGTGCAAGACATTTGAAGAAAATCAGGAAAATAAGAACTTTCAATATGCGAAGAGATTTTTCCCCTCCTCAAGTGAAATCCTAGGAGAGAACCTGACGGAATTTTTTTAAAGAAAAACATGCTCGACTGTGATATCTAAGACGACCCAACGGCCTTTCTTGCTGTGGTCTTGTCTCGCCCAATTTGAAATTGGCTAATTTCTGTGTAGCAGCTACTACGTACAATCATAGTACACCAACATGCAACAACTACACACGTCTTTTGTACTGTGGGCAACATTCGCTTTTGCAAGGAAAAATTGGAACCACCACACCAAACATGTGCCAGAATTTTTTTGTCCTGCTGTTGTCCGTTTTTAAGCAGATAATTTTTAGCTACCAAATGCAACCCAATGCACCATGAATTGGTGCCATGCTATAATGCGAAAAAGTGCCATCCTCCAATCTCCCAAAAAAAGTGTGACACCAGACGACAGGCAGACACCCACGAAAGGAAGGCTCCTTTTTCACCAAGTTCCTACACGGAAGACGATTTCAATTTCTCAATTAATCGGAGGCGATGTATGGGGGAATGCAACAATTCTCCTGTGAAACCGAATCCGTCGAAAAATAAAGAGATATGCGTCAACCCGAAAGGAGGGCCGTTCCCGTTTTCTCACGGAGCCCGGAACCATACCTACGCAGCATACTAAACGCTACTTAGGCGATCAATACGGAGCGGACCAAACGAAAAATTCCCTGGGACTCAAACCGGAAATACCCTCTTGGAAAAGGGCGGTACTTTCTCGTTTTTGTCTCACGCAACCTCAATATTTTTCGGCCCATTACGTATAGCAAAATGATGGAAATCTTAGTCTTGACCTTCATGGCGAGCGGCTGTGTTCGTTCGAATGCAAAGAATAAATGGCAAAGTAATCCAAAGTTTTTTCACTTCGTCATCTATTTTATTATGCCAACAACATTATACGTAGGCTACACTGATCTGGGGCGGAAGGACAAATAGGGGGAAGGCTATAATGTCTTGCCGTGAAAGCAAACCCACCGAAAATGCGGATATGGTGTATATATAAACGTCTAAATACGGCAAATCTTTGTACGCAAGTTCGACATTAGGAGGAGGGGTGAAAGGAAATACTTAGCTTTGGAAGGCGGCAATACGACCATTTATGGTATAAAGCAGCACAATGTAACATATAAAGTTATTTATTACGTAGGAGATCACAGGTACGGCGGAGGGGGAAGAGGAGGTTGTCATTCCACTTTTTTGGTCTCTCTGAGAGTTTACCATTTTTGCTCGAAAAAAGGCATATTTTTGTCACGTCCTGTTGCCGGCGAGCTTTCACTGGAACACTTGCGCGCTTGTTCTTTCTCCCTCCTAAATTGAAAAAAAAACTTTTTTGACTTTGGCTCAGGCGACAGAATGAATCCTTGCTTGTTTGGGAAAGGGAAAATGCTGCAATTTCCATCAATGTGACGGCGAGTGCAAGGTGAGCCTCCTAAGGAGGGCGCCCCTGTCCATGGCGGCGAGCTCGGCCGGGTCCACCCCTAGCTCCCTGGCGACGGCCCGCAGGTCCAGCCCGAAGGACTCTAGCAGCGCGAGGAAGTCCACCTCCTGGCCCGTCTCGGGGTTCTGCAGCATGGGGCAGGTGGGGTTGCAGTGGGGCCAGCTACAGGAGTCAACAAGCCTCATCTCTGAGGAGGAGGATATCCCGCATTGCAATGTGCTCTGGGAATGGAGGTCCCTTCTTCTCCGTCCCTCGGAGGAGGAGGAGGAGGACTCATCATCCATCTTGACCTGGCTGAGCGCCCTGGCCAGCTCCTTCCTCCTCCTCCTCTCCCTCCTCCGCCTCTTCTCCTTCTTCCTCCTCTTCCTCTCCCTCCTCCTCCTTCTCCTCTCCTCCTTCGTCAGCTTGGCCTTCTTCCTCTTGGAGTCGCCATCCACATCCTTGTTCCTCTTGTCTCTCCGCGAAGACTCCTCGGCAGTTAACTCATCCTTGAGTTCTTCCGCCGAACCGCCGTTCTTCTTCTCCAGCTTCTTCTGCTTCTGCTTCCTCCTTCTGTTCTTCCTGTTCCTCCTGTTCCTCTTCCTCCTTCTCCTCTCCCTCTTCTCCTGCTTCCTCCTCTCGGCCTCCCTGGTGCTGCTCCTTCTGCCCACGCTCTTCAAGTTCTTCACATAGTCTCCGTTCCTGTACATTGGCTGCTGCTGCTGCTCCTCGCAGGAGTTTGAGGCCGGATGGCACCTGCTGCCGTTCTGAACCTGGCCCCTCCTCCCGCCGCCACCTCGCTTCCCGCCGCCGTGCCTGCTGTGGTGTCGCCTGTTGCTGTGGTAGGTCCTGTTGTTCCTGCTGCTGTTGTTGTAGGCAGTGGTGCGCCTGCGGTTCTTTCTCCACATCCTGTGGCCGTTGATGCTGTTGCGGTAGGGATCCTGCATCAGGTGCATCTGCCCGCCGCCGTGGCCTCCGCCGCTGCTGCTGCCGCCGCCCATGGAGCGGACCAGGTTGGACGCCAGCTTGTAGGATCCCCGCGGGTCGGAGAGCATCGAGGCTGTTCTGCTGTAAGAAAAAAATAGAGCAATTAAACATAAGATCTAGTTTTTAGTTGAATTATTTTAGATATTTGAATCTCACCTGTGGATCCTGACGGGGACAACGATGTCGTTCGCCTGCCTCCTTAGAGTAGCGTGCGGCACCTCAGCCGCCAGCGGAGACCTCCGCACCTCCAGCGCAGAGGACGAATCGGGGGACTGAGCATGCGCATTGGTCCTCCCCGGCAGCGAGGCTGACCAGCACTCGATGGCGTCGGGGAGGGACCTTTCCCCCACGCGCACCTCAGTCCAGGAGGACTTGGTGAGGGCCTCGTGGGCGATGCAGGCGGGGGAGAAGACGGCGGTGACGTTGCTGAGGCTGCGGCGGAGGGAGGCGCCCACGGACGAGATTCGCTCCCAGCGGTCGCCGGAGGAGGATCGGGAGGAGGAGGACAAGGCCATGTTGTCGGCGAAGAGCTGGAAGGTGTCGAACTGCCACTGGAAGATGAACAAAGGAGCTGCAAACAGAGGGAAATTAGTTTTTGGTGGGAGTGGGATTTTTTCAGTAAGACCATACCTTTGATGAGCGGGTATATCCTGTACCCGAAGAAGCACTTCCAGGGCTGCGTGGGGTACTCCGCCCTGCACGCCTCTGGCACCTTTGCGTCCCACATCTCCACCCCCTTCTGCAGATCGCGGATGACCGAGCACCTGGACATTTTGCTGATGGTGGAGGACTGTGTGGCCTCAGCCCTGCCATCACAGTCGTCCTCGCCTCCGTCGACGAACCACCCAGAGTCCACTATCCCCCTGACGGGCACCCCGGCCGGGGAGAGCATCTCCGCCACCGCGTCCACGTTGACGAGGACCCCGGTGGCGCCGGCGCTGCTCCCCGCTAGAAAGACCTCGTCGGCCGCCAGCAGCTGCTCAAAGTCGGCCAGCTCGGCCACCACATGGCGCACGATGGCGCTGCCCTGGAAGGAGGGGCGGCCGCGGCCGGAGCTGCGGCGCGTGCCGGACCAGGAGTCGCTGCTGCAGTAGGGGACGAAGACGTGGTTGGCGGAGGAGAGGTGCGGGTTGGCGCGAGGGTCGGGGGAGAGGATGCCGCCGTTGGAGGAGGAGGAGGAGGATGGGGCGGCGCGGACGGAGGGCCAGTGGTCGGAGGACATTCGGTGGCGTTCGCGGGAGGCGCGCTCGCCGCAGCTCTGCTCATCGTGGCAGATCCAACCGCCTGCAATAGGAGACAAAAAATCAATTAAGGAGTCGTTCGAAAAAAGTGTGCTCCGGTATAACAATTACCGCGCCATAAAGAGAAACTCTGCTACTCGGGCGATTTATTGTGATTTTATATTTGCGCACGGGCGGATCGGAATAGGGGGGCTGATGCTCAATAAATGGGGAGGCGGAGGAGAGATTTGTCGTGCTGGTCCCATAAAAAGAGGGAGTTCAAGGGGCCAATCGGCGCCTCTTTCTCTCTCTCGATCAGAAGAGGCGCTCGCCGCCGCGACAGATAGATGGAAATGAGAAGGAGAGAGGGTGGCTGTGGGTAGAAATCGGTGGGCGTGGGAGATCCCACGGGACTTGTACGAGGGAGGGACCAGGTGCGCTGTTCCATGCGGACCATGATTTTTTAGACGCGGTGTGGCAAAGTATACTTTTTGCCAATGTGTCATTCTGACTCATTCACCACATGCAAAATGAGTTTCGGTGCTTTTGAAGCTCCTACCTTCGAGGAAGATGACCCATCGTCTGCTGGCAAAGTTCCTCCTGATGTAGTACCCGGCGACGCTGCCGTCGTTGCAAGTCACCTCGTGGTTGTAGAAGAGCTTCCTCCTCATGAGGCTGTCGCCAGAGGAGGAAGAGGAGGAGGACTCGCCTCCAAAGTCTGGCGAAGAGCGGTCAAAGCCTCCTCCCGCGGAGGACCTCTGGTACAGGGCCTGGGCCAGCTTCCTGAAGGTGTCCGGCGGAAGGCCAGGGTCGGAGGAGGAGGAGGAGGAAGCCGATCCGCCTCCGTCCTCCGCCTCTGAAGAAGAGGATGATGCGGCTGGTGAAGGATGCGCCACTGCCAGGACGGTGCAGAGGGCAGCCAACAGGCTGAACGTGACTAGCAGGGAGCAGCGGTGCATCTTTGGCTTCAGGATCCTGGAAGAGAAAAAAAGAGGAACTTATTGAGAGGTTCGACGAACAGCAAAAATCAAAGAGGGAAAGGAATGTGTTTTCAAAAGAATTCCAATAAAGTTAAGAGCATTTTCTTTCTTCTACTAATGTTAAGCATTTACTGCCGCCTACACTTACACAGCTTGCACAATTTAGAAGAGGACGTAAGAAGACATGGAACCGCTCCAGACACTCTGGCGCCGCCAACAACTCTTCTATTTAGGCGCTGCTTACACTCAAAAGCACACACTCAAGGACCCTTAGTACGAGCAATTGACACGACGACGAGAGAGTTTGCGTGGGGAAAGAGGAGTCGTCGTCATTTTCCTCAGCACGGTCTTTCACTGCCAATTGTCTGGGAGAAACTGCCCCTTCTTATTTCTCTCCCCTCCTCCGCAGTTCCCCTTCTCTTCCCCCCTCATTATTCTGCGACCGGATCGAGGGGAAGAGGAGGGGGAGCGCGCCCGCCGCTCTATTCCAATCCCAACCCTCCCTTTGGGCGATTGAGTGGGTGGGGGTGGATGGAAGAAGGAGAGTCTCCCCACCATTTGGAGAAGAAACAGTTTATGTTTAAGAACATGTCGAAATTACAAAACTTTGTGTTTGGATTACGTTACGGTGAATTACAGAGCTGGGCAAAGTACTTGCTTTCAAAATCGACTTGCAATAATTTTTAAGATCCTTTTCTTTGGCTTTTTTTATCTAAAGGAAAAGGCTTAAAAATCTTCATTGCAGTTTGGCGTTTCCTTCACTGGCCGGAATCTTCTTCTCTTGGAATCATTAGAGAGAACTATTTTCGTTGCAGAATCTCGGTGGCAAAGTCGGAGACCGCGAAAGGGGATCTCGATAGATATTTATTCTTTGCCCAAAATCTCCCCCCGATTTCGCAGATCCCAGGGAGCGACAAGGATCATCCCTCCAGAAAGCAGTCGCCGCCGCCGCCAAGAGCCCAGCCAGGGGGAGGGGAATCATGACTGACTGTGCGAAATGCGGGGGATTCTCCAGATTCCTACCGTTCAAGCAAAAGGGGTCTACTACCAATTAGTCCTGCCAACTTGGGCATCGGTGAAATCCTGATCTCCCCGAAAAAAGCAGTGGAATCCGGGGGAGATTAGTAGGGCGAAAAAGTGAGACGAATTCCTCCTACAAATAGAGGGCGAAAACCCAAACCTTCCGAATTCGCAAATTTTGAAAACCGAAAGAATGCCTTAAGGGGAGGGGGGGAAATCCATCTCTCGTAAAATCAAACCAACCAACGCCCAAAGAATCCTTTCCTTCCACAATCGACTCCGTGTCGAATTGAGGGGATGATTTCCCTCTCTTGGAGACGCCATTACGATCATCATATTTCTCCAAATGCAAACGACGATCAATTTTCTTTTTCTCAGGTAGCCAAGAGAAGAGAGGGCCAGCTCCGCGGGAGGCCAACTATTCATTCGTTGTCTGTCACAATTTGGGTTTTATGTGGCGTCAAGGTGGCCATAGAAAACCGGGCGCAGAATCTGTAGTCCTCAGGAGCGCCTAAAAATTGCGTGGCCACCACCGACGGCGCTGCCAACTGTTCTATGGAAAAGCAAACACCGTCCGCCGAGAGGAAAGAGGAGGGGATGACACTTTTGACCAGAAGGAGAATTCACCAACACGATAACGCAAAATGTGATTCACCGCCTTTGCTCGACTTTGCCAAAAGGTCCACCGTGGCGAATCCCCTCCCCAAACCAAACCCTTCCGCGGCGGCGGACGGCGAGGGGGGGGGCGACGGTAGCACCGTTGACGATTATCCATCCCCCAGTTCTTCTTCCTCCTTCCCGCCGCCGCCTCCGCCCTCCCTCCCACCGTATCAGTGGCTAGGATCGAAAGAGGAGGAGGAGAGCCCCTTTTCTTTTCTTTCCTCCTTTTTGGCCATTTTCCGCCTTTGATGTCCTCCTCCCCCATTGTCTGTTTCGCCTCTTCATATTTTTTCTCCTCCTTCCTTTTGGGCGCGGCCCAATCCTTTTCTTCTTCTTCCATGTTCTTCTACCCGATCTATTGTTGGAGTTTTGGGTGGTTTTTTTCTGGGACACAGGTGTGCCCGGCGATCAGTGGTTGGAGAAAACTTGCAGCTGGGTACGGAAAGGAAAGGAAGATTTTTATGACATTGCAACAACAGTTTTTGCCATTATTAATTTTCGGGAAGAAACCGTTCCCCTATTGCGGTTGTGGTCTTCCATAAATTTCTTGGGGAGGAGCGACGGAGGGGAAGGAGAGAAAAAGATTAGCTACGCTCTGAGAAGAAATTGTTGCACGCAACTGTTGGAAAATGAGGCAAAAAATATCGACCAAAGAATTATATATCCGGGAGGAGACAACGGGGGGGGGGAAGGCAAAAAAAGCTGAAGAACCTGGAGCCAACACTAATCATCATCAGTCGAAGTTGCCCTCGGGCTAAAATTCGCCACTTTTCTGCTGGAGTCCAGGAAAGAAATGTGAGTGCGAATTCGCAAATTCAAAGTCTGTTTGGAAGTTCTTGGGTCGCACACAATTTGTGTCACAGTTTATTCTCTCGCAAACAGAGCTGAAAATAAGCGAGGAGAAGGGAAAAGAGCAACACGGAAAGGAAGAGAAAAAAGTTTGGTGCCCAAAAACGCAGGGCTACGAACTACGTAGCTCAACAAGGGAAAAAGAGTGTTGGACTCACTCAGTCACTCTCTCCTCCTCTCTCTGCGGCGTTGTACGAAACGTAGCCGACGGGGTCCAGAATGGAGGTGGAGGAGGAGGAGGGGGAGAAGGGGGAACTTATTCTCTGTCGGCTTCCTTTGATCTCTGGGCAAATGATAGGGCGGCATGCCCGCACTATTAGAGAGAAGGGGGAGCCCCTCCTCCTCCTCCTCTTTCTCCTCCTCCTCCTCCACACGTGGGGAACTGGGCTGGAGAACGGAGAGATGCTCCTTTTCCCAGCACTAGATGCTGCCTCCTTTTGCTCTATAGTGGCTCAATAACGAGGAGGAGGAGGCGCCCCCTTCCCTCCTCCTCCGGTTTTTTGACGGTTGACCAGGCCAATTTTTGTGAAGCAAGAGAAGAAGAAGGGGAAAGGAGAGTTTTGGCACCCAATTTCGAAGGCGGTGGCGGCAATGAAAGAAGAAGAAGGGAAGAAGGGACGTTTTTTCCCCGTGGCTAATTAATCTGGGTTGATTGGGTCTTCAAAGTCCCTCGATGACAGTTGTCGTCTCCTTCTCTGTCGGTCCGTCGTCGGCGCCTCTGTTGGCAGCAACCTCAAAAAGGGCTCCTGTTTTCTGTCGTAAATTGGAGGTAAGAAGATTTTTATTTCCAATCAACATCGGGGGGCCTTCCTTGCCGCCCCAATTTTGCTGCTGAAGACGGACGGGGGGCGAAAAGAAGAATAGGAGGGACTGACGAAAATTTTTACAACGATGAAAAAGACGTCGAGTTTTAGTGGCTCTACAATATTCTTTTTTGAAAGCGTGCCTTGGACAAGAAGGAAGGAGGAGGAGGAAGAATGAGGAAGAAATCTGCGACGCAGTTGCTTTTTTTGCGATAATTGTCTTTGTGCTCGGCATACATGGGGCGATCGGATTTCGCGGGAAAAATGCTTGGGCTGGAGGGAGGGCGCGTCACTGGAAAACACGCGTTGAGAGGGGAAATGCATGAATGTAGACCGGGAAAAAACGATCGAAATCTGCGTCTTCTCTCCGTCGATCCTTTGGCGGCGTTTTCTTTACTTTGTGCGCTATACTAGAACGCGGGCTACGCGATGACAGCATCCCCGCATGGACAAGGGAATAAGTAGTAAACCTGGGCGGGCGTACGTAGCTAGTAGTGCAGCGAATATAGAGCAGGGCTCACCTTACGCGTTATAGCTTCCCGGAAAGCCCCTGCGCCTTTTGAGGAGGAGGAATCTGTTTAGCATTCCAAAGGCGGAGGCGTCATCAGTCAAGGAGAGGCTCAAAAGGAGACGAGGGAGGAAAGGGGGAGATTAATCATGACCTAGCGCACGAACCGAATGGGATCCACATCCACGAAGATACGGGAACACTCCAGCTTTTCCCCCTCCAATCTTTTTGTCCAAACACACCACAAATCCTACTCTCGCTCCCCTTTTCGCTTTTTGAAGAAACGCCGAACGAAGCGGAGAGCTTCGTAGCGGGATAGGATCTTCTTCTCTGGAAGTGCTCTGCTATTTCTCATATGGGGGGGAAAACTCTCCTCCATCTCCGTATAGGTATATCCCATGTGTAAGAGCACGCCCGCAATGTTTAGTTCACAAACATGTCGGAGGAGGAGGAGGAGGAGGAAGAGGAGGATGGCCAGACTGGCGCTGTGAAATCGGCCAAAGCTCAAAGGAGAAGCCGACACGATATCGACGAGACCCAAGGAAAGTTTTCGAGTAAACTTTTGAGATATTGGAAATAAACCCAGCCCGTTTTCTCCTTACCTAGCCCAGTTGTTACGTTCCGTCTCTTCCTCCTCGACCGGGAGGCAGCTCTCCAGGTCCAATGTGTTTGCAGTCGTGTTTGTCGCTGCGGTGGAGGTCTCTAGGGTGGTGTTGCTCTCCTGCTCCTTCTCCTCTTCCTCCTCCAAGATGACCAACTGCTGGCAGCGGGCCTTCCTCAGGAGAGCCCTACTGACCTCTTCGAAGAGGACAATGTGCTCAGCAGGAGAGGAACCCCCTTCTCCTCCCGCGGCCGCCGCCGCCGCCGTGAATCTAGACGCGTCGGGGGCAGCCAGCTTTCACAGTTAATAACCGTCGTTGTTGGTGCGTTAGGACAGAAAAACACTCTAGTGTCACCATCTTTCAGTAGCACATCTCTTGCTGGCAAAAAAGTGGGAACAACACGAACTGAGGTGACCCTGTCCGATCTGCCGCGCATTGGCAACTGAGTGAGCCCCGTCGATGTGTTACACTTCTTTCCCCTCCCTTTTCCATGCGGCGGCGGCGGCGATTGTAAGAGGGGGGAGAAGAGAGCGCTTGAATGGAGAGGGCGGAGGAGGGAGGAGAAACAGAAGGAGGGGCGGAAGAGAAGAAAGGAAAGAGAGATTCTTGTGGCGAAGAGGAATTTTTGCCGAGGACGAAGGCTTTGCGCTTTTGTGCTATTTCGTTGGTTTTTTCAATTTTCTCAAGAGTGGACAAAGCGTATGCGAGCAAACATGGCGGCGGCGGCGGCGGCGGCGGGAAACTTTAATTACCGCCGCAAAAGGCGCCGCAAATATCCAAAGAGGCTTGCTTGGCGGCAGCAATGAAACGCGAAAAAAGAGGGGACACTAGCAACACAAGACAAGTGGTGCGTGCAGCAGGCAACCTCACAAAACGGACTTTTTTTGGGTTCTTCGTCTGCTCTCCTCTTTTTTCCGCGGCGGATCTCTTTGAGTCCCCCTCCTCCTGTTCCCCGGTCAAGATGGAGATAAGCCTCTCCTCTTCTTCTTTCTCTTCCGCCGCCGCCGCCGCCTCCCTCCGTTCGTCCTTAACCGTCGCTTGTATTATGCGGGGGGAAAGGAGGGATTTTTTGAAGATGGGGATCGCAGTTCTGGTCCTCCCCCTCCTCCTTCCCGCACTCAAAAATGCTGTCGCGAGGCGACACGAGCCATGTTTCATCTCATCATCGCTCCGAGAAGAAGAGAGAGAGAGAATCCTCTGAAATATTTCCCCGGCACTTGACTTTGTCCGGTGTGTTTTTGCAAGGGCAGAAACAGAGATCCCGTTTTACTCCTCGGAATCCAGAGTCACACCTTCGAGTGCGTGCGTTGTTGAGTGAGCGGCTTTTCGGGAAAAAAGTATGAAACGATCCTCCACTTCTTCTTCCCCTGTGTTTCCTCTCTCTCCCACCCGCGGCGGCGGCGGCGACTTGGGCTGTGGCGGCATCGGTTGTTCGTTCAGTTTCGGGGGAGGCGGTTTTCCAAGCCTTTGATCTCCGCCGGGGTCTTTCCCTCCCTCCTCTTTTTCCGTTGCGGTCTTTCCCCCTCCGCCCATGGAAAACGAGCGAGGATGGATGGGATTTGAGACGAAGCGAAGTCATGTCAACTTTCTGCGAGAGATGAGAGGGCGGCTTCAATCAATATGCGAAAAAGGGAGGAGAACCTCCCGCAGAGCGCCTGGGCCAAACAAGAGTCGCCAAAAGTGAGTGACAATCCTGGAAAAGGAACGTACTGAGAAATGAGAAGAAAAGAGGAGCTCTTTCATCCCCTCCGTCCTCCATCAATACGTAATCCGTTTACCATTAAGCAATTATAGAAGGGGGTGATACCCAACACCGCAGCAAAGGAGGGAGCCGCAAAAGGGGAGAAGCCAAAGGAGACTTAAAGTAAAAGATATTCCTCCCTCCGTTTTTCCTCTCCTCTTTATCCGTCCTCTCTCCCCTTTAACCCCCTTTGACTCATGCGCACATCACGCCGCCAAGAAAAAGAGAGAGAAAAAAGGTAAGGAAATCTTAAGGCGATTCCCTCCCCCCTTGAAGTGAAGTCGCCGCCGCTGTTGTTCGGACGGATGCGCATCAAAGCGTGCAACCGGTAAAAAGGCCGCCGGAAAAGAAGGAAAAGCCACCTTTGAAGTTGGGGGCAGCAGAGGAAACGGAACCCATTTTACTAAACTCGCTAGAAATAGTGGGGAGGGGAGTGAAAGAGCAACGTTCTGTTTTTCTCCCGTCGCACCTCTTATATTCCTTCTTTTGTTCTTTCCCCGCCTCTGCAGGAAGGAGGGAGAAAGCAGAATCCCGAATATGCTTAATCGCATTTCCCACATTCCATCTGGGCACGCGAGCAAAGACGGTAAGAGAAAGAAAGGGAGAGGAGAGGACGAAATCGTGCTTAGGGCCATGTCATAGAAGAAATTCCATCGCAATCGCAAAAGTCTGTTTGGCACAAAGAGAGAGCATGTTAGACCTCTTTGCCATATCGCGGCGATTTTAATTTTCCCACACCTCCATCTTTCTCCCACAGCTGCGAGAGCGGAGAAAGGAAAAAGAAGAGGGAGAAAATTATCTGTCGGACAAAAAAGGGAGCAAAGAGGCGGCGGCGCAAATGGTGGTTTCCCTCCTCTTTGCAGCAATTTCAGACTCCCCTTTCTTTTCTTTTCCTCTCGGTCGGTCCGTCCGTCCGTTAGAGATGCTACTACCATTTTCATAATCGCCGACCGACAGAGACCTCCCCCATCTCTTTCCCTTCCAACCGCCGTCTCCGCCACGAACCGCCGTTCGCCCGTTGGTCCCACTGATGGTGGAGGAGGACCGTCTCCGTCTCCAGCGAGAGACTCTTTCCAACGGGCGGGCGGGGCGGCGGCGGTTTAAGATCAAAGCGGCCGCTTGTTTACATAATGGCTGCGGATCAAAGGTGCCGCCCTCACACCCGGCCGCGGCGGCTCCTTTGATATCTGCGGGGAGGAGAGGGGGGGGGGGACGGGCGGACGGCGGGGAGAAAAAGGAGCTCAGACCTCAGTTCGGTCGGACGGAGGAGCCGCCTTCTCCTCGCCCCTTTTTGCTGGCCACTCCAGCTCTCTTGTCATTCCCTCTTGCCGGGTTTCGCCCGGTTGCCTTTTTCCATGCTCGAACACAGGAGATTGCTGGAGGAGGACGAGGAGGCGACAACGACTGACTGCTGCAGAATGGGCTTCGACTGGTTGCACCTCGGATGAGCCGACGGCCACCTCCACCTTTTTTTTGCCTGATGGTCGCTTTTCAGGTCCTCAATTGGCGGTCAAGTGGCACCGGGGGGTGAAAAGAGAAAAGAGGCGGCGTTTTCAACAGAGGGGAAAGGCTTATTTTCCAATTTGGAAGCGATCTTTTGTCCAAGTGAGAACTTTGAAGAGGGAGCCGACAGAAGTAGTACGCCTGCTTTTCAGTGTATGTAGGCAGCAAGTACCCTAGATGGGCGTTTCGAAACACTAATTAAGTGCCGCGAAGCTCGCCACCAGGCTGTCGAAGTCTAAGTGAGAATAAGCACCATAAACTTGAGCCCATTTCCACGAAACATGCTCAAGTCTCAAGCAGAACAGAAAAGACAAATGACAAAAATTTCCTCCTAACAATATATTTGACCTCCTCTACAATCAATATCTTCTGCGCGTCCTGTCTTCTTCCACGAATTCTAGTAGGAGCATAATAGCGCCGAGCGTGCCCATCAGCAGGGCAGCGACCACGATCCAGGGAGGAATTCCCAAGAAGTTGCTGTTCCTCCTGTGAGAAGGCGGAGAAGGGGGCATCATCGGCATGGGGCGCCCCCTTCGCACAGGCAACCCGGGATGGTGGCGCGGAGGACCTGGAATCATGGGCACGGGCCTCCTCCGCATGAAGGGCGGCGGCGGCCGCATCATCATTCTCCCTCCTCCATAGGCCGGTCGGTGCATCGGAGTAGGAACGTTCATCACTGGGCCGTATCCCAGCGGAATGTACTTTACGACAGGCGGTCCGAGCGGGGTGATGAGCATGGAGGCGCCGGGGAACTTGGAGGGGTTCGGCAGCATGGAGGCGGCAGACACTTGGGGCAGGCGCGGGGCCATAGACATGTGGGGCATCATTGTCGGCGGGGCCATGTGGTGGTGCCCCATCGGAGGGAGTGTGTGGTGGGGCATTGTGCGGATAGTGGGAAGGGGCGCCGAGTGGTGGTGAGGACCGGAGACGGCGTTGCAACTGCAAACGAGAGGACTGCCAGAGTGAGCTGGAGCATGAGGAGGGGGAGGCGGAGGAGGAGGAGGACGCGGGTGCTGTTGCTTCTGTTGCTGCTGCACCTTCAGATTTTTCCCGCCCGGCGGAGGAGGAGATCCATGCCTCGGCTTCTTCTTGTCGTGCCTCCCGTCTTTTCCTCCTTTTTCGCGGTGGCGGTCGCGCTGCTGCCCTTGCCCCTGGTCCTTTGGGCGTTGCTTCTCCTTCTTTGCGGTGCGCTCCGCTGCGAAGTTGAGGGGCCTCGCCGGGAACTTCTCGATGCGGAAGAGGGTGCTCTCGAACCCGTTTTGCCTCTCCTCGTTGAAGCACCTTGGGCCGTGGTGCAGCAGGTCCTCGTACGCCTCCTTCGCCCCCTCCGAGTCTCCCTCCACGTGCCGCTTCTTCTTGGGGGGGAATTCCGCTGAGTCGTGGGAGGGAGTCTTGTTTTTCCCGTCCTTCCGCAGCTCCCTGGGCTCCGGAGAGTAGGATCCCCGCGACCACATCTCCTCCTCGTATCCCTTTGGCACCGCCGGAGCCGGCTGGCAGAAGTAGGCCTCCTGCGGCGCCTGCTGGTAGTAGGGAGGAGGGACCCCGGTGGCCGCGATCCCCGGCGGCGCCATGGAGAAAGCCTGTTCTTGTGGATATCCGGTCGCATAGAACAGGTTGGGCGCCGGGACGACGGCCTCCGCGGGCTGCAGGCACGGGTCGTCATCGTACGGAGGAGGAACTAGGAAAGGCTGCCATTGCGGATCCATTCAATCATTCCATCTTTTTCATCGAAATGTTGGCCGACTTGAAAATTTTTCTACTTTTAAATACTGCCTACTCCCATATATTTCAATTATTATTTCCCGCCAATTTGAATTTGAATTTGAATTTGAATTTGAATTATCTACAAATATTTTTTATTGGGGAAATTATATGCATGATTTTTTAATCCATACTTTTTTCTCTGTTTACTTAGCGTTTAATAGCTTTGAGTGTAGGATGGGCGTCCTCGATATCGATAATTATTTTCAGCAATGATCAGGCAAGAACAACGAGAAAAGAAAGTCTGCATTTAAATTCAATTCTTTTTTTGCTTTCCCGCAAGCCATCAATCACTACGCATTTCCCTGGAAAAGGGAGGCAGAAAAGGGAAGGGGTCAAGCGTAGCGGCGGCCGCCCGAGCTCGTCCAGATGGTTTTTCTCCCCGCCGCGGATCCGCCCACCGAGAGAGCGATCCCACCTGTAACTCAAAGCTCAAAGTGCCGCCAAAGGAGACTCTGTTTCTCCCACGAACGCCCCCTTCTCCTTTTCAGCCCACAAATGTACGTAGTAGGGAGGGAGGTGGTTACGGATCAGGGGGAGGAAAACCCTTTGGGACTCGCCGCCGCCGCCGCCGCCAAGGCGCGACCGCGATAAGAACCAATTTGGCAATCTAATGGCCTCTAATTTCCTTCCTCCTCTCTCCTGACGAGCGATGCGGCCCGGCCAGTTAACAAAGATATTATTAACGTCTGAGCCTCGTTAGTTTTGCCAACAACCCCGTTGCCGATAGAAAGAAAACGCCAATTTTTCGCGGCCAAACCCGACACACCGAGGTACCAAAGAAGAAGAGAGAAAATAACACAACTCTTTTTTCTTAGCAACTTTTGTTCGAACAATAGCTTTACTGCTTCCTCCTCTTCTCCGTTATTTCCTCTATCTTCTCCTCCAGCATCTTCTTCCAGTCCTGCCCCCTGTCCATCCTCCCGAATCGGACCTCCATCTTAAAGAGCTCCCTCACCTCCTCCGAGTCCTCCTTCTCCACCCCCGCAGCCTCCAGCGCCTCTGGGAACTTGGCCGCAGACGCAGTCGCCACCAGAACAGTCACCGTGTCAGAGCCTCTTGGCTCCACAGCCTGATTTAACATAACACAGAAAAACATTTTGTTTGCTTTCCAGACTAGGTAGGTAAGCAAAGAAAGCTTATAGGACTTAGCAAAATCAACATTTTGTCTTGCCTGGTGCCTATATGCCACCGCTGTGTGCGGGCAAATCTTTTTCCCCTCGTGCTTCTGGTGGCACTCCCTGATTGCCCCCTCGATCTCCTCGTTGGAGTAAGACCCGCTGCCTGTCACCACCGACCTGAGCGAGGAGAGGACGTCGGCGGGGATGTTGGCACTCTCTCCAGCCTTTTTCTCCTCCAGAGCCTCCATGGCAGCCTTGGTCCTGTCGGCGTCGGCGCCAGAGGCGAAGTAGAGCAGACGCTCAACGTTGTAAGGGGCCTGAAATGTGCATTGCTGTTGTGCGACAGGAACTGGTCTTTTAGTCCAATGAGCCTAATACACTTATGTCTATGGCGCTGGCCCAGGTCGAGTGCACCGTGTCAGAGGGCGGGGTCAGCAGGCCGGAGCTCACGGTAACGTGAACGCAGTCGTTCCTGCCCACTGCCGCAGCCAGCTCAAGGCGGGGCCTGGAAAAAATAAAACAGCAAAACTAGCAGACTGTTTCGAATAACAAAGTTGTAGTAAAAATGCGTTTTGCACTACCAGCCCTTTTCCTTAGCCTCGATAAGTGGCGCTAGGATCTGTGCGGCCAGGAATCCTCCCGCAATGTTGCCGCAAGCCCCCGTAGGGACCACGATCCTCACGCTCTTTGCGCCCTTGTGCACGCGCCTGAATTTCGCGGATAATAAAACAAATACTGCAAGTTCTGCACTTTACATGTTTCCCCTCTCACCTGGCCTCGAAGTACATGAATGCAAAGTGCGCTGCTTGCGCCATGATCCTCGCCCAGTTGATTGAGTTGAGGGAGCAGAGCGAGTGCTCGGAGGCGAAGGAGGAGTCGGCGAAGACGCGCTTGATGGGCTCGTCCAAGTCGTCGCTCGTCCCCTCGACTTGAATAAAAAAAATGAGTGGCGAAAACATTACAGATGTATGGCATACTACATCTTAACGAAATGATACTTTAGAAAGACACTAAATTGACAGTGCTGTACTGCAATAAACATAACTAAACATTCGGCGACACTTCCAATCTTAGGTCAAGCTTAACGTACCCGAGTACACGTGCACGTTGTTTGCGACGACGGTGGTCATCTGCCTCTCCTGAATGGGTGTGACCCTCCCGCGCGGGAGGAGGACGACGACGTCGGCGGAGGAGAGCGGGCGGAGGGCGCGGATGGCGGCGCTGCCCGTGTCGCCGGAGGTGCCGATCAGGACGGTCACGCAGCGGCCGCGGCGGGAGAGGAACAGGTCCATGAACCTGCAGGGATTTATGAAGAACATTTGGAAACAAAAACGAAACCAGCAGCCGCAACAACAGCAGCAACAGCCGCACTGTAGCAGTAGCAGCAACGTGAACAATGATAGCAACAGCGCTGGACGGAACGCGAACAAAAAGAGCACCATGGAACAGGCTAAGAAGAACTGCATCTCTCGTTTGCCTTGCTGTGACGGACAGGGCGAGATCCTTGAAGGTCATTGTTGGCCCGTGGTAGAGCTCCCCCAGCAGGAGCGGACCCTTCTCGCCGTCTCCCTCCGACAGCACGGAGCAGCTCAGCGGCTCTGACGGAGACGTGAACTCCTTGAAAGCCTGAACAATCAAAAATAGCAAGATACAAGAATATACTACATTTCGCGTCATTGTTTGGGATTTAGCGCACCTCTTCGACAATTTTTCCAATCTCCTCCCTGGAAACCTCTTTGGGCGACACGAAGAGGCCGCAGACCTCCTTCAGGATGTCCTTATAGGACATGCGGGACCAGCTGGAAAAAAGGATTTTGCTCTGTTACAGCAAACCTTGGGATAAATTACTCTTTATGAAATTGCCAACCACTCCAGCGCCTCCGCCGAGAGGAGCGGTATCGCCTGGGGAACGTAGAGGCCTCCATCTGACGAGTAGCCTGGCGAAAAATAAAACCAACCGACTCGAAGCTCCAAGAAACTTTGCATTTTTAAAGGCAAGAATAAGCGACGTACCCGCAAATAGGACCTGCTCGAAGGTGAAACCCTTGTCGCCACCTCTGGAGCTGCGGTACTTCATGGTGGCCGCTGGAGGATTCAATACGCGATTTTTAGGGAGCAATTGATCTTAATCAAGTGCTTAGAGTGTTCAAAAACGCGCTTTTCCCATTCCCGTTTCCTTCAGCTGGCCATGTAGCTCTGTGTCTGCTGCGTGTTGTCGGTTAGAAACAGGATCTGAAAAAGCGGTTTTTGAGAAGGGGGAAAAAAGGAGGGAAAAAAGAGGCAGGGGAATTTGTATAGAAAGAGATCTCGTGGAATTTTTATTTCGCCTTTTTTTCCTTTCAACGAACTTTTACAATTTTTTCGAAAGAGCTTTTGCTCACATCGGAGAAAAGTATTCTTGCTGTTTCAACTGTCTTTTGCTCTTTTACACCTTGTTCAGACTTTTTGTCTTCTTCCTCAATTATTTCTCTGAGAAAAACAACTTTCAGTATAGTTCAACTTTTTTTACTTCAAACACTGTACACATGCATCTTTTCTTCAACATTCTCCTTCTCCTTCTCACTCCAGGGGCCCAAAAATGTCTTTGAGGACGAATATCACAGCTCAGGCCCTTCGACGATTTAATAATTTTCTTCGTTCAGCTTGGCTTTTCATGAAAAAGGGATATGGAAAAGTGGGGGAAAATGGTTGGAGGAGGCGGGGTCAGAAATGTCTACGTCTCAATGTGAACGCCAAGTTGATATCTTCGCACAGAGATACGTTGTAGTGCGTACACAACACGACAAGACACACATTTGGTGGTATGCCCTCGATTGATCGCGATGATTCTTCCATATGGTTTTTTTTTGTGGGAAAACGACTTTAGTACATTGAACGGGGAGAATTTACAATATTTTTCCGTACACTTATGCTTTGGCACAGTCTCTGGGTCTTTTCTTACAATTCTTAGCTTACCTCCTCTTACAAAGCAATACTTGATATTTTTAGCCAGAGTCTCTAGGAGACCGCTGTCTTTCGAAGATCTATGCAAAAACCTGTGATATCAATGCGTTTAGTAAGCTGCTGTGCAAATTCTGTGCAAAAAAGATGAGAAAGGTGCTTGCGACAAGAATATTTCACCCTGGTGAAGTAGCGAATCGATGAACGGATGATCAGACTTGCACTTGTTTCGCTGTTTAGCACGTAGAACACTATGGGAGAGAACTTTTTTGCCTTTATTAGTTTGCATTTTTTCCCTTTCCGCTTCAATGATATTCAACCAGAGTCGCTTGAGGTGAGGGAGAAGTTGGCCGAGTCCCTGTGATGCTCCAGCACCTGTGGGTTTGCCAGCC